>Ga0129310_1000195_pt1 | contig 84075 bp, 73 predicted proteins | sample Go1ome_2_FD_94433 | JGI IMG/M metagenome (GOLD analysis project Ga0129310, IMG submission 94433) | Western lowland gorrila individual fecal microbial communities from Wisconsin, USA - Go1022A metagenome | ecosystem: Host-associated > Mammals > Digestive system > Large intestine > Fecal | place... | reverse complement strand
TTGCCGTCAACGTTTCCACCGGGGCCTACTGCAACTACCTCTGCAACGGAGGGCTTCTCCTGTGCGGAAGCTGTCAGGATGATACCGCTCTTGGTGGTCTCCTCAGCTTCGACCATCTTTATTACTACGCGGTCTGCTAAAGGCTTGATTGTCATATATATTTCCTCCTAAAATAGATTTACTATGTTCAGTTTAGCACTCTATTTCTTGGAGTGCTAATTATATTTTAACCATTTTTCAGAATAAATCAAGGGGTGAGAGCAATTTTTTTGCAAAGTTTGTTACTATTGTGCATTTTATCTTGAATTGCTTCCGTGCATTTGTGAAAACTGCACACATGTATTGGCGCTGTAATATATGAATATTCCCTGCAGAGACACAAAATTACAGCCGGACGGAGATATCTGCCGCAAAAAATTCCGGAAAGATGCAACCTTTGGGGGGCGTGCGCGGTTTTATAAGTGAATTCAGGGGACCTCAGAGTTCCCACCGTACGGAGAAGATAAGATATGCAGACATTATCGCTTAATGCTGCGGAAAGCTTCGAGGAGGTCATGGAGCTGTACATGCCCATGGTGTACAGGATAGCCTACTCGCGGCTCGGAGAGCGCAGCGACGCCGAGGACGTCACCCAGGATGTGTTCCTGCGGTACTTCCGGACCGGCATGACTTATAATAACGAGGAACACCGGAAGGCGTGGCTTATCCGGTGCGCCGTGAACTGCGCCAAAAACACCGCAGCTTCCGCGTGGAACAGGCACAGGGCTTCCGGCGAAATGCTGGAGAACACCACCGACGAGGACGACCTCACGGCTTCCGGGTGCGACGAGCAGTACGAGCGCACGGAGCGCCGCATGACGGTGCTGAGCGCAGTAAAGCAGCTGCCCGAGAAGTACCGCACGGTGATACACCTGTTCTATTTTGAGGATATGTCGGTGGCGCAGATAAGCGCCGCTGTCGGCGCGGGGGAATCCACAGTGAAATCCCAGCTCAGCCGCGCCCGAAAGCTGCTTAAACCATTGCTGAGCGATTTTGACAACGAGCCGGGGGAGGTGGTTTTCTGATGGATCTCAGAGAGGAATACAAGAACGAGATGGAGAGCGTATCCCCGGACAGAGAAGCGATGGACAGAATGAAGGCCGCTGTTATGGCTAAAATAGCAGCCGGCGAGGGCGAAGCGGGGATTCCCGGGGAAAAGAAGAAGCCGCTTCCGCTGAGGAAGATCGCGTATGTTGGCGGCGCTGTGGCAGCGTGCGCGGTGATCGCGGTCTCAGCTGCAACGATACTCCCCAGCGTGAACAAGAACAACGGCATGATAAGCGAGGCTGAAAGCTTATCTGCGACCGTAACAGCGGCGGATGAAATATCCAGCGGAGGCGCCGCAGATACCGCAGGCAGCCATGAAACGGGCAGCGCCGCAAATGCGGATACGCTCAGACCCAAGGACAACGTTGCCGTGGAGGAAACCACAGATGGCACCGCAGAAGCGGCAAGCGATACCGCGACAGACGACAGATCCTGGGACGACAGCCCTGACAATGGCGGCGTTATCGACAGCATTACAGACGGCGTTCCTGACGACGCGGTAACGCCTGATGTGATACCGTCTGACGAACCGGACAAGGTCAGCGGCACATCACCCGGCAAGTCGGACGACAACCAAGGCTGGCATGATTTTGGTGAAAACACTCTGGAGCCGAGCTATACCGACGACGGCAGGAACCCCGAAGCCGGCTTCGGCACCGCAGAGGAAATTGATAAGCCTGATCCCGACCAGGGCGACTATGGCATTACCGGCGAATGCACCATGGAGGACTTCATGACCGGCGACAACTCCTTTGACTGGGACGAAACGGCAGACTGCGCTGAAGAAACTGAAGAAGAGTTAGACACCGAGGAGGCGCCCGAAGTCAGGGAGGAAACCATCATTTTCACCGGCAGGGACTGGATAACGTTCCAGGGGGAGCGCTACCAGAAGATAAACATGGCTGCCGGTGCAGGCGAGCGGCTGCAGGCATACGACCCGGTTTCCGGGAAGCATTACACCGTGGTGAAAAAACTCAGCGTAATCTACGTCTACCAGGGTGGAAGCTACGTGGGCGCGTACAGAAAAGCGTAATATTTCAGCATCTGCGGCAGTATAATATCTGCAGCGTCAGTATTCCGGGTTGGGATATGTGAATACCCCGACCCGTTTTTCTGTGTGTTAAAGCGTGAAATTTGTGTGAAATATCAAAATATCCACAAAAAGCCCTTGAAAAGTTGAAAATTTTATGGTAAAATGATTACAAAGGGAAACATGTGTTATACAACGCTCTTTATTTGATAAAAAATTAACATCTCTGAGGTGATCATTCTTGAGTAACTCACATGATCAGAATAATGTACCCGATATACCTGATATTAAGCGCGACGCCGTACAGCTGTTCAACGCGGTTCACAACAGCGGCAACATCGCATATACAATGAACTTCCGGCAGGGCTTTCCGGTGAGGATACTCGCGGGCAGCTGCGCTTTCGGCACGGCAGGAGATACCGTTGTCATGGGTGAAACAGTCCACCCGGACGACTACCAGCCTTTCTGCGAGGTCATCAGCAACGTCATCGCGGGCACGGCTGACGAGATAAAGCTGCACGCGCGGCTCAACAACGGCGGCGAGTACCAGTGGTTCTACATCACGGGAAAAGTGCGCCGCAGCCCCGACCACCTTGATTTCATAGACGGCATGATGTTCAACGTCACCGATTACCTCGACTGCGAGGGCGAGGACACCGTCATGCGCAGATACCGCAGCAAGCATACAGTCAAGCTGGAGCAGACTTCGTATACCCTGCGCGACATTCTCGGCGATGATTATCTGGTGCGCATTCAGCAGCCGTTTTCCCAGACGGGGGGGCTGTATTCCGCGATAACCGACAGCGACGGCGCGGTGATAGTACCCAAGGGGCAGGATAAGCGGCTGAACCTCAATAAAATGGACTTCCAGCGCAAGAAGAGTATCCGCGTGCGCCACCAGACCATCGGCACATGGCTCATCACCGGGGAAAGCCAGGAGGTCGTGGACGGCAGCGCGACCCTGCTTGAAACAATGGCTCACACCGTTTCGGGGGTGGCTAATTCCTACGTTGCGCTGGTGGACGAGATGGAAACCTCACAGAACGCCAACAAGCTGCTGGGTCAGAATTTCGAGGACCAGATACTTGTGAACGGCGTTTATTCGATATTCCTGCAGAGCCCGGACACCAAGACCGCGATAAAGAACATCACGCTGCTCATCAGCGAGCATTTCGGGCTGTCTGAGATAGAGTTCTGCGGGGACGAGAACAACCCCGTGCGCACCTACAAGCTGGATCGTTCCGGCATGGTGGTGCCGATCATGGGCAGCTTCGTCTGCAAGCCGGAGATACGCGAGGAACTGGATTACAGCGGTATCGTGTGCACCGACCGGCGCACGGTCAACATTGATTACGACAAGAAAAACTACAGCTGCGTGCTTGCCCGGACCTACGACCAGGGCAGCAACCGCGGTGTGCTTCTCTATACCGCAAAGACTTCCGGCAGGGAATGGACGGCGCGGGAGCGCAGCCTGCTGAAAAGCCTGACGCAGCTGCTTTCCACCGTGATATACAAGCTGTTCCTGGAGGAAGAGCTCAGGAGTTCCAGAACAAGGCTGGAGCGCCTTGCTTACTACGATATCCCGACGAATATCCCCAACCGCAGCCTGTTCGAAAAGGAATACACCGAGGGCATCACCCAGGGTTATTCCGGCGCGGTCATCGCGGTGGAATTCTCGAACCTGAAGAACATCTCCGAGATTTACGGCTTTGAATACGCGGACGATATACTGCGCAGCTGCGCGGAGTACATAATGGCTCTGCCCTGCAGCTCGCCGAAAAAGACGTACCGCTTTTCCAGCGACATTCTGTTCGTCGTCCTGCGCGGAATAGAGCGCGAGGAGGCGCGGCAGTTCGCGCAGGCGATACTGACGAAGTTCCGTTCGCCGTGGTACCTGCACGATAACGAGCACCACATGCGGGTTTACGCGGGCTTCACGATGTGCCCGACGGACGCCGAAACGGTCCAGAGCTGCGTGAGCGCCGCTACCCACACCCTGCGCCTTGCCAAGGAGCGCCGCATGGAGGACGCCGTGTGCTATTCCGAGGGGCTGGAGGAGAACCTCACCGACAACCGCATAGTGAAGAAACTCATCACCGACGCAGCGGAGAACGGCTTCAAGGGGTTCTATTACCTGTACCAGCCGGTGCTTGAGATGAACACCGGGGCGCTGCACTGCTGCGAGGCAACGCTGTTCTGGGGTAACAACGACATGACAGTCCCCAGGGAGCGTTTCCTGCCGATAATCGACCAGCTGGGGCTTTCGAAGCAGTTTTACAGGTTCGCGTGCGACCTGATATGCAGCTTCTGCGCTTCAGTGAGGGCAAAGGGATTTCCGGAGTTCCGGGTAAGCTTCAACATACCAGAGAATATCCTTAACACCGAGGTTTCGGTTGAGGTGCTGCAGAACGCCCTGCAGAAATACTCCCTGACGCCGGGAGCGGTGAGCGTTGCGGTTTCCGAGAGCGAGGGCACGCTGACTGAGGGCGGCGTATATCTGCAGCAGCTTTCCGACATGGGCGTGAACGTCATCGCGGACGACACGGGCACCGGGTATTTCACCGCAGCGCCGCTGGATATCCCCGCAGTAAAGACGGTGAAGATAAAGGCGTCGCGGCTTTCCGGGGACGGTGTTTCCACCGCGTTCGTGAAGTCGCTGATAAAGATGGCAAAGGAACGGAACATAGCAGTCTGCGCGCGGGATATCGACAATCCCCGCGACCTGACGGCGCTCGGCGGCTTCGACGTTGACCTCATCGAGGGAATATTCAACGGGCGCCCGCTGCGCGATAAGGAATTCATCGAGAAGATGACTGAAACTGCAGTATAAAATGAAACCGTCGAAAAAGTCACTAAAGTGACTTTTTCGACGAGCATCCCTGCTGCATGCACATCTTGGCGGCATTGCCGCCAACCCGCACACTTGCAGGGATAGAAGTGTTTTTTGCCCCGGGAGACCCGTGGCAAAAAACGGATTTCAAAAGCCCGCTTCGCGGGCAAAATCGATTTTTTCGACAAGCTGCCCCGTCAGTTAAATACTGACGGGGCTCATCGTTTATAGGCTCTTTTTGAGTTTCGCGCGCTTTATGACTTTCTGCCGTGAGAATTCCTCGCGCTCCTTTTCCTCAAGGGAATTGGAGATGGTGCGCACCAGCCCGCGGTACTTCGGAATGATGATGTTATGCAGGGCGTTGGCGCGCTTCTGGGTGCGTTTTATCGAAACCGCAAGGCGGTAGATGCTGTTCTCGGTTTCGGCAAGGAGCACGGTGATCTCCTTCGCGCGGTTGAAGCAGATGTACGCCTGGTCGAAGCTGGAATTCGTCTGCAGCATGCTGTAGGGTATCTCCCCGAGGTCGGTGCCGCCTGCGGAAAGTTCCGGCAGTTCCACGCCCATGACGCTGCGGGTACTGAGTTCCAGCGAGTTATCCACCGGGATAGTTTTCGCGATGTCGCTCACCACGCCCATGGAGATGTTCGCGCGCTGCAGCGCCTGATAGGCGGCTGTGTAGGTGTCGTCGATGCTGCTGCGGAGTTCCCGCGCCTTGTCGGTGAGGCTCACAATCTCGCGTATCAGTATGCTGCGCTTTCTGTCCATCAGCTCATAGCCCAGCTGCGCCTGCCGGAGCGAGCGCCGTACCCTGATGAGATTTCCTTTTGTGGGGAATATCTGCTCCATGCTGCCACCGTCCTTTCTGCCGTGGGAATATCAGGCTTCGCCGCTGAATTTCTCTGCCCGCGCGGGGTCGTAGTTCTCGTCCAGCAGCTTGTCGTCCATTCTGTCGAGTTCCGCGCGCGGCAGGGTGCACAGGAGGTCCCAGCCGAGGTCGAGGGTCTGATCCATGGTGCGGTTCTCGTCGAAGCCCTGATTTAAGAAGTGCTGCTCAAACAGCCGTCCGAAGCGCATGTAGCTGCGGTCGGCGTCGGAGAGTTCGTCCTCGCCTATGACGGAAGCCAGCGAGCGCGCGTCCTGCACCTTTGCATAAGCCGCGAAAAGCTGGTTCGCCACTGCGGAATGGTCGGCGCGGGTGCAGCCCTCTCCAATGCCGTCCTTCATCAGGCGCGAGAGCGACAGCAGCACGGAAAGCGCAGGATATACGCCCTTCTGCTCCAGTTCGCGGTCAAAGACTATCTGCCCCTCGGTGATGTACGCCGTGAGGTCGGGCACCGGGTGGGTGATGTCGTCGTTGGGCATGGTGAGTATCGGTATCTGCGTGACGGAACCGCTGCTGCCCTTGATAACGCCGGCGCGCTCGTACAGCGAAGCCAGGTTGGAATACAGGTACCCCGGGTAGCCTTTTCTGCCGGGGATCTCTCCCTTTGAGGAGGAGAATTCGCGCAGCGCCTCTGCATATGCGGTCATGTCGGTCATGATAACGAGGACGTGCATGTTCTTTTCATACGCGAGGTATTCCGCGGTGGTGAGCGCGCACAGCGGGGTCAGCATTCGCTCGATTATCGGGTCGCCGGAGAGGTTAAGGAACATCACCACGCGCCCGGAAGCGCCGCTTTCCTCAAAGCTCCTGCGGAAGTAGCCCGCAACGTCGTTCTGCACGCCCATCGCAGCGAATACCACCGCGAAGCCCGCGCCGCTTTCGTCGGCTATCCTTGCCTGACGGACTATCTGCACAGCCAGCTTGTTGTGCGAAAGTCCCGAGCCGGAGAATATCGGCAGCTTCTGCCCGCGTATAAGGGTCATGAGCGCGTCTATCGAGGAAATGCCCGTGTGGATATAGTTGCGGGGGTATTCACGCGCAACGGGGTTGAGCGCCTGCCCGCTCACGTCGGCGTATTTCTCGGGGAACACCGGACCCAGCCCGTCCACGGGCTTTCCGGCGCCGCTGAAAACGCGGCCGAGCATTTCTTCGGCAAGGGGTATCTCCAGCGGTCTGCCGGAGAAAACGGTGCGTGTGTTTTTCAGCGAAATTCCCTTTGTGCCCTCGAAAACCTGGAGCATAACGCGGTCGCCGTCCATCTGGACAACGCGCCCGGTGCGCTCTGTGCCGTCGTCGAGCCTTATCGTGGCTATCTCGTCGAAAGCCACGCCCCTGACGCCCTCCAGGGCTATCAGCGGGCCGTTTATCTCGTTCAGCCCTTGATATTGTATACTCATGCGGACTGCTCCTTTCGAAGTTAAAGTGCGGCAAATGCCTCGTCGAGTTCCCTGAAATAATCGTCGAACATCGAAAGCCTGTCGTTCGGTATCTCGAATTTCAGCTTTGAAACGCGCTCAAAGAACCCCAGCTTCATCACCGCCGAGAATGCTGCGCCTTTCCTTATGGCGCTGAGAGAATGGCGATAAAGCTCGACGATGGCGCGCATCATCAGCTTCTGCTTTTCCAGCGGGACGTAGGTGTCGTCCTTGTGGTAGGCATTCTGCTGCAGGAAGCCCACGCGGATAGCCCGCGCCGTTTCCATGACAAGCTTCTGGTCGTCGGGGAGGACGTCGGCGCCGATGAGCTTTACTATCTCCATCAGCTTGTTTTCCTCGGCAAGAAGCCCGGAAATTTCCTGCCTCAGCCGAAGGAAGTCAGCCCCGCAGTTCTGGTCGTAGTAGTCCGCGAGGTCGCCGACATATTCGCTGTAGCTGCTGTTCCAGTCGATGGCAGGGTAATGCCGCGCGTACGCCAGGGACTTATCCAGCGCCCAGAAGCACCGCACGAAGCGCTTTGTGTTCTGGGTCACTGGTTCCGAGAAGTCAGAGCCCTGCGGGGAAACAGCGCCGATAACGGTCACGCTTCCGGTTTTGCCGTTGAGGGTCTCAACGCTGCCTGCGCGCTCGTAGAATTCCGACAGCCTGGACGGCAGATAAGCGGGGAAGCCCTCTTCCGCGGGCATTTCCTCAAGTCTGCCGGAAATTTCGCGGAGCGCCTCTGCCCAGCGGGAGGTGGAGTCTGCCATTATCGCGATGTCGTAGCCCATGTCGCGGTAGTATTCCGCAAGGGTTATGCCCGTGTAGACGGAAGCCTCGCGCGCTGCCACCGGCATGTTCGACGTGTTTGCGATGAGCACGGTGCGGTCGGTGAGCGGCCTGCCGGACCTCGGGTCGATAAGCGCCGAGAATTCCTCAAGCACCTGGGTCATTTCGTTGCCGCGCTCTCCGCAGCCGATGTACACGATTATATCAGCGTCGCACCACTTTGCAAGCTGGTGCTGGGTCATGGTCTTTCCCGTGCCGAAGCCCCCGGGGATAGCTGCCGTGCCGCCCTTGCCGATGGGTATCATGGTGTCGATAATGCGCTGCCCGGTTATCAGCGGGCGCGTTATCGGCAGGCGCTTTTTCACGGGGCGCGGGGTCTTTATCGGCCAGCGCTGCACCATGGTGAGCGGCATCTCCGCGCCGTTTTCAAGGCGCAGCTTTATGATGACGTCGTTAACGCGGTGCTTTCCGTTTTCGGCAGCCCATGTGACTTCGCCTGAAATATCAGGCGGCACCATGCACCTGTGGGTTATCATGGGAGTTTCGGGGGTGGTGCAGTAGACGTCGCCGCCGGTGAGTCTGTCGCCGGGGTTTGCGGTGACTGTCACGTCGAATTCCCGCTTTTCATCGAGGGAAGGCAGCGCGCTGCCCTCTGCGACGAATGCGCCGGAAATACCCGGCATGTCCCTCAGGGGGCGCTCTATGCCGTCAAATATATTCGAGATTATGCCCGGACCCAGCGCAGCGCACACCGGCGCGCCGGAAGGCTCCACAGGCTCGCCTATTTTCAGCCCCGCGGTATTCTCGTACACCTGTATGGTGGTGGATTCATCGCTTATGCCTATGACCTCGCCGATAAGGCGCCTGTTGCCGACGTACACCATTTCCAGCATGGAAAGGTCCCTTGTCGCGGCGACTTTGACTACGGGTCCGTTTATTGAGTTGATAACGTTCAAGCGGGTTCAGTCCTTTCAGAGTTCATAGGCGCAGTTCACTGCGCTGCGGGAATGCCGCTTTCTGCTCCGCGAGCCTGCTGTCGAGGGTGTAGTCCGCGAACAGGTTTTCGCAGCGCGCGCTTATCCCGCCGAGTATCACGGAGCCGTCCGCAGTCACCGGCAGCGTCGTCATTCCCTGAATGGCGGGGATATCGCGCTCGCGGGCGCATATGACGATGTTGCTGCCGAATTCCTGCTGCGCCTTTTCCAGCGCTTTTTTCAGGTATTCCGTATAGGCGGGGGTGTCGGTCCATTCAATGAGGCGCTGGCGCACCTCGCTGAAAAGCTGCTCCATGAGCTGATTGCGGCACGCCAGCACTGCGGTGCGCTGTTCAGTTTCGCAGCGCGAGAATTCCTTGCGGAACTGCGCGGCTGCGCGCTCCTTTTCAGAGTTTATCTGCGCGAGGGCTTCATCGGCGCTGCGGCGCGAGCGTTCGCTTTCGGCAGCGGAGCGCTTTTCCTCATACTGCCGCGTGAGTTCTGCGGCGTCGGCGTCCGCTTGTTTGTTTATTGCCTGCCGGAATTTATCCAGCCTGGCATTGATGTTGTCCATGCGGCTCTCCTTTACAGTTTTATGCCCACTGCGTCGCCGACGTAGCGGCTTATCGCCTCTGCCACGCTGGAATTCCCGTGGCGGTCGGGTATCTCGACGATAAGGGGGCGGCTGCGGGTGAGTTTAAGCTCGTACACCCGGTCGCTGCACAGCTTTATCAGCTTTTCAGTCATGAGCACGGCGGCTATGCTCTCGTCCGCGAAAGCGCTTTCCAGTGCGGAATTCACTTCCTGCTCGGTATGGGCGACCGTGCCCTCGATACCGGCAAGCCGCATGCCCATCTGGGTGTCGGTGTTGTCGCTTATCAGGTAGAATTTCATATCAGCCGAACAGTATCAGTATGGATATCAGCAGACCGTAAATTGCAACGCCTTCGCCCAGCGCAACGAAGATGAGCGCCTTGGTGAACGCCTTGTCGTTCTCGCTGACTGCTCCGATAGCCGCAGGCGCAGCGCCGCCTACCGCGATACCGGTGCCTATAGTCGCGAGACCGGTGGAGAGCGCCGCGCCGAGGTACTTCATACCCTCGGTGAAGCCGTCCGCAGCGCCTGCGGCAGCCTCAGCGGCGACGGGGGCAGTCTCGGCGAATGCACCCGTGAGCGGGAGCACTGTCATGAGCGCCATCACGCCGATGAACGAAGCGGCATTCGTGATTATAGCGCGCCTGCGGTTGGTGGGCTTGTGGTTCTTTGTCCTCTTGAGGTTGATGAAAAGCGGGAGCATTATCGCTCCGACGATGATAAGGGGCAGTGCGAAAAGCATGATGTATTCCATTGAATTATCCTCCAAAATTATTTGTCAGCGCCGAAGCTTATCTCTACCGGCCGGAACGCCTTGCCAGAGCCGTCGTAGAAGCGGTTGAATATCTCGTAGAACTCAAGACGGAGCACCTGGATACCTACCAGCAGTCCCTCGATGCCCATTACGACGAGGTTGCCGATGATGTAGACTATCACCGTGCCCGCGGTTATCTCAGCGCCGGGGGCGTTGGTGCCCGCAAGCTGAGCGACTACCAGCATCATGCCCGCATGGCTGAGCACAAAGCCGCCTATCCTGAGGTAGGACATGGTGTTTGAAAGGAAGCTCAGGGCAGCTTCAAACAGCTCGATGAAGTTTTCGATGATGAAATTGCCGACGGATACCTTTTCCGTGGGCTTCGTGCCGGAGATCAGACCGGACAGCGGGTGCTTGAAGAATATCACCGCCAGCGGCACTACCAGCAGGCAGACGACGTATGCCGGGCTGAACATATCCGCACCGAACATGAAAGTCCCCACAGCGGCAGCCACAAGCGAAATATAGAACACCAGTCCCGCGACGCCGTTGACCGAGAACAGCGCCTCGCCGAATTTGCGCCGGCGGAAGTTGAGGACAGTGTTGAACAGCATTGACAGCACGATGAGCACTATGCCTATCATCAGAGCCGCGATAAGCAGCGACGTTGCCGCCTGGAATATGTTCTCAGGCTGCTTTGTGTAGCCCAGGAAGCGCCATACGTTCTCGCGGTGGAAGAACGGCGTTATCAGCGTTTCTATGCCGAAGACCGAGCCGTAAAGCACGCCGAATGCCGCTGAGAAAAGTCCGATGCGGGTCATTATCGGCGCAAGCCCGTTCTTTGTGAATTTGCTGAGGATAAGTCCCAGCAGTGAAACCACCAGCCCCTGTCCCACATCTCCGAACATTATTCCGAACATCAGGCAGTAGGTCACTGCGACGTAGGGAGTGGGGTCGAAGCTGCCGTAAGCGGGCAGCCCGTACATTTTCACGAACATCTCGAACGGCCGGAATACCGCGTTGTTGCGCAGCTTTACGGGGACGTCTGCCGGGGGCTTCTTCGGGTTCACCGGGACTATCACCACCTGCACGCCGCCAATGCTGCCGAGGGAGTCTGCAAGCTGCTTTGTGAAGCGCGCGGGGCAGTACCCCGAGAATGAGAACCTGCCGCCGGAAATAAGCGCCATTTTCCGCAGCTCGAAGCAGTCTGAAAGGGTTTTCAGGGCGCTCAGCAGCGTCATTATCTCTTCCTGGTGGGAATTGCGGTAATCCGCAAGCTGGCTCTCAAGCTGTTCGTCCAGCTTTTCCTCGTCGTCGATGGCGTGTTTGAGAATTTCGTCGGAGGTCCTGGCGTCCGCGTCGAGGTAATCAGGCAGCCGGATACGCTCAAAGAAAAGCGATTTCATCAGCGCGTCCGCGAATTCAGCGGAGTCCGCGGGGGTGAGGTAAATTCCCCACACCCACTCGGGGCTTTTGTCGTACTGTATGAAGTGGATGCACCTGTCCGCGTAGTAATCCAGCTTCTGCAGATTGTCTGCGGGCAGCCTGCCCACGCGCGCCTTGACGTATTTCAGGCTGAACAGGTCCTGGAAGCTTACGTCAAGCCCGAGAAGATGCTGCACGCAGGCTTCCGTCTGCCGCAGCTCCCGTATGGAAGCCGCCATTTCCTCGTGCTCTTTCTGGATAGCCCGCACGCCGCTGCTGAGCGCTTCGACGCGCTGTGAGAGTTCCTCGGGTGGGGCGTCGGTCAGCCCGCTGCAGCTGCGTAGTTCCGGCTTCATGCCGAGAGCCGACGCGGTGCTGCGCAGCTTCTCATAAATAGCAGACCATGGGTTCTGTTCGGCGCTGCCGTTTCTGTCGGGGGCTTCCGTCATCTGGAAGCTTCTGCTTTCGCAGCACGTCAGCAGCGCCTTGTCTATGCGGCTGCTGTCGCCCTCGACGGATATCAGCGACATTTTTTCTATACCCATTTATCCACCGCCTTTCTATATTACAAGCATTTCCATTATACCGCCGGCAGGTACGCCGTAGCGTATGCCCTCGATAATGGTCTTTATATTGCGCAGTTCGTTTTCAAGGCATTCTATCAGGCAGAAATATACCGTCGATGAGTTCCTTGAAAGGCGCATGGTCCTGCGGAAGTATTCCAGGCTTATGCGCTCCGTCAGCTGTTCCACTGCCGCGAATTGCGCGGAAGCGTCCGTGCGGAAGCCTATCTGCTCCAGGCTCCTGCGGATACTGTCGGTGTCCGGCTGCTTCATCAGGTCCTCGACAGCCTCGCGGCTGAGCCGGTATCTGAACGGTATCATCTGGGCTGCCGCGGCTTCCGGCGTAAAACCGAACGCTTTCATGCGGCAGCAGGTGACTACGTTCTTCATGTCTATGCTTTTCAGGAACGCGCGTTTGAGTTCCGTTTTTGCGGAGCCGCGACAGTTCTTTTCAAGCGATTTCATGCAGGCGAGGTAGTAGTCGGTGTACAGCCTGCGTTCGCATTCTCTTATATTGACTTTGCCGGTAGCCTGCGCTTCGGTGAGCAGCGGCTCAAGTATCCTGCCGCAGCGCGTCCCCGCGAGGATCCTGCCGATATCCGCGAAGCTCTGCGCCCTGCCGAGTTCCAGCAGCTGAATGCCGGATTTCTCTATCAGGAACGCCGGCAGCGCCGTGATGTAGCTGTCCGTGGAGCCGTCCGCGACGCCCTGCACCGCGATCAGCACCTGTTCCGCTTCCAGCCGGGAAACTATCGCGCGGAAGAACCACCGGCTCTCCGTCAGGTCGAACCTGCGGAAGCTGTCGAAGATGCCGAAAACCGCTTTGTCCAGCAGGGCTTCCAGCTGACCGCGGTGGATAGTCGCAGGCTCGATGTCTGCCAGCACATTTCCGTACCTGTCGGTGTTCTTCAGGAACGCCGCAGCCTGGGAAACGCTGGTCATCGCGCACAGGCGTGAAATATCATCGACCGTCAGCGACCTGCCGTAGACCGCTCTGGAGCGCGCTATCACCGAATTCTGAGATAATGACATTTCACACCCCCGTGATATTCTGCATTATTTCGGATATCCATTCCCCGCGGTGCGCGTCGAATATGTCTTTCACACGCTGCGAAGCCGCTTCGGCCTCTCCGGTGGAATTCTGCTGTTTTTCCGTGAGCGCCCTTGTCTGTTCCGCTATGAACTTATCCAGTTCGCTGCGGGCTTCTGCGGTCTGCTTTTCATTTGCGATGTCAGCCGCCCTGCCGCTTTCCGCAAGGGAATTCTCCTGCTGTGCGCGGAGCGCTTCCACCCGGGCAGCCGCAGCCTTGTCGGCAGCGATTATCTCTTTGAGTATCTCCACAGATCACACCTCGCTTTTGAAAAAATATACACTCTTATTGTATACCAGACTGCCCGTTTATTTCAATAGGGAGAGTAACCAAATATCTCCGGAACAAAATGGTAATTGTGCACAACTAATGTAATGCGTGATTCAAGAAAATGTAATATAATGAACAAAAAACTGCCGATAAACCGACATCTGCGTTGTAACTTGCACTGCGGTAAGCACAAACAAGACGATTGTGCAGTTGCATGAGTTCCAAGCATCTGACGATTTCTCGGCAGTAATATTAAAATCCGTCCGGCAAAGCCGGACACCGAAATTCCGAATTCTTAATTCCTAATTCCGAATTAATTCTTAAGGCTCTGGAGCGGAGCGGGGATACGGCCGCCGCGGCTGATGAACTTGCTTGCGGAATACTTGCTAACCGGCATAACGGGGGCGCTTCCGAACAGGCCGCCAAACTCGACCATCTCGCCCTCCTTCTTGCCGATGGCAGGAATTACGCGCACGGCTGTGGTCTTGCTGTTGACCATACCGATGGCAGCTTCGTCAGCGATGATAGCGGAAATGGTGTCTGCGGGTGTGTCGCCGGGAATTGCGATCATGTCCAGACCTACGGAGCATACCGCAGTCATGGCTTCGAGCTTCTCAAGGCCGAGGGAGCCCTTTACGGCAGCGTCTATCATGCCTGCGTCCTCAGAAACTGGAATGAACGCGCCGGAAAGTCCGCCAACGTGCGAGGAAGCCATTACGCCGCCCTTCTTAACTGCGTCGTTGAGCATAGCGAGGCACGCGGTAGTACCGTGGCAGCCGCAGCTTTCAAGGCCGATTTCCTCAAGGATATGCGCAACGGAGTCGCCCACAGCGGGGGTAGGCGCAAGGGAGAGGTCAACGATGCCGAACGGAACGCCCAGCCTCTGGGAAGCCTCAGTGCCGACCAGCTGACCCATACGTGTTATCTTGAACGCGGTCTTTTTGATGACGTCCGCGATCTCGCTGATGTTCGCGTCGGGGTGCTTGCGCAGCGCAGCGCGTACCACGCCGGGGCCGGAAACGCCGACGTTCACCTCGCAGTCGTACTCGCCTACGCCGTGGAATGCGCCTGCCATAAAGGGGTTATCCTCAACGGCGTTGCAGAATACAACGATCTTTGCAGCGCCGAAGTAGCTGTTGTCCCTGGTGGCCTCTGCGGCGTCGCGGATCACCTGACCCATCATGGCAACTGCGTCCATGTTGATGCCGGCGCGGGTGGAACCTATATTAACGGAGGAACATACGTTGCTGGTCTCGGCGAGGGCTTCCGGAATGGACTGGATAAGTTCCAGGTCGCCGGCGGAAAAGCCCTTGTGCACAAGCGCGGAGTAACCACCGAGGTAGTTTACGCCGGTGCCGTCAGCTGCGCGCTGGAGCGCCTTTGCAAACTTGACGGGGCTGCCCTTGCACGCTGCGGACACCATCGCGATAGGTGTAACGGAGATACGCTTGTTGACTATCGGGATACCGTACTGCTTTTCGATATCCTCGCCGGTCTTTACAAGGTTCTCAGCCTTGCGCATTATCTTGTCGTATACCTTGTCGCATGCCTTGTCGATGTCGCTGTCGATGCAGTCGAGAAGAGAGATACCCATGGTGATGGTGCGGATATCCAGGTTCTCTTCCTGTATCATCTTTATCGTTTCTAAAATATCGCTCGAATTAAGCATCTGTCGGTTTTCTCCTTATATTAAAACTTCACAAAGACCATTATGGATTTTCAGCCGGTCAAATGAGTTCGTTCTGCCTGCGCAGAAGGCTGTCAAAAAACTGTATTGCCCGCGAAGCGGGCTTTTAAAATCCGTTTTTTGCCACGGGTCTCCCGGGGCAAAAAACACTTCTATCCCAGCAAGTGTGCGGGTTGGCGGCAGAGCCGCCAAGACGTGCATGCAGCTGGGATGTATCGGCGGAAAAGTCATTTTAGTGACTTTTTCGACGGTTTCTTATATTCTGTGCATCGCGTTGAAGATGTCCTCGTGCATAACGTGCACCTGCAGTCCCATCTCGCCGCCAGCCTTTGTCAGCTTGTCTGCAAAGTCGATGTAGTCGATGTTGAGGTTGGTTATCTCGATCATCATCGTCATCGCAAACAGATCCTGCATGATGGTCTGGGTAACGTCCATAACATTTGCGTTGTGCTCGGCGCATATACCGCTCACCTTTGCCAGAATACCTACCGTGTCCTTACCGATAACAGCTACTACTGCTCTCATTATGTCCTCCTGTTCTGCGGTCAATATGTATAAATTTATCAAGCCGCATGCTTTGTTTTTTATCTTTCTTATCTATTATACTAAAAAAATCGGAAAAAGTAAATGTATTCATAGACAAAATTCAAATTTTGTGATAAAATAATAAAAAACACATCTGAAAGCCGGATATTCTGGTTAATTTTTCAGACAGAACAAGAGAAGGTAAATAAATGGAAATTGAAGAACTCCGCTTTATCCCGGCGGATATCCATAATCATTCCACCCTCTCGCCCGACGGCCACGACGAGCCGATGAGAATGGCAGAGCGAGCCTGCGGGCTGGGGATAAAGCACTATGCGCTGACGGACCATATCGAAAACGAAAAGCTCGACAGCTGGGATTATGCAGGCGCTATCGCTAAGTCCTACGGGGCGTTCCTGGAAATAAAGGAGCGCTTTGCGGGGAAAATGGAAGTATATTACGGCGCGGAACTGGGACAGGCGCTCTTCGACCAGCCCCAGGCTGAAAAGATACTCGCAGCGCACGACTACGATTTCGTGCTTGGTTCCACGCACCGCACCCGCACTTACCCCAGGCTGGACAGAGTACCCGACAGCGACGAGGACAGATACCGCTGCCTTGACGAATATTTCGAAGAGGAACTTCGTCTGGCAGAATGGGGGAAGTTCTGCGCGCTGGCGCATCTGACATTCCCGCTGAGATTTATCAGCGGCGACGTAGGGGGCGCCGTGGTCGATATGACGCGTTACGGCGCGATCATCGACAAGATACTGGAAACCATAATCAGGCAGGGTATCGCGCTGGAGGTCAATTCCGCGGGTATCCGCAAGGGACTGCACGTACCCATGCCGTCTGCGGAGTACGTCAAACGCTACTTCGACAAGGGCGGCCGCATGGTGACTGTAGGCTCCGACGCGCACCGCGTCGGGGATATCGGCGCCGACATTCCCGAATGCCTTGAGATGCTGAGGGATATCGGCTTCAGCGAGATATGCGTTTTCAGGAAGAAAGAACCCATATTCATTACCATCTGATATAGGAGGATACTTTTATGAACAAGAAGTTACTTGCCCTATTAAAGCAGAACGCGCGGCTCTCCAACGCGGAGCTTTCCACCATGCTCGGCATTTCCGAGCAGGAGGTCGCAGCAGGCATAAAGGAGCTGGAGGACGAGGGCATAATCATCGGCTATGCCGCTATCGTCAACGAGGAAAAGGCTGACGACAACGCAGTCACCGCTATAATCGAGCTGAAGGTCACCCCGTTCAAGGACAGGGGCTTTGACGACCTGGCACACACTATCATGCAGTATGAGGAAGTGGACAGCGTGTTCCTGCTTTCCGGCGCGAACGACCTTTCCATCACCATCACCGGCACCAGCCTGAGAAAAGTCGCTCTGTTCGTTTCCGAGCGCCTGGCAGTGCTGGACGGCGTGCTTTCCACAACAACGCACTTCGTGCTCAGAAGATACAAGGAGAAGAACCACGTATTCAACGAGGAACACTCCGATGAAAGGAGCCTGGTTTCCCCGTGATAGACTACGATAAGGTTCTCCCGCAGAAGATACGGGACATTCAGCCGTCAGGCATACGCAAATTCTTCGATATCGCTCAGCAGGTGGAGGGCGTTATTTCACTTTCCGTCGGCGAGCCGGATTTCAAGACCCCCTGGGCTGCCAGAAAAGCCGCTATCGGCGTCCTCGAAAAGGGCAGGACTGCCTACACTGCAAACGCGGGGCTCATGCAGCTGCGCGAGGAAATTTCAAAGTACCTGCTGAACTTCATTCACACCGAGTACGACCCTGCCAGCGAACTCATCGTGACTGTAGGCGGCTCCGAGGCTCTCGACCTTGCGATGCGCGCCATGATACAGCCCGGCGACGAGGTGCTGGTGCCGGAGCCGAGCTTCGTGTGCTATTCCCCGATAATCACGGTGTGCGGCGGCACGCCGGTGCCCATCGTCATGACGGAGGAAGATAAGTTCAAGCTGCGCACGGACGCCCTGCGCGAGAAGATAACCCCGAACACGAAGGCGCTGATACTGCCTTTCCCGAACAACCCCACCGGCTCCATCATGCGCCGCGGTGAACTTGAGGCTATCGCTGAGGTGCTCCGTGATACGAACATCATGGTCATCTCCGACGAGATATATTCCGAGATGACATACGGCGGTGAGAAGCATGTTTCCATCGCCGAGATAGACGGCATGAGAGAGCGCACCGTTGTCGTAAACGGCTTCTCCAAGACATACGCCATGACCGGCTGGAGACTGGGCTACTGCGCAGGCCCGAAGCCCGTGATAAAGCAGATGCTGAAACTCCACCAGTACTGCATAATGAGCAGCCCCACGGTGAGCCAGTACGCTGCGATAACCGCGCTGACCCAGTGCCGCGACGACGTTGACAGAATGCTCGAGGAATACGACATGCGCCGTCGTCTGGTGGTAAAGGGCTTCAACGATATGGGACTTACCTGCTTTGAGCCGGAGGGCGCGTTCTATGTGTTCCCGTGCATAAAGTCCACGGGTATGAAGTCCAGTGAGTTCTGCGAGAAGCTGATATACAGCAAGAAGGTCGCAGTTGTGCCGGGGAGCGCTTTCGGTGAGAGCGGAGAGGGCTACGTGCGCGTATCCTATGCGTATTCCGTTCAGCATATCACGACGGCGCTGCAGCGCATAAAGGAATTCGTCGAGGAACTCAGAAAGTGAGCAGTATAAGCGGGATACAGATTTTAAAGGCGCGTGCGAACGCAAAGCTGAACCTGTATCTTGATATAACCGGCAGGCGCGCCGACGGCTACCACCTGCTTGAAACCGTCATGCAGAGCGTTTCGCTTGCGGACGAGGTGACGGTGGTAGTCAGCGCGGGGAGCGGCATTTCGCTTTCCTGCGACCGCGGGGACGTGCCGACGGACGGGCGCAACACCGCTTACCGCGCTGCGGAGCTTTTCATGCAGGCTGCGGGGACTTCCGCGACGGTCTGCGTCGATATTGAGAAGCATATCCCCAGCGGTGCGGGAATGGGCGGCGGCAGCGCGGACGCAGCCGCTGTGCTGAGGGCGCTCAACATGGCGTTCGGCGAGCCGCTGACTGAACGGCAGCTGCTTGATATCGCGGCGCAGGTGGGCGCGGACGTCCCGTTCTGCCTTGCGGGTGGGACAAGGCTGTGCCTCGGCATCGGCGAGGAAATGTCGGAATTCCCGGCGCCGCAGGGCGTGTTCCTGGTGGTAAAGCCGGAATTCAGCTGCCCCACCGGGGAGGCTTACCGCAGCTATGATGAGAGCCCGCTTGCGGTACACGGCGGTCTTGCGGCATTCATGGCGGCAATGCCGGGGAATTACGCGGCAGAAATGTACAACGTGTTCCAGAAGCTTTATGCGGACCAGCGCATTGAAAGCGTATGCGGGCGCCTGACGGAACTCGGCGCGCGCGGCGCGTCGCTCACCGGCAGCGGTTCTGCGTGCTTCGGCGTGTTTGATGAACGCGCTGCGGCCGAGAGGGCTTCCGGGGAATTCCCGGGGTGCTTTACAGCGGTGTGCAGCGCGGCTGAGCAGGGAATTTTCATTTCAGAAAGGGAGGTACTATGATAAAGGTCCAGAACAATATCGGTACGATAACCATTTCGCAGGATTACTTCACTTCGCTCATAGGCAGCACGGTGACTGGCTGCTTCGGCGTGGTGCAGATGAATATCAGCAGCGCGAAGCAGACGATACTTGCGGCGCTGCCCTTCGTCAAGAAGAAAAGCTACGAGCGCGGCATAAACGTGCGCGCCGGCCGCGACAAGCTGGTGGTAGACCTGCATATCACGGTGCTTTACGGCGTGAATGTCGGCACCGTGGTGAAGAGCATTATAAATAAGGTAAAATACGTCATGGAGGAAAGCACGGGAATTTCTGTCGAGCGTGTCAACGTCTATGTCGATGAAATAAAGACATGATTATAAGGTAACCTCTAAAAACCTCCTTCACGGCAGATTCCTATGACTTATATCATCTGCGTCGTTACCAAACCTTGAAATACATACAGTATTACTGCGGTTTGGTGCCTTGCATCTGATATAAGTCATGTACGAAATCTGCTCGTGTCCCGGTTTTTAGAGGTTACCATAAAACAGAAAGGGATCGCAAAGTAATGATGATTTCAGGAAAGCTGTTCCGGGACGCAGTCATCTCGGGCGCGAACAACATTTCCAATAACAGGCTCGCGGTGGACGAACTTAACGTGTTCCCCGTACCGGACGGCGACACGGGCACGAATATGTCCATGACCATCGGCAATGCGCTTGCGGAGCTCAAGTCTGCCTCCGACGGCATCACCGCGGGCGACGCAGCCAAACTGACTGCCTCCGCGATGCTGAGAGGCGCGCGGGGCAACTCAGGAGTTATCCTGTCGCTGATATTCCGCGGGCTTTCAAAGGGACTTGCAGGGCAGGCTGAAGCGGACGCAAAGATGCTCTCCGACGCATTCAAGCTGGGCGTGGACGCTGCGTATAAATCCGTCATGAAGCCCACCGAGGGCACCATTCTCACCGTCGTCAGGGAAGCGTGGGAGAACACAAAGGACATGGCAAAGGAAAACGGCGACGCTGCGGAATTCCTGCGGGCGTTCATCGACGAGGGCGAAAAGAGCCTCGCACGTACCCCCGACCTGCTCCCCGCGCTCAAGAAAGCCGGGGTCGTTGACGCAGGCGGCAAGGGTCTGCTGGTTATCCTCGAGGGAATGCTGGAGGTGGTTTCCGGCGGCTCAGTGATACGCTCCGAGAGCGAAACGAAGCCTGCGGCACCCGCGGCTGTTGCTGCGGCAGGCGCTGCCGAAGAGGATATACATTACGGCTACTGCACCGAGTTCATCGTCAACAAGATGGCAGGCGCAAAGGACGCAACGGCGCTGAGGGCGTTCCTCGAGACCATCGGCGACTGCGTTGTGGTCGTGGACGACGATGACATAATCAAGGTGCATGTTCATTCCAACCACCCGGGCAAGGCAATCGAAGAGGGATTGAAATTCGGCAGTCTCACCAAGATGAAGATAGAGAACATGCGCGAGCAGCATCACAACATCATCAGGGCGGACGAGGCAGTGCAGAAGAACCGCAAGGTACCCGTCAAGCCCGAAAAGGACTTCGGCTTTGTTGCTGTTGCGGCGGGCGCGGGCGTTGAGGCGCTGTTCCGCGACCTCGGCGCCGACAGCATAGTACGCGGCGGTCAGACCATGAACCCCTCCACCGAGGACATTCTGGAAGCCATCGGGCAGACCCCTGCGCATAATGTCTTTGTGCTGCCGAATAATAAGAACATCATAATGGCAGCGGAGCAGGCTGTTTCCCTTGCGGACAGGAACGTGTGCGTGCTGCAGTCCCGCACGATACCGCAGGGCATCACGGCGCTGATGAACTTCGACCCCGGCGCTGATTTCGTGACCAACCGCAGCAACATGACGGAAGCCCTGGGCAGGGTGCAGAGCGGTCAGATAACCTTTGCAGTGCGCGACAGCGAATACGACGGGCACAAGATAAAGCAGGGCGAGATACTCGCGATGGACAACGGCAGGATAGTGTTCACCGAAAAGGACGTCACCAAGGCTCTCACCAAGCTGACAAAGCGCCTGATAAACGGCTCCAGCAGCTATGTTACCGTCATCTACGGCTCCGACGTGACCGACGAGGCTGCCAATGCGGCTTACGAGCAGCTGCGCGCGAGAATAAGCGACAGCATCGACATCAACCTTGTTAACGGCGGTCAGCCCGTGTATTACTACATCGTTTCTGTTGAATAATGGATATAACGTACCTGAAAGGCGTCGGTCCCAAGCGGGCTGAGCTGTATAAGAAACTCGGCGTCGATACCGTGGAGCGGCTTGTGGAGCTGTATCCGCGGGATTACGTCGATTTCACCCACCCGAAAAAAATAGCGGAGGTGCAGATTGGAGAGGTCTGCGCCTTACGCGCATTTGTGAGGAGAAAGACGGCGCCTTTCAGCGAGTACGCAAAAATGGCGCTGTACAAAGCGGAACTCACCGACGGCACCGGGAACATCACCGCAGTGTTCTTCAACGCGAAATACACGTTCGCAAAGCTGGAGGAGGATCACGAGTACCTCTTCTACGGCAAGATAAACGGCGACATGGTGAGAATGCAGATAGGCTCCCCGCTGTTCGTGGAAACAAGCGAGAACGGCCTTATGCCGAAATACCCGCTGACTGCGGGGCTGACGAACAACATGGTCTCCGCGAACGTGAAAACCGCGCTTACCGTGGTGAAGCTTCCGGAAACGCTCCCCGAGGGGCTGGTGCGGCGCATGGGGCTTCTCACCCGGGAGCAGGCGGTGAGGCAGATACACTTTCCGCACAGCCGCGAGGAATACACCGAAGCCCGCAGGCGGCTTGTCTTTGAGGAACTGCTGACGCTAAAGCTGGGGCTTTCGATGATGAAATCCCGCGGGAGGGAGCGCTCAGGCGCCGTCATGCGGGACGCGAGCATTGCCGACCTGTGGGAATCGCTTCCGTTCAGACCCACCAACGCGCAGCTGAGCGCGGTCTCCGATTGTATCCGCGATATGCAGCGGGAATACCCGATGAACCGCCTGGTGCAGGGGGACGTCGGCAGCGGCAAGACACTTGTGGCAGCGGCAGCCGCGTATTTCTGCTGCAAAAACGGTTATTCTGCGCTGGTCATGGCGCCTACGGAGGTGCTCGCGCAGCAGCACCACAAGACGTTTTCGCAGTTCCTGGAACCGCTGGGCGTGCGGGTGGAGCTGCTCTCCGGCAGCATGACGGCAAAGCAGAAAGCGGAAGTGCGCGCCCGTGCGGAAGCCGGCGTGATAGGCGTCCTGATAGGCACCCAGGCGCTGATACAGAAATCATCGGTGATGAAGAGCGCGGGGCTTGTCATAGTGGACGAGCAGCACCGTTTCGGGGTGGCGCAGCGCGCTGCCCTTGCTGAAAAGGGCGCCGCGCCGCATATCCTTGCGATGTCCGCAACGCCGATACCCCGCACGCTGGCGCTGATAATCTACGGCGACCTGGAGGTCTCCGTGCTGAATGAGATGCCCGGGGGCAGGCTCCCCGTAAAGACTTATTCGGTGGACAGCAGCTTCCGGCAGAGGGTGTACAACTTCATCAAAAAGCACATCGCAGCGGGAAGGCAGGCGTATATCGTCTGCCCGCTGGTGGAAAATCCCGAGGGAAAAAGCGAGAAGGCAAGCGCGATAGAGTACTACGAAACGCTTGTCGGCGGTGATTTCCGCGATATCCCCACCGGGTTGCTGTACGGAAAGCTGAAGCAGTCCGAAAAGGAACGCGTCATGTCGGAGTTCAGGGAGGGGCGGCTGAAGCTGCTGGTTTCCACCACGGTCATCGAAGTTGGCATAGACGTGCCGAATGCGGTGGTGATACTCATCGAGAATTCAGAGCAGTTCGGGCTGTCGCAGCTGCATCAGCTCAGGGGGCGCGTGGGGCGCGGCAGCGAGCAGAGCTTCTGCATACTCATGTCGGACAGCAAGAGCGAATACACCCGCGAGCGCAGCGAAGCCATGGTGCGCACCACCGACGGCTTTGAGATAGCCCGTGAGGATCTGCGGCTGCGCGGTCCGGGTAATTTTTTCGGCAGGGAGCAGCACGGCCTGCCCCCGCTGAAAGTCGCCGACCTGGCGGACGACGCAGAGGTGCTGGAGCAGGTGGACAGCCTTTCCGGCGAGATACTGCGCGCGGACCCCGGGCTGACATCGGAAAAGAGCGCGCTTCTGCGCAGCGGCGTTGAAAGGCTGTTCGGGCAGAACGGCGAATATGGCTGGAATTGAGGACGATATGGAACAGGAAAAGATAGAGCGCTGGCGTTATCCGCGCTTTTTTACAGAGAACATCTCCGAAACGGCGGCAGTGCTTAACGCGGAGGACAGCAGACACGTTTCCCAGGTGCTGAGAATGCACCCCGGGGATATCGCGGTGATATGCGACGGCAGGGGCGTCGATTACCTCGGGGAGCTGGAAAGCGCCTCCGGGGAATGCGTGTTCAACATAATCGAGAGATCCCCCAACCCTGCGGAGCCGAGCGTGCGCCTGCGGCTTTTTCAGGCTATGCCAAAGGGCGACAAGATGGATTTCATCGTGCAGAAAGCGGTGGAGTGCGGCGCCTGCGAGGTGATACCGTTCATCTCAAAGCGGTGCGTTTCCCGGCCGGACGCAAAGCAGCTCGCGAAAAAGACCGAGCGCTGGCAGCGCATCGCGTATGAAGCCGCAAAGCAGTGCGGCAGAGGAATGATCCCGCAGGTAGGCGGCACTGTGCTTTTCAGCGATATCCCCGCAATGATACCACCGGAGCACACCGGCATTCTTTTCTATGAGTGCGCGGAGCTTCCGCTGAACGAGGCGGTGCCGGAACTCACGCAGAACATCGATATCGTCATCGGCAGCGAGGGCGGCTTTGAGCCAGCCGAAGCGGAACGCCTGATTGACGCGGGGCTGAAATGCGCCTCCCTCGGAAAGCGCATTCTCCGGTGCGAAACTGCGCCGATAGCCGCTATCTCGGTTTTGATGAATATGACGGGAAACATGTGATTTTTTTGGCAATAGTGACTAAATTTCCGCATTACCCTTGAAAAAATCACGAAATGGGTATATACTATTCAGTACAGGAAGGGTTCCTGACTGTTATTGAATGGGGACTGTATTCCGATAAACGGAGATTTGACCGCACTGCAAAGGTGTGCGGAATGCTGTTCAGACTTTATGGAGGTATTATCATGAAGGGATTGGGTATCGCTCTTGTCGGACTGCTCGCTATCGCAGGCGGCATTGCGGCAGCTACTATTATTACCAAGAAAAAGCTTGAGAAGGAAAACGACGAGGATTACTACGACGACTGGGACGAGGAATGGGACGACGACGGCGCTGACTTCGACTTCGACGAAGACGAGGACATCACCGACGCTGCAGAAGAGTCCGACGACGCTCCTGCTGCGGCAGCAGCCAAGAAGCCAGAAAACGATATGGTAGAGGAAGTCAAGGCTCCTGAAAAGGACGAGGAACTCTGACCAGGCATTATTCCTGCAAAACAGTGCGGTGATGCAGTTTGCATTGCCGCATTTTGTGTGTCCGGGGGGAAAGCAATGTCCGTGGGGAAATTTTTGAGATGTTCCGCGTGCGCGGCGCTGGTTGCAGTCGCGGGACTTTCGGGCTGCGCCGTTGACGAGAACAACGGCAATACGCAGCAGACTGCATTCAGCAGCTATTCATCGACGAGCCGGCCGTCTGAGGAAGTATCGGCGCAGCTCGTGACGGAAATCACCGCTGAACCGACTGATATCACCGTAGAAGCGGAAATAACGCCGTCCGTCGAGGCTGAACCGGTGCCAGACCCGGTGCAGCTCATCGCGCGCTATGACAGCGAATTTCTGGGGCTGCCAGATAAAGACAAAGTGTACATATTCCGCGATAAGAAGGAAACTGTGGAGATAAACGGCACGGGGTGCATGGGGGTTTCCTGCTATGACGACAGCGACGGGGAACTGGTGTTCCTGTGCGATTTCTATATTTCTGCGGACGGGCTGACGGTCTACCGGCATTACCAGGAGGACGGCAGCTATCGGCTGCTGCCGGAGCAGGCGGCGTTTTCGGGGTTCGACCCCGCTGGCCAGTCCGCTGAGGACGTGATGGCGCAGGCGAATGCGCTGTACGACGCGGTTTACGGCGAACTCGATTTCGACAGGGGCAGCGAGCCGGTCTCATCTCCGCTGGGGAACTTCTACCCGGTCTCAGATACCAGGCTCGACACCGCAGAAAAGCTGAATTCCGCGCTGGAGCGGTACTTCTGCGGCAGCGCGCTGGAAACCCTGCTGCAAGGCTCCGACCGCGTTATTGCGGGTGAGGACGGCAGGCTGTACTGCCTGGAGCACTACGGCAGCGCGAGCGGCTACCTCGGCACGGAATACACGCTGACGTCGCTGACCGAGGACGCTGCGGTGTATTCCGCAACTGCGCGTTTTGAATACGAAGCCGGCAGCGTCACGGAAACTGCCTTTACATGCACCGCAGTAAGGACAGCGGACGGCTGGAGGTTCGGAGAGTTTGGTTCAATTCGGAACCTTAGTTAAATTCGGAATTCGGAATTTTGCGCACTTGGGTGCATAATGCAAATGGATAAAGTATCGGGCTGCGCAAAACTATATTCGGAATTTCGGTGTCCACTTGCGCGGACGTTATTTAAAAAGATTTTCTATAAAATACACAGGGCGAAAGTGAATTGTTTCTTTCGCCCTGTAGTGTTTCTGTAAAAGTTTTTGAAATATTGTCTGCGAAGCAGACACATTAATTACGAATTACGAATTCCGAATTAACTTCGCGCCCATATCAAATAAAAAATTTTCTAAAAAAATCTGGATTTCCCCTTGACAGACTGTATTAACTGTGTTATAATAACTGTACCAACACAGATAATACACTAACATCTGGAATATCCGAAAGGAGGAACAGAAATGCTTAATATACGGCTGGAGGGCAAGCAGCCGATCTATGAGCAGCTTTTCAGCGGGATATCAAGGCTTATTTCCGTTGGCGAGCTGCAGCCGGAAGAGAAGCTGCCCGCAGTCCGCGAGGTCGCAAAGCAGTTCGGCATAAACCCGAACACGGTGCAGAAAGCCTATGCGCTGCTGGAGCAGGCGGGGCTGATACATTCAGTGCCGGCAAAGGGGAGCTATGTTTCCGCTGCCGGAAATGCGGCTGACGCGCTGAAAAACGAGGCGCTGCGCCGCACCGAGCAGGAAATGCGCTCGGCGTGCCGCGCCGGCGTCGCGCTGGAACAGGTGAATAAACTCGCGCAGAATATATGGAGCGAGGGGAAGGGTGGTAATTTATGATAGAAGTAAAGAACGCAGTCATGCGGTTTGAGGACAAAAACGCCCTTGACGGCATAAGCCTGACGATACCCGAGGGCTGCGCCTACGGACTTTTGGGTTCCAACGGCGCGGGCAAATCCACGCTGCTGAGGGCGCTGTCGGGAATAAACAGGCTCACAGGCGGAGAGGTGCTCATCGACGGGCAGGAGGTCTACGACAACGCCCCGGTAAAGGAGCGCGTGTTCTTCATCAACGATGAAACGGTGCAGTTCAACAGCATGACGCTGACAGAGATGAAGCAGTACTACAAGAGCTTCTACGGCAGCTTTGACGAGGCGCTGTGGGAAAAGCTGCATTCCGCGCTGGACCTGCCGCTGAAAAAGCGCCTGAACACATTCTCAAAGGGAATGAAGCGCCAGGCCGCGGTGATATGCGGCATTGCCTGCAGAACTCCGTACCTGTTCCTGGACGAAGCGTTCGACGGGCTTGACCCCACCATGCGCATAATCGTCAAGCAGATGCTTATCGACGCGATGATGGACACCGGGCTGACGGTGATCTTCAGCTCCCACAATCTCGGGGAGATAGACGAATTCTGCGACCGCGTGGGGCTTCTCCACAACGGTAAGGTGGTATTCGACCGTGAACTCGACAGCGTGAAGGGCAGCGTGTTCAAGATACAGACCGCATTCGACCAGCCGGTGACAAAGGAGCAGATCTCCGCGGAGGGCGTGGATATACTCCACATGGAGGCAAACGGCAGCGTAATGCACATCATCGCCCGTGGCGACCGCGAGAAGATACGCGCGGCAGTGGAGAAGCTTTCACCGAAGCTGTACGACGAAGTTCCGCTGTCGCTGGAAGAAATATTCGTATACGAAATGGAGGTGCTCGGCTATGACAGCTCAAAACTCGGCGGCTAAAAGCAGCGCGTTTTACAAGTTCCTGCCGTATTTACGCTACAAAATGCGCTATCTCAGACCGCAGTTCATCATGAGTTGCATACTTGCGCTGCTGACTTACCCGGTTGTGGGCGCGACGCTTTACCCGATGTGTTCCACGAATGCGCAGATAGAACGGCTCCGCGCACAGGGAATGATGACTGACCTGCTTGAGGAACAGATGAGCCATAAGATGGAACAGATTCAGTCGCTGTTCATTACGGCGGTCGTGATAGGCGTGCTGTGCCTTATAGGACTGTTCGTGTTCACGTTTGTGACCACCCTGCGCAGCTTCCGCTACCTTTACGACAAGACATATGTCGATATGGACATGTCGCTCCCGGTGAACCACAACACCCGCTTTTTCGGCGACCTTGCGGCTGTGGCTGTTACTAATCTCCTGCCGCACCTTATCGCGATACTTGTGGGTATCGTCATGTTTTCCACAAGCGGTTTCGGCGAGGTGCTGAAAAGTTCCTACTCCGACCTTGCGATGTATGAGACCGTGTTCACGCTTGTCGTGCAGTGCATGTTCACGGGGCTGTATTCCTGCATAATGCAGGTGGGTCTGTGCCTGCTCATGCTGTCGTTCTGCGGCAGAAAGGCAGAAGCCTTTATTTACCCCGTGCTCGTAAATATCGCTGTTCCGTTAATACACGGGCTTGCTGTCAACCTTGTTCAGAGCGGCATTTACGGGGCTACTGATATCAGCGGCACGCCTTCCGAGATGTTCTCGATGTCGTTCACATCGCCGCTGGGTATGCTGTTCATGACGATTTATTCCGGCTTTGCCTCAGTTGAGATAATGGGCGGTGGGGAACCTCAGAACATGCCGATGTTCACACCGGCATACGCTGTTCCTGCGCTGGTGCTGACATTAGCGTTCTTCGCGGGGGCTTACTTCCTGATAAAGAACCGTCGCAGCGAGCGCGTGGGAATGTCCTATGTCTACAGGGGCATGGACCTGATAATCCCCGGGGTGCTGGTTTTCGCGATAACACTGCCGTTCAGCAGCTATATATTCAAGTTGCTGAGAGGTTACGGAAAGACCTTTTATTACAGCTATTCTCCGTCTGTGACAAGCATGGTGATATGGCTGGTGGTGCTTTCGTTCATCGCATATGTAATCATGGCGCTCATAAGCGGAAGGAACTTCCGCAGGTTCCACATCACGCTTGCCAAGTGGGCAGGCACGCTGGCTGTCAGCGTGGGTATCTCGGCTGTTCTCGCATTCTCTAACGGGTTCGGAATGTCCTACTATATCCCCGACGAAAGCAATATTGCCAAGGTCGCTGTAAATATGTCGGCGTATGTTGGCTATGACGGACCGACGGATTATCATATATGTTCCGGCGACCCTGAACTTATCAGAACGACTCTGGAGATCCACCGCGATATCCCGAAATATGACCAGGGTGAACGAACCACCTGCGAGGTATCCCTGACCTACTTCATGAAGAACGGCGAATGCGTCCGCAGAAGTTACCGCGTGACCGACGAGCAGTTCACGGATTGTATGCACCGCGTCTGCACGCCCGACCTGTGGTATCTGCAGATGACCGGCAGTCTGAACGACCTTGCCGGCGAACCTGACAAGTGGCAGTGCAGTATCCGCGGAGAAAATACGCCCACGGCATACAGCGGATTTACGCTTAAAGAGCTGCTGAGCGCGATGAAAGCGGACTGCCAGAAGGTTTCCTTTGAAATGCTGGCAGACACCAGCGGTGTGTATGAATACAACCCTGTTCTGTCGCTGGTCAAGGGCGTAAAGGATTATTCAAGGACGCTGAGCGTTTACAGCTGGATGGACAACACCATCGAACTGTTCAGAAAGTGCGGTCTGGACCTCGTGCAGACTTCTGTGGCAGAGAATTACAAGACCGCGTTCATTGTGGACTGTGAAAGCGGCGACATGTATTCGACAAACAGCTACGAAGCCATGTTCGGCTTCTCCGAGGGAATGACCGCGCAGCAGATCGCGGACTATAAGAACAAGATCGACGGATATGATTATTATTCCGCAGATGATTTCACGCCGGCGGCGACGTTCGGCTGTGCGCATGCAGGCGACAGCGGTGTGGAGAAACTTATTTCCGTCGGCAGTTCTATCTTCAGTACTTCTGAATCCAGATATGCGCTGATACTTTCCACCGCTGGCAGCCTGGAAGAATACGTTGCCAGCGACGGAAGCGTAATGTTCCTCAAAATACCCCATGCGTACGACGACCTCGCAGAGCAGACGCTCCGGAAGTACGTCGTGTGCAGCGTTGAGACTTCCCCGGCAGACGAAGCATTCACCGTGGAAGCAGCCTGATAACCGATAACCGATCTTCCCCCAATACAGACCCCCGCTTGCATATGCGAGCGGGGGTTTTGCATTTGCTGAAAGTCATTGAAAAGACTTCAGGTTATTGGCATTATTGCAGAAAATGTAACGTGCGTTTTGTAACGTATGCACAAATCCGCGCCAAGAAATGTCAAAGTGCACAAAATTTAATATTACAATTACTCCTATTTACATTTTTTTGCACTTAATTCTGTGCCGATTTTATTGGTCGAAAAAAATTCTGGCAAAAAAATTGTTGCAATATGTGCTGAAATGGTGTATAATTATAATACGAATAGCTATAGGGTGGAGTGTGCCAATTTGTGGCAAACCCTCCGTGGGATAGAGGAGAAAAATATGGCTTTATTTGATACCAATGCGTTCCGCGTAGCTGAGCAGGGGCTTTCAGTGCTCTGGCAGAAGCAGCAGATAATCTCGCAGAACATCGCTAACGCAGATACCCCGGATTACAACTGCAAGTACCTCGATTTTGCCGGCATTCTCAGGGACAAGCTGCGCAGCAACGGCACCGTCGATGTGGAACTGAACCTGGTCCAGCGCCTGTTCATCGACCGCAATACCGACGACCAGGCAGACGGCAACAACGTCGATAACGACACACAGCAGGCAGAGCTTGCAAGGACCCAGATACAGTACGACGCGCTGATAAATTCCATGAACGGCAACTTCTCCCGCGTGAGAACTGCCATGACTGTAAAGTGACGGAGGTAATATATGGCATTCCTTAGTTCGCTTAATATTCCGCTTTCCGGCATGACTGCAGAGCGGTTCAGACTTGACATCATCGCGCAGAACGTCGCAAACGCCGACAACGTTGCCTCCACCCCGGAGGAAGCATACAAGCGCCAGATGGTGGTTTTCGGTGAGGACAAGTCCTTCAAGAAGATACTCTACACCAAGCTTGGCACGGGTGAGACCCACTTCCAGAAGTACATAAAGTACCGCGGCGTCGAGGCGACGGCAGTCGTTGAGGACGAAACTCCCGCTGAGCCGGTCTACGACCCCACGCACCCGCTCGCTGACGAGCGCGGCTACGTTTACGAATCCAACGTGGACGTCGCTACCGAGCAGCTTGATTCCGTCGAGGCTGAGAACATGTATTCCGCGAACCTCGCGGTGTTCGAGGTGGTAAAATCCATGGCGACAAAGGCGCTGAACATCGGCAAGGGCTGATAAAAAGCCGCATGAGGCATAATTCCACAGCAGGGAAGCTCCTATGAAAGGAACATGAGATAAATGGTTGAATTCACGCCGTTAGGCACACTCACAGAGATGAAGCCCATGGAGGCAATGACCCCGATGGGCACCGATAAAACCAAGACCCAGTACGCGATGAACGTTGAGGACGCGTCTTTTCTGGACGTGTTCAGGGGAATGGTCGATAATGTCGTTGAGACCAACGAACAGGTAGACCGCGACGCCATCGACCTCATGCTGGGCAACATCGACGACCTGACCCAGGTGCAGTCGAACATCACCAAGGCTGCCGTTGCAGTCGAGCTGCTGGTGACGGTGAAGAACGAGGCGCTGAGCGCTTACAACACCATCATCAACATGCAGGTGTGATAAAGCTGTCAGGGGAACAGCATAAAAATCGGAGGTCGTTCAGATAAATGAATGAAAAAATAAAATCCGTGGTGACGACGGTCAAGACCAAGTGGACTGACGCGTCCAAGATGGCAAAGATACTGATAATTTCTATTCCCATCGTCGTTATCGCGATAATCATAGTGCTGTGCGTGCTGTTTAATTCCAACAAGAGCACCGCGGTGCTGTTTTCAGGGCTTTCAAGCTCAGAAGCGGGGGAGATCGCAACTGCTATACAGTCGCTGGATAATTCCCCGGAGGTAACGGTAAATCCCAACGGCGACGTTATCGTGCCGGCCGACCAGGCTGACTCGCTGAGAATGCAGATGTGGGCGCAGGGCTATCCGAAGTCCACCACGAACTACGACATCTGGGACAACGGCGTTGACCTCTGGAGCACCGACCTCGACAAGAGGGAAATAAAGCGCCAGCAGCTTGAAACAAGGCTTGGCGCCACCATCGCCTCGATGGACAAGATCGCTGCTGCAACTGTCAACCTCACACTGCCGGAGACCTCGAACTACGTTCTTTCCACCGAAAAGGGAGAGAGCCAGTGCGCGGTGTTCCTGCAGCTGAGGAACGACGCAGAACAGCTCACCAATGCGGAAGTACGCGCCATCTACCGCGGAGTGACCACCAGCGTCGAGGGGCTGACAAACGAGAATGTTTCCGTTATGGACAGCAAGATGAACTCCTACGAGTGGGTAGATCCGGAGCTTGACAACGTGGATAAGGACGAGGACAAGTCCGGCGTTGACGTTGCGAGAAAGCGCCTTGAGTTCGAGCAGGAATTCGTGCAGGTGCTCAAGGACGGTCTGGGCGAGATGTTCACAAAGATCTACGGTGAGAACGGGTTCGCGTTCAACGTTTCCGCAAGGCTCAACTACGACGCAAAGGACGTTGAGTCAACGCAGTACGAGCCGGTGGACGGCACCACTGCAGGCGTCATCAACCACCAGGATCAGGTGAACGAGGGCGGTCAGCTGGACGCTGACGGAGGCATCGTGGGCGTCACCCCCAACGGCGATGTTTCCCCGGATTATCCTACATACACAGGTCTTGAGGACGGACAGACATTCTATTACAATAAGAACGAGATACAGTACAGCGTTTCCAATATCAAGGAAACAGTCAAGAAGGACGGATACTCCATCGACGCACTGACCGTGGGTCTGGTGGTAAATCAGACCAACATGACGCAGGCTGAGCGCCAGGCTCTGCAGGAGATAGTTGCGAATGCAGCGGGCACCACGACGGATTACGTTTCCGTGTATAATCTGCCGTTCATTCTCGGCAGCAGCAACAATGGCACCACCGGCGACAGCGGTCTGCAGATCATCACTCCTCCCGTTGACACATTCAGAAATACTCTGCTCTATGTCGTTGTGGGACTTGGCGTACTGCTGATACTGCTGCTGATAATCACGCTTATGATGGGCCATTCAAGAAAGAAGAAGATCAGACGCCGCCAGGAGGCAGCCCTCGCAGCTGCCGCGCAGGGTGGAAACGCCCAGGCAGGCGGCTCGACATCTCAGGAGCAGGAAGCCCCCGAGGAGGTCGATTTCAATATCGCGAGCCTTACGGAAGAGGCTGCAAAGGAGTCCCGCGAGACTATACTCAAGCGCGAGATAAGCGACTTCTCAAAGACCAACCCGGAGATAGTCGCACAGATCATCAAGAACATGATGAGGGATTCACAGTAAGGGGGAATTTAAATGCCGGAAAGCAAGGCCGAGGAACTTACCTCCAACCAGAAGATCGCTCTGGTGCTTGCAGCTATGGGTGCTGATAATGCTTCCGAGGTATACAAGCACCTTTCCGATGACGAGATAGAAGCGCTCTCCACCGAGGTCGCAAAGCTGGAGTACCAGCCCATCGACGTGGTGGAAGGCGTGCTGAATGAATTCTACGAGCTGTGCCTTACTCAGAAGGTAGTCACAGAGGGCGGCGTGGATTACGCGCGGCAGATACTCGAAAAGGCGTTCGGCTCGGAGGCTGCCAACAACCTGCTGCAGAGGATAACGAAGCAGCTCAAGACGAAGTCCTTTGATTTCGTGAGAAAGGCAGACTACAAGAACCTGCTCGCGATAGTACAGAACGAGCACCCGCAGACCATCGCGCTCATTCTGTCCTACGCAAGGATAGACCAGGCGGCTGCGATACTCGCGGAGCTTCCGAAAGAGAAGCGCGTGGAGGTCGTTGAGAGGATCGCGAGAATGGACCGCGCTTCCCCTGACGTCATCAAATCGCTTGAAGCAACGCTGGAGAAGAAATTTGCGAACCTCGTCAACATCGACAGCATGGAAGTCGGCGGCATAAGCTACGTTGCAGAGGTAATGAACAACGTGGACCGCGCGACGGAAAAGTACATATTCGACGAACTCTCTGCAAGGGACCAGAAGCTGGCAGACCAGATCAAGCAGAAGATGTTCGTGTTCGAGGATATCGTCACCCTGGATTCCATGGCTATCCAGGAGTTCACGAAGCAGGTGGACCCGAAGGATCTCGCGGTGGCTATCAAAGGCTCCACGCAGGAGGTCGCCGAGTGCATCTTCTCGAACATTTCCTCCCGTGCAAGAGAGAGCCTGCAGGCAGATATCGAGTACCTGCACAATGTGCGTATGCGCGATGTTGAAGCCGCACAGCAGAACATCGTTGCGACCATACGCAAGCTGGAGCAGGACGGCATCATCACCATTTCTCACGGTGGTGGCGGCGACGAAGTCATTGCCTGACGGCATGAAGATCGCATAAAGTCAGCGGAGGGATAGCATTGTCAGTATTAAAAAGGAACTCCGTCTGCTTCGGTGGCGGCGTTGATATATCCAACATCATAGAGCTGCCGAAGTCTCCCCGGCAGGCGAGCGCTCCCGCGCAGGAGGAATTCCCCGAGCCGGCGCGCGACCCCGAGCAGGAGCTTCTCGAGGAGAAGCGCAAGCTTGAGCAGCGCATAAGGGAACTCGACGAGCGTGAGCAGAAACTCGCGCAGGAGGAGAAGTCCCTTGAGGACATGAAAACGCGCTGCGTGGAGCAGGGCAAGCAGGTCATCCTTGAAGCGAAGCGCCGCGCGGACGCGCTGGTATCCACCGCAAACGACAACGCAGCGCAGATAATCTCAGACGCCGAGGCAAACCGCGACAGCGTGTTCATCAAGGCGAAGGCTGAGGGCTTTGAGCAGGGGCAGAAAGACGGCAGGGAAGCCTGCCTGGCTGCCGGGCGCGATATCCTTGAAGAGGCGCGCTCCTATGCCGAGAAGATCAATTCCGAAAAGGAACAGCTGTTTGCGGGCTACGAAAAGGAAATTTACGACACCGTTATGGCGATAGCGAAGAAAGTCACGCTGGACAGCATAACGTCAAAGGACAGCGCGGCAGTCAAGCGGCTCATCAAAAAAGCGGCTAAGGAATTCCGCAACAGCGAGCGCATAAAGATAACGCTCAGCGACAACGGCGCCAACGAGGAACTCACCGCGGATTATGAATATCTCAAGGAGCTGTGCGGCGGCATTCAGTACGTTGACGTGGAACTCCTGCCGGAAGCGGAACCGGGAACGGTCATCGTGGATAACGGCAGCGAGATAGTGGACGCGGGCATTCAGACCCAGCTGAGAATGATACAGGAACTCGGCAGCGGAAAGTTCAGGGCGCCCGCAAAGAAGAAAAAGTCCCCGGAGCCGGAGGAAGAAGAACCCGACGACGAGGAGAACTGACAGCACAAAACGACCCGACAGCGGAGGAATTTCATGGCACTCGATTTAAAGGGATTCTGCGATGATATAACAAAATACGACACCTTCCGCTATATGGGAAAGATAGAGAAGATAGTCGGCATGACTATCGAAGCGAGCGGTCCGGCGTGCAACATCGGCGACGTCTGCCGTATCTATTCAAAGGATATGCAGAGCTATATCCGCGCGGAGGTAGTGGGCTTCAACAAGAGCAACATTCTGCTGATGCCGTACACCGAGATAGAGGGTATAGGCCCCGGCAGCATAGTGGATTCCACCGGCGACAAGCTGACAGTAAAGGCAGGACCCGGGCTCATCGGGCGCATCGTTGACGCAGCAGGAATGCCGCTGGACGGCGGCGCAGACCCCGGCTGCACCGACAGCATTTCGATAACCGGTGCGCCGTCCAATCCGTTCAACCGCCCCCCGATAAAGGAGCAGATAGAGCTTGGCGTAAAAGCCATCGACGGTCTGCTCACCATGGGCAAGGGTCAGAGAATGGGTATTTTCGCGGGCTCCGGCGTCGGAAAATCCACGCTGATGGGCATGATAGCGCGAAAGGTCAAGGCTGATATCAACGTCATCGCACTGGTAGGCGAGCGAGGCAGAGAGGTGCGCGAGTTCATCGAGCGCGACCTCGGTCCTGAGGGAATGGCGCGCTCCGTGCTGGTGGTGGCTACGTCAGACCAGCCCGCGATGATGAGAAGCAAGTGCCCGCTCACCGCGACGGCTATCGCAGAGTACTTCATGCGGCAGGGGAAAGACGTGCTGCTGATGATGGACAGCCTTACGCGTTACGCTATGGCGCTGCGCGAGGTCGGGCTCTCCACCGGCGAGCCTCCCATTGCGAGGGGCTACACGCCGTCGATTTACAGCAACATGCCCAAGCTGCTGGAGCGCGCGGGGAACTTCCCGGAGGGCTCCATAACCGGCATTTACACCGTGCTCGTTGAGGGCGACGACACCAACGAGCCGATAGCAGATACAGTCCGCGGTATCATCGACGGACACATCATTCTTTCGCGTAAGATAGCGGCGCAGAACCACTACCCCGCGATAGACATTCTGCCCAGCGTCAGCCGACTGATGTCGGAGATAGACACGCCGGAGCACAAGCAGGCGGCAGGCAAGCTGAGAAACCTGCTGTCGCTCTACAATAACAACGCAGACCTTATCTCGATAGGCGCCTACAAGCACGGCACAAATCCCGCGCTTGACGAGGCGATACGCAAGATAGACAGGATAAACGAGTTCCTTATGCAGAGGGTGGAGGAAAGCTACACCCTGGAGGAAACAGTGCAGCTGCTCATCGCGGCTGTTGGCGACGAAGCGTGAGGTGACAGGCATTGAAGAGATTTCAGTTCACTCTGCAGAAGCTTATGGACTTCCGTCAGCAGGAGCTTGACCGACAGAAAAACACCCTGAGCGCCCTGCAGTCAGACCTGCAGAGAATGCACCAGGAGAAGGAAGAGCTGATACGCCAGGTGGAGCAGTCCAGCGAGGAACTGGACGTTGTGTGCCGTCAGGGCGCGCAGGCTTACGAGATATCCGTCAGAAAGCGTTACATAGTCTCGCTGCAGCAGGAAATACACGCGCATGAGTTCAGCATTTCCATGAAGCAGGAGGAAGTCAACAAGCAGCTCGGCGTCGTGGTGGAAGCCACAAAGGACGTACGCACCCTCGAAAAGCTTGAGGAAAAGCAGCTTGAAGAGTACAAGGCGGCTGCCACAAAGGAAAACGAGCAGTTCATAGAGGAGTTCGTTTCGGGGCAGTCAATAAGAAAGGCGCAGAGCCAGGGCGCATAATTTGCATATCCGGGAGAGATCCCTGATATATACTATATTAAATAAGGAGGTGAGTAAATGGCAGTAGCATTCAGCACAGGAGGTTCGGGGTACACCCGCAGCGACTTCATGATATCCGACGCGGCATTACCGCAGAGGGTGGAGGAAGCGGCGCAGGCAGACCAGTCCGATAAATTCTCGCAGGTGCTGAGCGGTATCGGCGGAAAGAACGACGCCCCCAGGGACGCTGCTGAGGTCGTGGAGAAATTCACGGAGAGCAACGGTCATGTGGACGTGCAGAAGCTTGCAAAGGCAGTGGCAGACGGCGAAGTAAAGCTGGATGATATCCCTGAGGAACTTCTCACACAGGAGTTGTTCACGGAACTCGTGCAGCTGGTCAAAGTCCCCGAAAAGGAGGACGGAGAGCCCACCAGGGAAGCGGCGCAGGAAGCCATGGCTGAACTCGCAGCGCTTTTCACGGCGCAGCAGACAGTCCAGCCGGAAAACGTGAGCGACAAGAGCGCGGAGCTTTCAGAGCTTTCGCAGCCGGCGGCAGAGGCAGTGCAGGCGCCCGGGGTAACCCAGGAGCAGCCAGTGCAGGCAGCGCCGACGGAGCAGCCCGCAGAAACGCAGACCGAAGCAGTCGCCGAGGTATTCCCGCAGGTGGTCGCAGAGGAAGCGCAGCCGGTCCGGACAGTGGAGCAGCCCGAGCAGCCGAAGTCCCAGAAGCCCGCAGAGAATGCCGGTCAGACCGCGCCCGTTCAGACGGAGGCAGTCCCGCAGCAGGTGCAGGCAGTCAGGGCTGAGAGCGAGAGCGCGCCGCAGCAGGACGGGGACAGCGCACAGCTTTCCGGGCAGCCGCAGGAAGTTAAACAGCCGGCCGCAGAGGAGCCGGTCCGCAGCGACATCACTGATTTCACGGTGAGAACGGCAGAGCCGAAGCCCCAGCAGACCGAAAACGCAGAACCGCAGCAGGAAGCGCCGGTGTTCACCGCGGAACACACGCAGCGCAGCAGGGTGGTTTCCAAATCCGACGAGTTCGAGATGATACGCGGGAACTCTGACGGCACAAAGACCGATACAGTTCAGGCACAGCCGCAGACAGCGCAGCCGGAAGCCCCGGTGGTATTCGCAAGCGCAGACAGCGGGGAAGTCCAGGTGAAGCCGGCTGAGGTGGTGAAGCAGGTCGCAGACAGGCTCATCGAGCGCGCTTCTGATTTAAAGGAGGGCGAAACGGAGTACACCGTGACGCTTGAACCGCAGGATCTCGGCAGGATAACCGTGAGAATGACAAAGACCGCGGACGGCGCAGTTTCAGTTTCCATCGCAGCGGAGAATTCCAGGACGCTCCGCATAATCGAGGAAAACGGCGCACATATCCAGGACAGCCTGAAGCAGAACGGAGTTCAGCTGGAGAACTGGCAGACAGTCAGCGAGAGCCGACAGGACATGCACGCTGAGGATTACCAGAGCAGCAGCAGGAACCCCTATCAGGAACGCGAAGGCAACAGGCAGGAGGACGACTCCGACGACAAGAGCTTCGCAGAAATAATCGCTTCGATGTAAGCGGAGAAAGGAGAACAGATGGCAGACACATCAAGGGTACTTTCCTCGTCAGAGCAGATACAGGCCAACTACGAGAAGTACAAGAGCAAGTTCAAGGACTCCACAGAGGAGATGGTCTCTTCGGATACGTTCCTGAGCCTTCTGGTCGCTGAAATGACGAACCAGGACCCCATGGAACCCACTTCCAACACAGAGTTCGTCACCCAGATGGCGCAGTTCACTTCGCTGCAGTATTCCAAGGATTCCGCGACTTATTCCATGTCCAATTACGCGTCAAGCCTGGTGGGAAAGACGGTTACGGCTTCCAAGATGGACGGCAGCAAGCAGGTCACAAAGACCGGCGTTGTCGAATCCGTGATGAAGTCCGGCAAGACCTACATGCTCAATATAGACGGAGTTAGCTTCGATATCTCGAACGTAACTTCCATCGGCACCACGTCTGATAGCAGCACGGGGACGTCTTCCGGCAGCTCGCTCGGTGAGCTTATCGCAAAGGCTTCGATGATGATAGGCATGGCAGCTACGGTAAACCCCGGCGTTGAGGGCGGTTCGCTCCTCGATTCGGGAATAATCACATCTATCCAGGTCAAGGACGGCCAGGTAAGAGTTATCATCAACGACAAGGGCTATCTTCTCGACGATATCGTTGAGGTCGCATATCCCACCGTCGATAACGGTGATACAGACGATTCCAACAAAACTGAGGACGCCACGGATAAGCCTGACAACGCCGCAGACAAGGCAGAAAACGCAGCCGACAGCACCGAAACACAGCTGGCAGATACCGGCGAAAAGGCGGTGGAGAATTCAGCAGCGGCAAGCTACGCAGCGGCTTCCGGCGTCATAGAGGACGTTGAGGAGGTCACCGGAGAGATAACTCCGGACGCTACAGTCAGCGAGGATATCAGGGATCTGGAGGACTTTGTATAAAGAGCATGGAGGCTTGAAATGCTGATAAGCGAGTATCTGGCGCTCCGCAATCAGATCAGCGTAACCACAGGCAACACGGCAGTACGCACCGGGGAGAGCACCGCAAAGGACGCGGTACAGAACGGCTCCGGTACATTCGCACAGGCGCTGCAGGAAAAACTCGTGGAAAAGCACGGCGTGGAATTTTCAAAGCACGCGATGCAGCGAGTTGAAGAGCGCAGCATAGACCTTTCCGAAAACGACACTCTCGACCGGCTTAATCGCGGCGTGGAGCTGGCGGCAGGCAAGGGCAGCAGTGAAACGCTGGTTCTTGTGGGAAGAAACGCTTTCGTTGTGAGCGTAAAGAACAACAAGGTGATAACGACCCTCTCAGACAACGAGCTGCAGGGCAACGTGTTCACAAACATCGACTCTACCGTTATAGTATGAACGGACCTGAATGGAATTCATGCCCCGGCTGCGACTGAGACGGGGCGGCGGCAGAGTTCAAATTTAAATTCTGGAGGTCAATCAGATGGTTAAATCCCTTTACACCGGCGTATCCGGTATGAAAACCCACCAGCAGAAGATGGACGTGATCGGCAACAACATCGCCAACGTAAACACCACAGGCTACAAGACCAATGTTGTTACCTTTGCGGACGTATACTATCAGACCAAGAAGAGCCCGTCCGGTGCTTCCACCACCAAGGGCGGCATTAACCCGATACAGGTCGGCTACGGCGTTAAGCTGAATTCCACAACGCCCAACATGACCCAGTCCGGCTTCACATTTTCCGACAGCATATATGATATGGCTATCGACGGCGAGGGCTTCTTCCAGGTAATGGACGCGGCAGGAAATACCCTCTACACAAGAGCGGGTATCTTCAATGTCGATGAGGAGGGCAACCTCGTTAACGCTTCCGGCTACAAGGTGCTGGGCGTTTCCGGCGATTTCGACGGACAGCCCGCAGGCAGCCAGCCCATCAAGATAACCATTCCCGCGACGGACGCAAAGTGCTCCAGCGCCACCAAGACCATCAACGGCTGCGATGTCACCGTTTCCGTTTCCGACCCGTCGGATAACACGGATATGTCCGTTACATTCAACCAGGCAGAGTACCCGTTCGCTACGTATTCCTCCGGCGTGCTGAACCTCTTCTTCGACAAGGAGCAGCAGTTCGACTCCGCGCAGGCATTCGAGGACGAGATCGCAAAGTGCCTGCAGGCAGGCGGCGTCACACTGCCGGACGATGTTTCCATCAAGTTCAGCTTTGAGAACCTGCCGGCTTCCACCACATCCGAGGTGGCAAAGGCAAAGGTTGACAGCTGGACCCACACCCTCGACCAGGCAAGCGTTGAGGCGCGTGCAGACGTTACCGCAGGCGGCGCGACAACCAAAACGTATGCTACCATCGCATTTGCGACAAGCAACGCGACCAATGCAAACGCATACAACAGCGCTGCCATCAATATTTCCAAGGGAGCCGACACCACCGCGTCCTATGACGCAGGCGCAAACGCATGGACCATCACACTTACCGATAGCACAAGACAGTCCGATATCACACAGGCGATAAAGACCGCTATCGAGACCGCAAAGGCTGCCGACACCACAGGCGCCCTCGCAGGGCTCAACCTTTCCGTTACCAAGTATGAGGTTCCTACGGGCACCCTTGATACTGCGCTCACAGGCTGGGGTGCAACCCTTAACCTCGTAAACACTGACCCGGTAGTTACCAACATCAGCGCAACTGCAAGCCAGCCCGGCGCATTCGCCAACAACTACAAGGTTGTGTTCAAGTACGTTTCCAACTACGACGCCCCCACCGCACAGTGGGACGACAACACCCTGACTATCGGCGTAACAAACAAGACTTATGCGGACGACGCGGCATTTCTGGCTGACATCAACGCGGCTGTTGCTGCGGCTGCAGGCGGAAATGAAAAGAAGCTGTTCACATTCGACACAGGCAGCTTCGTCGGCGCGGCTGCGATGACCCCCGGTCAGAGAAAGACGCTGTTCGGCTCCAATCCGTCACTCTCCTTCGGCGATGGCGCGGACAGCTTCTACACCACAGTTGCAAAGTCCCTGTCCACATTCAACCTGACGGACGGACGCAAGGGCTCTGAGCAGAGCTACAAGGACCTTGAGAATGTCACCGTTCAGCAGGACGGCACAATCATCGGCTACCACGCGGTTCACGGTTACATGAACCTCGGCCGTATCGACATCGCGACATTCGATAACCCCAACGGTCTTACCGCAATGGGAGGCACCCTGTTCGCAGAGAGCGTTGCTTCCGGTCAGCCCAAGCTCGCTGTTGCCGGTCAGGACGGCGCAGGCGAGGTAGTTTCCGGCGCACTGGAGATGTCAAACGTTGACCTCGCGCAGGAATTCACCGACATGATCACCACACAGAGAGGCTACCAGGCAAACTCAAGAGTTATCACAACTTCTGATACCATGCTTGAGGAACTTCTCTCGCTCAAGAGATAACTGAATGAATAACACCTCCCCCGTTCAGGGGACGGGGGAGGATATGTTATAGAGGTATTATATGATATTCCTAACAAAGCTTGACGGAAAGGAATTCCTGCTCAACGAGCTGATGATCGAATCCGTCACTGAAACTCCGGATACAGTCATAGTGCTGTCAAACGGGCATTCCTACATCGTGCGCGAAAGCATGAAGGAGCTTCAGAACAAAATTCTCGAATACAACAGGCGGCGTCGGCGCTTCGGCAGAAAGGCCGAGGCACAGACCCGGGAGCCTTTGACATAACAAACGGCAGGAAGCTGCATAAATCTGAATACAAGGGCAGTCAGACCTGCCCGTGAAAAGGAAGGGATTCTTTTTGAATATCACGATAATTATAGGCTGGGTCATTGCCTTCGGCATGGTCGTTTTCGGTATCTTCCAGGGTGGTCAGATAGACTGGTTCATCGACCCTCCGTCGCTTGCCATCACCATCGGCGGTACTATAGGCTGCCTTATCGGTTCCTACCCGCTGAGCTATCTGGCAGGAGTTCCCAAGCGCCTCAAGCTGGTGTTCATGCCGAAGAAGTACGACCCCGTGAAGTACATCGACGAGATCGTTGAATACGCAAAGATCGCAAGAGGCCGCGGTCTGCTCGCCCTCGAAGAGAGCGCAAACCAGTGCCAGGATCAGTTCATGAAATCCGCGCTCATGCTCATCGTTGACGCAAACGACACCGCAAAGGTACGCGGAATGCTGGACGACGCCATCAGCTTCATGTGCGAGCGCCACGATAACGGACGCGCGTTCTTCGAAAGAGGCGTTGCTGTATTCCCGGCGTTCGGTATGCTGGGTACCGTTGTTGGTCTGGTTAACATGCTGAACACCATGGGCACCAACCCTGACGGACTGGCAAGCGGTATGGCGACGGCGCTGGTCACGACGTTCTACGGCTCGCTGTTCGCGAACGTACTGTTCAACCCTATGGCGAGCGCGCTGCAGAATGCGCATAACGATGAACTGCTGTGCATGCAGATAATCGAAGAGGGCGTTCTGGCGATAGCAGACGGCTCCAACCCGCGCTACATACAGGAAAAACTGGAGTTCATGCTGCCGTCCTCAAAGAAGCGTTCCGGCAAGACCGGCGGCTGATAATGTGATTTGACAGAAAAATTACATTTTTTGATGAAAAAAAGTCAAAAAGTATTTGCAATTTCAGCAGATTTATGCTACAATAATATATTGGCAGGATAATGTGTAAGCCCAGCCAGGTTGGTACACATCCGAGAATTATATCGCAGGGGAGGAACATCAGTGGCTAAGATCGAGAAAAAGGCAAAGGAAGACCACAGTAACGACTGGTTGTCCACATACGGCGACATGGTGACGCTGCTGCTGACGTTCTTTGTATTGTTGTATGCTTCCTCATCGCAGGACGATCAGAAGTTCCAGTACATATACCAGGCGTTCACGTCCCACGGCAAGTATTTAAATGAGTATGTTGATTCGCCAAACCCCACCCCCGACGAGGGAGAGGGCACGGTCAGCGAAAAGCCGGACAGCAACGGCGGTCAGGGAAATCTGCCCCAGAGCTTCGACCAGCTTTATCAGTACATTTCGCAGTATGTTTCAGATAACAATCTGGAGCAGTCCGTTTCGCTGGAGAGCGGAGCGGCTCACCTGAGCATCAGGTTTGACAACAACGTGTTCTTTGAGCCGAACAGCGCGGTGCTCACCCAGGAGGGAAAAAACCTTCTGGACGGCATCGGTCCCGGCATAAAGGCAGTGAAGGCTTCCATAAAGACCTGCACGATAAACGGCCACACAGCAAAGGCTATCTCAGAGGTCAACGACTGGGACCTGTCCTCCGGGCGAGCGGTTAGCGTGGTAAAGTACCTGGACTATAGAAAGGTGCTTGAAACGGAGCAGTTCCGTACAAAGGGCAGCGGCTACGCCGAGCCTATCGCAGACAACAGCACCCCCGAGGGAATGGCGCAGAACAGACGCGTCGAGATGGTGCTGCTGAGATCCGACGTCGATCCCACCGATCCTGAAGTAATGAAGGATATCCTGAAGATCGACTACGGCATAGACCTCGACAACTTCGACCCGGACGGCAACAACGGCGGCAACACCGACAAGGTGCCCAACGATTACGCCCAGTCGATAATCAATTCGCTCGATCAGAAGTACCCGGACGTCGGCAGCGGACTTACCGCAGGGCCCACGATACCCGGAGATTATGATACATTTGCGGCAGATGTCGGAACTGACTCCGACAGCGCGGCTGAGGACTCTGCTGCAGACGCTGACAGCGCTTCGGAGTGATCCGGAGCGGTCGCGCAAGGCTGAGTTAATTCAGGGGGGATACAGATGGCTGACGTCCTGACGCAGGCGCAGATAGATGAAATGCTTAAAAACGTTGCCGCAGGCGCAGTTCCTGTGGTTTCGCAGCAAGAAACACAAAAGATAAAGGAGTACGACTTCCGTGCCCCGAAGAAATTCACGAAAGAGCAGATAAAGGTGCTCGACGGCATCTTTGAGAACTATGCAAGGCTGCTTTCCTCGTATCTGACGGGGCTGCTGCGGCTTTACTGCCGCGTTTCACTCGTGAATATCGAGGAGCAGCGGTACAGCGAGTTCAACAACGCGCTGCCGGATTACGTGCTCATGGGCATGGTGGATATGGGCATAAAGAACGAAGAGGTGAGCGAGACCACCGTCATCGTCCAGATATCCAACACCATCACGTTCACGATGATAGACCGGCTGCTTGGCGGCAGGGGTGAGTTCCGCGACGTCAACCGCGACTTCACCGAGATAGAAATAACCATCATGACGGACGTCATGAATTCCATGGCAGGGCTTCTCTATGAGCCGTGGGCTACTCATATCGAGCTGGAGCCGAAGCTCATCGGCATCGAGACCAACTCGCGGGTGGTGCAGACCATCGGCCATGAGGACACGGTAATAATCGTAGCGCTGGAGGTCGAGATAAACGGCGCGAAGTCCATAATCTCCGTGTGCATACCCGCGATAAACCTTGATGAGATAATGAGCAAATTCATCTCACGCTACAATGTCTCAAGAAGAAAGCTCGACGCCGGCCGCGAGGCAGAGCGCCGCGACATTATCATGACAGGCATCAGCGGCACCGACCTTAACATAACGGCAGTGCTGGGGGAGATAAACCTTGATCTGTACGAGGTGCTGACGCTGCAGGTTAACGACGTTATCCCGCTTGGCAAGAGCATTTCAAGCAGCGTCGAAGTCAAGATAGGCAACAAGCCCTGGTGCACGGGCAAGCTTGGTACCTACAACAATAAAAAGGCTGTAATGATAGATAATTTTATAGAGAATTGAGGTAAAAAGTTCGATGGCTAATGAAAAGGATGCAAACGTTGAATTCAGCTCATATGAAATTGACGCGGTCGGCGAGATACTCAACATAAGCATGGGCGCGGCTGCCACCGCAGTTTCTGAGCTGCTCAACGCAAAGGTCTGGATCACGACACCACAGGTGAGTGTGGTCAAGGCTGCCGACCTTAACTACGACCGTCTTGAGCCTGCGATCTGCGTAAAGATCGTGTATGTTTCCGGTATCTCCGGTCAGAACATGATGGTGCTCAAGCAGGACGACGTTCAGCTCATACTCAACCAGCTGATGGGCAACCCGCTGGTGGTTTCTCCGGATTTTGAGTTCGACGAGATGAACATAAGCGCCGTTTCCGAGGTCATGAACCAGATGATGGGTGCTTCTGCGACTGCACTCTCCGATCTGCTGGGCATCTCCGTGGATATTTCCACCCCCACGCCCTACCTGATCGAGCAGACGAACTTCTGCAAGCTGGCAGAGCTCGACCCCGAGCAGACCATCGTCGCAGTTACATTCAACCTTTCTGTTGACGGCGTAATGAACAGTGAGTTCATGTCCGTCATGTCGGTGGACCTCGCAAAGTCCCTTTCCGGCAAGATGATAGAGAAGTTCAACGGCGATGCAGCCGACGCAGAGCGCCACATCCAGAGCGCCCCTGCGCAGGCTCCCGCGGCAGCTGCGGCTACAGCAGCACCCGCTCCCGCGCCTGCTCCAGCTGCTCCAGCTGCTCCGGCAGCCGCTTCAGCCGCTGCAGCGCCGGCTCCCGCACCCGCTGCTCCCCAACAGCCCGCCCCCGGAGGGTACCAGTATCCCCCGCAGGGTCAGCCGCAGGCAGCATATCCGGGTTACGGCTACGGTGGACAGTATGCGGCTTACGGCGCGTACCCCCCGCCTGCTCCCCCCGTCAATATCCAGAACGCGCAGCTGCACCAGTTCGACGCAATGGATCTTGGGATCCCCGCAGACCAGAAGGATAACCTCAAGCTGCTGATGGGCGTTCCGCTGGAGATCTCCGTCGAGATAGGCACGGCAAAGCGCAAGGTAAAGGATATCCTGGAGTTCCAGCAGGGCACGATCATCGAACTCGAGCGTCAGGCAGGCGCGCCTGTTGATGTTGTCGTCAACGGAAACCTCATCGCACGCGGCGACGTCGTGGTCATCGACGATAATTTCGCAGTCCGCATCACCGAGATAGTCAAGTCCAATTTCATGGACAGCCTCGGCAAGGAATGATCTGATATTACAACGAATAAAACTACAATAAACCAAGGAGATTTTTTGTAATGGATAAGAAGATTTTACTGGTAGACGACGCAGCTTTCATGAGAATGCTCATCAAGGATGCCCTGACAAAGAACGGCTACACCAATATCCTTGAAGCAGCCGACGGTCAGATCGCATGCGATGTGTATGCAGCAGAAAAGCCCGACCTTGTTATCATGGATATCACCATGCCCAACAAGACCGGTATCGAGGCGCTCAAGGACATCAAGGGCATGGACCCGATGGCAAAGGTAGTTATGTGCTCCGCTATGGGTCAGGAAGCAATGGTCGTTGAGGCTATCAAGCTGGGTGCGCTCGACTTTATCGTAAAGCCTTTCAAGCCCGACAGAATTTTACAGACCGTTAAGAAGGTCCTCGGCTGATCTCTGCGGATACATAGCAGAACCGGCTGCGCACATGCAGGACGGTCATGTCAGCGGGGCTGGGCTTCGCGGAGCATTTTTCAGCCGTACTGTTCAAGCCGCCGGTTTGATGGTGCGGCTGTTTTAGTTGGCGGTATCACCCGGAAAATACAGGAGGTCGGGCAGTGGAATACTTTCAGATGATAATGGCGCTGCTGGGCGTCCTGGCGCTGGTTTTCCTGCTTTTCTGGGGAATGAAGAAGCTCAACAGGCGGGTGGTCCTCAGCGACAGCAAGAACATGAAGATACTTGAGCGCATTAATCTCGGTCCGGACAAGATGCTGCTACTCGTCAGCGTATGCGGAAAATGCATGGTGCTGGGAGTAACCAACGGCAGGGTGGAGAAAGTCCACGAGCTGGAGGAAACGGAAGAGCAGCTCCTCGCGAAAAAGGACGACAACGGGGGCAACCCAACGTTCAGGGAAAGCTTCAAGACAGTATTCAGGGACATGATGAACAAAAAGTGATCGGAGGCGGCAGCGTGTTTAAACAGTATCAGCTGACGAAAGAGAATAAGCGGCTTTTGCTGAAATTTGCGGTATCGCTGCTGGTGACGGTGCTGCTGACAGTCATGCTGTGCACCCTGTCCGCATTCGCGGAGGGCGCGCAGGCTGCTGCAGAAGCTGCGCCTGCGGTAACGCAGCAGGCTTCCGCGGCGACTGGTGAAACCCCGACCGAAACGGACAAGCAGCCCGGGGATTACCTCGACACCGACCCGACTTACGTTGACGAGGACGCAGGCTCCTCGGTGATACAGGAACTCATCGGTGTGGACGCTTCGCAGCCGCTGGAGATAATCATTCTGCTGACGCTCATCGCGCTGGCTCCGTCGTTGCTGATAATGATGACCTGCTTCACCAGGATAGTCATTGTCCTCGGCTTCCTCAGGACTGCGATGCAGACCCAGAGCACGCCCCCTAACATGGTCGTGACGGGCATGGCGCTGTTCCTGACGCTGTTCATCATGGCACCGGTGTTCTCGGAGATAAACGAGGTGGCTTACCAGCCCTACGTCAGCGAGGAACTCACCACGCAGGAGGCGCTTGAGGCAGCTTCCGTGCCGCTGAAGAAATTCATGCTCAAGCAGACCAGCAACGACGATCTGCAGTTTTTCCTCGACCTGTCAAAGACGGAGACCCCGGACGAGATAACCGAGGAATACCTCGAAAACGACCTCAGCCTGACGGTCATCGTGCCGTCGTTCATGATAAGCGAGCTTAAACGCGCGTTCCAGATGGGATTTCTGATATTCCTGCCATTTCTGGTGATAGACCTCGTTGTCGGCAGTACGCTCATGTCAATGGGTATGATGATGCTGCCCCCGGCGATGATATCAATGCCGTTCAAGATACTCGTTTTCGTGCTTGCCGACGGGTGGAACCTGCTGATAGGCTCCGTTGTCGCAAGCTACAACCTATAGCATACGAAGGGTGGTGTGACAAATGACGCAGGACGATATGATGGAAGTTTTCCTTGAGGCGATAATGCTTGCATTCAAGCTGGCTGTGCCTGTTCTCCTGATCGCGATGATAGTGGGTCTGGTGATAGCGATACTGCAGGCGGCTACGCAGGTGCATGAACAGACGCTTTCATTCGCGCCGAAAGCGGTGGCAGTCGGTCTGGCGCTGTTTATCCTCGCACCCTGGATGACCTCTGAATGCATCGACTTCGTGAACTTCATCTTCGAGAAGGTCGCAGCAGTGCCGATAACGTAAGGCGGCGCCATGTCAGAGATCTGGAGTATAATTCAGAATAATTTCGTTATCGTGATCATGGTGCTGGCAAGAGTCAGCGGCATATTCACGTTCAACCCTATCTTTTCCAGGAACGGCGTTCCCAACATGGTCAAGGCAGGGCTTTCGCTGATGATGGCGGTAGTCATCGCCACCGCGGGGAATTACGAATACACGCTGCCGACCGGGGTGCTTCCGTTTGCGATGGATATTGCAAAGGAACTTCTGGTGGGCTTCACGCTAGGATTTTTCGTGAACCTCATGCTGCAGATATTCACCTACGCCGGCGAGGTGTCGGATTTCCAGATAGGCTTTTCCATGTCGAAGAGCTACGACCCGACATTCGGCACCACCAGCCTTATCACGCAGTATTACAGCTGGTGGTTCATGCTGTATTTCTTCCTGGTGGGGGGACATCTGTCCTACATAAAGCTGTTCGCGGTGTCCTATGAAACGATACCGATAGGGTTCAGCGATTTCAACATCAACTTTGCGTACCTCATCGTGCAGTACTTTGAAACGGTGATAACGCTGGGGCTTAAACTCGCGATGCCTGTCATGGCAGCCGAACTCGTGACGGAATTCTGCATAGGCGTGCTGATGAAAGCGGTGCCGTCGATACACGTGTTCGTGCTGAATGTGCAGATAAAGATGATGGTCGGCTTCGTGGTGCTGGCTGCAAGCTGTTCCATGACTGCGGGCTTCATGCAGGATATAATGGACCTGCTCTTCACCAACCTCAACGGGCTGCTGGGGCAGATGGCCGCAACGACCTAGCCGCTGAAAGGGTGGGACTATGGCAGGAGAAGAAAAAACCGAAAAAGCCACCCCGAAAAAGCGCCGGGACCAGCGCAAGGAGGGCAACGTCCTCCAGAGCAAGGAGATAGTCACTGCGGCTTCCGTGCTGGGTATCTTCGCTTCAATGCGGCTGCTCATCGGGCTTATCACAAAGTCGCTGCTGGCGTATTCAGGCTCGGTGTTTGAGCACGTCGGGCAGACCATGGTGAGCACTGATACGATAATGTCGATATTCGTGGACGTTATCACAGTTGTGGCGATATGCACGGGCCCGATATGCCTTATCGCGATATTCCTGGGGATAATCCCCACGGTGGCGCAGACCAGGGGACTTTTCACGATGAAAGCGCTCAAGCCGAAATTCTCGCGGCTGAACCCGCTTTCGGGCATAAAAAAGCTGTTTTCGATGCAGTCCATCGTCAGCATACTCAAGGGACTTATCGAGGTCGTCATAATCAGCGTAGTTATCTACAATGAGATACGCGACAGAATGCCTAAGTTCATCGCGCTGATGAATGCCGGCGTCATGCAGGGCGTGACTTACGCGGCGCTGACGATATTCGACCTGGTGATGCTGATATGCATAATGCTGGTGTTCGTTGCGGCTGCGGATTTTCTGTTCCAGTGGTGGCAGTTTGAGAAGAAGCTCAAGATGTCCAAGCAGGAGGTCAAGGAAGAGTTCAAGCAGATGGAAGGCGACCCCCAGATAAAGGGCAAGATAAAGCAGCGGCAGCAGCAGATGGCGCAGATGCGCATGATGCAGGAAGTCCCGCAGGCGGACGTTATCGTCAGAAACCCTACGCACTTCGCAGTGGCGCTGAAATACGACCAGGATAAGAACAACGCGCCCCAGGTGGTGGCAAAAGGAAAAGACTACCTGGCGCTGAGAATAGTACAGATAGCCGAAGAAAACGGCGTAATGACCATAGAAAATCCCCCGCTGGCACGTTCGCTGTACAGCATGGTGGATATAGGCAGGGAAATCCCTGCAGAGCTTTATAACGCAGTTGCAGAGGTGCTGACGGTGGTCTACCGCGAGAAGCACAAGACGCTGCATGCGTGATTTTCCGACACTTTCAGTATAATTTAGATATAATATTACAGAAAGGAGATGGGCGGTATAGTACGTAAGATACTGAACAATTCGTTTGTTCTGTTCGTAATATTCATCGTTATCGCGATAATCATTCCGCTTCCCAGCTGGCTGCTGGATTTCCTTATACTGCTGAATATCTCCCTCAGCCTTATTATCCTTGTCATGACCATGTTCATCAAGGAAGCGCTGGAGTTCTCAGTTTTCCCGACTGTTCTGCTGCTGACTACGGTACTGCGACTGTCGCTGAACGTTTCCACCACCCGTGGAATTCTTTCCAGCGGCTACGCGGGCAATGTCATCGCGGCGTTCGGTAACTTCGTAATGGGGGGCGACGCGATAGTCGGCTTCCTGATATTCATAATCATCGTTTTGGTTAACTTCATCGTCATCACCAAGGGCTCCGAGCGAGTATCCGAGGTCGCTGCGAGATTCACCCTGGACGCGATGCCCGGTAAGCAGATGGCTATCGACGCCGACCTCAACGCCGGCATAATCAACGAGGAAGAAGCCAAAAGGCGCCGCAACAACATTCAGCGCGAGGCTGACTTCTACGGTTCCATGGACGGTGCCACGAAGTTCGTAAAGGGCGACGCGATAATGTCCATCGTCACCACGCTTGTCAACCTCATCGGCGGCGTCATCATCGGAATGGTGCGCGGCGGCGGTGATTTCAACACCATACTCAACACCTATTCGCTGGCGACGGTCGGCGACGGTCTGTGCTCGCAGATACCCGCGCTGCTTATCTCCGTTGCGACAGGTATGATAGTTACCCGCGCCGCAAGCGAGGACAGCCTTGTCAACGATATCAAGAGCCAGTTCACCGCGCAGCCTTTCGTGCTGATGATAGCCGGCATCGTCATGATAGTCATGATGGTTATCCCGGGCTTCCCGACGGTGGTCTGCCTTATTCTCGGCGTGCTGCTGATACTTGGCGCGGTCCTGCTCAACCGCAACAAGAAGAAAATGGCAGAGATGGAGCTCGCGCAGCGCAAAAAGGCAGAAGAAAAGGAAATGGAAAAGCTCCCTGCCGACAACGATTATTACCGCGACATCGACAACGTGTTCAAGCTGCTGAACGTCGAGCCAATCGAGATGGAATTCGGCTACAGCCTGCTGCGGCTTGTCGATGAGAAATCCGGCGGTAACTTCATCGAGCGCGTGGTCATATTCCGAAAGCAGTTCGCGCTTGATATGGGTATGGTCATTCCCTCCGTGAGAATGACGGATAACCCGGAGATAAACCCGAACATGTACATCATCAAGATAAAGGGCGAGGAAGTTGCCCGGGGTGAGATACTTGTTGACCACTACCTCGCGCTGGACAGCGGCGACGTCACCCAGCAGATAGAGGGTATCGACACGGTGGAGCCTGCATTCGGGCTGCCCGCGAAGTGGATATCCGAGGACAAGAAGATAATGGCGGACGTGGCAGGCTACACGCTCATCGACCCGGTTTCCGTCATGATAACGCACTGGTCGGAGATAATGAAGCGCTATGCGTACGAGCTTCTTTCCCGTCAGGACGTAAACACCATGCTGGACAACATCAAAAAGACCAACCCCATCGTGGTGGACGACCTTATACCGAAAGTTATATCTGTCGGCTATCTGCAGAAAATTCTTGCGAACCTTCTCAAGGAAGGCATACCGATACGCGACCTGGAAACCATTCTGGAGACCATCGGCGACCACGCGAACGTCCTCAAGGACACCGACATCATCACGGAATATGTGCGGCAGTCGCTCAAGCGCACCATCACGCACCGCTTCTCCGAGGCTAATTCCCTGCGCGTGATCACGCTGGATACGCAGATAGAGGACATGATAGTGAGCTCCGTCAAGAAATCCGACCAGGGAAGCTACCTTGCAATGGCTCCCGACCTGATACAGCGGATAGTCGCGGCGTCCAACCAGGAGATAGACAAGATAAAGGACGTTATACCAACTGTAATAATCCTGACTTCTCCGGTGGTGAGAATTTACTACAAGAAGCTCACCGAGCAGTTCATTCCGAACATCACGGTGCTCTCCTACAGCGAGATAGACTCCACCGCGCAGATACAGGCGATAGGCAACATTTCGCTTGGCTCGCCCGCGCAGAGACCTGCTCCCATGGGACAGCCCGCGGCAGCGCACTGACCTGCGGTGCGCCCTGCCGACCCGCATAACTCAGACTACACCCGGAAGGAGGGATAAGCATGGAAAGCAGCAATGCAGCGCTCCTGGAGGATTACGCCATGAGCCGCAGCGAGGCAGTCCGCAATGAGATAGTGCTGAAAAATCTCGGGCTGGTGCGTGCATGCGTCTTTTCCCTGCGGAATACCTTCATAAAGTACGGCGACGTTGACGACGTGGTCAACGAGGGCGTCATCGCCCTCATGGACGCGATAGAGAGTTTCGACCCCACAAAGGGCGCAAAGTTCGAAACCTACGCCTCGCTGAAAATACGCGGCGCGGTCATCGATTATGTCCGGAAACAGGATTGGGTGCCAAGACCTGTAAGAAAATTTGCCCGCGACCTTGACAAGGCGAACAGTATATTGTATAATCAATATAATAGGGCGCCGACAAACGGCGAACTTGCAGATTACCTCGGGATAAGCGAGGAAAAGCTGCTCAAGGGCATGGCAGACGCCTCCAATGCGGTCACGCTTTCCTTTGAGGAGCTTCTGTACGAGGATAATTTCGGGGATTCCGCTTCTGCGGACGACAGCACGGATTCACGGCTGCTGCGGCAGGAGCTGCGCGAGGTCACTGCGGGTGCGATAGCTTCCCTTAAGGAGAAGGAGCGCCAGGTGATCACGCTGTACTATTACAAGAGCATGAAGTATTCCGACATCGCAAAAGTCATCGGCGTGTCGGAATCCCGGGTGTGCCAGATAAACACAAAAGCGATGCTGGCGCTGAAAGCAGCGCTGGAGCCTTACATCAGGGGGAATTCCCCGGAGAAGGAGGAACAGGCTTGAACAGAGGATACTACTACGCCTGCAACGGCATGATAATGAACCAGCGCAAGCTGGACTGCATCGGCAACAATCTCACGAACGTTTCCACTGCCGGTTACAAGCGCGATACGATAATCACCAACAGGTTTCAGGAGCAGATGATACTCGTCAAGCACCGTGAGGAGCTTTCCGGTACGTTTGCGCAGACCTATGTGGATACTTCCTACACCGACCTCGGGCAGGGCACGTTTGAGTACACCGAGTCGCCGTTCGATGTTGCGATAAACGGTGACGTTTACTTCAACATCGCGGGCTACAACGGCGAGAACATGCTCACCAGAAACGGTCAGTGGGAGCTTGACGAAGAGGGCTACCTGTGCCTTTCCAATTCCGGCAGGATACTGGGCGAGAACGGCGAGATATACCTCGGCAACAAGGATTTCGTCATAGACAACGACGGCGCCATCTATCAGGACGGTGAACTCGTGGACAGGCTGCGCCTTTCATACATCGACCCCGAGGGGAATGTTGACAAGTTCGGCGCGAATATGTTCACTTCCGTTCAGGCAGGCGATGTTCCCGAGGGGACGAGGTTTGAGATAATCCAGGGCGCGTATGAGCGCTCCAATATCGACGTCAACTATGAGATGACCATGATGATGAACGCGAACCGTATCTACGAGGCTTCAAGTTCGCTCGCGAAGCTGCTCGACAGCATGAACCAGAAGTCCAGTTCGATTTGCAAGATCTGAGGAGAATAAGCCATGAATATATCGTTCCACACCGGAAAAACAGCGATGATCGAGCAGGCAAAGGCTCTTAACGTATACGGCAACAACATCGCGAATGTGAATACATACGGCTACCAGACGATACGCCCGTCCTTCGCGGACTGCCTGTATTCCACCCAGCGCGCCACCGAAGAGGACTGGCAGACGGGTCACGGCGCATACGTGCAGAAAACCGACGTCATGTTCGACGAGAGTTCTTTCTATTACACCGAGCGCCCGCTGGACTACGCGCTGCCCAACGAGGGCTTCTTTGCCGTTGAGGACCGTTACGGCGACGTCAACTACACCCGCGACGGCGCGTTTGCCATGACCCAGGCTGACACCGGCGAGTGGTACCTGGTCTCCGGCAGCGGCGAATATGTGCTGGATTACGACAAGAACCGCATAGTGGTACCGTTCGACGCGGACGGCGCTGCACCTGACTATCAGGCGCTCAGCGACATGATAGGCGTGTTTAAGTTCGATAATGTATACGGCATCGAGGCAGCGGCGACCAACCGCTACACCGAAACCGCAAGGAGCGGCGCAGCGACTGCCGACACCACCGCTGAAAAGCTGCAGGGCGTTCTCATCACGTCAAACGTGAACCTCGCCGACCAGATGGTCAAGCTCATCGAGACCCAGCGCGCATACCAGCTCAGCTCAAGGGTAGTCACCACCTCCGACGAGTTCTCAAGGCTGGCAAATAATCTGCGGTGATATCCGTTAGGAGTAGGAAATGCTTAAGAATTACGACGAACTATCCCCCGTGGCAATAGACTGCCTGCGCGAGATAGGAAATATAGGTTCCGGCAGCGCGGCTTCTTCTCTCTCAGAGATGCTTGGAAAGCCGATAGAGATGAAGGTGCCGAACGTATGCGTGCTGGAATATCAGCAGATAATCGACACCATGGGCGGCCCCGAGAAAGTCATCACCGGCATTCTGGTGCGGCTGCAGGGCGATATCAAGGGCATGATGATGTTCCTGCTGGAGGACAGCTTTGCACAGGTGGTGCTTTCCACATTCATGAGCGCCGAGAATGTGCAGGTCACAAAGCTTGACGACATGCAGCTTTCAGTCATCACCGAGATGGGCAATATCATGGCGGGCAGCTACCTCCGCGCCCTCGGCACGCTGACCGGGCTGACTATCGACATGAGCATTCCGTCGATGACTGTGGACATGCTGGGCGCGATAATGAGCGTGCCTATAATCGAGTTTTCGCAGGTCGGCGACAAGGTGCTGTTCATCGACGACGGATTTGCGATAGACGGCGTGGACATCAAGTCCAACATCATTCTTATCCCGGAGATGGACTCCCTCGAAACGCTTATGAAGAAACTTGGTGTTATGTGATGGCAAATCTGACGATAGGCATTTCCGACCTGAAGGTGTGCAGACCTCCGGACGTGCTGGTCACATACGCACTGGGTTCCTGCGTTGGCATATGCCTGCTTGACAGCGCGACGGGCGTGGGCGGAATGTCGCACATAATGCTGCCTGACAGCACCCAGGCAACAAACGGCGCCGCGACCCCGATGAGGTTCGCAGACACCGCGATACCCATGCTGGTGAACGAAATGGTGAAGCTTGGCGCGAGCCGTTCCCGTCTGAAGGCGAAGATAGCCGGAGGCGCGGTGATGTTCACAGCCACGAGCGACAGGTTCAATATCGGCGAGCGCAACATAGCCGCGGTGAAAGCGGCGCTCCGCAAGGAGGGCATTCCGATAATAGCCGAGGACACCGGGCTCAATTACGGAAGAACCGTGTTCTTCTACCCGGAAACCGGCATAATGGAAGTCCGCGCAGCCTCAAAGGGGAACAGACAGCTATAAAAAAGCCCGTGCAACAATGCACGGGTTCAGTTTGTCAAAAAAATCGGTTTTGCCCGCGAAGCGGGCTTTTTTAATCTGTTTTTTGCCACGGGTCTCCCGGGGCAAAAAACACTTCTAACCGCACAAGTGTGTTAGCGACAGCTTCGCTTTACGCTTAATTGTCGGCATAGCCGACAATGAGTGCGCGCAGTGCGGTTGTTCGGCGGAAAAGTCACTTTAGTGACTTTTTCGACGTTCTTAGCCCGTGCATTGTTGCACGGGTCGTTTTCATATCTCGGGGAAATCCTCCATGGTGCGGATGAATATATCCGAGAACCTGCTCACGTCGCCCCGGGGAGCGGTGTTAACGTCGTAAATCCCCACCACGAAGAAGCCGGCGTTGTGCGCAGTTTCGGCGCAGTAAGCCGCGTCCTCCACCACCACGCATTCAGACGGCTCCGCGCCCAGGCTCCGGGCAGCCTGCAGGTAAATGTCGGGCTTGTCCTTGTGCGCGCCGGCTTCGGTGCAGTCCAGATAGAAGCGGAAGTAGCGGTCGATGTCGAATTTCTCGGTGAACGGCTGCGAGACCCAGCGGTCCGTGGCGCTGGCAATGCACATTTCGGCACCCTGCTGCTTCAGGCGTTCAAGCACCGCGAGGGCGCCCGGCTTCGGCTGGATAATGTCGGCGTATTTCTGCTTCATTCCCATGCGGACCTGCTGCATCGCGGCTTCGTTTCCGAGGTCCTGCGGGGTGAAGCTGCCGTACCACCAGCCCATGCTGTCTGCGATAGTCCCGTCGAGGTCGAATATGTAGAATTTTTTCATGCTGTCTCCGTCTGGCGTTATCCTACTTCTGTGGGAATGACGCCGTATTTTATTTTCATTCTGAGTATCCTCAGCACCGACTGGTCAAGGCGTTCCTGCGATATCTCCCCGGAATTCACCGCAGCTACCAGCGCGGAGACCGCATTCTCATAATCGGAGCTGCACAGCAGGTCTGCCCCTGCGAGGAATGCCGTCACTGCCGCCTTGTTTTCCCCGCAGTATTCCCCGACAGCCTGCATTGAGAGGTCGTCGGTCATTATCACGCCGTCGAAGCCGAGGCTGCGCACCAGCGCGTACATCTCCGGCGAAAGGGAACCGGGCAGGTCGGCGTTCACGCATTCCACGATGTTGTGGGAAACCATGACCACCGGCGCCCCCTGTTCCATGCCAGCGGTGAACGGCCTGAGGTCGAGTTCCTGCAGCTCGGACATGGGACGGCTGTCCAGCGAAATGCCGGTGTGGGTGTCGAGGTTGTTTCCGTAGCCGGGGAAGTGCTTCAGCGTGCAGATAAAGCTGTTGTCGCAGTACCCTGCAACTGCATTCCGCACCGCTTCGGTGACTTCATCGACATCGGTGCCGAAAGCGCGGTCGGCTATGTAGTCGCTGAGCGAACGCGGGAGGTCGCACACCGGCGCGAGGTTCATGTTAAGCCCCAGCGCCCGCAGGAATGCGGATTTCTCCGCAGCGTCGGAATACACCCCCTGCGCTCCCCCGGAAGCCAGCACCTCTGACTGCGCGGGGAACTCATCATCGCGGAACTGCGGGTACTTCGACGCGCGGACAACGGTGCCGCCCTCCTCGTCAACAGCGAGCAGCAGCGGAATTCCGGACTGCTCCTGCAGCTGCACGAGTTCCTGCGTGAGAGTTTCGGGGTCGCTGTCCCTGAAGTCGGCACCGAACAGCGTGAAGCCACCGGGGTGGAATTCCGCGATGACCTCCTGCGCAGTTTCGAACCCGGGGTACCGCACGAGGACTACCTGCCCTGCCTTTTCCTCCGTGGACATTCCCGCGAGGAGGGTTTCGGCGTAGTCGGGCTGTTCTTCTGTTTCCACCGTGACGGGCAACTCCGGCTCCACGGTGTCCGCAGTGGGGGGAGTGTCGTCGGTGTCTATCGTCCCGGGGAGCGGTTCCGTGGAGGTCGCAGTGGCGCTCGGATCTGTGGTGACGCGGCTCGGGATATTTCCCTGGGTGCTGGCGCAGCCGGTCAGCGCGAGCGCCGTCAGGGCTGCAAATAGCTTTCTTAGTTTCATATGTAATACTTCCTTGTCATGTGTCTGGCGCTGCCGTAAAGCAATTTGATTTATAATAAACGCTTTGCGTTTAATCTGCCGATATGCACGGAGTTCGCCGGAGGTGAACGCATGTGCAGGGCATTTTTTATTATATCACATTTCCCGACATAAATCAACATGTGAAAGTTTCTGGAATTGTGCCGAAAACTGTTGCACAATGCCGCCAAATGTGCTATAATAAAAGCAGTGCGTTTATTATATTATATCCGCAATGCTTTGTAAAAAACACCCGTTTAGTACGGAACATATAAGGATTTGAAATGATAAAAGAAAATCAGAAACTGCTGAACCGCATAAACGTCCTTACGGACATGGCTGCGGCTGTGCTTGCGGTGACTGCGGCTTATCTGCTGGTGTTCAACCTGCTCGATTTTGAGCGGAACTTTCCGCTCACGGATTACGTCAGGCTGGCGCTGATATTCATACCGATACAGCTGGTCACATATGCGTGCATGGGGCTTTACGGCTCGTTCCGCAGCAAGACTTTCGCGACGGAGTTCGGGCGGATATTCGCGGCGTTCCTGCTGGACGGAATGACGCTCATCGCGCTGCTGTACGTTGTCAGGATAATCGACTTTTCGCGCTGGGCGCTGGCGATATTCCTTGCGCTGGATTTCCTGATAGTCACGCTAAAGCGCTTTGTCCTGCGAAAGACCCTGCGAAAATTCCGCGAAAGCGGCTACAACAAGAAATACGTGCTGATAGTCGGCAGCGGTCAGGCAGCCGCGGATTACCTGCACACCATAAGGGAACAGCGCTGGCTCGGCTACGAGTGCGCCGGGTGCGTTGCAGACGAGCCGCTGGCAGGGACAAAGTTCCTGGGCGGCATGGACAGCCTGCAGAGAGTGCTTGAGGAGCGCAGCTACGACGAGGTGGTGTGCGCCCTTGGCAGCAGCGAGAGCGAGCAGCTTTCCGCAGCGGTGGAGGCGTGCGAGCTGACCGGTACGAAAATATCGGTGATACCGAGCATATATAAGTATATGTCGTCGTCGCCTGCCATCGACGTGGTGGGAAATATCCCCATGATGAATATAAGGCGCATTCCGCTGGACAATATAGGCAATGCGGCGCTAAAGCGCATGGTGGATATCGTAGGCTCGCTGGTGCTGCTGGTGCTTACTTCCCCGATAATGCTGGCGAGCATGCTGATAATCAGGATAACGATGGGTAAGCATGTGATATTCAGGCAGCAGCGCGTGGGACTGAACAAGAAGATATTCACGATGTACAAGCTGCGCTCCATGCGCGACAGCGCCGAAAAGGACACCGCATGGTCCACCGAAAACGACCCGCGCCGCACAAAGTTCGGCTCGTTCATACGAAAGTTCTCGATAGACGAGCTGCCGCAGCTGGTGAACGTCCTCAAAGGGGACATGAGCCTTGTGGGACCGCGCCCTGAGATACCGTTCTATGTGAACAACTTCAAGGACAAGATACCCATGTACATGATAAAGCACCAGGTAAAGCCCGGAATGACGGGTCTGGCGCAGATAAACGGCTACCGCGGTGATACGTCGATAGAAAAGCGTATCAAGTTCGACGTGCAGTACATAGAAAACTGGAACTTCTTCCTTGATATCTCGATACTGCTGCGCACGGCGCTGAGCGGTTTCATGAACAAAGAAAAAATATCTGAGAAACAGAAAAAGAAAAAAACATACAGACCGGAGAAATACAACATGAACAAGAACAAGGCAAAAATCGACCTGATGGCGCTGATAATGTTCCTGCCGTCGATAATCGCTCTGGCAGTGATACCGGTTGTCCTCAGGATAACAACTGTCGTCACCGATCTCAAGCAGACCTATATGTACAACGGCGGCAGCGTCGTCACCGCCGACGAGGGCACGACCTATCAGCTCATCGATGTTTATTCCCAGGGCAAGGGGCTGCTGACTATGGTGCTTGCCATCGTCATGATATTCATGGCGCTGGTGTGCTGCCTCTCGCTGTTCAGGAAAATTGAAAAGCGCTCGCTGGTTTACGTCGGCTGCTCGTTCGTCATCGTCGTGATGTCGCTCATTTCCGCAGCCATGTCGGATTACACCCGGATCGCGTTTCTCGGTGAATACGACCGCGCCGAGGGCTTCTGGACCATCGCGTGCTATTTCGTGATGTTCCTGTTTTCGATGTACGCCTTCCGCACCTCGGGGAATTTCAGGTTCCTGACGTACGGGCTGTTCTTCTGCGTCGGTGTGAACTTCATTCTCGGCGTTACTCAGGTCACCGGGCATAATCTTCTGCAGCAGCAGTGGTTCATGAACCTCATTGCTGATAATGATTTACGTGAGTTAATTTCTCAAATTGAATTAGCAACCCCAAGTACGCTTGCAAGCGGCTCGCTGCATCACAGCAACTACATGGGCAGCTTCACGGGTCTTGCCGTGCCGCTGCTGACAGTCATGGCGATGTACGCAGAAACAAAGCTCCAGCGCGTTCTGTATATCGTTTTCGACGCTATGTCCATATTCCTGCTGGTGGGAAGCGCTGCGCGAAGCGGCGTCGTTGCAGTGGCAGCTGCGCTCATCGTCGGAATAATCGTGTTTGCACGCCAGATAGCAAAGCACTGGAAGCCCTGCGTTATCCTGGTCGCTTCTGCTGCGGTGGTGTTCGTCGGCGCGAACTTCGCTATGGGCAACAAGCTGTTTGAGCGTATCCCGTCCCTGTTTGAGGACGTTGTGGAGCTGATCGTTCCCGCTGCAGAAGAGGACAGAGACATGTTCTCCAAGCTCCCTCTGCGCGAGATATCCACACCAGCAGACGGCACGCTTGTCCTCACCGGTCAGAACGACACCATGACCGTAGGCTACGACAAGGAAACGTACAATTACACATTCACCGGCAGCGACGGCGAGCCGATAACCGATGAGCAGTCGTATATATTCAACGAGTACCCCGAACTTAAGATAGTGTACTATTCGGCTGAAATGCGCGCAGACATCAGCATGGGCGACCTCGCTATGACTTACACAGTGGACGAAAACGGCAATATGAGCTCTGTCAGCGGCGAAACGCTGAAGTATTCCTCCGATGGAATGTACGGCCTGAAAACCGACGAGGGACTTGTCGTTGCCGACATAAACGGCAAAACGCTGTATATCGAGTACGACAGCGAATACAAGAACCTGGCGTTCACGGAATATAACGACGGCGACGAGTACGGCACAAACATCAGCGGAGTGCTTACTTACCTGTTCCCGGATACCGATTTCAGCGATGTTGCGCTGCGCACTGAGGCTTCCTCCGATACAAGCTCGATACGCGACGTTATCGCGATGTATTTCTATGGCAACAGCAAGAGTTCGCTGATGTTCGACCTTGTGAACGGCAAGAAGATCGAGATGATTGACTACCGCACCACCGACCCGATTATCCCCGAAAATGCAGAGCATATCGGCTTTGAGGGCAAGGAGAAGGTAGGTTCATCGAGAGGCTATATCTGGTCCAGAACGCTCCCGCTGCTGAAGAACTGCCTGATAAAGGGCTATGGCGCGGATACGTTCACATATGAGTTCCCGCAGAACGACGTTCTCGCAAAGTACTACGCATATTCCGACTACAACGAGGGCTTCTATATCACCGTTGACAAGCCGCATAACATGTACCTGCAGATGTTCTATTCCAACGGACTTATCGCGCTGGTGGCATTCCTTGGCATTGCGGTGTTCTATCTGGTGGATTGCTTCCGTCTGTATGCGCTGAGAAAGACTTACCGTCGCGAACAGATAATGGGTACCGCAGTAATGCTTGGTATCGTGGGCTATCTTGCCGCGGGAATATTCAACGACTCCGTGGTATCCGTGGCACCGATGTTCTGGGTGCTGCTGGGAACCGGCGCCGCGCTCAACACCATCAATCGCCGCATGGACAGAAACGTGCAGCTTGACGAGGAATACGCCCCCGTTGAAGAAGAACGCATGCCCACCCCAGAAGAGGACGAAAAGGACAGACAGGTGGCAAAGGCAGGCGAGATACTCGCAGCGGCAATGCGCGCAGAACTCGACAAGAAGGCAGAGGAAAAGGCTAACAGAACTATCACCCGCGACGACGTGAACTCCCTGCTGGAGAGCGTCCGCGCACTGAAATCGGAAGGCTCCACCGACGAGGAAAACACGGAAAAGACCCCGGAGGACAGCGATGATAACAGCTGATTTCCACACGCACACTGACTTTTCATCGGACAGCGAACAGCCGATGGAGGGCGCCCTGGAAGCGCTCATCAGCAAGGGAATAAAGACCGTGTGCTTCACGGAGCATATGGATATGGACTACCCCGGCGGCGAGTTCATTCTGGATACGGCGGCTTATCGAGCGCGCCTGCTGGAACTCCGCGAGAAGTTCCGGGGGCGTATCGGGGTGCTTTTCGGCGTGGAGCTGGGGCTTATGGATTACCTTGCGCCGCGGCTGAGGGAGTACGTTTCGGGGTGGGATTTCGATTTCATCATCGGCTCGTCGCATCTGGTGGACGGCGTTGACCCGTATTACCCCGAGTATTTCAGCAAGCACGGCGACTATAACGGAATTCTGCGGTACTTTGAGAGCATTCTCGCGAATATACGCGCGTTCGATGATTTCGACGTTTACGGGCATCTGGATTACGTCGTGCGGTACAGCGGCGCGAAGAATTACCACCCCGCTGATTTCGCGGAGCTTCTCGACGAGATACTGAAAACGCTCATCTCCATGGGCAAGGGGATCGAACTGAATACAGCGGGGCTGAAATACGGGCTTGAGTTCGCTCACCCGCACCCGGAACTGCTGAAACGTTACCGCGAACTTGGCGGCGAGATAATCACGGTGGGTTCCGACGGGCATAAAGCGGAGCATTACGCGTGGGATTTCGACCGGGCAGGGGATATCCTCAGGAATGCGGGGTTCGGGTATTACACCGTGTTCAGAGGGCGTAAGCCGCAGTTCGTGAAAATATGAGTAAAACCGGGCAGTGCGCTGTCCGGTTTTCGACATTTGTCGATGATTTTTCTGAAATTGTTTGTTCAATGTTTACATACTTCTTTGTGCAGAATGTGTAAAAAAGCTGAAATTTCCTAAAGGTACTTGTATATTTGCAATAAATATGTTACAATGTATACAGACAATCCTAACGGGTATGTCTTACTAATCAAGGTCGAATATATACGGTAAATGGGAATGGTTTTACCGCTGCGGCACCAGGAATGGCATTAAAGGCGCATTATAGTTCGTGTGAAAACATGACCATTTAAAGGTACCTACAGCCGCATTGCAGCTGGTGCACTATGAAAATGGCATTAAAAAGCACATTATAGTTCGTGTGAAAACAACACCATTTAAATGCACCTACAGCCGTATGCCCGTCGGGGCACCCGACCCGACTGACCTGAAAGGAATGATGAGTATGAAAGTAACAATCACCGCTAAGAAGCTCAGTATCAACCAGTCCTTTACGGACTATGCAACGCAGAAGCTCAGCGCAAAGCTTGACCGCTTCTTCCCTGAGGAAGCGGAGGCAAAGATAACACTTGAGGAGCGCAGGGAGCTTATCGTGCTGGAGCTGACGGTAAAATATAACGGTATCATCTACCGTGCGGAGCAGTCCGCTAAGGACAAGAACGACGCTCTCGACGTGACCGTTGACCGCGTTATCCGCCAGATAAGAAAGCAGAAGACAAAGGTCGAGAAGAACCTGCGCACCGGCGCGTTCGAGGGTCTTGCCCCCGAGCCCGAGGAGAAGGAGTACGAAGTCATTCGCGAGAAGAAGTTCCACCTGCGCCCGATGTCCGTTGACGAGGCTATTCTGCAGATGAACCTGCTCGACCACACCTTCTTCATGTTCAAGAATGCCGAGACCGGCGACGTAAACGTTGTTTACAAGCGCGACGAGGGTAACTACGCAGTTCTCGTGCCCGAGGGCTGAGCGCGTAACGACACAGTAACATAGCAGTTTATTCGGCTCCGTCGGCGCCCCCGACGGGGCTGAAATGCTGATTTGGGGAACCTGCACAAAAATTCAAAGAAAACTTTGTGCAAATCAACGCCCTTGTAATGTAAACGATTTACTGCTATAATGTAGATAGGGCAGTGAAAAGCCCGAAAATCGTAAAACAAGCCGACAACGGCACAGAAAATATGGAGGAATACCAATGAACTACGGACATTTCGACGAACTCAACAAAGAGTATGTCATCACCCGTCCGGACACACCGTCCGCATGGGCAAACTACCTCGGTGACCCCGAGTACGGCGCTATCATTTCCAACAACGCAGGCGGTTACAGCTTCGTAAAGAGCGGCGCTAACGGACGCGTTATCCGCTACCGCTTCAACGGCGTTGCAAACGACACCCCCGGACGTTACGTTTACCTGCGCGACCAGGAGAGCGGTGAATACTGGTCTGCTTCCTGGGCGCCCGTATGCAAGCCCCTCGACGAGTTCAAGAGCGAGTGCCGTCACGGTACTGCATATACCATCATCACTTCTGAGTACAAGGGCGTCAAGTCCGAGGTGACTTACTACGTTCCCCAGGGCGCTACATACGAGGTATGGGCTGCCAAGGTAACAAACACCTCCGACAAGCCCAGAAAGCTTGCAGTCACCGGCTACTGCGAGTTCGTCAACGACCCGAACTACGAGCAGGATCAGGTAAACCTGCAGTACACCCTGTTCATCACCCGCACCTATTTCAAGGGCAACTATATCCACCAGATGCAGAATGAGATCTACAACCCCAACAGCGGCCGCTTCCTGGGTCTTGCTGCTGCAAAGGTAGACGCTTACTGCGGCGACCGCGACTCCTTCGTAGGCTCCTACAGAAGCTATGCTAACCCCAAGGGCATCGAAGAGGGTCTCAAGGGCGACCTGAACTACAACACCAACTCCTGCGGCGCGCTTGAGAGCGACATCGTGCTCCAGCCCGGCGAGAGCAAGGAGCTGACATACGTACTGGGCGGTCAGAAGACCGAGGCCGAGATCACCGAGATCATCGCTAAGTACGAGAAGCCCGGCACCGTTGCCGCTGAGCTTGAGCAGCTCAAGAACTTCTGGCACAGCAAGCTGAACAACCTCCAGGTACACACCCCCGACGCAAACTTCAACAACATGGTCAACACCTGGAACGCATACAACTGCTTCATCACATTCATCTGGTCCAGAGCGGCTTCCTTCCAGTACTGCGGTCTGAGAAACGGCTTCGGCTACCGCGACACCGTTCAGGATATCCAGGGCGTTATCCACCTCGCTCCTGAGATGGCAAAGAAGCAGATCGAGTTCATGCTCTCCGCACAGGTTACAAACGGCGCTGGTCTGCCCCTGGTAAAGTACGACCACAAGGCAGGTCAGGAGAACCACCCCGACGAGAACGACGAGAACTCCGTATACGCTAAGCAGACCGGTCACCCCAGCTACCGTGCAGACGACGCCCTGTGGCTGTTCCCGACCGTTTACAAGTACGTTTCTGAGAGCGGCGACAGCGCATTCCTCGACGAGGAGATACTCTACGCTAACGACGGCGAGAAGGGCACTGTTTACGACCACCTCAAGAGAGCCATCGACTTCTCCATGAACCACCTCGGCAACCACGGCATGCCCGCAGGTCTGCACGCAGACTGGAACGACTGCCTCCGTCTTGGCAAGCAGGGCGAGTCCACATTCGTTGCATTCCAGCTGGTATATGCAGTTAAGATACTGCGCACCTATGCAGTTGAGAAGAACGACGCCGAGTACGTTAAGTACCTCGACGAGATAAAGGCAAAGCTCGACACTATCCTCTCCGCTTGCTGGAACGAGGACAGATGGATCCGCGGCTACAAGGAGGACGGCACCGTTATCGGTCAGCGCACCGACCCCGAGGCTTCCATGTGGCTGAACCCGCAGAGCTGGTCCGTAATTTCCGGCTTTGCCACCAAGGAGCAGGGCGAGAAGGCTATGGACAGCGTTGAGCGCGAGCTGAACACTCCCTACGGCGCAATGGTAATGTATCCTCCCTATGTTAAGCACGGCTTCCCCGGAGCGCTCATGCAGTGCTTCAACAAGTGCACCAAGGAGAACGCAGGTATCTTCTCTCAGCCCCAGGGCTGGCTGATACTGGCTGAATCCAAGCTGGGTCACGGCAACCGCGCATACAAGTACTGGACAGAAGCAGCGCCCGCTACCTACAACGACAACGCAGAGCACAGAGTTCTGGAGCCGTACGTATACGGTCAGTTCGTTGAGGGCAAGGACAGCCCGTTCGCAGGCCGCGCACACGTTCATTGGCTGACTGGTACCGCTTCCACCGTAATGGTAGGTACAACAGAGGGTATCCTGGGTCTTAACCCCGAAACAAAGGGTATCGTTATCGACCCGTCCATTCCCTCCGAGTGGAAGGAATACACCATGGACAAGACCTTCCGCGGCAAGAAGCTGCACGTTACCGTCAAGAACCCGAACGGTTCCGAGCACGGCGTGAAGTCCGTCACAGTCAATGGTGAGAAGATCGAGGGCAAGCTGATCCTCGACTCTATCCTCAAGCCTGAGAACGATATCGTTATCGAGCTGTAAGTCACAATAAGAATAAAATCCCCCGTTCCGACGAGCGGGGGATTTTTTATCTGATGATTTTTTGCATTGCGCTCAGCAGTTCGGAGAACTGCTTCTTTTCTGGCGCAGTCAGGCTGTTCAGGAGGTCTATAAGTTTCAGCTCATTGTCTGAAATGCTGTTCACGGAGATGTTCTGTTTGACATCGGTCAGACCTGCGATATAATCAAGGCTCACATTGTAATATTTCGCCAGAGCGATGGCGCGTTCAAATGATATCTCGCTGCCGCCCTTTTCATAGACTGCATAGTACTGATATGGTGTGCCGAGGTATTCGGCGATTTCGCGCTGAGTCTTGTCGTTGTCCTCCCGGAGTTCTCTTATCCGTCGGTAGTATGCCATGATATATCATTCCTTTCTGTATAGAAAATCATAACATATTTCATTAGTATACCTTGACAAATCCAATATATTATATTATAATATTAGTGAAAACCAATTGTATTACATTGGTTAGTAATTTAGTGGAGGTTTGTAAATATGAAACTGAAAAAGGTTTTATCGGGGCTAATGGCGGCGGTGATTGCTGTTACGGCTTCTGTGTGCGCAACGAGCGTTAGCGCGGGGGCGGTATCGGAAGTCAGGGAATATTCTGGAATTGGTTTTTATTTAACGTATATTCCTGACATCTATCTAAATGAATATTACGATGAGGAGTTTGGGGATTGTCCTATTGGAATGACAGAAATAGGAAAGAATGAATATGTTATAGTTGAGGAAATTGAACCTACCGATATTATAACAGTTAAGGCATGCTATGATGATGGCAGGGAATATGTACTTGATATAATGCTTGATTCTGACCCATTCTATAATATTAGTCAAAGTGGTGCATGTCAGGAGCAGTCGGGAATATCCGTGCAGGAATTAATAGACAGATTTAATAGAGATCTTCATAAATGGGACCATAGCAAACAGTATGAAGGAAAAAACGTTACATTTAACACAGTAACCAAAATCTGGGTGCCTGAACGTCAAAAATACGCAGATGAAATTAATGGCAATGGAAAATTCACATGGAAAATCACAATTGAACCAGGAGATAAAAATAGCACAGACAATTCTGCTGCGATTGACATATCTGATTTGAAAATCGGCAAGCTTTCAAACCAGATCTACACCGGCAAAGCCCTGAAGCCGTCCATAACCATCAAGGACGGAAACAAGAAGCTTGTAAGCGGCACCGACTACACCGTGACCTACAAGAACAACACCAAGCCGGGCAAAGCGACTGTCACCATCACAGGCAAGGGAGATTACACCGGCACAAAGACCCTGACATTCAAAATCGTCCCGAAAAAAGTAACGCTGACCGGAAAGACCTCCGGCACAAAGGAAGCGCTCAGCTGGAAGAAATCCACAGGCGCGGCAGGGTATGAGATATACTATTCGACCGACGGCGGAAAGTTCAGGAAACTCACCACCGTGAAAGGCACAAAATACAGCGCTGAAATGACAGCGGCAGGCACATATAAATTCAAGGTGCGCCCGTATGTCCGCATAAACGGAAAGAAAGTATACGGACAGTGGTCTAATACGGTTTCCTGCAAATAAAAATAAAGGGCGTACCTGCGTGCGCCCTTTGAATTTTCTGTCACTTCTGCCTTGCAATAAAGAAAAGCCGTGGCTGAGGTAAAAATCTGATTTTAAAAGCCCGCTTCACGGGTAAAACTGTTTTTTTCGATAAGCTGAAAGGACCGCATCGCTGCGGTCCTTTGGTATTACTGTGCGAATTCCGACATGTCAACTTCCTCATTGAGCATATCGTCCGTTCCTTTCAGGGTAACGCGGTCGATGGTGTACCACGCCGACGTGGAATTGTGGTCGTCCACCTGGTCGAAAAGCTGTATCGTCGCGGTGCCGTCGTTGTTGCTCTTAACGCCGCTGTACTGCGGTGCGTAGCCAGTCAGCGCCTGGTAGTAGTTCAGCGCGATCTGCTGCAGTTCCTCGTCGGTGTAGAACCTGAACGTGTTATCGTCGCCCTCGCAGATATACACCAGCGTGTCCGTCTGACCGTCGTCCGTTGTCAGCGTGAAGCTGTCCTCCGAAACATCGGACAGTGCAAATACGGAATTATTGTCCGCTGCCCCCATGTGGAATGTCACAGTACCGTCGTCGGCAGGCTGTTCCACCTGGAAGCCCACTCCTATGCCGTTTTCGAACGACAGCAGCTGCCCGCTGTTGTCCTCGTGGAAGAAGAAATAGCTGTCCTCGCCGCGCCATACGCCGGGCTTGAATACCGTTTTGGCGCTGCCGGGAACTATCACGGGTTCATCCGTCTGTTCTGCGGTGACGGGCTGTTCCTCTTCGGTGGGGAGTTCGCTGGTCGCTGCAGCGGGGTCTGTTTCCGTCTGGGAACTTGTGGCTTCTGCGGTGGAAGTCACGCTGCTGTTTTCTGTATTTCCGTTCTGGCAGCCGGTGCAGAGGAGTACCGCTGCAAGTATCATCGCTGTTCTTTTCTTCATAATGCTTCCTTTCCAGTGTTCTTACATATTTTCAATAGTTTACGCTATCAGTGTGTATACGGAGTGATAACATTGTGAAAGAATGATGACAGAAATTACAGCGCTTCTATAGAATTCGACCACGCGCCGCAAATGTACTTATCCCCGGATTTTTTACGCGCGCATATACGGAACGTTCCCTCTTCACCGTCGGCAAGGGTGTAGCTTAAAATATCGCCGTCAAGCGTTCTGAATTCAGCAAATTCGCCGTCGGTGAGGCGCTCAAGCGCGTAATTATCCGCGCCGAGTATCTTGCGCCATGAGAGTATCTTTCCCGCGTCGGTGGTTCTGAATGCGAGGGTGGTGCTGCCGGGTACGATGTTGAATTTAACGGTGACCTTCCCCTTGTAAGCGCCCTTGCCCTTTATAACGACAGAAGCGGTGCCGATTTTTGCGTTGTTCTTGTAGGCGAGGGTGTAGTCCCTGTCCCTGACGAGCTTTCTGTAGCCGTCGCGGATAACGGGCAGGGGAGCGATTTCCTTGCCGGTGTATACCTGGTCGCCCGGCGCCTCAATGGAAAGCTTGCTGATGTTGCCCTTTCCGGCGCGCAGAAGCGTCACCGGGGATTTACTTCCGCTGATGAGCTTTCCGTTTGCGGCGACTGCGTAGGCCATGGTGATTTTCTTGGAAGCCAGCGCCTTTGCCGCAGTCTTGTCAGAGAATGTATACGTCAGCGTGATGCCGCCGTGCTGCGTGAGTTTTCCCTTTATCGAAACCTTGTCGATGAAGTCCTTTCCGCCGTTATCCGCAGTGGAAGTGAACCCGGTGCCTCCGCTGAACACCGTATTGACGGTATAGCTGCCGAATTTCAGTTTCAGGGACATCTCAGCGCCCCTGGTATTGCTGTACTTGTAGTAGTTTTCGGTGGGCACGGTCACGCTGAGGGAATTGCTTCCGCGCTCGGCGGTAAGGGGAGCGTCGCCCCAGGACGCATTCACCTTGTATTCTGATTTGAGGCCTGCGGGCTTCACGGCGTTGCGGTAGACGTCCTCGAAGGTGACTTTCACCTCCGGCGATTTTGTCACTCCCTGCAGGAAAGACGTCACCATCTCGTCGCCCGCGTCGAATTCCCACCGGAAGCCGTAGGTCCTGCCCGGGGCGCTGCCGTAAAGCGCGGAATACCCCGCGAAATCTGAGAGCGTGGTGAACGAAACGACGTCGTTGCCTTTAAGCCCGACATAGACATTCTGACCGCCGTTATAGCCTTTAAGGGCAGGCGCGTCGGATTTTTTCATGAGGTCCGCGGCAAGGAATATATTCGCCTTTCCGTCGCCGCTGAATACATTCACGCGGAAGCCGTCCTTCTGGTTGACGAAGGTGGTGTACTGCTTTTTAGTCAGCCCGTACACCTGCAGGATATAAAGCCCCGCGTCGAATTTCCCGGTGACTGAGATACCCTTTGAAGCCGCAGCCGCGGGAATGCTGCCGCACAGCAGCGCAGTCAGCATTACTGCCGCAGCGAGTATCGATGAGATGATGCGTTTGATTTTCATGGTGATACCTCTCCTTTTAGCAGGAATATGCATTTTTCTATCTGCCTGTGATAATTATAGCATATATTTGCCGGGAAATGGTGTGCAGATCTGCATTATCTCAGTTTATCTGCCGGTAATAAACGCAGTTGCCGTATTTATAGATGCACTGCAGCTGTCCGTCGGCTGTCGCATGATACACCGGACCGAATTTAAACGGGTCAATATCCCTATAATCGGCGTATTCCAGTATTTCAGCCTGGGTCTTTCGGTCTGAGTTATACATGGGCTGCCACCACCTGGCATAGTAGTATTCGTCGTCGGTATACCGGAAAAGCAGATACTTGTCGTCGAGAATGTAGAGGTCGTGGTTTCGGTTATCTGGGGTCCGGAACTTATCCGCGACCGGCGCGTTGGTGATTATCGTGCACTCATCGCTGACTGTATTCACCGGCAGCGAGTTGTATTCAATTTCGATCGTATTGACTGTGGCGTGCCGGATCGGCTCGGGTTCGGCTTTGACGTTGAGCCTCCGGGAATCAACTATCCGCAGCTCGATTTTGTCAGAGGAAACGCCGTCAAATCCATCCTTAGCGAAGCGGACGTCTATGTAGAACCTGCTGTTGTCGTGCTCATACAGAAGCATATCCGTTATCACGGCGTTGTCCGGTGCAGACTGGCTCAGCCTGGCTGCTAATACGATGCATATAAGAAGAGCGATACCTGTTATTGTGAAAAGGATTTTTTTCATCGTGTTCTCTCCTGCTGTCTTTTGGGAATTAAGAGGTGTTGTGCCATTAATTATATCACTATATTAAGGAAAAATCAATATTCTGCCAATGTTTATAGCGTCGGAAATGAAAGGAATGAACGCGGCAGTATTTTTGCCGGAAATGGCTGCGGGGATTATTACTGCTACCACGCCGATTCCGACGGGGCTGTCGATGAAACGGCTATCTATATCTGGGAGCACGAAGAATCCAGCTGGAAGCCGGTCGCTTCAGGCATTGCGGAACTTATTACACGGTATTATCACGATGAGATATGACCCGCACCGGCAGGCTTGATTTCACGCAAACGGCTTTGCAGAGCCATACACCGGGTGGGTGATCATCTTTTGGAGAAGCATTTTATTTCAATAGGTCCGATCCAGAAATCATTCTGCTGTGGAGCGGATCCAGTGAGTTCAATGTAGAAATCGACCTTCCCGCCGGACGTGATACAGGGTGAGCCGTCTGCAAGACAGGAATAGAACAAGGTATGCTTAATAATATCTGAATCATACAGGCACTTGGCGACTACATACCCATCTTCAGTTTGACTGGGATAACAAGTTATCCTGACGATCGAATTGCCCAGATACTCCCATGTATATTCTGCTCCAATGGTTTTTGTCGCATAGTTACTGCCGTCAAAATATATCAGTGAAAGGCTGTTTAGATCGCTGATAAAACTGCTATATCCATTGCAGGCGCTGGAAAGAATATAATAGCGCTCGTATTTTGATGCAGGAAAATCATATGCGCGGTATTTCCCATTATCGTAAATATATATGCGATTGAAACTTTGATGCGGATAATCGCCTGCATTCACGGATCTTATATCAACAGGCATTACCTGCCCTTCAATAATATAGTCATCTGTTCCGTCTGAATTTATGTCGAACTTATCAACGCCTATCCACTCTAATCTTTCATTTTCAGCGACAAGATCGTTTGCAGTGACATAGCTTTGCAACTCATCAAAAATACTATCAGGCAAAGCTTCAAACTCGCCGTTCTGATAATAGCTGAATTCTACTTTCCGCACAATATTGTCAACTGCAAAGCTGCATTCATAAGCTTCATCCGGAGGCGCATATACATAATCCTTTATATCAGGCTGTTGACTCTGATGATCAAGGCTTTCTTCTGAAAATGTTTCGTTTTCAGAAAAATCAATGCTTGTAGTAAATGACATATCAGTCTGATTACTTGAAGAAATGGTTTCAGTGTTATTTTCAATAATTGGAGAGTGAGTTAAATCATTGCAGCTTGATAACAGCATTACTGATAGCAACGTTATGATCATCAGACTAATATTACTCTTCATACATTGCCTCCTTACCAATAACTATCACGGCATGATTTCCTGCGGTTTTAATCTTCATTACATTTTGTGCATGGCATTTCCCTGCTGGCTTGTTTGTCATACGCTTTTTTCGGTTCATTCTTCTTTTTTGCAGTATCAGCAAGCCCGAGCTTCCATAGGATGGTTGCTCGGGCTTGGGTGTTGAGTTATTTTACAGCGCGTCGTTTTTTATTCTTCTGCGGAAGCGGCTAACTGGCTCGGGTGCTTGGTGAAGAAATCCACTCTCGGTTCGAGGAACTTCAGCTGATGATCCTTGCCGCCGGTGAAATCCGAAATAGTGTCGAAGATCTTGTCCCAGCTCCAGAAGCTCTTGTCCAGCTGGAGGTACTCAAGTATCATCTCGGTGCCCTTTGGAGCCATCGGGTGAAGCAGCACGGCAGCGGTCCTTATCATGTGGAACACCTGAATGAGCGCGTGACGGCGTGCTTCGTTGTCGTCTGCCTTGTCGGCGTCGCCCAGGTTCTTTGCCATGTACTTGCTTGCTTTCCTGATGTAGCTGTCGAGGACATAGGTAGCCTGGTGGAACTCAAAGCGGTACATAAAGCGCTCGTAATCCAGGATAGCTTTCTTTGCGTCCGCGAGAACCTGCTCGTCGATGTCACCCACCGGCATAACTCCGTCGAAGTACTTCTGGGTGGAATAAATGCAGGTGCGGATAATTCTGTTGAACACGTTTGAGAGAAGGAAGCCGTCCTTAACAACGGGATCGGGGTCTTCCGGCTTTGCGTTGGGGTTGTAGGGCTTGGGCATGAAGCTTACGCTGCGCTGTCCGAGGCCAAGACCGAGGAAGTGCATTCTGAGCTGCTCGGCGGTGTAGTAATCCAGCAGGTCGGCAGCCATCGGAGGCTTTATCGCACCGGAGCTGGAAGCCTTCTTGTCCAGGAACAGGATATGGTTGTTGGCGCAGAGAACAGGCAGCTGCATTTCGCCCTCGGGAGGGTCGATGGTGTTTTCGCCCTCTTTAAGTCCCATGAACATTGCCATTTCCGCAACGCCGTAGAAGTAGATGTTGTCGGCGCCGATGAACTGATAAACGGTCGCGTCCTTGCTGCACCAGAAATCCTTCCACTCGTCGGGGTTCCTGCCCTGCTTTTCGAGAGCGGCCTGGGTGAAGGATATAGGCGCCCAGAGGGATTCCGGCCATACCCAGATGGTGAGAGGATCTTCGCCCTCAAGCACCGGTGCGGGAACTCCCCACTCAATGTTGCCGGTGAGCCTGAACGGAACCAGCGTTTTGCCCGTGCGGTAGCGAATACCGTTCGCGGAAAGTATCTCGGTAGCCTTGTTCATCTCGTCGAGTTCATTGAACTTGATGGTGAAGCTGGGCTTCTTCTTTTCTTCGATGAATTCATGCTCCGGCAGCTGGTCCCTGACCTTGTTGTAGCTGTCGATGAGCTCGTTCTTGATGTGTACCACCGGGTCAGCCAGGAACTCTGAAATAGTGCTGGAAACCAGCTGGCGCACATTCTTCTGCCTGGATATCCTTGCGACGTATTCCTTGAGCAGCTTGTTGTAGGAGGGCAGGTCGAAATACCAGTTCTCGACGTCCTTCATGATGGGTGTGTCGCCGGTGAGGGTGCTCTTGGGGTCGATGAGGTTTTCGGGCATGTACTGGTGACCGAGGTCGCACTCGTCGGCGTATGCCTTTTCGCTCTGGCAGCCGTCTACGGGGCACTTGCCTATTACCTGTCTGCCGTTGAGGAAGCAGCCTGCCTTTTCATCGTAGAACTGCTTTGTGCTTATCTTGCGGAGATGCCCGTTCTTATAAAGCGTGCGTATGAACCAGTCTGACACCTTGTTGTGTATTTCGGCAGTCCTGCCAAGACCGGAGGCGCCGAATATATTCAGGCTTATCTCGTAGTTGTCGAGGGTCTCTTTCTGAGCTTTGTGGTTCTCTTCAACGAAATCGTGGATAGTGCCCTTGAAGCCCTGCTCAGCGCACAGTTTGCGGTAGCTCTCTGCGATAGGGGAGCCGTAGCAGTCGGTGCCGGAAACGAAAATCACGTTCTCGTCGCCCAGCCTGTCACGGAGAAACCTTGCATACACGTCCGCAAAAACGAACACGCCGCCTATATGGCCGAAATGCAGCTTCTTGTTGCCATAGGGCATGCCGCCGGTTATTATCGCGCGCTTCGGGAATTCCGGGCGCGGTATTTCGTGTTTTACGAATTCCTTTTTCTCTTCGCTCATTGTTCAATGTTTCCTTTCGTGTGAAAGTTCACCGTTCCCTTGTACGGTATTGTATCTATAAAATATATGATACCACATTATCACAAAAAAATCAAGGGCAGAAAGGCATATTTCTTAAATGCATATACGCTTGACAAAGCAGGCAATTTCGGTTATAATGAAATAGCCGGACAAATCGTGCGAAATGTCCGGAAAACTTTAATTGAGGTCACCCCGACGGAGATAATATATGAAGCACACTGAACAATCCCTGCAGACAAAGCAGGAGCTTTCTGCGGCGCTCAAAAGGCTGATGGAGAGCAAGCCCATAAACCGCATAACGATACGCGAACTGGTTGAATCCTGCGGGGTCAACCGCAAGACGTTCTACTATCATTTTGAGGACATCTATGCCCTGTTGAAATGGACGCTTGAGCAGGAGGCGCTGTTGCTTTTTGACAAATACGACCTTGTGCACGACAACTCAAAGGCGCTGGAATTCGTACTGGATTACGTCGGCGAAAACCTCGCGATGCTGCAGAATATCGTGCGCTCCATCGGGCGCTCGGAACTGGGCAGGTTCTTTTTCAAGGACATCTACCAGCCGGTGTACAAGCTGGTATGCGAGGTGGAGCAGCTCCGCGGGCTTAACGTCGAGGAGGGCTACAAGGCGTTCCTGAGCAAGTTCCTGACGGAAGCGGTGGCTGGTATCCTGCTGGACTGCATCGAGCGCGACGCCCTGGACGACCGCCGGCGGCTGGCGCGTTATATCACCGGTACGCTTTCCTCAGCGATACCGAATGCGCTTATTACTGCCGCACAGGGATAACATCATTATTTCACTCCATGCGCCTTTTTGTTGTTTTTAGGACAAAAAGGCGCATTTGTTTATTGAAATAAGTAGGGAAGCGTGCTATAATTAATCTGTATTATTGTATCTATTTGTAAAAACAGCGAACACCGCTGAATAAAGACAGGAGAATGCAGATGAGTACGCAAAAGAAAAAGCAGACGCCGATAGAAAAGATCGCTGCGCTTATCGTTGACAAACGCAAGGCCTTTTATCTGTTCTACATTATTGCCGGCATATTCTGCGCGATAGCCACCGGCTGGACGCAGGTAAATAACGATATCACCAGTTATCTGCCGGATACCTCTGAGACCCGCGTCGGACTTGACCTGATGAACGACCAGTTCATCACATATGGCTCCGGCAGCATAATGCTGGAGAATATCACGTTTGAAAAAGCGGAACAGATAGCCTCTGAGCTTGAAGAGATCGACGGCGTCACCACTGTAAAGGTGGAAAACGACGAGGACAGCTACAAAAACGGTTCCGCGCTGCTCACCGTCACGTTCGACGGCGAGGAGAACGACCAGATCTCCAAGGACGCCATGACAGCCATCAAGGAAAAGCTGGAGCCTTATGACGAGTACATAAACAGCGCCGTCGGCAACAGTTCCTCAGAGACCATCGCGGCAGAAATGCAGACCGTTGTCGTTATAGTGCTGGTGATCATCATCGGAGTGCTGTTCTTCACATCGCACACATATATGGAGATACCGGTGCTGCTGATGACTTTCGGCATGGCAGCGCTGCTGAATATGGGTACTAACTTCATATTTGGCGAGATATCCTTCGTTTCCAACTCCATCGCGGTAGTTCTGCAGCTCGCGCTTGCCATCGACTACGCGATCATCCTCTGCAACCGCTACACCGAGGAGCGCGTCAATATGGACGCCCGCGACGCGGTCGTGACTGCGCTCAGCAAGGCTATCCCGGAGATATCCTCCAGCTGCCTTACCACGCTTTCCGGTATGGTGGCTATGATGCTGATGCAGTTCAAGCTTGGCTTTGACCTTGGTATCGTGCTGTGCAAGGCGATTTTCTTCAGTATCTTCGTCGTTTTCACGCTGATGCCCGGACTGCTGATGTCCTTCTCGCCGCTTATCGACAAGACGCATCACCGCAACTTCGTACCGAACATCACTGCTGTGGGTAAGTTCGACGTAAAGACCAGGTTCGTTGTGCCCCCGATATTCGCGGTTATACTGGTTGCAGGCTTTATTTTCTCCAACCAGACCAATTACGTTTACGGTTATTCCACGCTTTCCACATACACCAAGAATGCCACCCAGATAGCCGAAGAAAAGATAGACGAAACCTTTGGCTCCAACAACATGATGGCAATAATAGTCCCGGCAGGCAGCTATGACAAGGAACACCAGCTGCTGGAACGCATTGAGGAAATGCCCCAGGTGGAATCCACCATGGGACTTGCGAACATCGAAGCCATGGACGGTTATGTTCTGACCGATTCCCTCACGCCGCGCCAGTTCGCGGAACTGACCGACATGGATATCGAAGTCGTACAGCTTGCCTATGCGGCTTACGCGGCCGACCAGGAGGATTACGGACAGATAGTCGGCTCGATAACGAGTTCCACGGTGAGCAATTATTCCGTGCCGCTTATCGACATGTTCACGTTCATCTATGATGAAAAGGAAGCGGGTTATGTAAATCTCGACGACGACCTCAACGACAAAATCGACGATCTGCACGACCAGCTCGACGACGCAAAGAAGCAGCTGAAAACCGATGATTACAGCCGTATGCTGGTTTATGCAAACGTCCCTGAAGAGGGCGAGGAAACATTCAGGTTCCTCGATGAACTGCATGCAGTGGTGCAGGAGTTCTACCCTGAAAACTCCTACATCGTCGGCGACTCGACATCAGACTACGACCTGTCCAGCGTGTTCTCGACTGATAACCTGATGGTAAGCATCCTATCATTCCTGTTCGTGCTGGTTATCCTGGTGTTCACGTTCAAGTCCGCGGGACTGCCCGTGCTGCTTCTGGCAATAATCCAGGGCTCTGTCTGGATAAACTTCTCAGTGCCGGTGCTCATGGATACAAACATATTCTTCCTGAGTTACCTCATCGTAAGCTCCATTCAGATGGGTGCAAACATCGACTACGCTATCGTTATTTCCAGCCGTTACACTGAGCTGAAAAAATCCATGTCCATAAAGGACGCTATGGTGGAAACGCTGAACCAGGCGTTCCCGACGATAATCACTTCCGGTGCGATACTCGCTATCGCGGGACTTCTCATCGGCTTCCTTTCATCTGATGTTGCGATATCCTCCGTTGGTATCTGCCTCGGGCGCGGTACCCTCATCTCCATCGGACTTGTTATGTTCGTGCTGCCGCAGATACTCCTGCTCGGCGATGTCATCATCGAAAAGACGTCGTTCACGCTCAAGCGCAGGGAACTCATACAGAAGCGCTCCGGCTACATGCGCGTTAACGGACGCGTACGCGGCTATGTATGCGGTATCGTTGACGCCAACATCTCCGGTATGATACACGGCGAGATAAGCGCACAGCTGGATTCCGACGCGGCTGATTCGATGAAGGAAAAGGTAGACCGTCAGATAATCAACCACATCGACGTTGACGGAAACCACATAGCGGATATTGAAAGTCCGTCAGACAAGAACGCTCCACCGGAGCACGGTCTTGACACCGCGGACGACGTAGACGACATATTAGACGAAACGGAGGATTAAGGCAATGAAATACATGAAGAAGATCATCTCCGTTTTTGCTGCGCTCACTCTTGCGATGACAGTGCCCATGCAGGCAGTCGCTGCGGGGAGTTCCACGGTGCAGTCGGACAGAGAGCAGCTCACCATCTCGGACACGGAGGGGTTTCTGAAATTCGCGCAGGATTGCAGGCTCGATACCTACAGCAAGAACCTTTACGTTACGCTGGGCGCTGATATCGAGCTTTCCGGGGAATACACGCCGATACCGGTGTTCGGTGGTATTTTCGACGGCGCGGGGCATACCATTTCCGGCGTAGGGATAAATGACGACGGTTCCTATGCGGGGCTTTTCAGGTATGTACAGCGCGGCGCGATAGTCAAGGAGCTGAAAGTAAAGGGAACCATTACCCCCAGCGGCAGCGGTGAGAATGTCGGCGGTATCGCGGGCAGCAACTCCGGCAATATCACAAACTGCAGCTTTGAGGGGACCGTAAAGGGTACGACGAATGTCGGCGGAATTGCCGGCGTGAACGAAAAGACCGGTTTTATTTCCGGCAGCAGCGCTTCCGGAGCCATCACGGGTTCGCATTCCACAGGCGGCATTGCGGGAACAAGTTCCGGCACGATACTCAACAGCACCAGCAGATGCAGTGTAAATACCACGGCAAGCGACGCCAAGCTGTCTATCCAGGATATCGACTGGGACAGCATAATGTCCTCTGAGGAGCCGTCTTCAATGACTGACGCAGGCGGCATCGCGGGTTATTCCGACGGCATCGTGCAGGGGTGCGAGAACTTCGGCACGGTGGGTTATCAGCACATCGGCTACAACGTCGGTGGAATTATCGGCAGACAGAGCGGCTTTGTGAATTCCTGCACCAACCATGGTGAAATATTCGGCAGGAAGGACGTAGGCGGCATTGTCGGGCAGATGGAGCCTTACCAGAGCATAGATTTCGACAAGGACACGGTACAGAAGCTGCTCGATGAGCTGGACGTGCTGGGTGGACTTGTGGACGACCTTATCGACGACGCAAAGGGCGCCGGTGACGCGATAAACGGCAAGGTCCAGGGACTGACATGGCAGATGGATAATCTGCGTAAGTCCGCTGACGATATTTCCGACAGGACAACGGAGCTTTACAACGGCTGGACAGACGGAATAAACGAGATATCTGCCCGCGTGGACGAGGCGCTTGACGGCGTTGGTCCGGCGCTGGACGGCTTCCGCGACGGACTTGACCTGCTGAGCCAGTTCAGTAATTCGCTTGAAGAGGTGTTCGACCAGATAAACGCTTCCGGCGACGATATGAAGTCTGCGGTAGACGAGGGCAAGGAGGGGCTTGACACCCTTAACGGAGCCATTGACCAGATATCCGCAGCGCTGGACGACATCAGCGCGGCAGCCGATAATTTAGCAGAGGGAATGGGCGACACCGACCGTGTTGAAGCAGCAGTGAAGGACATTATCAAGGCGCTGAACAACGCCAACGGCGAGGTTAAGAACATTTCCACGGCGCTGTCAAAGATAGGCGACGCATGCGACAAGCTTAAAGAATGGGTGAACGGCAAGGATTTCCAGCAGCTTTCAGACGGACTTGTAGCGCTTGGCGAGAGCATGCAGGACATCACAAAGGCGCTGAGCAAGATGAGCAGCGCGCTGCAGAAGATAGTCGGCGCAGTTGACGCGGACGAACTTCAGAAGGGGCTTGACGAGTACGTTTCCGCTTCTGAGGAACTCAGTAAGGCTGCAGTACACGCTGCCGCAGCGCTGAAAGCGGCTTCCTCAGAGGTGCCTGATACCGACAAGGTAAAGAAAGAACTGAGCGCGGCTGCCGATAATATCCAGGCGGCTGGCGAGCATGTTGCAAAGGCAGCGGAGCACATTCAGAATGCTGTCGATACCGACGAGCTTAACAAGGGGCTCAAAGAAATGGAGAGTGCCGCCGAGGAACTCAGCGATGCTCTTGACGAGGCGCAGAAAGCCATCGACGATATCACGGACGCATTCAAGAATATAAGCAATTCCAGCGTTCCTGGCGATGTTTATGACGAGATCTCCAAGCAGCTTGAGAATATCAACCAGGCTATCAGCAATATCACGACCTCTGCGGACGATATCAACAAGGCGATCGACGAGATAACGACGCAGATAGATTCCGGCAAGCTGAAGGACGGCGTGCAGGCTATCGCGGACGCTGCCGACAAGCTTTCCGACGCGGCAGAAACGATATCTTCCTCCGGTGAGAGTTTCGACGCGGCAGCGGATAAGATCAACGCGGCTATAGACAAGCTGCAGGGCGCTTCGCAGTCGGCTTCTGACGCTTCCGTGTATCTTGAAAAGTCGTGCGATACGTTCGCGGACGCATTCGACCAGCTTTCCAGGACGGTTAAGAACCTGAGCGACAAGCCGACTGTTGAATTCCCGGCAGCCGACGCGGATTTCACCGCAGCTCTCAACAGCTTTTCGAATGACTTCTCCGGAATCACCAGCGCGGTTTCTTCAATAAGCAGCACCGCGGAAGCCCAGGGAGACGTCCTGCTTGACGACTTTCAGGCTATAAGCGATGAATTCTCGAAGATAACCGACATTCTACAGGAACTGAAAGACAAGGTGCTTGAAAAGGACGACGACAGCGGAATTACCACTGACGTATCCGAGGACGGTTCCAGCAGCAGGCAGGGCAAGGCGCTTGCATGCGTGAATTACGGTGGAGTTCAGGGCGACCTGAATGTAGGTGGTATCACCGGTTCCATGGCGATCGACTTTGATTTCGACCCGGAGGACGATATCGCTTCCGAGGGGCAGCGTTCGTTCAGCTTCAGCTACAAGGTGCGCGACGTTATCGACAGCTGCACCAATACCGGCGAGATAACCGCAAAGAAGAACTACTGCGGTGGTATCGTCGGCAAGCAGGATATGGGCGTTGTGCTCAGTTCCACCGAAAACGGTAAGGTGACCAGTTCCTCCGGCAACTATGCGGGCGGCATTGCAGGCTATTCGGTTTCGGCGATAAGAAAGTGCATTGCCAAGGTGACTATTTCGTCGGCTGGCTATGTCGGTGGTATTGCAGGGCAGGGTCTGATACTCACGGATAACGCTGCGATACTTGACGCATACGACTGCACGGAGCGTTCCGGCTCGATAGCGGGTTATGTGGATTTCTCTGATGAGAATGCGGAAATACTGCGCAACAGCTTCGTTGACCGCGGTATTGCCGGCATCGACGGAATAAGCTACGCTGGCAAGGCTGAGCCGGTTTCGTTCGAGAAATACCGTGAACTCGCGGGCAGCACCGCAGTCATCGACGTAACATTCGTGGTTGACGGTGAAACTGTCAGCACGGTGGCTGTGGAATACGGCGGTGTGCTCCGGGAGAGCGACTTCCCCGAGATACCCGCAAAATCGGGCTGCTTTGCAAAGTGGAGCGATTTCGACAGTAATTGCATTACATTCCCCGTGACTGTGGAGGCTATATACACGCCTTACGTTACGGTGATAGAGAGCCCCGAGAAGTCCGAAAGCGGCTTCGGGCTGGTGCTTGCGGACGGTCTTTTCGGCGACAGCGGCAGCATTTCAGTCAAGACTGAAAGCAGCAGTGTGTTCGCTCCTGACAACAACAGCGAGCTGCGCTTAGTTACCGTGGATTGCGCGATAGCCGATGGTGAGATCACCGCGCTGCGCTTCCTGGCGCCCGAGGGCAGGGGAAGCCTTAACGTGATGCAGTTCGTGAACGGTTCCTGGAAGAACGTTCCGTTCACCGAGAACGGGCACTACCTGATAGTGGACGCCCCTGCGCTGGAGGACGGCGTTGGTTACTACTGCGTACAGCTGCAGACAATGGATATCATACCCATCATTATCATTGGCGGCTGCGTGCTGATAGCGCTGATAAACATAGTCCTCTGGACTATCCTGATAAAGCACAGGCGCGCCGCTAAAAAGGCTGCAAAGGCTTCTGGCGCTGACAAATCCCCGGAAGCTCCCTCAGATGAAAAGGCAGAAAGCAAATAATCGCTGAACATACAAAAAGGCACGACTACTGATGGTCGTGCCTTTTTATTATCTCGCGATTTTCCCGTCGGCGATACGTATAAGTCGCTCGGCGTTGCGGGCGGCATTTTCGTCGTGGGTTATCATGACTATCGTTTTTCCGCACATGTGCAACGCTTCGAGGATCTCGCAGATAACACGTCCGGAACGGCTGTCGAGATTTCCGCAGGGTTCGTCCGCGAGTATCAGCGAGGGTCGCGCGGCAATTGCGCGTGCTATCGCGGTGCGCTGCTGCTGCCCTCCGCTCATTTCCCCGGGACGGTGGTCGGCGCGTTCCAGCAGACCTACCTGCTCCAGGGCCTCTGTTGCTGCTTCGCGGCGCTGCTTCCTGGGCACTCCGCGATACAGCAGCGGCAGTTCCACGTTTTCGCGCGCGGTCAGCGTGGGTATCAGGTTGAAACTCTGGAACACGAACCCGATACGTCTGCCGCGTATCCGGCTCAGCTGGTCGTCGTCCATTTCGGGTACGCTCTCACCGTCGAGCATGTAGCTCCCCGACGTGGGCGTGTCGAGGCAGCCGAGTATGTTCATCAGCGTGGATTTCCCGCTGCCGCTGGCGCCGCATATCGTCACATATTCACCGTCGGCAATGTCCAGGCTCACTCCGTCGAGCGCCCTTACCGTGGTACCTCCTACCTGGTAGTATTTACGCAGGTCAACTGCTTTTATCGGCATATGCATTCCCCCTTGTGGGAATAGTCTTTGCAGATGTAGGTTTTTTATTCCGCAAAAAACAAAACCAGACCGCAGAAGCAGTCTGGTTTGCCCGATATAAGATGTATTATTAATACTTGTTGGAGTGAGCCTTTACGTACTCAACAACTTCCTCAGCGTAGCAGAATGCCATGCTTACGCAGGTATCAGCGCAGCCGTAGTAGATAGCGATACGTCCGGTGTCCTTGTCGCAGAGAGCTGCGCAGGGGAATGTAACGTTCTGAACGTCGCCGACGGTCTCGTAGATCTCGCGCGGGTTGATGAGGTACTCACGGCAGCGATACTTGACCTTCCAGGGCTGATCCTTGTCGAGAATGCAGGCGCCGAAGCTGTAAACGAAGCCGTTGCAGCTCTCGAGAACGCCGTGGTAGAATACCAGCCAGCCTTCGCTTGTTTCGATCGGGATAGGACCTGCGCCGATCTTCTTGGACTCCCAGCCTCTGTCAGGAGCCATAACGTGTCTGTGCTTGCCCCAGTAAGTCATATCCTTGGAGTGGGACAG
>Ga0129310_1000194_pt1 | contig 84136 bp, 71 predicted proteins | sample Go1ome_2_FD_94433 | JGI IMG/M metagenome (GOLD analysis project Ga0129310, IMG submission 94433) | Western lowland gorrila individual fecal microbial communities from Wisconsin, USA - Go1022A metagenome | ecosystem: Host-associated > Mammals > Digestive system > Large intestine > Fecal | place... | reverse complement strand
TTGCTTTGAGGTGTGAACCCTCTCAGTCCGCTTCGCGTCCAGCTCCCCCGAGGGGGGAGCTTTTGCGGAAACGTAAAGTTTTCAGCGCAAAGACCTCGCCCTTCGGGAGAGGTGGCATCGCATGGCGATGACGGAGAGGGTTCATTCCCTTTTGTGCTTTTAATTGTCAACAAGGAGAACAACTATGCCGCAGGCAATTCATATCAGCCCCATCGACAACGTGGTCGTTGCTCTGCACCCCATTGCCAAGGGCACGCTGGTGGAAGTGGACGGTCTTTCCGTGACTGCTCTGGAGGACATCCCGCAGGGCCACAAGATGGCGGTTCAGCCCATCAAGAACGGCGAGAATGTCATCAAGTACGGCTTCCCCATCGGCCACGCCACCGCCGACGCCGCTCCCGGCAGCTGGATGCACACCCATAACGTGCACACCAACCTGTCCGGCGAGGTGGAGTACAGCTACAACCCCGCCCCGGATCTGGCTCCCCTGCCCAAGGTCGAGCCGGAGACCTTTATGGGCTTCCGCCGCAAGGACGGCCGCGCCGCCATCCGCAATGAGATCTGGATCATCCCCACCGTGGGTTGCGTCAACGACATCGCCAAGAAGATCGTTGCCGACAATCAGGATCTGGTCACCGGCTCCATCGAGGGCCTGTACACCTTCACCCATCCCTTCGGCTGCAGCCAGACCGGCCACGACCATGCACAGACCCGCAAACTGCTGGCTGCGCTGGTGCGCCACCCCAATGCTGCCGCCGTTCTGGTGCTGCATCTGGGCTGCGAGAACCTGCAGCACGATCAGTTCGTGGAAGAGCTGGGCGAGTACGACCACGACCGTGTGAAGTTCCTCACCTGTCAGGAGGTGGACGACGAGTTCACCGCTGCCCGCGATATCCTCAAGGAACTGGCCGCTTACGCCGGTCAGTTCAAGCGTGAGCCCATCCCCGTGTCCGATCTGGTGGTGGGCATGAAGTGCGGCGGCTCGGACGGCCTGTCCGGCATCACCGCCAACCCCACCATCGGCCGATTCTCCGACATGATGGGCCAGCGCGGCGGTTCCACCGTGCTGACCGAGGTGCCCGAGATGTTCGGTGCCGAGGGCTTCCTGATGGATCGCTGCATCAACCATGACGTCTTTGTCAAGGCTGAGCACATGATCAACGGCTTCAAGGATTACTTTATCAGCCACAACGAGGTGGTCTACGATAACCCCTCTCCGGGCAACAAGCAGGGCGGCATCACCACGCTGGAGGACAAGAGCTGCGGCTGCGTCCAGAAGGGCGGCACTGCCCCCATCATGGATGTCATCGGCTACGGTGATCCTGTTGTCACCAAGGGTCTGAACATGCTGTATGGCCCCGGCAACGATCTGGTCTCCGCCACGGCCATGACCGCCGCAGGCGCACACCTGATCCTGTTCTCCACCGGCCGCGGCACTCCGTTCTCGGCCCCGGCTCCCACCCTGAAGATCTCCACCAACACCCCGCTGGCCCAGAAGAAATCCGGCTGGATCGACTTCAACACCGGCGTGATCGCCGATGGCGAAAAGACCATCGACGAGGCCGCAAAGGACCTGCTGGATCTGGTCATCCGCGTTGCAAGCGGTGAGCAGACCAAGGCCGAGAAGCACGGCTTCCGCGAGATCTCCATCTTCAAGGACGGCGTCGTTCTGTAATCGTTTCGAGGCTGCTGTATGGCCCTTTGGCTGTACGGCAGCCTCTTTGTGCATGAAAACGGAAGGGAAGTGTTTTTATGGCTATGACCACTCGCATGATGATCTATGCGTTCCTGCTTTACGGCGGCATTTTTGCCGCTATCGTGGCCGTTATTGCAAGGGTCATAAAATATCTCATCCGCTATGGCATTGATTATTATTTTGAGAAACTAAAAGAACATCAGAAGGACTGAACCCTCTCCGGCATCGCCTTGAGATAAAGCGCAAAAAGCTCCCCCTTGGGGAAGCTGGCAGTGAGCTTGCGAACAGACTGAGAGGGTTAAAACAGGAGGTATATTTTATGAATCAGATCACCACCCGTTACGTCACTGAAAACGGTGTCTGCTACGAGCAGTATGTCATCACCGACGCCGAGGCAAAGACCGAGCTGGTCATCACCCCGGAGCGCGGCGGCATGATCACCGGCTTCTCGCTGAACGGCGAGGAGTACATCTGGACCCGCCACCCCAATTTTTCCGAGTGCAACCGTCCCCGCTTCGGCGTGCCGGTGCTGTTCCCCAACTGCGGCCTGCCGGATAACGGCGTGCATATCTTCGACGGCAAGGCATACCCCATGGAGAACCACGGCTTTGCCGACCTGTGCGCATGGGATGTGGAAAGCGTCGGCCCGGACGGCGTGACCCTGATCCTGGAGTCCACCCCGCTGACCAAATTCCTCTATCCCTTCGATTTCACCGTGCTGATGAACTATAACCTTGAGGGCAACACTGCCGCCATCAACATGACCGTGATCAACGAGAGCGATACCAACATGCCCTTCAGCTTCGGCTTCCACCCCTACTTCAAGGCTTCCAAGTTGGAAAATGTAGACTTTGACATCCATTGCGCCACCTGCTCCGAGAGCGCCAAGGGCGAGCAGCCCGCTGCCCCGGAAAAGATCACCCTCACCCGCAAGGAAGGCGCCGACAACAGCGTGCGCCTGCTGACCGGCGTACAGTTCCCCATGACCCTCACCGACAGCGGCAACGGCCACAAGGTGACTGTGGATGCAGACGACAGCTTCGACCACGCCGTGCTGTGGCAGCAGGATGCCGAGAGCTTTGTGTGCATGGAACCTTGGAACGGCTGGGCCAACAGCGTCAACGAGGAAGGCCGGCACGAGGTACTGGAGCCGGACGAGGCTATGACCGCCGATTGGAGCATCACCATCGAGAAGGTCTGAGCTTCATATCGTATAACAAAAAGGACACACCGTGGCAGGTGTGTCCTTTTTGTTATAGTTCAGTTCTTTGCCGGAATCATAAAGCTCTTATTTTCCGCCGGGTCCCAGTAGAGCAGTTCCACCCTGCCGCCCTGTGCCAGCAGTTTTTCCTTCGGCTCCTGCTTTTGCCAGCAGCGTTCCAGCAGCTTTTCCATGTCGGCATCGGCAGACACCTTCTCTAGGCAGAGGGTACTGCCCTGCCACTTGCCGTCTGTGTACAGGCTCAGCACACCGGCATTGCCCGCCAGAATCGCGGCAATGTCCTTCTTCATGCGGTCGTAGTCATACTCTACCGCCTTGTACTGCCCATGCCACAGGCCGAAGAACACCGAGAACTCTCCACCCAGTTCAATGAGCAGATCCTCTTCATTGTGCGGATTCTTGACCACAAAGGCCACATCTTCGTTTTCCATATAGTCGAAGTCCGGCTCCTCATTCGTGTGCACGGTCACATGCTGGCTGCTCAGCGCCGCAAGCAGGTCCTCCTGCACGGCACTGGTATCCGGGATCTCATCATAATTGATATTTGCGTTCATGGGATGCTCCTTTTCTCTGTACTATTTGTGTTATTATTTTTCACCAGACTGCACAGGTCTTCTTATTTTCCTTCATATTGCCGGATCATTTTTATACGCTGTGTAACAGAATACATAAAACGGTTCACCCTACTTCACATTAGATCAATGCTTTTTGACTCTAACCATCGAACATACGACCTCGATATGCTCACTGTGGGGGAACATATCCACCGGCGTGCTGCTCTCCACTTTGTATCCCTTCCGGGTCAGCAGCTCAAGATCCCGGGCCAGTGTGACTGGGTTACAGCTGACGTACACCACACGTTTCGGGGCCATGCGGGCCACGCTTTCGATAAACTGCGGCGTAGAGCCCTCACGCGGCGGGTCCATAAAGATCACGTCTGCCCGCTCGCCTGCGGCGGCAGCCTCGCCGATCCACTGGGTGGCATCGGCGGCAAAGAAGCGGGCGTTCTTCACACCGTTGTGCTTTGCATTGCCAATGGCGTCATGCACAGCGTCGCGGTTCAGCTCCACACCCACCACCTGCTTTGCGTGGTCGGCGGCGGTCAGGCCGATGGTTCCGATGCCGCAGTAGGCATCCAGCACTACCTCTTTGCCGGTCAGCTTTGCGGCATCCACCGCAAGGCCGTACAGCACTTCGGTCTGGGCGTGGTTGATCTGATAAAAGCTGCGTGGGCTGATGGCATAGGTCTTGCCGCAGAGGGTATCCAGAATAAAGCCCTTGCCGTACAGCACCTTTTCCGCTTCGCCCAGCACTACGCTGGTCCTGCGGCTGTTCACGTTCTGTACGATGGTGGTGATGGCCACGCCCTGCTTTCCGGCTTCGGTCAGGAGTGCTTTGACAAAGTTTTTGGCTCCTGGCAGCACCGGCTGGGCCGTTACCAGCACCACCATCACCTGCCCGGTCATGACGCCACGCCGCAGCAGGCAGTGACTCAGAAGGCCGGTGCCCTTATCCTCATTGAAAGGCTGGTAATGGCAGGCGCCCGCCGCTGCACGCACAGCCAGCATGGTCTTGTCCAGCACTTCGTCCTGCAAAAGGCAGCTTTCCACCGGCAGCACCTTATGGCTGTTTGCCGCGTAAATGCCGGAGGTAAGTTTTCCACCCCAGCCGGTGGTAAAGGTGGAGATGACCTTGTTCCGATAGTGGTACGGCGTTTCCATGCCCCGGATGTGCTCCACCGGGCCGAATCTGCCCAGCAGCTTTTTCACGGTCTCTTCTTTCTGCTTCAGTTGTGCGGCGTAGTCCATGCCCAGCATCGGGCAGCCGCCGCAGTTCTTGGCACGCAGTTTGCAATCCATCTTCCGCTCTCCTTTTTACCCATAAGGGTCATACAGATCATATTCTTCCGCTTCCAGATGCTTTTCCTCCAGCACCTTCATGGCCTGTTCCAGCTCGCTCTGGCCGCAGCCGCTCTCGCTCACCAGCGCGTGCACCGCCGCCGCAAGGTCGCCGCCAAAGAGGGTGTCCAGCCGTTCGCGCATGCTCCACACACTATAGGCACGCCGGGTGATGGCCGGGGTATAGGTGTTGTGGTTGCCGTCCTTGCCGCTTTTCACCCAGCCTTTCTCCTCCAGTCGGTAAAGAAAGTTGAGCACGGTCGCCGGGGCCCAGCCCTTTGCGCGCAGCTTTTCGTCGATGTCCCGCCGGGTCGCGGGCGCACGGCAGGCCCACACCGCCAGCATCACCTGCTCCTCTGCCGCCGAAAGTGGCTTTACACTGTCCGGGATGCCATACATCCTGCTGTTCTCCCTCCTTTCCGCATCTTTTTTGCTTTTACATTTGTCTTTGTTTCTTCATTATACCTGTTTTCCTGTAAAAGTGCAAGAGCCGGAAATACCGATGGAATCAGGCTTTTCCGGCTATATTTTACACTTGTCTTTGTTTTTGTCTTTCCATCGAGGACATTTGTGTGCTTTGTGCCTGCACAGGGGCTTTTGCGCCGTATCTTTGTGCAAAGATGCTCTTGTTTTCGCCCCCGTAAAACCGGTATACTACGGCTACGGCAATCAACAGAACGCACCGCAGAAAACCGCGGTGCTGTGCGATACAGGAAAGGGAGAGTTCATTATGGCACGAGTTTACAACTTCAGCGCAGGCCCCAGCATGCTGCCCGAGAAGGTGCTCAAGCAGGCACAGGCAGAGCTGCTCGAGTACGGCGACAGCGGTCAGAGCGTAATGGAGATGAGCCACCGCAGCAAGTGGTTCGATGCCATCATCAAGGACACCGAGGCCACCCTGCGCCGGGTAATGAACATTCCCGACAACTACAAGGTCGGTTTCTTTCAGGGCGGTGCCACCCAGCAGTTTGCCATGGTCCCGCTGAATTTCATGACCACCGGCAAGGCAGATTACCTTGTCACCGGCAACTTCTCGAACCTTGCCGCCAAGGAAGCCGCCAAGTTCGGTGAGGTGAACATCGTTGCTTCCAGCAAGGACAAGAACTTCACCTACATCCCGGACGTGAACGCCATCAACTATGATAAGGATGCCAGCTACATCCACATCTGCCAGAACAACACCATCTTCGGCACCCAGTTCGTGGAGGTGCCGCAGGTGGAGGGTGTGCCTCTGGTGGCAGACATGAGCTCCATGATCCTCTCCAAGCCGGTGGACGTGACCAAGTACGGCTGCATCTACTTCGGCGTACAGAAGAATGTTGCCCCCGCCGGTATGGCCATTGCCATCGTCCGCGACGACCTGCTGGGCCATGCCGCCGACAATGTGCCCACCATGATGAACTACACCACCCTGCTGGGCAAGGACAGCATGTACAACACGCCCCCCTGCTGGTGCATCTATATGACCGGTCTGGTGCTCAAGTATCTGGAAAACGACATCGGCGGTCTTGCCAACATGCAGAAGATCAACGAAGCCAAGGCCAAGGTGCTGTACGACTATCTGGACGGTCAGGACTTCTTCACGAATCCTGTGGAGCACCGCTACCGCAGCACCATGAACGTCACCTTCACCAGCCCCAATGCAGATCTGGACAAGAAGTTCTGCGCCGAAGCTGCAGAAGCAGGCTTCGTGAACCTGAAGGGCCATCGTCTGGTGGGCGGCATGCGCGCTTCCATCTACAACGCCATGCCTGCCGAGGGCGTGGATAAGCTGGTGGACTTCATGGAGAAGTTCCGCAAGGAGAATGCATAAAACCCTCTCAGCCTCACTTCGTTCGGCACTGTTCCCCTTTTTGTCGCTCACGCGACATCTTCCCCCGGCCGGGGGAAGTCTTTCCACTCTGGGGGAGCTTTTTATCAGAAGGACAACTTGATCGAACCCGCTTTCTAAGCTCGCCCTTCGGGAGAGCTGGCACGGTGCAAGCCGTGACTGAGAGGGTTCTCGTATAATAGAAGGGAAATCTGGACTATGTACACCATCAAAACTTTGAACGCCATCAGCCCGGTGGGTCTGGCAAAGCTGAACAACAAGCAGTTTGACGTAGCTGTGGACACCGATGCCCCGGACGGCATCCTCGTCCGCAGCGCCGACATGCTGAATACCGCCTTCAACGACAATCTTCTGGCCATCGCCCGCGCCGGCGCCGGCGTGAACAACATCCCGCTGGAGCGCTGCAGCGAGCAGGGCATCGTGGTGTTCAACACCCCCGGTGCCAACGCCAACGCTGTGGCCGAGCTGGTGATCGGTATGCTGATCGCCGGCAGCCGCAATGTGGCTGCTGCTGCCCAGTGGTGTCAGGGCCTGACCGGCGACCCCGCCATGGCAAAGACCGTGGAAAAGGGCAAGAAGCAGTTCGTGGGCAACGAGATCAAGGGCAAGACGCTGGGTGTCATCGGTCTGGGTGCCATCGGCTCCCGCGTGGCCAACTGCGCCATTGAGCTGGGCATGGAGGTCTACGGCTACGACCCCTACATCTCCATTGACGCCGCCTGGAACCTGAGCAGTCAGGTACACCACTGCGTGAACCTGAACGACATGCTGCCGCTGTGCGACTACATCACCATCCATGTGCCCTACCTGCCCACCACCAAGGACACCATCAACACCCAGACCCTTGCCCTGTGCAAGGACGGCGTGAAGATCCTGAACTACGCCCGCGGCGAACTGGTCAACACCGAAGCCCTGCTGGAGGCCATGGAGACCGGCAAGGTGTCCGGCTATATGACCGACTTCCCGTCTGAGGCCATTCTGGGCAAGCCCGGCATCGTGTGCACCCCGCATCTGGGCGCTTCCACCCCGGAAGCCGAGGACAACTGCGCTGTCATGGCTGCAAAGGAGCTGAGCGACTACCTGAAGAATGGCAACATCATCCACTCGGTGAACATGCCGGAGGTCAACCAGCCCCGCGCAGGCGGCAAGCGCATCTGCATCATCCACAAAAACGAGCCCGGCATGATCAGCCAGATCACCGCCCTGACCACCGAAGCCGGCCTGAACATCGAAAACATGGTGAACAAGAGCAAAAAGAACATGGCCTACACCATGCTGGATGCTACCGGTGCTGTGGACAAGAAGCTGGCCGAAAAGCTGGCTGCCATCCCCGCCGTGATCCGGGTGCGCATCCTGTAAAGCAAAACGATTTTTATTTTAGCAACCCGGAAAAGTCTGCGGATTTTTCCGGGTTGCTTTTTCACAGAGAAGGGCCGTGGCGGCAAACTGCATTTCCAAACCAGGATTTTTTTCAAACTGGAAATTCTTTCTCGTCCCATCTGCCGGTTAGTTTCCATTTACAAACTGTAGTTTGTCTCAAAAAACACGTTAGAGATAGCTTTTTCTAACTACACATCGTAAAAAGTTTACATGTATTAACATTTAAGAAAAAGCTTGAAAATGGTAAATTCTGTGCTACAATAGGCTCGACAGAAGGGAAATGTCCACCCTGTTCTCCGGCTTTTGGGCCGGTATATTCATCTTACAGGTCCTGCGGTGCAGGGCCTCTGACAGGAAATAGAAAAGGTAGGGAAGTTACTATGGATATCAAGAAGATCGCACTGTTCGCCGCCGGCACTCTGTTCGGTTCTGCCGGTTTCAAGCTGCTGTCCAGCAAGGACGCCAAGAAGGTCTACACCCAGACCACTGCTGCCGTGCTGCGCATGAAGGACTCCACCATGGAGACTGTCAGCAAGGTGCAGGAGCAGGCCGGTGATATTCTGGCCGATGCAAAGGCCATCAACGAGGCTCGTGCTGTTGAAGCCGAGGCTGCTGTGATTGAGGATGCCGCCGAGGAAACCACCGAAGAGACCGCTGAGTGAGCCTTTGCTCCTTAAAGCATGGAAAGCCCCTGTGTGGCTTTCGAGCCGCCTTTGGGCGGCTCTTTTTTGTGAGAGTGGGGCCGCAGGCGTGCAGGGTATAGCAGCCTGACGCTGCGGCAAAAAGATAGAGAAGGATATTTGATATATGAAATGTACCATTCTGCATGAAGGCAAGGGCCGGATGCGCGTGCATGTGGAAAAAGTCCGCATGACCCTGCACCGTGCCGATGTGCTGGAAGCTTATCTGAACCACCATGACGCCATTGTCCATGCCGCTGTTTACGAGCGCACCGGCGATGTAGTCATCACCTATACCGGCAGACGTTCCGCTGCCATCGCTGTTCTGGCGGGCTACAAGTTCGATGTGGCCGAGTATGACGCTCTGGTCACCTCCGCCGACAGCCGCAGGCTGAACCGGGAATATCAGGATAAAATGTTCGATCTGGTGGCAGGCCGCTGCCTGCGCAAGCTGTTCCTGCCCGCACCCCTTGACGCTGCCTACACCGCCTTCCGCTCCATCCACTTCCTCTGGAAGGGTGTGCGCTGCGTGCTGAGCCGCAGGCTGGAAGTGGAGGTGCTGGACGCTTTGTCCATCGGCGTCTCGCTGCTGCGCGGCGACTTTGGCACCGCAGGTTCTGTCATGTTCCTGCTGAATCTGGGCTCTCTGCTGGAAGAGTGGACCCGCAAGAAGAGTCTGGACGATCTGGCCCGCAGCATGGCCCTGAACGTGGACAAGGTGTGGGTGCGCAGTCAGGGCACCGAAGTGCTGGTGCCTCTGACCAAAGTACGCTCCGGCGATGAGGTGGTCGTGCGCAGCGGCAACATGATCCCGCTGGACGGCACCGTGCTGGAAGGCGAAGCCATGGTGAATCAGGCTGCCCTGACCGGCGAAGCCATGCCGGTGCGCAAGGCAGAGGGCTCCACCCTCTATGCCGGCACCGTTGTGGAGGAGGGCGAGTGCGTCTTTATCGCCAAGGCTGAGGGCGGTTCCAACCGCTACGACAAGATCGTGGCCATGATCGAGGAATCCGAAAAGCTCAAGTCCAGCACCGAGAACCGTGCGCTGGTGCTGGCCGACAAGCTGGTGCCATGGTGTCTGGGCGCAACGGTGGTCACCTATCTGCTCACCCGCAACGCCACCCGTGCCATCTCCTGCCTGATGGTGGACTTCTCCTGTGCGCTCAAACTCTCCATGCCGCTGGCCGTGCTTTCCGCCATGCGTGAGTGCGGCAGCTACCACATCACTGTCAAGGGCGGCAAGTATCTGGAAGCCCTGTCCAAGGCAGACACCATCGTGTTCGACAAGACCGGCACCCTCACCCGTGCCACCCCGCAGGTAGTGGAGGTCGTGCCCTTCTCCGGCTGTAACGAGCGCGAAGTTCTGCAGCTGGCTGCCTGTCTGGAAGAGCACTTCCCCCATTCCATGGCCAACGCCGTGGTGCGTGCCGCCAAAGAGCACGGCATTTCCCATGAGGAGATGCACTCCGAGGTGGAGTACATCGTGGCCCACGGCATTGCAAGCCGCGTAGGCGGCGAACGGGTGGTCATCGGCAGCCACCACTTCGTCTTTGAGGATGAAAAGTGCACCATTCCCGCAGCCGAGCAGCAGAAGTTCGATGCCCTCAAGCCCGCGTATTCGCACCTGTACATGGCTGCCAGCGGGCAGCTGGTGGGCGTCATCTGCATCTCCGACCCGCTGCGCCCGGAAGCCGCCGCTGTGCTGAACGGCCTGCGTGCGCTGGGCATCCGGAACACCGTCATGATGACCGGCGACAGCGAACGCACCGCTGCCGCCATTGCAAAGCAGGTGGGCGTGGACCGCTTCTTTGCCGAGGTGCTGCCCGAGGATAAGGCAAACTTTGTCCAGCAGGCCAAGGCCGAGGGCCACACCGTGGTGATGATCGGTGACGGCATCAACGACTCGCCTGCCCTTTCCGCTGCCGATATCGGCATCGCCATCAACTCCGGCGCTGCCATCGCCCGCGAGATCGCCGATGTGACCATCAAGGCCGACAGTCTGGAGGAGCTGGTGGCGCTCAAGGCCATCGCCAACTCCCTGCAGAAGCGCGTGCACGCAAACTACCGCTTCGTGCTCACCTTCAACTCGGCCCTCATCGCATTGGGTGCTCTGGGCGTCCTGCAGCCGGCCTCCTCTGCCATGCTGCATAATCTGTCCACCATTGGCATCAGCCTGAAGAGCATGACCAACCTCCTGCCGGAGAACAGGGCCCCGCAGCTGAAGGCCTGAACCATTGCATAAAAACAACGCCGTGTCTGAACATTCGACACGGCGTTGTTTTTTGCGTTCTTATTCCAGCCCGATCTGCTGTGCGTACTCTTCCAGCAGCTCCCGCTCCAGGAACGGCGTCTTGACGCCCTCGCGGTCACGGTAGGTCTCATGGCCCTTGCCGATGACGGCGATCAGGTCGCCCTCCTGCGCGTGATCCACTGCGTAGTGCAGCGCATCCAGACGGTCGGGGATCTCCACGAACTTTGCGTCCGGGTTGCCCTTGTTCATACCCACGCGGATATCGGCAAGGATGTCCTCCACCTTTTCAAAGCGGTTGTTGTCCTCGGTGAGGATGGAGAAATCGGCCATTTTGGCGCAGATCTCGCCCATGCCGTAGCGGCGCAGCTTGGAGCGGTTGCCGCCGCAGCCGAACACCACCACCAGACGGTGGGGCTTGTAGGCCCGCAGAGTGGTGAGCAGGCTTTCTGTGGACACCTCGTTGTGGGCGTAATCCAGCAGGATGGTGAACTTTTTGCTGATGGGCACCAGCTCCACCCGGCCCTTGACCACGCATTTGCCAAGGCCGTCGTGGATCGCCTGATCCGGCAGGCCCAGCACCTTGCCCACCGCCAGAGCTGCCAGCGCGTTGTACACGCTGAACTCACCGGGCATGTTCACCTTGACGTCCATCTCGTCCTTGCCGGTCACATGGAATTTGACGCCCAGAAAATCATGGGTGCGCAGCAGCTCATAGCCGGTCTCGCGGTAGTCGGCCTTTTCATCGCGGCCATAGGTGACCAATTTGCAGGTATGGCCTTCCAGCAGGGCTTCGGTGTTCTCATCGTCAATGTTCACCACGCCCACGTCGCAGCGCTTGAACAGCTGGCCCTTCCAGCTGCGGTACTCCTCAAAGGTCTTGTGCTCACCGGGGCCGATGTGATCCGGCGAAAGGTTGGTGAACACGCCCACGTCGTAATGCACGCCCGCCACGCGGTCCATCATCAGGCCCTGACTGGACACCTCCATCAGCGCAGTATCACAGCCTGCATCCAGAAATTCCCTAAAGGTCTTCTGCAGCTCATAGCTTTCGGGGGTGGTGTTGGCGGTCTCCTTGTGGCAGCCCATGTAGTAGATGCCATTGGTGCCGATCATGCCCACCTTGCGGCCCGTTGCTTCCAGCACGCTCTTGATCATGTGGGTGGTGGTGGTCTTGCCCTTGGTGCCGGTAACGCCGATCATGGTCATCTGGCGGGACGGGTTGCCGAAAAGATTGGCGCTCATCAGCGCCATGGCATAGCGGCTGCTCTCCACCCTGACCACGGTCACATCCGGCAGGGCGGAAAGGTCGATGTCGTGCTGGATGACCAGCGCGCTGACTCCCTTTGCTGCACAGTCGACGGCGAACTCGTGGCTGTCGCGCTGGGTGCCCACGATGCACACGAATGCAAGCCCCGGGGCTGCCTTGCGGCTGTCATAGATGATATCCGAAATCTCCGTATTTAGGCTGCCCTGCACCAGAGTAAAGGGCACACCTTCCAGTAACTGTTCCAGTTTCATTGCTGCTCACTCCTCAAATGGTCGTATTCTCACATGGGGTCCTGGGTCTCGTTGGCGGTCATGCGGGCGGGGTCGGTCAGCGGCGTCTCCTCCGCTGCAGCCGTATCGCCCGCAGGCTGGGCTGCGGCATCCTCTGCGCCGTCTGCCGTGGTATCATCGGCAGACGGTTCCTCGGTCTGGGCCGGTTTCTCCGGTTCCGGCACCACATAGCCGGAGGGCAGGGTCGGCTCTCCCTGTGCAAAATAAATTTTGCGGGTGCTGCCTGCGCTCACATGGCTGAAATCCAGTCTGCCGGTGTCGGTAGGGGCACAGCCCTTGCCGTCGGCATTGGTCAGCACATAGCGTGCGCGGTCCAGCTTATAATCCAGATCGTTCAGGGTGCCAAGCAGCACGCTGACCCGATCCTGATACAAAAATGCCACCTGATCGGTGTCCGCAAATTCCATGCGGGTCACATCATCCAGCAGTTCATATTCCTCCAGCTTTGCCTGCAGCGCCGTCAGGGTCTCCATCTTTTTGTCCGCTTCCTCCGGGCTGCTGGCTGCTGCGCTGTCCGACGCCGCCGTGCTGTCGGCGGCATCCTCTGCCGCAAAGCTCAGCTGCTCGCCGGGGGCAGTCGTTTTCGCCTCACCGCCGTACAGGGTCTTGAGTCCCTCCGGCTGGGCCGACCCGCAGGCCAGGATCTTGAACTGATCCGAGAGGGTCAGCCACCCGCTTTGGGTCTGCATGGCGTAGGCAGGCACCGCTTCCGTCACCTGCACCACCACCGTGTTGGGATAATCCCGCACCACCCTGATGGATTCCAGCAGAGGGAATTGGCGTTCCAGCGCCGCTTCCTTTTCGCCGGGGTCAAAGCTGAAGATATTTTCCTCCGGCGCTACACCCAGCGCCTGAATGATCTCACTGCTGGAATAGCCGCCCGCCTCCTGCACCACGGTGCCGTCCTCCGTCTGCACCTGAATGGTGCCGATCTTGAACAGCATGGTCATGGTCAGATAAACACCGGCGGCGATCACGGCCAGCAGGGTCACAAAAGCCATCAGACGCCGCATCATCCGCCGCCGTTTCAGCGCGGCGCGGGTCAGGCGGCGTTTCTTGCGTTTTTCCCGCCGCACCGGGTCCCGGACCTGCTGCTGCGCCGGGCGCAGGCGCTGATTTTTGTAGCGCTGGCGGGCGGCTCTGTCTGCCGCCTGCCCGGTCTGCTGGCTCTGGGGCCTGCGCTGCTGGGGCCTGCGGGCTGCGCCGGAGCTGTTCCGGCCTGCAGACGCAGGGCGGGAACGCGGTGCGCTGCGGTTCTGGCCCTGACTGCGGGTGCGCGGGGCACTGCTCTGGGCTGTGCGGCGCGGCTGGGTGGGAAACTCGATGCTGTTGTCCGTCCGGGTCCGCCGGACGGCGCCGTTGGACGTCCGGTCCGGCGCAAAGCTCAGCGGCTCACCATTAAAGCCATAGCGGCTGTCAGTGCTGCCGGAGGTCTCCTTTTTCTGTGAAGGTGCCTGAGGGCGCTGCAGATCCTTCCGCAGGTCGTAGATATTGCCGTTGTTTCCACCGGATCGCTGCATGGCGTGCACCTCCTTTCCGTTATTTTCCTCGTCAGTGCTTCTGCACCAGTTTCATCAGGGCATCGGCAATGCGGTCCAGACTGTCGTCTACCGACAGGCTGCGCGCATTTCTGCCCATCTCGGCCAGCTTACCGGGCTGTGCCAGCAGATCGGCGACGGTGCCCACCAGCTTTTCGCCCGTCAGGTCTTTTTCCTCAATGACCACGGCGGCGCCGGCCTTCTGCAGCTCCATCGCGTTGAAATACTGATGGTTCTCTGCCACATTGGGGCTGGGGATGAGCACAGCAGCGCGGCCCACGGCCTCCAGCTCGGCCAGCGTCAGCGCACCGGCACGGCTGATAACAAGGTCTGCCGCTGCCAGCAGCTCCGGCATGTTGTTGATGTATTCCTTCACCACAAGGCTGCTGCCCTCGGCAAAGTTCTTTTCCTTTTCCAGATCCTTGAACAGCTGTACGCCGTACTGACCGGTGGCATGCAGATGCAGCACCGGCTTGTGCTCCTGCTGCTCCCATGCGCACAGGTCGGCCACCACCTCATTGACGCGGCGTGCGCCCAGACTGCCGCCGAAGGAAAGCACCACGGTGCGGTCGCCTGCGCCAAGCTCGGCACGGATGGCATCCCGCTCCTTTGCCTTTGTGAACACCTCCGGGCGCACCGGGTTGCCCACCACGATGGTCTTATCGGGTGCTCCCAGCTTTTCCACAGCGGCGGGCACAGCGGCGAACACGATGTCCACATCCGGTGCCAGCAGCTTGTTGGTCACGCCCGGAAAGGCGTTCTGTTCATGGATGGCGGTGTGGATGCCCATTTTTGCAGCACAGCGCACCACCGGGCCGGACACATAGCCGCCGCAGCCGATCACGAGATCGGGCCGGACTTCCTTCATGATCTTCTTTGCCTTGGGGCCGGAAAGGGCCAGATTCCACAGGGTGACGATGTTGCGCCTGATGTTGTTCAGCGACAGTCTGCGCTGGAAACCGGTGATCTCGATGTGGTGGAACGGATAGCCCGCCTGACCCACCAGACGGTACTCCATGCCCTCCCTGCGGCCGGCAAAGTGGATCTCGGCAGAAGGATCTGCCTTTTTGATGGCACCTGCAATGGCAAGTGCCGGGTTGATATGGCCGGCAGTGCCGCCGGCAGCGATGAGAACTCGCATACTGATCTCCTCCTATATGTGTCCGGCCTTTGCCCGGAACCGCTCATTTCCCGTTCCGTGCACGGCGGGCATCCTCCAGATTGATGGTCCTGCTGGCCCGTTCGGCTTCCTGCGCCGCACGTTCCGCCTCCCGCCGGGCGTGGTCTGCAGCCCGCTGCTGGGCCGCTCGTTCTCCATTGCGCCCAATGTTCACCATCACGCCCATTTCTGCCAGCAGCAGGATCAGGCTGGTGCCGCCGGACGAAAAGAAGGGCAGGCTGATGCCGGTGTTCGGGATGGTATTGGTGACAACGGCGATGTTGCAGAACACCTGCCATGCGATCTGTGCCATAATGCCGATGCCCACCATGGTGCAGAACTGATTCTCGGCCTTGTAGGCGATCAGCAGGCCCTGCACGACGAACAGGATAAACAGCACGATGATGAGCGTGGCCCCGATGAAGCCCAGCTCCTCGCATACCACGCTGAAGATAAAGTCGTTGGTGCTCTCCGGCAGCCAGAGCTGCTTTTCCACGCTGTTGCCAAGGCCAAGGCCCTTCAGGCCGCCGGAGCCGATGGCATACAGGCTCTGTTTGGTCTGGTCGTTCAGTTTTTCCAGATCGTCCGACCAGGTTTTCAAGCGGTTCTGCAGGTATGGGATCGAATCCACATGGGTCAGCAGCGTTTCCAGCAGCAGTGCTGCAGTGCCTGCTCCTGCCCATGTAATGATCCCGCCGCTGCCGCTCATCATCAGGATGGTGCCCACGATGGCGGTGGTCAGCAGGATGCCGGACATGTGCGGTTCCATGATCAGCAGCGCCAGCACCGGTACCAGCGGCAGTACCGGCAGGATGATCTGCCGCACGATGCGGATGAACAGCCAATCCTTCAGCCGGACCTTTTCTTTCAGGGACGGACGGAACCGCCCGATCTGCGGCGCACTGGACGCCAGATGCGCCGTGAGCAGGATCATCTCGAACTTAGCCACCTCAGAGGTCTGCAGGGTCAGTCCTCCCAGACGGATCCAGCGGCGGCAGCCGTTCAGCGGCGGAAAGGCCAGCGTGGCTGCCAGCATGATCAGCACGATCCAGTAACACGGCTTGCACGCCCAGCGCAGAAAGCGGTGATCCACATAGCTCATGGCTGCCATGCATCCGATGCCAATGGCCATGCAGAGGATCTGCTGCTTGATGTAGTGCAGGCTGTCGCCCATGCGCAGGTAGCCGGTGGTGTAGCTTGCGCTGTACAGCATCACAAGGCCAAACGCCATAATGACCGCCAGCGTTGCCATCCAGTTGATCACCAGCCGGCTCCACGGCCCCGGGTCCCGCTGCAGCGGCGGGGCCCATGTCGTCTCTTTTTGTCTGTATTGTCTGCGGGCGGCTTCCATTGCCCTTCCCCCTCGTTTTTTCAGAATAAAGCGCTCAGGCCCAGCGTGCCAGACGCACGGCCAGCGCCAGCCCGCACACGCTCAGGGCGCACAGGCTGTAAAAAACATTCACCGCGCTCAGGCCGCGCTTTTCCAGCCAGCGATGCAGCGGCGCAGCCGCGAACAGCGGCCTGCCCCGGCGGCGGTAAAACAGGATCTGCAGCGCCACCATGCCGCCTTCCAGCCAGAAGGGCAGCGCCAGCGGGACGCTGAGCTCTGCATAGCCGATGCACAGCGGGATGCAGCCGATGGCTCCCGCCGCAAACAGACACCCGCATTTGCCGGGGTGCAGCTTTGCCGGCGGGAAATCCCACAGCAGAAAGGCCATCAGCGCTCCGGCCAGCGCTGCCGGGAACACCGCCAGCGGGAACCATCCCAGCTGCGTTTCCAGCATCATCAGGCCCAGCATGGCCACAAAGGCCGTGCCGCACACCGTGCCGTCCGCGCCGTCGGCCACGCGGGCCGCTTCGGCCAGCGCCACCAGCAGTGCACCCCACAGCAGCGGTGCGGGAGCAAACCGGATATAGCCTGCTCCCGGCAGAACGAGCCCGGCAGGCAGGCAGCCGCTCAGGGCAAGCAGTCCCAGCACCAGAGCCGCAGCAGCCGTTTCCAGCGCAAGGCGCGGTGCACGGCGCATGCCCAGCGCCGAACGGCTGCGGATGCAGGCAAGGTCATCTGCCACGCCTACAGCACCAAAGGCAAACGTGCCCAGCAGCGCAATGAGCAGCCGGGACATCATCTGCCGGTCGCTGCCAAGCAGGGAGGGCTGCGCGGCACATGCCGCCAGCCAGCCAGCACCCACTGCAGCCAGCGTGCCCACCATCAGGCACAGCCCGCCGATCGTGGGCACAGGCTCTTCCGGTTCCTTGCGGCCTGTCTCCTGTTCCGGCTGCGCGCCGCGCATCGTGCGCTGCAGCTCCCGCAGCAGCGGCACCATCAGATTGCCGAGCGCCGCCGTCAGTGCAAAACCCAGTACCGACGCGGCGATCAAGGCGAAACGAATCATTTTTCAGTCTCCAAATTCATGCCGAGATGTTATTCTTCGGCATCTTTCTGCTCTGCGTAGAAAATTTCCAGTACCTTTTCCAGAGCCATGCCGTGGCTGGCCTTTACCAGCAGTGCATCGCCAGGCTCCATGCGGTCCAGCAGAGCGTCCGCGGCTTCGCGGTAGCTGTTTGCGTGCAGAGTCTTGACCCCCTTGGCCGCAGCCACCACAGCGGTGCGCTTTGCATTTTCGCCGTAGGTCACAAGGCAGTACAGATCGCTCTCTGCGGCCAGACGGCCCAGCTCCTCATGGGCTTCGCGGGAAAGCTCGCCCAGCTCCAGCATATCGCCCAGCAGGGCAAAGCGGCGCTTGCAGGGAAACTCCCTGAACATGGCAAGGGCAGCCTTCATGCTGTCGGGGTTTGCATTGTAGCAGTCCTCAATGACGGTAACGCCCTTGCTGTGCACCACCTTCTGGCGGCGGCCGGTCTGCTCAAAATTGGAAAGGCCCTTGATGACGCCGTGCGCATCGCAGCCCAGACGGGTGGCGGCGCAGTAAGCAGCCAGTGCATTGGCAACATTGTGCCTGCCCATGGCCGGGATCCGCACCACAAAGGTGCCCTCTTCCTGATCTTCCAGCACAAAGCTCATGCCGTCAGTCTCCTGCCGGATGGACAGCGCACACACGTCCGCATTCTCGTCCGTCAGGCTGAACCATACCGGGCGCACATGTTCCGGCAGCTTTGCCTTGCGCAGGAAGGGATCGTCATAGTTCAGCACCAGTGGTGCGCCCTCGGGCAGGCCGGCACAGATCTCCAGCTTTGCCTTGCAGATATTCTCCTGACTGCCCAGATTCCCGATGTGGGACACGCCGATACAGGTGATGATGCCCACATCCGGACGGGCGGCACGGGCCAGACGGTCGATCTCGCCCGCATGGCTCATGCCCATTTCAATGACCGCATACTCGGTGCTGCTGCCAATGCGCATCAGGGTGCGGGGCATGCCCAGCTCGTTGTTCTGGTTGCCCTCGGTCTTGATGGTCTCGCCAAAGCCGGCGAGGGCCGCATAGGTCATCTGCTTGGTGGTGGTCTTGCCCACGCTGCCGGTCACACCCACCATCTTGGGGTGATACTGGCTGCGGTAGTTGGCGCCCATCACCATCATCGCATGGTAGCTGTCCGGGCAGAGGATGGCCTTCTCCGCAGGAACACCCTCCACCGGGTGGTTCACCACCACGTAAACAGCGCCGTTTTCCAGTGCCTTTGCCGCAAAGTCGTGGCCGTCAAATTTTTCGCCCGGGAAGGCCACAAAGATGCAGCCGGGCCGTACCTCGCGGCTGTCGGTGGTCACAGACTCCACCTGTACCTCTTCCGGGATGGAACCCGCGGGCACCAGCCCTGCCAGAAGCTTGCTTGCAGAAATTTTTTCCATTGGTTCTTTCCCCTCTCTTTTATCTTGTAAAACCCTCTCAGTCAATGCCTGCGGCATTGCCAGCTCCCCCGAAAGGGGAGCTCTTTTGCATCTTACGATAAAGTGCAGTTCTTCAGAAGATTCACTTTACCGTGCCCACTCATAAAGCTCGCCCTTCGGGAGAGCTGGCGCGCAAGCGTCTGAGAGGGTTCTTGTTACCCACAGGTAATGGTCACGATGGTGCCGCGCTGCACGCTGGAGCCGGGCTCCGCGCTCTGCGCCTGCACCGTGCCACCTGTATTCCCCTCTACCACGCAGTTCAATCCGGCAGCGGACAACATCTGGCGGGCAAATTCCGCGCTCTTGCCGGTCACATCCGGCACCTCGGTATGGCTGCCCTCGTAGGTATCGGTATACAGATACACGGTGGTGCCATAGGCCACCTTTGCACCTGCATGGGGGTACTGGTAGGTAACAGCTGCTGCCGCCTGACTGGCTGTGCTTTCGGCCAGCTGATGCTTGAGGCCCTTGATGTTCAGCTGCACCTGTGCGCTGCTCCACTCGGTGCCCACCAGATTTGGCACCGTGACCACCGTCTGGCTGCGATCCTCGCCGTCAGCGGCAATGCCAAGGTACGGCGCGATCTCGCTGATGATGTTGCCCACAACGGGAGCCGCCAGCAGGGACGAATAGTCCGTTCTGGCGTTGTTGGGGTCATCCAGCATCACATAGACGATGATCTCCGGGTCGTCGGCGGGCAGCACGGCGGCAAAGGATGCCACCTTCTTGTAGTCGCCATCGGCGCGGCGGTCCATGTTCAGCTGTTCGGAAGTGCCGGACTTGCCGCCGATACGGTAGCCGGACACATAGGCATACTTGCCGCCGCCGGTACCGGCGCCCACCTCATATTCCATGATCTGGCGGATCACGTTGCTGGTGCTCTCGCTGACCACCTGACGGCGGACATTGGCGCCGATCTCCTCAATGACGTTGCCGTTGGCATCGGTGATCTTATCCACGACATGGGGCGTGACCAGATAGCCGCCATTGACCGCTGCAGCCACCGCCGTGCACATCTGCAGCGGGGTGATCGCCATGGCCTGACCAAAGGCCGAGGATGCCAGCTGCACTTCGCCCAGCTGGCTGGCCTTGTAGTACTGCATAAAACCGGTCTCGCTGGGCAGGTCCACGCCCGTGCGGTCGGTGAAGCCAAAGGCATCAAAATAATTGTAGAACGTCTGAGACCCAATCCTCTGGCCCAGCTGGATGTAATAGATATTGCAGCTCTGGCGCAGGGCATCGGCCAGATTGATGGTGCCGTGGGCCTTGTGGCCTGCACAGTGGTAGGTCTCCTTGGCCACGCCGTAGGCACCGGCGCAGGTAAAGGTGGTGTTGATATTCGCCAGACCGGAATCTACGCCCATGGCCAAGGTGATCACCTTGAACACGCTTCCGGGGTAATACAGCTCGGTGATGGCCTTGTTCTTCCACTGGATATCCCGGAAGTAGCCGGAATAATCCGCTTCCTCGTCCAGAATGCGGTTGCCGTTTGCGTCCTTGAGCTCGTTGCCGTTTTCATCCTTTTTGTAGATGCCGTACAGCTCCGGCTCGGCGTGCACCAGCTCGTTGAGATAATCCAGATTGGCACTGTAATCCAGCGGATCGTTGGGGTCAAAGTCCGGCTTGGAGGCCATTGCCAGAATGGCACCGGTCTTGACGTTCATCACGATGGCTGCGCCGCGGTTCTCCACCGTGTTGGCTGCAATGGCTTCGTTCAGATACCGCTCCACGATCTCCTGCACGTTCACATCCAGCGAAAGCACCAGATTGCTGCCGTCCTTGGCGGCAAAGGTGGTGGCATTCTCATCCGCAATGGCATTGTTGTAGGCGTTGCGCTTGGTGATGGTGCGGCCGTCCACACCGGCCAATGTGGACTGGTAGGATTTTTCCAGTCCGTAGGTGCCGATGCCGTCGGCATCCGTAAAGCCCAGCACCGCCGCCGCAAATGCACCGTAGGGATAATTGCGCTGAAAGCTCTTCTCGCTGCCCACCGAGATATTTCCCTTGCGGGATGTGCCATTGGCACGCTTGTGTGCCTTATTGAACTGCGAAACATACGATTCAATGGACAGCTTGACGGCGTTGTTCACCTTGGTGGCCAGCACCTGATATCTGGTGTCGGTTTTGGAAAGTGCATCGTAGACCTTCTGGTACTGGGTCTGGTAGGCTTCCGACGAGGTATCCACCGCGTCCAGACTCTCACCGTCGCCGGAGAGCAGGCGCAGGGTCAGCTCCCGGCTCACCTCGGCACACATGGCGGGGTCCAGCGTGCGCACCTCGTTGTCCTCCTCGCCGGTGGAGGTATACAGGATCTTGCTGTTGTCCGGGTCGGCCCAGATGGTCCACACCACACTGGTGGAAGCCAGCGTGATGCCGGAGGTATCATAGACCTCGCCGCGGGTCGCCTTGATGGTGGTATCCAGCAGCTGCTGCTTTGCCGCCAGCTGACGATAGGTCTCGCCGTTCCGGATCTGGATGTCATACAGGCTGTAGGTCACACGGATGGCCGCAAGCCCCATGATCACAAGGGCCAGGCTGCCGCAGAGCAGGCTGGTCTTGGGGTTCATGCGGGCGCCGGCACCGGTATCCGGCCATGGCCCTTTTATTTTTTGGGTGATCTTTCGGAAAAATTTTGGCATGGTATGCTCCTGCGGCAAAAGGCAGTTTCTGCTTTCCGCCGCACTTTTATTGGATTTGAAGTTTTTTGCAAAGGGGGCATAAAACCGAAAAAGCGTGCGCTGCCGCACGCTTTCCCGTACCTGATTCACCTTATGGTGCCAAGAATGTTCACTGCTCCGTTATAGATAAAGTCAGTCCACTGCCGCACAGCGGACTGGGTGCGCTCCAGCGTATCGCTCTCGCCCAGACGGATGTAGGTGATCTGGCTCTGGTCGATCTTCATCAGACCCAGACGCCCGGCGGTTTCCTCCACGCTGGTGATATTGGTCTTGCTGTTCAGGGTGCTGTTGTAATAAGTATACTGGCTCTGCTCGCTCACCAGCTGTGCCTTTGCATCCTGGATCTGATCGTTCAGCTCCACCAGCTGGGATTCGCTCCACAGCAGGCTGATGGCAAAGCCCACCAGCAGCGCAGCTGCCACCAGATTCATGGCATTGTGCACCGCTGCCTGCAGCGGCGTAAGACGGCGCTTGCCGCCCTTCGCAACACGCAGGTTCGTCTTGTGCTGTGTCTGCGGGGCTTTTCTGCGCCGCACCGCGTTATAATCATATGCTGCCTGACCCATGGCTTGCTCTCCTCCTCACAAAACAGGTATTCTGTTCAGCATTTTTCCAAAACTCTCAGGTGGGCAGAACGGCTGCGCCGGTTCTCCTCCAGTTCCTGACTGTTTGCTTCAATGGGCTTGCGGGTGACAAGCTTTGCTTTTGCCTTGCCCCCGCACACGCACACCGGAAACTCCGGCGGGCAGGTACAGGCTGTGGACCAGCGGCGGAATTTGTTCTTCACCAGCCTGTCCTCCAGCGAGTGGAAGGTGATCACACACAGCCGGCCGCCCGGCGCAAGGTGATCAAAAATGGTATCCAGTCCTTCTTCCAGCGCATCCAGTTCATGGTTCACTGCAATGCGCAGCGCCTGAAAGGTGCGGCGGGAAGGGTTCTTGTTCTTGCGGCGTTCTGCCGGCGGCATGGCGCTGGCCACGATGTCTGCCAGCTGCAGGGTCGTTTCAATGGGAGCGTTTTCTCTCGCTTCCACGATCCTGCCTGCGATCTGCCATGCAAATGGCTCCTCGCCGTAATCCCGCAGGATGCGTGCCAGCTCTTCGCGGCTCTCGGTGTTCACAAGGTCTGCCGCCGTCTCGCCCTGCTGGCTCATCCGCATGTCCAGCGGTGCATCTGCCCGGTAGGAAAATCCCCGGGCTGCATCGTCCAGCTGATGGCTGGAAACGCCAAGATCCAGCAGTGCGCCGTTGATCTTGTCGATGCCAAGGCTTTCCAGAGCTTGTCCCGCATAGCGGAAGTTGATCTGCACCACCGTAGCGGGCAGGCCCGCCAGACGGGAACGCGCGGTCTGCACGGCATCCGGGTCCTGATCCAGCGAGATCAGGCGTCCGCCCTTTGCCGCATCCAATCGCAGGGCGATCTGGCGGGAATGTCCCGCGCCGCCCGCTGTTCCGTCAAGGTAAGTGCCAGCCGGGTCGATAGCAAGACCCTCCAGACACTCGTTCAGCAGGACCGGGATATGCTCAAACGAGGCCGGGTCAAAGGCTGCTTGTGTTTCAAGTTCCATCGGTACGGCCTCCTTTCTTTGTTCATGGCTTTGTGCGTCAGAGGGCTGTGCACGCAGTGCACGCTTTCATCCGATGATACAATTTTATTGTAGCAAATCAAGCCCTTGAATGCAAGGGTTTCTGTTTCCGTTTTTTTCGCAAAATGTAACAAAAAAAGCCCCTGCCAGCCGTCATTTTTGCCTGCAGGGACTTTGTTATTCCGGGGATGTGTAATTTGTGTGTGAGCTTGTGGGTGCAGAGCCTCTCTGCCCGGCTGTCCTGCGCTTTTGCTGCGGTGTCACATCGTGCAGCCGCAGTTTATCCGTTTTTCTTGGCATTCTGGCGCAGATTTGCCCGCACGTTTTTCACCTGTGCCGCATTTTCCACCATAGTTTCCTCGGTGTTGCGGAGCATATTGTCGCAGTAATCCGTCACGGTCTGGCGCAGGGTGCGCACCTCGTTCTGGGCTGCGGTGGTGATCTCTGCGGCACGCTGCTGCGCCGCCTTCACGATCTCTGCCTCACTGGTCAGGATGCGGGCTCTTTCCTCCGCCTTTTTCACGATGACCTGCGCCTGCGCGTTGGCCGTTTCCACGATCTGGGCACGGTCGTTCACGATCTGCTGGGCCTGCCGCAGCTCACCGGGCAGGTTTGCGCGGATCTCGTCCAGCAGATCACGAATCTGCTCCACATCCACGATTTTCTTGCCGCCGGACAGAGGGACATTTGCGCCTTCCTCCAGTGCATCCTCAATGGTATCCAAAAGTTCGTTCACGTTCATAGTGCTTCTCCCTTCTGCTCATCACCGGCCGGCTGCATGGGCTTTGTGTACTTCCACAGCAGCACTCTGCCGTACTTGTACTGCTTGCGCAGGGTCAGGCCGCCCGCCTCAGCCGGCAGCACGATGCCCGTCTCGCTCTCGCACAGCACGATGCCGCCGGGTGCGGTGCATTTGTCCACCGCCGGCAGGATCTTTTCCAGCGTACCATTGCGGAAGGGCGGGTCCAGCAGTACGATGTCGAATTGCTCCCGGCAGGCGGAAAGATACCGCGCAGCCTCGCCGATATTGACGCGGCTGCGGTCGAACACGCCGCAGGCCTTGCAGTTGCGCATGATGATATTCACTGCCTCACGGTTCTCGTCCAGAAACACGCAGCGCGCCGCGCCGCGGCTCAGTGCTTCAATGCCAAGCTGGCCGCTGCCCGCATACAGGTCCAGCACCCGTGCGCCGGGCAGGTCGAACTGGACGATGCTGAACATCGCCTCCTTTACCTGCGAAAGGGTGGGCCGGGTCACATCTGTTCCCGGCAGGGCCTCCAGACTGCGGCCCCGGGCTTCTCCTGCGATCACGCGCATGTTCTCTCTCCTCCTCCTTGCAGCCGGAAGATGCGGCTGCAAACACGTTTTTGTATCACTTTATTATCACCCAACTGCATATTCTTGTCAAGAGCCGCGCGTTGCGCCGTCTGTCGGTTTGTGCTACAATAAAACCAGCAGCGCCGAGCTTTTGCGGCACATTCTGGACACCAAAAGGAGAGTATCTGCATGAAAGTTCTGCTCATCAACGGCAGCCCCCACGAAAAGGGCTGCACCTATACCGCCCTTTCCCTCATCGCAAAGGAACTGAACGACGCCGGTGTGGACACCGAGATCCTGCATGTCGGCGGCAAGCCCGTAGGCGGCTGCATCGGCTGCGGCGGCTGCGCCGCAGGCAACGGCTGTGTGTTCGGCGGCGTGGTCAACGAAGCCATCGAGAAGGCCAAGACCGCCGACGGCTTTGTATTCGGCAGCCCGGTGCACTACGCATCCGCTACCGGCAACATGACCAGCTTCATGGACCGCCTTGCCTACGCAGGCGGCAGATATCTGGCCTACAAGCCTGCCGCCATCTGCTGCTCGGCACGCCGCGCCGGCACCACCACCACGCTGGACCAGCTGGTAAAGTACCCGCAGTTCTTCCACATGCCGCTGGTGAACGGTTCCTACTGGGCCATGGTGCATGGCTCCAACGCCGAGCAGGTCCTGCAGGACGCCGAGGGCTGTGCCGTGATGCAGGAGCTGGGCCGCAACATGGCCTGGCTGCTGCACTGCATCCAAGCCGGAAAAGCCGCCGGTTTTGAGCACCCGCAGAACCCCAAGCGGCCCATGACCAACTTTATCCGGTAAGAAAACGTTTTTCCGCAGTTTGCACATCGGGAAGTTCCGCAGAGCTTCCCGATGTGCTTTTTTATGCAGAAAGGGCAGCACAGCCTGCACGGAACGCAATTTTTGTTTGCACTCTTCTGCTTTTCATGCCAAAAACAGCAAAAAACCTTTTCCAAAGCGTCTTCCGCATCTTTTTTCGTTCATATCTTTGTGTTACTATAAGATGTAAAGTGATTTTATCAGATGGAGCGCTGCTATGGAACACTACGATTGGAACGAAGGCTGGCTGTTCACGCCCCGATTCGACCCGGCACTGGTGCGGCCGGAATGCGAGCTGGAACTGGAGCCGGTGCGCATCCCCCATACCGTACGGGTGCTGCCCTACAACTATTGCAGTGAAAACGAATACCAATGTCTGTGCGGCTACCGGCGGGAATTTTTTGCGCCCAGAGAGTGGGAGGGCCGCACCGTGCTGCTCACCTTCGGTGCCATTGCCCACGACGCCACTGTGTTCTGCAACGGGCGGCGGCTGTTCCACCACGGCTGCGGCTACACCGCCTTTACGGTGGATCTGACCGGTGCACTGCACTTCGGCCAGAAAAACGTGGTGGCCGTGCGTTGCGACAGCCGCGAGGACCTGAACATCCCTCCCTTCGGCGGGCAGATCGATTATCTGACCTACGGCGGCATCTACCGTGCCGTCAGTCTGGACATCAAGGAGCCTGCTTACCTGCGGGATGTGTTCATCGAGGCAAAGGCCGAGGGCGATTTCCGCATCTACACCTCCACCGTGGGCGAGACCGTGGGCTGCACCCTGCAGGCCGAGATCCGCAGCCCCTCCGGCAGCCGCGCTGCCTACAGCGGCGAGCTTTCGCTGCCCATCACCGGCGTGCTGAATGGCGTGCATCCGTGGAGCATCGAGCATCCCACCCTGTACACCCTCACGGTGCAGCTGATTCGTCCCGGCTCTGCCGGTCTGCCGGACCGCGTGCTGGACGAAAAGACGGTTCGGTTCGGCTTCCGCACCGTGCAGTTCGTGGCGGGCGGGCTGTATCTGAACGGCCAGCGGGTGGAGCTGCGCGGTCTGAACCGCCACCAGAGCTTTGCCTATCAGGGCTATGCCATGCCGGACAGCATCCAGCGGTTGGACGCTCAGATCCTGAAAAAAGATCTGGGCTGCAACGCAGTGCGCACCAGCCACTACCCCCAGAGCCCTGCATTTCTGGACGCCTGCGATGAGCTGGGCCTGCTGGTGTTTACCGAAATGCCCGGCTGGCGGTACATCGGCGATGAGAGCTGGAAGGCACAGGCCCTGCAGAACTGCCGCGAAATGGTGTGCCAGTGCCGCAACCATCCCAGCATTTTTCTGTGGGGTGCCCGGGTGAACGGCAGCGGCGACGATGAAGCTTTCTATAAGCGCACCAATGAGGCCATCCACCGGCTGGACCCCACCCGCCCCACGGCAGGTGCACGGAACCACCGCAAAAGCCAGCTTCTGGAGGATGTGTACGCCTACAACGACTACTCCTGCCGGGGCCGCGGTGCCGCCTGTGAAGCCCGCGCCGCAGTGACCCCCGACACCCGCAAGGGCTACCTGATCAGCGAATTCGGCGGGCAGCAGCTGCCTACCAAACCCTTTGACGACGAGACCCATCGGCTGGTGCAGGCGCTGCGCACCGCCGCCGTGCTGAACGATTCCATCGCGCAGCAGGGCGTAGCCGGCAGCTTTGGCTGGTGCATGGCCGATTACAACACCCACCGGGAATTTGGCAGCGGCGACCGCATCTGCTACCACGGCATGCTGGACATGTTCCGCAACCCGAAGCTTGCCGCAGCCGTGTACGCCAGCCAGAAGACGCCGCGTTCCCCTTCGGACATCGTGCTGGAGGTCTCTTCCGGCATGGCGCTGGGCGACCTGCCCGGCGGCGCGCCTACGGCCTGCTGGGTGTTCACCAATGCCGAAAGCGTGCGGCTGTACCGCGGCAACGATTACATTGCCGAGTTTGTACCCGACCGGCACGGCCGCTTTGCCGCCATGCCGCACCCGCCCATTGAGATCAACGATTTTGTAGGCTCTCTGCTGGAAAAGTACGAGGGCATGGACCCGCCTTCCGCTCAGGCCGTTGCAGCCATCCTGAATGATATGCGCCGGTGTGCCATGGAGCTTTCGCCGCTTTCCAAGGCGCGGATGCTCTCGCTGCGGCTGAGCTGGAACGAAGTGGCCCGCATGTACTGCAAATACATCGGCATTCTGGGCAGCCCCAGCCCCGTGTACCGTTTTGAGGCGGTCTGGCACGGCCGGGTCGTGGGCACAGTGGTGCGGGAACCGGTGCAGAGCGTCCGGCTGGAATGCACCGTGCACAATCCCATCCTGACTGACGGCCCCACATGGGACTGCGCGGCTGTCAGCCTGCGTGCCATCGACCAGAACGGCAACCTGCTGCCCTACTGCGGCGAGGCTGTCCAGCTGCGTGTGGACGGCCCGCTGAAGATCATCGGCCCCAGCGTGGTGCCGCTGCGCGGCGGCATGGCGGGCACCTACCTTGCCACCACCGGTGAGGCGGGCCGCGCCGTGCTGCACTGCCGCATGGAGGGTGCGCTGGACACCGACGCCGTCCTGACCATCCGCAGCCGGGAGAACAGTTAATTTCCGTCCCTTCATGATAGATTTGCACTCTGTTCAAAATTTCATCATGGTTGGCTGGTATCCTAAGAAATGTAAAATAACAGCGGGCACATCCCGCTTTCCGCTTTGATTCCAAAACAAAAGGATGCAGGACTTATGAAAGAAAAATTCCGTCAGTTTATGATCGGCCGCTACGGCACCGACGGCCTGAACCAGTTTCTGAGCATAGCCTCCATCGTGCTGCTGCTGCTCTCGCTGCTCACCCGCTTCAGCCTGTTCACCTGGCTGGGTCTGGCGCTGCTGATCCTGTGCTACTACCGTTCCCTCAGCCGCAATATTTCCAAGCGCACCGAGGAAAATTACCAGTACTACACTCTGAAGGACCGCATCGACCGCAAATTCCACTCCCTGAAAGATCAGTGGGCCAACCGTAAGGTCTACCACTACTACCGCTGCCCCAAATGCCGCCAGAAGCTGCGCGTGCCCCGGGGCCGGGGCCGCATCCAGATCTCCTGCCCCCGCTGCGGCACCCAGTTCATCAAAAAGAGCTGACCGACATGTTTGGTTATGTTGTTCCCAATCAGGCCGCGCTTTCGGACGAGGCGCAGAAGCGCTACCGCACCGCCTACTGCGGGCTGTGCCGCCGCATCGATGCACTGCATGGTCTGCGGGGCCGCTTTACCCTGAGCTATGATCTTACCTTTCTGAATCTGCTGCTGTGCAGCCTGTACGAGGGCGAGACCGAAGCTTCTTCCGGGCACGACCGGTGCCCCATCCACCCCTTGGGCGGTGTGGAATGGCGGGCGGCCTCCCCCACTGATTACTGTGCAGATCTGAGCGTAGCTTTGCACTACTATAACGCCGAGGATAAATGGAAGGACGACCGCAGCCTGCTGGGCCTCGGCTACGAAAAGCTGCTTACCGGCTGCAAACAGGACGCCGAGAGCCGGTGGCCCCGTCAGTGCAGCGCCATCCGCACCTGCCTTGACCGGCTGGCCGGATACGAAGCCTCCGGCAGCGAGGATCTGGACGCAGTGTCCGGCTGCTTTGGCGCACTGATGGCTGAGTTGTTCGATTACAGGCAGGATCACTGGTCGCCGGAGCTGCGCAGCATCGGCTTCCATCTGGGCAAATTCATCTACCTGCTGGATGCCTACGACGACCTGAAACGCGATCAGCGCAAAGGTGCCTACAATCCGCTGAAAAGCCTGAGCACCCAGCCCGGCTATGAAGAGGAAATGAAGGAGATCTTTGAGCTGCTGCTGGCACAATGCGCCCACAGCTTTGAGCGTCTGCCCTGTGTAGAGGATGCAGACCTGCTGCGCAACATCCTGTATTCCGGCGTATGGCTCAAATACAACTGCAAGACCGCAAAAGATGCCCGCAAACGGCAGCCTTGAGCGGTTTTGCTTGATTTTTGCACGGCAATACGGTAGACTATAAACGTTATGCCGCAATGGCGGCTGCATGAAATGAGACGTGAGGAAGTATATCCATGAGAGATCCCTATGAGGTGCTGGGCGTTTCGCGCGGCGCAAGCGATGACGAGATCAAAAAAGCATACCGCGCCAAATGCAAGCGCTGGCACCCGGACCTGAACCCCAACGACCCCACCGCCGAAGAGCACTTCAAGGAAGTGCAGGCGGCTTATGACGCCATTACCAAAGGCGAGACCGGCCCTCAGGGCGGCAATCCCTACGGCAGCTACCAGCAGGGCTACGGCCAGCAGAGCTATCAGCAGCAGGGCTACCAGAACGGTTACGGCGGTTTTGGCGGCTTTGATGGTTTTGACGGCTTCGACCCCTTCGGTTTCGGGTTCGGCTTCGGCGGTCAGCAGCAGGGCTACGGCCAGCAGGGCGCCAGCTACTCCGGCTCCGACAGCCCGGAAATGCAGGCTGCTCGCAACTTTGTGGTCAATGGCCGCTACGCGGAGGCCCGCCGGGTGCTGGACGGCATGACCGGACGCAATGCACGGTGGTATTATCTTTCTTCCCTTGCCAATCAGGGTCTGGGCAACCGCATCGATGCGCTGCAGGATGCCCGCCGCGCCGTGCAGCTGGACCCCAATAACACCGAATACCAGATGCACCTGCGCCGGATGCAGAACCCCGGCCAGACCTACCGCACCACCCAGACCACCTATGCACGCCCCGGCGGCCTGACGCAGTGGTGCTGGAGCATGATCCTGCTGAACCTGTTGTGCAACTGCTGCTGCGGCGGCTGGGGCTTCCGGTTCCGCATGTGATCCATTTTTTCCGCAGGATACAGCAAGGCCCCGCACCTAAAAGGTGCGGGGCCTTGTTTTTGTTACAGCATTACTTTACGATGATATTGCGGCTGATCTTGCTGCAGTTGTAGTTGCCGCCGATCTCTGCCGTCTGCGTATAGGTGCCCGGCTGGGTGGGCAGCTCGCTGGTGCTCTCGGTGAACCAACCCTGTTTTTTATAGGTATAGCGGATCTTATCGGTGGGTACCACCTGACCATCCACCTCCAGCACGGCTGCTTCGTTGAAGGCTTCCAGCTCTTCGGCGGTCATTGCCTGTTCTGCCTGCTGGGCCCAGTACATGCGCACACCGTCGCGCTTGGGCTTGATGCGGAACATGGCAAAGCCTGCCGTGTTCATATCGCTGCTTTCCAGCGCCAGCGCACCCGCCACATAGTTGCCGGAATCCACCGGCTGCTCGTCCAGATAAATGCGGCTGAATGCCCCCTCCGGCAGATACTTGCGGATCAGGTTCAGTGCAAGCCGCAGGCCGTTGGACACCTGATCGATGGTGGGCACATAGAAGTGCAGCACATCCATCACCGAGACGACCTCATCGGCCACCCGCAGCAGCACGCCGACGTCGTTGCCGTCGATCAGCTGCTTGAGGTAATTGTACACATTGAACTCTTCCACCTGATCCGGCGTCTTGGACATCACCCGCGGCAGGGGGATCATTTTGAGCAGGGTGCGGATCTTATCCGAGAGCATCAGCGTCACATAGCCGTTTGCCTCGCCGCCAATACCCACAACGACACCGATATACTGGGTATCGGCAGGGGTGGTCTGCACTTCCAGTTTATAATCCGAACCATAGACAAGGTTGCCCGTAGCCTTGATCCGGATGGACACTATTCCGTTTTCCTGTTCCACTGCTGCGGTCTGCTGCGGCAGTGCGGCGGCGGCGAACACCGGTGTTGCTGCTGCGCTGAGCATGAATGCCGCTGCCAGCACAAAGGATATCAATCGTTTGGCCTTCATCGTGTAAGACCTCCTGTCTTTCAAAGAATCACGCAGCCGTACCCACCGGCACGCTGCATCGGGAACCGGCATGATGCCATGCCCTGTTGTACTCCGATTTTACCGCAAAACGCTGTTTCGGTCAATAACTGGATTCAAGTGATTCAAATATTTTATATTTTCGCACAAAAGAGGGCCTGCCTTCGCAGCAGGCCCTCCCGGCTTGTCATTCATCGATAAAGTATTCCGGATGGATGCTGCGTGCCTGCGCCACCGACTGCTTGTACCGGCTCAGGTGGCTTTCCAGTGCTTCACTCACATCGTCCGGGCTGCCGTGCAGCAGCGCTTCCAGGATCGCCGTGTGGGTGGCGCACACCGACTTGTTCTCCTCGGTCTGCAGGCTGAACTTGCGGATGCGCTCCACATGCTGCAGACTGGCAAGCATATAGTCATAGTGCGCCTCCATCCCGATCAGCTCAAAGGATCTGCGGTGGAACGCATTGTCCAGTTCCAGCAGCCGGGTGGGACGGTCAGGCTGGGTCAGGTCTGCTTCCAGTACGCGATAGTCCTCGATGTTTCTGCGGTATTCCGCTTCCTGCTGGGGCGTCACATGGCCGCGCAGCCGGTTCAGGATCTCCTTTTCCAGCGTAAAGCGGGCAAACTGCTCCATTTCCATCAGCCGCAGATTGATGGGTGCCACATGGGTCCCGCTCTGAGGCTTGATGTCCACCATGCGGGCCAGATTGAGCATCAGCAGTGCCTCCCGCATGGGTGTGCGGCTGATGCCAAGCTCCTCTGCCAGTTCACGGTCATTCAGTGGGTCGCCGGGCTTGAGCTCCATGGTGATGATCCGGCTGCGGAGGGTCTGGTAGGCCATTTCGCGCGCACTCAGTGATGCCATACGGTCTCTCTCCCTTCAGGGTGAAAAATTGATATACTAGTATTGAAGTTGTAAGACCATATTACCCAACCTGCTGGCGGCTGTCAAGTGTAACGGCAACTAAAAATCGCCCGTTTTTTTCTCTGTTTTGTCCATTTGTCCGCGCCCATGCGCAAGAAAAGCCCCCGGCCGGGGGCTTTTGGTCATTTTCCTGCAGGGCGGTACACCACCGGCACCCACACGAAGGCCACGGCCAGACCGCACACCACATCTATGATGGAGTGCTGTTTGGTGAACACCGTGGAAGCGCAGATCAGCGCCGCCCACACCCATGCCAGCACTTTCAGGGCCGGGCGGTCCTTCGCCAGACGGCTGTTGGTGAAGGCCAGCGCCATGCAGGCTGAGCTCTGGCAGTGGATGGACGGGCACACGTTCACCGATGCATCCGCCTTCCAAATCAGCTTCAGGATGCTCATGGCAATGTTGCTGCGCCCTACTGCCTCTGCCGTGGGGCGCAGTTCCAGACCGTTGGGCAGCAGCATATAGAGGATCAGGCAGAAGGTCATGCCCGAGAACATGGTCAGGCAGAGTTTATCATAGCTTTGGGTGTCGCACCACCACAGCAGCGCCGTCACCCCGGCCAGCAGCAGAAACCAGCTGCAATACGGAAAGATGAACCACTCGTTGAAGGGGATCCGGTCGTCGATCCTGCTGTGGATGATGTATTTGGGATCTGTGATGGTAAGGTCCAGCCAGAAGAACCAGATGAGGTACACCACCCAGTACAGCTGAAACCACAAATGCGGGCGGCACTGGGCCCGCAGCTGCTTGAGATTCATGGTATTTCTCCTATAATTTTAATGTGTTGACATATGATTATACCACATCCCGCCATCTTGCGCAAACCCCTGCGGTGCGATAAAATAGACAGAGATCTTTTTCCTGTGGAAATTGTACTGATTATAAAAGGAGCCTTTATGTTGCAAAGCTTTCCTTCTGTTCGCCTTGTTGCGCTGGATCTGGACGGCACCCTGCTGAGCCGGAACAACGAAGTCACCCCTGCCACCCGCGAAGCCATCGCCCGCGCTGTGGCGCACGGCGTAGCCGTGGTGCCTGCCACCGGCCGTCCGCTGGCCAGCCTGCCGCCCGTGGTGGCAAAGCTGCCCGGCATCCGGTATGCCATCACCTCCAACGGTGCGGCCGTGTGGGATCTGGGCAACGACCCCATGGGTGCCGTGTACAGCCGCTACGCCAATGCCGCCCAGCGCCATACCAGTGAGCCCGTCTGCCTGCTGCACCGTCTGATGCCGACGGAGACTGCGCGGGAGGCCTTTGCCCTGTTCCAGCAGTACGATGGTGAACTGAGCGTGTTCTGCGATGGTCTTGCCATCAAAACGCCGGAGGGCATCGCAAAGCTCACCTCCCGCACCACCCACTTTCTCTCCTCCGAGGCCCGGCAGAACCTGACCGACGGCCGTTTCACCGTCATCCCCGGCATCGAAAGCTGGATGTCCCGCCACGCCCACGAGATCGAGAAGCTGTGCATGTTCTTTGACAGCATCGAAAAGACCGCCGCCGCTCTGCCGGGATTTCAGGCCATCCCGGGCGTGGAGGTGGTGCAGGGCTCGCCGGACAACATTGAAGTGACCGCTGCCGGTGTGGACAAGGGCAGCGCCCTGCTGGCTCTGGCCGACCTGCTGGGCATCCCCCACGAGAATACTCTGGCCGTGGGCGACAGCGAGAACGACCGCGCCATGCTGGAAAAGGCGGGCATTGCTGCCGTGATGGCAAACGGCATGCCCCAGATCAAGGCGCTGGGCGACCTTGTGAGCGAGGCCGACTGCGATCACGACGGCGTTGCAGAGCTGTTCCGGAAGCTCGGCATCTGAGTAAACAGGGGCAAACCGGGGCAAAACGGCCCTGCTTTTCAGGTCATTCGTCATTTTTGTGCAATGTATACAAGCTATTATGCAAAACATTGTGCTTGTTGAGCATTACCAAACTTGTTTCCGTCGTTTATACTAATATTACAAGCGCACGATGGGTGCACCATGCCCAAACGGCAGCCCACGCGCACCGAGAAAGTCAAATTTAAAAAGGAGAAATGCATTTATGAATCCCATCGTAGAAAAGGTCTATCAGATCGGCATTATCCCTGTTATCGCTTTCAACAGCGTTGATGAAGCCCTGCCCCTGTGCAAGGCTCTGGCTGACGGCGGTCTGCCCGCAGCTGAGGTCACCTTCCGCACCGCATGTGCTGAGGATTGCATCCGCAAGATCCACGAGGAGATGCCCGAGATGCTGCTGGGCGCAGGCACTGTCCTGACCACCGAGCAGGCTGACCGTGCAATGGCAGCAGGCGCATCCTTCATCGTTGCTCCCGGCTTTGACCCCGAGGTCTGCAAGCACGTCATCGACAAGGGCGGCATCATGATGCCCGGCACCTGCTCTGCAGGCGAGATGCAGCAGGCTATGAACATGGGCTGCGAGGCCCTGAAGTTCTTCCCCGCTGAGGCAAACGGCGGTGTCGGCATGCTGAAGAACATCGGCGCAGCCCTGAAGAGCGCACGCTGGATGTGCACCGGCGGTGTCAACGCAAAGAACGTCAACGATTATCTGGGCTATGACCAGATCTTCGCTGTGGGCGGCACCTGGATGTGCAAGAGCGACGTGATCAAGGCTCACGACTGGGCTAAGATTACCGCTCAGAGCAAGGAAGCGGTTGACACCATGCTGGGTCTGAAGCTGATGCACGTCGGCATCAACACCGAGAACGAGGAAGAGGCCATGAAGATGGCAAACCTCATCGGCAGCCTGCTGAACATGAAGGTCGCTCCCGGCAATTCCAGCATCTTTGTGGGCAACAAGGAGTTCGAGATCATGAAGAAGCCCGGCCGCGGCACCAATGGCCACATCGCCATCGGCTGCAACAACGTCGACCGTGCCATCTACCACCTGTCTCAGCGCGGCGTGAAGTTCGATCTGGACAGCAAGAACGTGAAGAACGGCAAGACCATCGCCTGCTACTTTGCAGACGAGATCGGCGGCTTCGCATTCCATCTGGTCCAGGCCTGAGCTCCGGCTCCCCTATCCGTGAAAGCCCTGCTGCGCCGGGGATGCCCCGCAGCAGAAGGTCATAAACACCTGTAAATAAAAGGAGAATAACCAATGAAAGTTGTTACTTTTGGCGAACTGATGGTCCGTCTGCAGCCGTTCAACTACGAGCGTTTCGTTCAGGCTAACAGCCTGGAGTTCACCTTCGGCGGCGGCGAGGCAAACGTTGCTGTTTCTCTGGCCAACTACGGTCTGGACGCAGCCTTCGTCACCAAGCTCCCCGCACACGCAATCGGTCAGGCCGCTGTCAACAGCCTGCGCCGCTATGGCGTTGACACCAGCATGATCACCCGCGGCGGCGATCGCGTTGGTATCTACTACAACGAGAAGGGTGCTTCTCAGCGTGGTTCCGTCTGCATCTACGACCGTGCCAACAGCGCCATCCAGCTGGCTCAGCCCTCCGACTTTGATTGGGATAAGATCTTCGAGGGCGTGGACTGGTTCCACTTCACCGGCATTACCCCGGCTCTGGGCGAGAACGTCGTCGAGATCTGCCGCGAGGCCTGCAAGGCTGCTAAGGCACACGGCGTGAAGATCAGCTGCGACCTGAACTACCGCGGCAAGCTGTGGACCCGTGAGCAGGCCCGCGCTGCCATGACCGACCTGTGCCAGTATGTTGACGTCTGCATCTCCAACGAGGAGGACGCAAAGGACGTGTTCGGCATCGAGGCCGAGGCTACCGATATCTACGGCGGCAAGCTGAATGCTGAGGGCTACAAGAGCGTTGCTAAGCAGCTGGCTGACAAGTTCCACTTCGAGAAGGTCGCTATCACCCTGCGTGAGAGCCACAGCGCCTTCGACAACGGCTGGAGCGCTATGCTGTACGACGTTGCTTCCAATGAGTACTGCTTCTCCAAGAAGTACGACCTGCACATCATCGACCGCGTTGGCGGCGGTGACTCCTTCGGCGGCGGCCTGATCTACAGCCTGCTGACCGGCAAGACCACTCAGGAAGCTGTTGAGTTCGCTGTTGCTGCTTCTGCTCTGAAGCACTCCATCGAGGGCGACTACAACATGATGACCGTGTCCGAGGTCGAGAAGCTGGCTGGCGGCGACGGTTCCGGCCGTATCCAGCGCTAATTGCAGGAAGGAGTCCACAATGGATATCCGCTACTCCTGCAACCAGAAGGATTTCAAGCGCTATACCACCGAGGAAATGCGGGACGAAATGCTCATCACCGGCCTGTACAAGGCCGATGATGTCGTTGCCGTGTACAGCCATGTGGACCGTATGGTCACGCTGGGCTGCATGCCAGTGCACGAGACCGTGTCCATCGACAAGGGCATCGACGTGTGGGCAAACTTCGGCACCCACTACTTTCTGGAGCGCCGCGAGATCGGCATGTTCAACATCGGCAAGGATTCCACCGGCATCGTGGTGGCCGACGGCGTGAAGTACGAGCTGGGCTACAAGGACTGCCTGTACATCACCAAGGGCACCAAGGAAGTCACCTTTGCTTCCGCCGACCCGGAGCATCCCGCCAAGTTCTACATGGTATCCGCTCCCGCACATTGCTCTTACGAGACCCGCCTGATCAAAATGGCTGATGCAAATCACCGTCCTCTGGGCAGCGTCGAGACCTGCAACAAGCGCACCATCAACCAGTTCATCCACCCGGATGTGCTGAAGACCTGCCAGCTGAGCATGGGTATGACCGAACTGGACGCCGGTTCCAACTGGAACACGATGCCCAGCCACACCCACGAGCGGCGCATGGAGATTTATACCTACTTTGAACTGCCCGAGGGGCAGGTGGTGTTCCACATGTGCGGCGAGCCTACCCAGACCCGCCACATCGTGATGCACAACGAGGATGCTGTCATCAGCCCCTCCTGGAGCATCCACAGCGGCGTAGGCACCTCGAACTATACGTTTATCTGGGCAATGGGCGGCGAGAACATGGAGTTTGACGACATGGACAACATCGCTACCACTGACCTGCGCTAAAAAGCACCATTCAAAAGCCCCGTACCGGGTAACCGGTACGGGGCTTTTTGCTAAAAATTTAACTTGAACCCTCTCCGTCATTGCTGCGCGATGCCACCTTTCCCGAAGGGCGAGGTTTTTATCCATCTTTCCTCAACGTATCTAAAAGCTCCCCCCTTCGGGGGGAGCTGGCTGCGAAGCAGACTGAGAGGGTTTTATTTAACTTGAGAAGGAGAAAATCATGGATCTTTCCGCTTTCAATCTGCAGGGCAAGGTTGCTCTGATCACCGGCGGTGCCCACGGCATCGGCTTCTCCATCGCCGAAGGCATGGCCAAGTGCGGTGCCGCCATCTGCTTCAACTGCTCTTCCGAAGCAAGCCTTGAAAAGGGCCTTGCAGCATACAAGGCAGTCGGCATCGACGCCCACGGTTATGTGGCAGATGTGTCCGACGAGGACGCTGTGAACGCCATGGTGGCAAAGATCAAGGCCGAGGTGGGCCCTGTGGACATTCTGGTGAACAACGCCGGTCTGATGAAGCGGGTGCCCATGATCGAGATGAGCCACGCCGACTTCATGCGGGTCATCGATGTGCATGTAGGCGGTGCCTTCAACTGCTCCAAGGCCGTTCTGCCGGACATGATGGAAAAGCGCGAGGGCAAGATCATCAACATCTGCTCCATGATGAGCGAGCTGGGCCGCGAGACCGTCTCTGCCTACGCCGCCGCCAAGGGTGCACTGAAGATGCTCACCAAGAACATCGCCTCTGAGTACGGCGAGTACAACATCCAGTGCAACGGCATGGGCCCCGGCTACATCGCCACTGCCCAGACCGCACCCCTGCGGGAGGTGCAGCCGGACGGCAGCCGCCACCCCTTCGACCAGTTCATCACCGCCAAGACCCCCGCAGGCCGCTGGGGTGAGCCGGACGACATGGTGGGCCCCTGCGTGTTTCTTGCAAGCCACGCTTCCGACTTTGTGAACGGCCAGATCCTGTACGCCGACGGCGGCATTCTGGCTTACATCGGCCGCCAGCCCCAGTAAAACCATTTGGGCACTGCGCCTTCTTTAACCTTCCGACCAGACAGCTCTGTGCAGGCCAAGATCTGCATGGAGCTGTCTTTTTACGAAGCGGCAAGCGGCCTTTCCTGCAAAACTTTGCTTCATGTTAACTCATGTTAAACTGTTCCAATTTCATGTCAAATTGGTAACAGTTCCTGTTTCATCGTCGAAAATGCACACAGGCGTCTTGATTTTTTGTCGAAATTCCCGTATAATCGTCTTCATCATCCATCACACCCTGTTGGTTGATCTGAATACGAAGAAATTTCAAAGGAGTATATTTCACATGAAACTCAAGAACATTGCGATCGTTGCTGCCGCTGCAGCACTGGCTGTTGGCATGACCGCCTGCGGTTCTTCTGCATCCTCCACCGCCGCTTCCTCTTCTGTGGCTTCTTCTGCTGCCGCTTCTTCCGAGGCTGCAAGCTCTGAGGCTGCTTCCAGCGAAGCAGCTGAGCCCACCACCGCTGAGTACACCGTGTACAACACCACCGGTTCTACCGTCACCGAGCTGTACCTGTACGATGCAGGCAGCGACGAGAAGGGCGACAATCTGGCCGGCGAGAACGGTCTGGCTGACGGCGAGAACATCGTCATCACCCGCGATGTGGAGGCTGACAAGCAGTCCGACGTGACCTACATTCTGGAGTTCACCACCGAGGACGGCCAGACCCAGAGCTTTGAGACCCTGCACTACGAGGTCGCTCCCATCTCCCTGCTGAGTGTGGATGCCGCTGCAGGTGCTACCCCCATCGCTTTTACTGCACCGGAAAAGTAAAAACTGTTTCATCCTTGCAAAACGGGAAAGTCTGCGGGCTTTCCCGTTTTATTTTTTGCCAAAAGAGGGCTGAGGCTGTCATTTTCCCTTGCAATCACGCCAAAAATCCGCTATCATAAAAGCAAATACGTTCCCTTGCGGCATAAAGGGAGTAAAGGAGTGGATTTTCTTATGGCAGAAAAAGAAGTGAAAGGCATCAAAAAGTTTTTTGAAGAGTTCAAGGCCTTTGCCATGCGCGGCAATGTGCTGGATATGGCAGTCGGCGTTGTCATCGGCGGTGCCTTTACCGCCATCGTCAACTCACTGGTGAACGACATCATCAACCCCGCCATCGGCCTGTTTTTCAACGCCGATTTCTCGGACGTCGGCATCCATGTGGGCGATGTGATGATCGGCATCGGTTCCTTTATCAATGCCGTCATCAACTTCCTGATCGTGGCATTCGTGCTGTTCGTGGTCATCAAGTTCGTCAACTCCCTGCACAAGAAGCCTGCTGAGCCGGAAGCTCCCGCAGAGCCCACCACCAAGGTGTGCCCCTACTGCCAGAGCGAGATTTCCATCAAGGCGGTGCGCTGCCCCCACTGCACCAGCAAGCTGGAGGGCTTCCCAGAGATCAACAATTAAATTTTGAATGGCCTCCGCTTTGCTCTGGCCATATTCAGCGGAATCATTTTCTAAATTACAAATCGGGAAAGTCTGCGGACTTTCCCGATTTGTTTTTTCACCGGCGGAGCCGCAAAGGCAAACAGCATAATCAACGCAAAACCTCCCTGCCCGGCCGCAGTCGCTGCGGTTCCAAAGCAGGGAGGTTTTACTTTATCCGGGAAAAATGTGGAAGATCAGTCTGGTGAAGCTTTACTTGACCTTGGTCAGGTCGGCCAGCTTGTGGAAGATCTCGGTGTTGTCGAACACGCCGCCGAACTTCTCCGCACCCACGCCGTTGGCGTAGACGTTCACCATGGCACCGGTGTGAGCGTAGGTGGTGTGGTCCATGCCGGACTTATGGTTGATGGTGTGGCAGATGGCCATGCTGAAGGGGATGTAGGTGCCGTACAGCTCGTAGTCCTGCTGGGACATTTCCTTCTGGCTGGCAGAGCCGACCTTCAGGGTGCGCTCGTAGGCGGTGCGCAGGTTCTGCACCTCGTAGTCGGTCAGCAGCAGCTTGCCGGCGCTGGCGGCATCCGGGTCGGTGGGCAGGGTCAGACCGAAGTTTGCCTTCACATCCTGCATGGCAGCCTCAAAGGGGGTCTTGTTGGCGATGTAGTTCTGCACATAGGTGGAATCAAACTTTGCGTAGGACATCTTCTGGTGGGCCAGATTGGTCAGGAAGGTGTCGTAGTTGGTGGTCTTGTAGCCGATGGCCATACCGCCGGTCTCGTGGTCAGCGGTGACAATGATCAGGGTCTCGTTGGGGTGCTTGTTCTGGAACTCCACAGCTGCCTGCACGGCGTTGCTCATCTCCAGCACATCGTGGATGGAAGCAGCGGCATCGTTGGCGTGGCAGGCCCAGTCGATCTTGCCGGACTCGGTCATCAAGAAGAAACCCTTGGGGTTATCCAGCAGCTCGATGCCCTTCTTGACGTAATCGGTCAGCTGCCACTCGCCTGCAGCAGCGTCCATGGCGTAGTTCATGGCCTTGCCGTCTGCCAGATTCTCGGCAATGATCAGGGTCTTACCTGCGCCTGCGGTCAGGGCAGCAGCGCCTGCCTGCGTGGTGACCACATTGTAACCGGCCTGAGCAGCCACCTCGTGGTTGTTGGGGCCGGTGCCGTCGCCGTTCACCTTCTGGAACTCGCCGCCGGCAAAGTATTCAAAGCCGGAGTTTGCCAGCTCCACGCCGATCTGGTAGTAGTTCTTGCGGGTCTTCTGGTGGGCGTAGAAGGCGGCGGGAGTGGCGTGGTCGATGTTGACCGAGGAGATGACGCCCACCTTGTAGCCCTTCTGGGCGTGCAGCTTTTCGGCAATGGTCTCATAGGGCACATCGCGGGTCCAGGGGCACATGTTGATGACGCCGCTCTCGGTCTTGTGGCCGGTAGCAATGGAGGTTGCGGTAGAAGCGGAGTCCGGGCAGAAGGAGGTGCTGTCGTAGGTGGTCACGCTGCCCACGGTGGGGAAGCCAGTGAAGCTCAGGTCGGCTTCGGTCACAGCGCCGTTGTTGTCCACGGTGCCCTTGTAGAAGCGGGCAGACTGGATCTGGGCGGTGCCCATGCCGTCACCGATGAACAGGAAGATGTACTTGGGTTTCTTGAACAGGTCCAGCAGGCCGTTTTCCTCATCCTCGGCAGCAGCGGCGTCCGGCTGGGCTGCACTTGCAGCCACGGGTGCTGCGGCCATCATGCCGGCAGCGGAAGCGGCTGCACCAAACTTCAGAAAACTGCGGCGGGAGATCTTATTCTCTTTCATAACGTGATCCTCTCTTTTTATCCAATCAAACGCGGCGGGCCTGCCTCAGGCACCGTTTTTTTGTCTTTCGGGAACGTCTATATTGTAGCGCACCGCCGCCTGCGGAAAAACCATGCCGCCGCAAAGCTTTGGTAAAACCGGTGCGTGCGCTGCACCTTCAACGTAAAAAACCGGAAAATGATGTAAAATCCTGTGCAGACGGCGCTCTTTTTCCACAAACCGCGCCGGAAGGGTTGAAAATCGGACGCATTTCATTGTACAATAAAAGAGTAAGTGCTTTTTTACCTTTATATAGATGGAGAGGAATGTATTTTTATGGCAGAGATCAAAGTTCTGGCGCTGGATCTGGACGGCACCCTGACCAACAGCCAAAAGGAAGTCACGCCCCGCACCCGCGCTGCACTGGATGCCGCCATTGCAAAGGGCGTTACCATCGTGCTGGCCTCCGGACGGCCCACCGCCGGTATCACCCCGCTGGCAAAGGATCTGGGGCTGGATAAAAAGGGCGGCTGCATCCTGTCCTACAACGGCGGCAAGATCGTGGACTGCCGCACCGGCGAGACGCTGGTGGAAAAAACACTGGATGCGGCTGTCATCCCGGAGTTGTGCGCCTTTGCCGCCGCGCAGGATGTGGCTATCATCACCTATAATAAGGAGGGCGTCGTCACCGAACGCCCGGACGATCCATGGGCCCTGCGCGAATGCTTTACCTGCAAGCTGCCCATGACCGGCGTGGACGATCTGGCAAAGTATGTGGATTACCCCATCTGCAAAATGCTCATCACACTGGACCCTGCCCGCCGGGACGAAGTGTGGGCCGCAGGCAGACAGCAGTTCGATGGCCGCATCGACCTGTACCCCTCCAGCCCCTTCTTCATTGAAGCCGTGCCGCTGGGCGTGGCCAAGGACGGCAGCCTTGCCGCCCTTTTGGAGCGCATGGGTCTTGACCGCGAAAACCTGATGGCCTGCGGCGACGGCCTGAACGACCGCTCCATGATCGCCTACGCCGGTGTGGGCGTGGCGATGCAGAACGCCGAAGACCCGGTAAAGGACTGCGCCGATTATGTGACCGCTGCCGACAACGATCACGACGGCGTGGCTGAGGCCGTGGAGAAGTTTATTTTAAAGTAACGAGAGGAACACAAAACAATGCCGCGCAATCTGGTTTTATTTGATCTGGAATGGAACATCGGCTACCAGCCGTATACCTTTAATTACCACGGCGTGCAGCAGACCTTCCGGGGCGAGATCGTAGAGATCGGCGCCGTAAAGATCGACGAGGACGCCAACGTGCTGGATACTTTTTCCATCCATCTGCGCCCCCGCATCTTCCGCAAGCTGCAGCACCACATCGCCAAGGTCACCGGCCTGACGCAGGCCGATCTGGACAAAGGGGAGCCCATCGTGCAGGGCCTGCGCCGCTTTATGCAGTGGTGCGGCCCGGACGCCGAGTTTGCCGAGTGGGGCATGGACGATGTGCCTGTGCTCAAGCAGAACCTTTACCTGTGCAATATTGACGAGTCCAGGCCCACCGTCTGGTACGACCTGCAGCAGGTGTTCCTGCGGGAGCACCCCCGCAAGGAGGGCGAGGGTATGACGCTGGAAAGCGTGGTCACCCGTATGGGCATCCCCATGGAGCGGCAGTTCCACGATGCACTTTCCGATACGCTGTACACCGCCGATGTCTGCCGTCTGCTGGACCTGCGGGCGGGCCTTGCGGCCTACCCCACCGAGGACGAAGCCCTGCGGGCCAGCCTGTGCCCTGCCCCCGGCGACTACCGGGATTTTGAGGTGTTCCACGGCTACGTGGAGCAGTACACCTGGCGCACCGACCCCAAAATTTACACCATGAACTGCCCGGAGTGCGGTGCACCGCTGACTCCGGACGATGTGTGGCTGAAAAAGGGCAGCAACAGCTGGTACACCCTGAGCCAGTGCCCCCACTGCGCCGGCAGCGGCAGCGCTGCAGGCAAAGGCGTATTCCAGCGGTACAAGCTTGCCCGCCGCGACGGCCTGCACTGGAGCTATGCCCGCTGTCTCCAGATGCCGGACGACGCCTCCCTTGACCGCTGGGAGAAGCAGCGCACCGCCCAGCTGGAGCGGATGAAGGCCCGCGCAGAAAAGCAGGCTGCGGAGTAAAAGCGGCACCGGCTGCACTCGCCAAACCACCAGCGTGAGAAGCCTTTGCACTTCCCATTAAGGCTGTCTGGTCGATTTTATAGCAATTCAACTTTTTAATGCAGCAGCGGTGAATTGCATATCGCAAAGATGCCGTTTGAATGTTGCACTAATTTCTTGACTTGCGATAAAATTTGCGATAAACGATTTTGGGAAGGAATAGAATCATGTCGAAAGATGAATATTTGATCACAGATCCACCCCTTAAAGCGCTGACTGTTTTTGCGATGCCGATGATCCTTGGCAGCTTTTTTCAACAAGTATACAATATGGCCGATTCCATAATCGTTGGTCAATTTGTTGGCTCCTCGGCACTTGCGGCTGTTGGTGCTTGTGCTGCACTGACCAATGTTTTTATTTGTGTGGCGCTTGGTGCTGGTGTGGGCGCAGGTGTGCTTGTAAGCCGCTATTTTGGTGCAAAAAATTATGGTAAAATGAAAACCATTGTGTCAACGTCCCTGATCAGCTTTTTGATCTTAAGCGTTGTCCTTGGTGTCTTTGGCTTTTGCTTTTCCCATTTCATGATGAGCGGATTACAGACCCCTGCCGATATATTGGAAGAAGCAGTATTGTATCTGCGTGTCTACTTTGTGGGTTTCCCGTTTCTATTCATGTACAACATTCTTTCCACCATGTTCACTTCCATCGGTGAATCCAAAATTCCGTTGGGACTGCTGATATTCTCATCTATCCTGAATATTTTTATGGATCTCTGGATGGTGGCCGGTCTTGGTCTGGGGGTATTTGGTGCAGCCCTTGCGACCTTGATCGCACAAGGAATTTCTGCCGTGTTTTCGTTTTTGATCTTTCTGTCTCGGATGCGGCAATACAAGAGCTCCTTTAGCAGGTTCGACCGGCAGGAGCTGTATTCCACGCTTCGCATTGCGGTGCCATCGGTTTTGCAGCAGTCCACAGTGTCTATCGGTATGATGATCGTGCAGGCAGTGGTAAATCCCTTCGGCACACAGGCACTTGCCGGGTATGCGGCAACGATGCGGGTAGAAAATGTTTTTTCGCTGATCTTCGTATCCATCGGCAATGCAGTTTCGCCGTTTGTATCCCAGAATCTTGGCGCAAAGAAAATTGAGCGTATCAAAAAAGGTTATCATGCTGCACTGGTGTTGGATCTATGCTTTGCTGTTCTTGCTTTCGTGGTCATTGAAACACTGCACACACAGATTTCCTCGTTGTTCTTGGGAAAAGACGGAACCGCGTTGGCCTATCAGGTGTCCGGTGATTATATGAGATGGCTTGGTTACTTTTTCATCTTCATGGGCATCAAGATGGCAACGGATGGCGTTCTTCGCGGACTTGGGATCATGCGGCCGTTTCTTATTGCAAATATGGTAAACCTTGCAATCCGCTTGTCTGTTGCCTTGATTTGTGCACCGCGTTTTGGCATTGCTTTTGTTTGGCTTGCAGTCCCGGCAGGTTGGCTTGCAAACTTCCTTATTTCCTATGCGGCGCTCAGAAGATCGTGGCCAGAGGATAAAGCAGCGGTATCTCAATGATTTCATGCAGTGGAGAGGTGCTTTGTTCTGACGGGTTTCACTTACAGAGAATGTGACGCGAAAAAAATTCGCCGGTGTTCCGTGTGATGATAAAAATAGACCCCCGCAGGAGATTGCCTTAAGTGCAGCCTACACGCCAGACATGGCTTCGCGCAGCTTGCCGGAGCAGCCGGTGTCGTTTCTCACATGTTTTGCAGGAAATCACCTCTCTGCTTCGTAGTATCTCAAGGAAGCTGTGTGCAGGGCAAAAAAAGTCGTTTTCTGTTCACGGCTCTGTCATACAATGTGGATATACTACGGATAGACGGCCCGCGCTTTGGGAAAGGGCGCAGGCAGAAGGGATGGAATACGCACGATGAACGTTTGGCTGCGTCAGCTTGGAACGCTGGGATTCTGGGAAGCATTACTGGACAGTTTTGGCGACCTTGGCCCCATTGCCCCCATCGTGCTGGCCATGGTGGAGTCTTTTTTTCCGCCGCTGCCACTGATCGCCATTGTGGCGCTGAATGTGGCGGCCCACGGCGGCCTGCTGGGCTTTCTGTACAGCTGGGTCGGTGTGGCACTGGGCGGCAGCATCATGTTCCTGCTCTGGCGGCGGGTAGTCAAGCGCTTCTTCTGGAAGTTCGCCTCCCGCTCCCCCAAGCTGGAAAAGGCTCAGCAGTGGGTGAACCGCTTTGACACTTCATCGCTGTTTATGCTCACGCTTCTGCCCTTCACGCCAAGCTCCTTTATGCATCTGGCCTTTGGCATCTCGGACTTTGACGAAAAGCGGTACCTCATCACCATGCTGCTGGGCAAAGGTGTCATGGTGGCCCTGATCGCGCTGTTCGGGCAGTCGCTTGTCAGTTCCATGAAGAACCCGGTGTATCTGGTGCTGGCCATTCTTTTATGGGCAGGCATGTACTGGGTGAGCAAAAAGTTCTGCAAAAAGCACAATCTGGAATAATAATTTATAATAGAGCAACAGCAGACAGCCTGCGGGCTGTCTGCTGTTGCATTTTCATAATAAAGGCCCAAAAAAGGTAAACTCCATCTGTTGCGCTTATTTCCTTCGGAAATGACCGCGCAACCGGAAAATATGCCGCTTGCAACTACGGCCCCTTCCGTGAAAAAGCAAACCAGCCAAGCCCGCAGGCTTTGCCGGTTTGCAATATAAAAATAATATTTCATTATTTTATGCCCAGAGCAAAACGGAGGGCATTTAAAATCGTTTCCTCCCCCTTGACATTCACTTTGTCTGCTGTATAATATGTATGTTATCAAACAGTTTTATTCAAAACTGTCCAGTTTCAAACAAATCAAAGGAACCGATCATTATGTGTGACGAAATCAAAATCGATTGCTGCAAACGCACGGACCCGCCCTGGGAAAGCCCGCAGGTCATCCCGGCACAGATCCGCCGGGTGGACAACCTGATCTTCCGCAAGATCAACCAGTTTGCCCGCGAAAACGGCGTGGAGCAGGCCACCCCCATGCACGGGTGGATCATTGAGTATCTTTACCGCCACCGGGACGCTGCCGTATTTCAGCGGGACATCGAGCGGGAGTTCTCCATCACCCGCTCCACCGTGACCAACATCCTGCAATTGATGGAGCGCAAGGGGTATATCGAGCGGCGCAGTGTCCCGCAGGACGCCCGGCTCAAGCAGCTGGTGCTCACCGAAGAGGGCATCCGCTTCCACGAGAACACGATTCGTTCCTTCCATCAGACCGACGATTATGTGGCAGGGCTGCTGACGGAGGAAGAGAACACCGAGCTGCTGCGGCTGCTGAACAAGCTGCGGGATGCACTGAAATGAACCCTCTCAGGCTCGCCTTGCTCGCCAGCTCCCCTCTTTGGGGGAGCTGGCAAAGCCGACAGGCTTTGACTGAGAGGGTTTGTCAATTTGCCTAAAATCGGCTTGCTAAATTAGCAATTGTAAACATTTTTCGAACCATCTTGACAATTAAAATGTTTTGTATAAAATTGTTCTGTACCAAACAAATAAAAGCAACAGGAGGTAACTCAGATGATCAAAAAGTTAGTGTCTCATCTGGGCGAGTATAAACGCGCCGCAGTCCTGACACCGCTCTTTGCCGCTCTGGAAGCCGTGATGGATGTGCTTTTGCCCACCATCATGGCCTTCATCATCGATCAGGGCATTGAAAAGGGCGATATGAACGCCATCCTCAAGTACGGCCTGCTCACCTTTCTGGTGGCTGTGGTCGCGCTGGCGCTGGGCGTTCTGGCCGGCAAATACGCCGCCGAGGCATCCACCGGCTTTGCCGGCAACCTGCGCGATGCCATGTATGAGAACATCCAGCATTATTCGTTCTCCAACATCGACAAGTTCTCCACCGCAGGCCTTGTCACCCGCATGACCACCGATGTGACCAATGTGCAGAACGCCTTCCAGATGATCGAGCGCATGTGCGTGCGCGCCCCGGTGCATCTGGTGTTCGCCCTGTTCATGGCCGTGATGATCGGCGGCCCGCTGTCGCTGATCTTCGTGGTGGCTGTGGTCTTTCTTGTGGCGGTGCTGGCAGGCATCATGGTGCCCACCTTCCACATCTTTGACCGGGTGTTCAAAAACTACGACGCCCTGAATGCGTCCGTGCAGGAGAACGTCTCCGCCATCCGCGTGGTGAAGAGCTTCGTGCGCGAGGGCTTTGAGAACGAAAAGTACACCAAAGCCTGCCAGAGCCTGTATGACCAGTTCGTCAACGCCGAGAGCCGTCTGAGCTTCAACAACCCCGCCATGCTGGTCGCTGTCTACGGCTGCAACCTTGCACTGAGCTGGCTGGGCGCAAAATATGTGCTGCACGGTGCCATTACCACCGGCCAGCTGAACGCTCTGTTCGGCTACATCATGAACATCCTCATGGCCCTGATGATGCTCAGCATGGCCTTTGTCATGATCTCCATGTCTGCCGCTTCCGCCAAGCGTATCGTGGAAGTGCTGGACGAGACCACCGACCTGCCCCCCGCAAAGCAGCCGGTGCAGCAGGTGGCAGACGGCAGCATCCAGTTCGACCATGTCACCTTCAAGTATAAGCACGGCAGCGGTCAGCCGGTGCTGAACGACATCAGCTTTACCATCCGGCCCGGCGAGACGCTGGGCATCATCGGCGGCACCGGCAGCGCAAAATCCAGTCTGGTGCAGCTGATTCCCCGCCTGTACGATGCCGAGAGCGGCACCGTGCGCGTGGGCGGCGTGGATGTGCGGGACTACAACCTCGACGTGCTGCGCCGGGAGGTGTCCATGGTGCTGCAGAAGAACGTGCTGTTCAGCGGTACCATTCTGGACAACCTGCGCTGGGGCGACGAGAACGCCAGCGAGGAAGAGTGCATCCGTGTGGCAAAGCTTGCCTGCGCGGATGAGTTCATCGAGCGCTTCCCGGACAAATACAATACATGGATCGAGCAGGGCGGCTCCAATGTGTCCGGCGGCCAGAAGCAGCGCCTGACCATCGCCCGCGCTCTGCTGCGCAAGCCCAAGGTGCTGATTTTGGACGACTCCACCAGCGCCGTGGATACCGCTACCGATGCCAAGATCCGCAAGGCGTTCCGCGAAGAAATTCCCGGCACCACCAAGATCATCATTGCGCAGCGCATTTCCTCGGTGCAGGACGCTGACCGCATCCTTGTGCTGGACAACGGCCACATCGATGGTCTGGGCACCCATGAGGAACTTTTGAAGACCAACGCCATCTATCAGGAAGTCTACAGCAGTCAGACACAGGGCGGCGGCGACTTTGACAAACAGGGAGGTGAACAGTAATGGCTCAGGCAAAAGAAGTTCGCGGCCCCGGCCCCCGCATGGGCGGCCCGCGCCCCAAAGTGGAAAACCCGGGCAAGCTGCTGAAGCGCATCATGGATGAGGTATTCCGGCACTATCTGCCCCACTGCATCCTTGTGCTTGTCTGCATCGTGGTCAGTGCACTGGCAAACGTACAGGCCAGTCTGTTCTTAAAGACCCTGATGGACGATTACATCGTGCCCATGACTCAGCAGCAGAACCCGGATTTTGCCCCGCTGGCAGCAGCCCTGCTGCGGGTGGGCGTCATCTATGTCATCGGCATTCTGGCAGCGTGGGGCAACGCCCGCATCATGGTCAACGTGACGCAGGGCACCCTGCGCAACCTGCGCACCCAGCTGTTCACCCACATGGAGAGCCTGCCCATCAAGTATTTTGACCAGCATCCCCACGGCGATATCATGTCCGTGTACACCAACGACGTGGATACCCTGCGCCAGATGCTCAGCCAGAGCATCCCGCAGCTGGTGTCCAGCGCCATTACCATTGTTTCGGTGTTCTTCAGCATGTGCATGCTCAGCTGGCAGCTGACGATCGTCACCATGCTGATGGTGGCGCTGATGATGTTCTGCTCCAAAAAGATCACCCAGCAGTCCGGCAAATACTTCATCCAGCAGCAGCGGGATCTGGGCAAGTTGAACGGCTACATCGAAGAAATGATGGAAGGCCAGAAGGTCGTCAAGGTGTTCACCCACGAGCAGAAGGCGCTGGACGGTTTCCGCCAGCTGAACGACCAGCTGAAGGACAGCGCCAACAAAGCCAACAGCTTTGCCAACATCATGATGCCGGTCAACGCCCAGCTGGGCAACATCAGCTATGCCGTCTGCGCGCTGGCAGGCGCAGCCATGGCCGTGAGCGGCATGGGCGGCACGACCCTTGGCACGGTGGTGGCTTTCCTGAGCCTGAACAAGGGCTTCAACATGCCCATCAGTCAGGTGTCCATGCAGGCCAACAGCGTCATCATGGCACTGGCCGGTGCTGAGCGCATCTTCAAGATGATGGATGAGCCCAGCGAGACGGACGAAGGCTATGTGACCCTTGTCAACGCAAAGTACGACCGCAACGACCAGCTGGTGGAGACGGACGAGCGCACCGGCATCTGGGCATGGAAGCACCCGCACCACGATGGCACCACTACCTACCACAAGCTGGCGGGTGACATCACCTTTACGGACGTGGACTTCGGCTATGTGCCGGAGAAGACCGTCCTGCACGGCATCAACCTCTATGGCCGTCCGGGCCAGAAGATCGCCTTTGTCGGCTCTACCGGTGCGGGCAAGACCACCATCACCAACCTCATCAACCGGTTCTACGACATTCAGGACGGCAAGATCCGCTACGACGGCATCAACATCCACAAGATCAAAAAGGCCGACCTGCGCCGTTCTCTGGGCATCGTGCTGCAGGACACCCACCTGTTCACCGGCACGGTGATGGAGAACATCCGCTATGGCCGGCTGGATGCCACCGATGAAGAGTGCATCGCCGCCGCCCGCCTTGCCAACGCCGACAGCTTCATCAAGCGCCTGCCGGAGGGCTACAACACCATGCTCACCGGCGATGGTGCCAACCTCTCGCAGGGGCAGCGCCAGCTGCTGGCCATCGCCCGCGCCGCCGTGGCAGATCCCCCGGTGCTGATCCTGGACGAGGCCACCTCCTCCATCGATACCCGCACCGAAGCGCTGGTGCAGCGCGGCATGGACGGCCTGATGTACGGCCGCACCAGCTTTGTCATCGCGCACCGCCTGTCCACCGTCCGCAATGCAGACTGCATCGTGGTGCTGGAGCAGGGCCGCATCATCGAGCGCGGCAGCCACGACGAGCTGATCGCCAAAAAGGGCAAGTATTACCAGCTCTATACCGGCAATCTGGCCGAGAACTAAGCTTTTTCTGCCTCCTCAAAGGAGCCGCCGCACCGGCACACCGCCGTGCGGCGGCTCCTTTTTGTCCTCTTGAAAACAGCAAAAGCCACGACGCGCATGCACCGTGGCTGAATTTGACCTATAAACAGGAACGGGGGACGGCATCAAAACCATCCCCCATCGATTGGCATTTGGTGGGTGTGCCCCTTCCCACATTTCTTTTGGCCCAATGGGCGTGTAGCAGCACATTCTCTACTTCAAATGCAACCTTATCCTATGTTTATTATAGCATCTTTATTCCCTGATGTAAAGAATAGGGTTTCGCTCCATCAGTTTTTTCAGATTTTTATCACGGATCCGATAAAACGTCATCACGGAATTTTTAAGACTTGAATCATCCGTATCCAACACAAGCCGGATCACAACATTCAGATTCGTATCCGGAAGTTTCTTTACCGCAAAAATCGTTCCCGCGTTTTTCCGATCTTTAAGCAGAATGTCTGGAGACGATACCAGCTCACCTGCATACCGTTCAAACAGCAGATAATCCTCCGGATGCCGTTCCCTGATATGACCGGCCCGTTCGTCTGTTACAATTACTTCTGTAGTTTGTAAAGGTCCAAACACCGGAACGAGCGGAGCAGGGTCCAGATTACCGAGAACCGTCAGAATGATTTTGTCCACGCTCCTGTCTTTGTCGATAAAATAAAGTATAGCATGATTCTGTGTCGCTGTAAAGTCAGGTGTCGAGCACCTTTTAAAAGCAGGATACATCCGAAATCATTTTTCACCCGCTCTGGACAATCACCCCCTGTTCGCGGTATACTGAACCTTGAATGAATTGCAGGAAAACGAGGTCAGAACATGGCATATCCGGAGAACATCCTTACATTGGACATCCTGCCCCTTTCGGCAGACACAGCCCGGCTGGTGCGGGTGTACGGCACCGCCCCCTGCGTGGTGCTGCCTGCCGTCCTGCCTGCGCCGGAGGGCGGCAGTTTTGCTGTCACCGAGCTGGGCGGCTACTGCTTCTCGGAAAAGCCTCGCAGCCTGCCTGCGGCAGACAAGACCTGCCGCTATACGGTGGAGCCGGACGGCACGGTGCAGCTGACCCGGGCATTCGGGCAGGCGGTGGGCGGCACCTGCCGTCGATATGACTTCGACTTTGACGCCCCGGCAGCGGACGAAGAAGCGCTGCACCCGGTGTGCGGCAATTTTCTGGAAGAGATTGCCCTGCCGGACAGTTTGCAGGTGATCGGCAGCTGCGCCTTTTACAACTGCCGCAGCCTGCGCTTGCTCACGGTGGGCAGCGGCAGCCTGACCGTAGGCAGCGATGTGTTTTTGAACTGCTTCGCGCTGGAAACCATCCGGGTGCAGGCCGCGCCCGGGGACTCCACCGGTCTGTTTGCCCTTGTGAACAACATCACCGAGGCCGTGCGGGCGGAGTTCCGGCCTGCCGGTGCCGCCGCGCCGCTGGCGGCGCTGTGGTATCCCGCCTACTGGGAGGACATCGAGGAGACCCCCGCCCACATCCTGCTGCATACCTTTTCCGGGCAGGGATACCATTACCGACAGTGTTTTCTCAATAATATATTCCTGCCTGCAGAATATGACAGCATCTTCCCGCAGGGCCACGACGCCGACGATGCCAATGTGATGGCAATGCTCTGCTTTGACCGGCTGCGGTATCCGTGGCAGCTGACCGAAGCCGCCGCCGGGCATTACCGGGCGTTTTTGGCAGCCAACACCGACCGGGTGCTGGCCCGCCTTTTAAAGGCGCAGGACCTTGACGGCATCCGCGCCCTGCTGGCGCTGGATGTGCTGGACAAAGCCGGTTTTGCGTCCGCCGCTGCCCTTGCCGCCAAGGCAGAGAATGCATCTGCCGCCGCCCTGCTGGCAGATGCAGAGCACAAAAAATATGCCCCTCAGCCCAAAAAGCAGCGGTACGATTTTGATTTTTAAGGAAAAGAAAACTCCTTCCGTCGCACTTCGTGCGCCAGCTCCCTCTGAGAGGGAGCCTTTGGCATTAAGGGTAAGCTTCCGATTTCGCCAGAGGCCCCATCCCCGAGGGGGCTGGCATCGCGCAGCGATGACTGGGGGAGTTTGCAGCGAGGCTGAGAGGGTTCTAAGTGAGGTGACATCTTTGCCCCAAACCATCCAAAAAGAAAAATTTTTCGACCCCCGCAAGCCCTTCCAGTCCCAGCGGCCCGAGACCCACGAGGAATGGCAGGCACGCATGGGCGGCGAGGTGCTGGCGGTGGTGCGCAGCGGGCTGTATCTGGACTTCCGGTTTCTGGATATGGCACTCAGCGCCCTGTCCCCTGCCCCGGACGAGCGCTGCCGGGTGCTGGCTACGGACGGTCAGGCCCTGTTTTATCAGCCCAGCCATCTGCTGCGGCTCTATCAGGACAATCCAAAATATCTCAACCGGTTGTATCTGCACACCATATTCCATTGCGTATTCCGTCATCTCTGGCTGAAAGGCCGCCGGGAGCCGCAGCTGTGGAGCCTTGCCTGTGATATCGCGGTGGAGAACGTCATCGACAGCCTGAACCGCACCAGCGTCAAGCGCCCGCTGACCTATGTGCGGCAGAACGCCTATCAGCAGATCACTGCAGAGGAAACCGTGGTGGCAGCTGCGCCGGTGTACCGGTGGCTCACCCGGCAGACCCCCGGCGTGCTGCGGCAGCTGGAGCGGGAGTTCGTGACCGACGACCACCGCCTGTGGCCCAAGGACGCTCCCGACCAGCCCCAGCAGATGCCCACTCCCCTGCCCCAGAAAACGTGGCAGAAGATCGGGGAGCGGATGCAGACCGAGCTGGACCTGCGGGACAAGGAAGCGGGCGATGGGGCCGATGCCCTGAAGCAGCAGGTGAAAGCCGCCAACCGCAGCCGCCGCAGCTACAGGGACTTCCTGCGCCGGTTCTGCGTGCTGCGGGAGGAAGTCAAGCTGGACCCGGACGAGTTCGACCTGAACTTCTACACCTACGGCCTTTCGGTGTACGGCAACCTGCCCCTCATCGAGCCGCTGGAAAGCCGGGAGAGCAAAAAAATCGAGGAGCTGGCCCTTGTCATCGACACCAGCTACTCCACCTCCGGTGAGCTGGTGCGGGCATTCCTTGCCGAGACCTACACTCTGCTGAAAGGGCGGGAAAATTTTTTCCACCGCATGAACCTGCACCTCATTCAGGCGGACAACGCCATCCGGCAGGATATCCTCATCCACAACGAGGACGAGCTGATCCACGCCATGAACCATTTTGAGCTGCGGGGCGGCGGCGGAACGGACTTCCGCCCGGCATTCGAGTACGTGAACCAGCTCTGCGCTGAAAAGAAGTTTGCGAACCTGCGGGGTCTCTTATACTTCACCGACGGCATGGGCACCTACCCCGCCAGGCGCCCGGCCTACGACACCGCTTTCCTGTTTTTGGGGGAGCGGTTCGACGATGCCAATGTGCCGCCGTGGGCCATGAAGGTGGTTCTGGACGAAGAAGAATTTACCGGTACAGCAGCCCGCCCGGCCAGTGCTCTTGCAGACGCGCTGGCCGAGGAGGACGATTTGTACCGTGACCTGAACAACTCCTGATAAAGAGGGGAACATCTGTTATGAACATCAAACGTGCCAAAGAAGAGATCGAACATACTGTAAAAGCCTACCTTGCCAAGGATGCCTTGGGCGAATACGCCATCCCGGCCATCCGGCAGCGCCCCATCCTGCTGATGGGGCCTCCGGGCATTGGCAAGACGCAGGTGATGGAGCAGGTGGCCCGGGAATGCGGGGTGGCGCTGGTGGCCTACACCATCACCCACCACACCCGCCAGAGCGCTGTGGGCCTGCCCTTCATCCGCCAGCGCAACTACGGCGGAAAAGACGTCTCGGTGACTGAATACACCATGAGTGAGATCATCGCCAGCATCTACGCCAAAATGGAGGCCACCGGTCTTGCGGAGGGCATCCTGTTCATCGACGAGATCAACTGCGTGTCCGAAACGCTGGCCCCCACCATGCTGCAGTTTTTGCAGTGCAAGACCTTTGGCAATCAGGCTGTGCCTGCAGGCTGGGTCATCGTGGCGGCAGGCAACCCGCCGGAGTACAACAAGTCGGTGCGGGATTTTGACATCGTGACGCTGGACCGTGTGCGCCGCATGGACATTGAGCCGGATCTGCCGGTGTGGAAGGACTACGCCCGCGCGGCCCACATCCACAGCGCCATCCTGAGCTATCTGGAGCTGCACCCCCAGAACTTCTACCAGATCAACGCAGACGTGGACGGCACCCAGTTCGTCACCGCCCGCGGTTGGGAAGACCTGTCCAATCTGCTGGACACCTACGAAGCGCTGGGTCTGCAGGCAGACGAGGAGCTGATCCGGGAATACATCCAGCACCCGAAGATCGCCGAGGATTTCTCGGCGTACCTCGACCTCTATTATAAGTACCGCGATGACTACGGCGTGGAGGAGATCCTTGCCGGGCAGGCAAAGCCCGCCGTGTTCGCACGGCTGCTGCAGGCCCCCTTTGACGAGCGGCTCAGCCTTGTCAGTCTGCTGCTGGCCGGGCTGGGCACCCGGTTCACCGCATCCCGGCAGGCGGACGCTGTGGCCGACAGCTGCTACGCCCTTCTGCGGGAGACCAAAAAAGCCCTTGCCACCCTGCCAGAGGATATCCCGGACGGCTCCGCGGAGCTGTTCCACCAGCAGCTCGTGGATTACGATGCCGAGACCCAGCAAAAGCGCGCGGCGGGGCTGCTCTCCAAAGACAGCCTGACCACCCGTCTGCAGGTCCTGGCCGTACTGCGTCAGTGGGAGGGCGAACTGCGCCGCGCCAGCGCCGCCGGGACACAGGAAGCCTTCGACCTGCTGCGCGGGCAGTTCCAGTCTCTGGCCGATGCGCGCGAAAAGGCCCAGCAGACCGCCAGCGCCGCGCTGGAAGCCGCCTTTGACTTTATGGAGCAGGCCTTTGCCGAAAGTCAGGAGATGGTGGTGTTCGTCACCGAGCTTACCGTGGACCCTGCGTCCCACGCTTTCCTCACTGAGAACGGCTGTGAGCGCTACTTCCAGTACAACAAGGATCTGCTGCTGGACCACCGCAAAGCTGCCCTGCAGCAGGAGCTGGCGGCAGAGCAGCGCCGCCACGGCGGGGTGTGATCCATGCTGGAAAACCTTCTGTTCAGCCTGAACAGCACCCTGCCGCTGTTCTTCCTCATGCTGCTGGGCTATGTGCTGCACCGCACCGGCTTTCTGAGCGATGCCTTTGTGGCAGGGGCCAACAAATTCGTTTTTTACGCTGCACTGCCGGTGCAGCTCTTCCGCGACCTTGGCAAAAACGACGTCCGCACCACCTTTGACGGCCGGTACGTCCTGTTCTGCTTTGTGGTCACACTGGTGAGCATCCTTGTAATCTGGGCGCTGGCAAAGGTATTTTTAAAGGGCACCGGCCTTGTGGGCGAGTTCGTGCAGGCGTGCTACCGCTCCTCTGCCGCCATTCTGGGCTCGGCCTTTCTGCAGAGCATCTACGGCGACGCCAGCATGTCCAGCCTGATGATCTTAGGCAGCGTGCCGCTTTACAACATTATGGCTGTGGTCATCCTGACGCTGGAAAGCTCGGCCGCCGCCCAGACCGGCAGCATGTCCGCAAAGCTGAAAAAAAGCGCCAAAGGCGTCCTGACCAACCCCATCCTGCTGGGCATTGCGGCAGGCTTTGCATGGAGCATGCTGCACATTTCCATGCCTGCCATGCTGGATAAGACCCTCTCCAATGTGGCCGGGCTGACCAGCCCTCTGGCCCTGCTTGCCATCGGTGCGGGCTTCAAGGGCCGCAAGGCGCTGGGCTATCTCAAGCCCACCACCATCGCCACCGTGGTCAAATTGATGATCCTGCCCGCACTGTTCCTGCCGCTGGCGGTGCACCTTGGCTTTACAGACGAAAAGCTGGTGGCACTACTGGTGATGCTGGGCAGCATCACCACCCCGGCGTGCTACGTCATGGCAAAGCAGATGGGCCACGAAGGCATCCTTACCGGCAGCGTGTGCGTCACCACCACCTTGTTCAGTGCCTTCAGCCTGACCTTCTGGCTGTTCGTGCTGCGGAGCCTCGGGTATATTTTATAACCTCTTTTGCATAGCAAAACAGCGGACAGCCTGCAGGCTGTCCGCTGTTTGCTTTTCAGACGTTTTGGGGGAAGCAGGCTGCACCGAAGGGATGCAGCTTCTGCCTTTTATTCGGTCATTTCCAGTTCAGCGATCCATTCCCGCACACGGTCGGGACGGTTTGTCATGATGGCATCCGGCTGCAGCGGCCAGAGGTCTTTTACCGCCTTTTCCCCGTCCACTGTCCAGTATGCCGTCTTGATGCCCAGATCATGCAACTTCTGCACCATGCTGGGCTGCTGATAGGCGGTGTGGTACTCGCAGCTCACCCAGTCCGGCTTGAAATCCAGCGTCTGGACATACTTCACCGGGTCCCGCTGCTCCAGCAGGTGCTGGATCACTTCTGTCAGGCTCTCGTCCGGAAAATCCACCTGCAGCATACTGACATAATTGCCCATCCAGCGCAGCATCCAGCTGCAGTTCTCGTCGTCCACATTTTCCACCGAGAGCATCGGCAGCTGTGGAAAATCATCCTCTTCCAGACTGTTCTGCAAGCCAAGGATCTCCCAAATGGCGGTGGGCAGAGCCATGGTCTCCATGGCGCCGTAGACCAGCACGCCCACCTTCAGCTCCGGCATCAGCTGCTTTGCCTGCCGCAGCAGGTCATGGTTAAACGAGATCAGCACCAGCCGATCGGTGATATCCGCCGCACGGATCTCTTCGATCACCCGGGGCACAAAGTCCGGGTCGTTATTAATGGTGGCCTTCAATTCCAGCTGGACAACAGTGCCTTCCATTTCCCTGCACAGCGCCAACGCCTCCTGCAGGGTGGCGATCCGCTCATCCTTGTAGCTCACATCCTTCCAGCTGCCAAAGTCCAGCGCCTTCAACTCCTCCATGGTCATGTCGTAGATCTGGCCCCGCATATCGGTGTGCCAGTCAATGAGAAAATCGTGGTGGATGACCAGCTTTTTGTCTCCGGTCTGCTGTACGTCCATCTCCACGCCGTCCGCGCCGATCTCCATCGCCTTGCGGAATGCTGTAAGGGTATTTTCCGGTGCAAGGTAGGACGCACCACGGTGTGCAATGATCTCAGGCATCATTCTTTTCTGATTCCTCTCTCGTTTGTTTTTGTATTTTATGCAAGGTCGGTGCCGTTTGAAGCAATGACCTTTTTGTACCAGTAAAAGCTGTCCTTGCGGCTGCGGGCCAAAGTGCCCCTGCCGTCGTTGTCCTTATCCACATAGATAAAGCCGTAGCGCTTTTTCATTTCGCCGGTAGAGGCGCTCACCAGATCGATGGGGCCCCATGTGGTGTAGCCCATCAGCGGCAGGCCATCCTCGTTGATGGCCTTTTCCATCTGTTCAATGTGGGCCCTCAGATAATCGATCCGGTAGCTGTCGTGGATGGAGCCATCCGGCTCCACCGTGTCCACCGCGCCAAGGCCGTTTTCCACAATGAACATGGGCTTCTCATACCGGTCATAGATGGTGTTCAACGTCACGCGCAGGCCCACCGGGTCGATGGCCCAGCCCCACTCGCTGGCCTTGAGGTAGGGGTTCTTTACAGCTTCAAACACCGCGTTGCCACCGGTCTTTTCTTCTGCCATGATCACCTTGTCCGTGGTGATGCAGCGGCTGGAATAGTAGCTGAAGGAAACAAAGTCCACCGTGCCCTCCCGCAGGGTCTTTTCGTCCTCCGGCTCGGTCTGCAGCACGATGCCTGCCCGCTCCATCCGCTTTTTTGCCCACACCGGGTAAGCGCCCCGGGCCTGCACATCGGTAAAGAAGTAGTTGTCGCGGTCCGCTTCCTGTGCGGCGCGGATATCCTCCGGTGCACAGGTGCGCGGGTAATACTGGCCCGCTGCCAGCATACAGCCCACCATGGCACCGGGCATCTTTTCGTGGGCCAGCTTCACGGCCTTTGCGCTGGCCACCAGCTCATGATGTGCCGCCTGATACTGCACCTGCTTTCCGTTCTCGCCCGGATGGAACACCAGTCCTGCGCCGGTGAAGGGCAGATGCAGCAGCATGTTGATCTCGTTGAAGGTCAGCCAGTATTTCACCTTGCCCCTGTACCGGTCGAACAGCACCTCACAGTAGTGCACATAGGCATCCACCATGCGGCGGTCCTTCCAGCCGCCGTATTTTTTGATGAGAGCAATGGGCGTATCAAAATGGCAGATGGTAACAAGCGGCTCGATCCCATATTTATGGCATTCATCGAACACTGCATCGTAGAAGGCAAGGCCCTCTTCGCTCGGCTGGGCATCATCGCCGTTTGGCAGGATGCGGGTCCATGCGATGGACAGCCGGAAACACCGGAAGCCCATCTCGGCAAAGAGGGCGATATCCTCTTTGTAGTGGTGATACAGGTCAATGGCCTCGTGGCTGGGGTAATAGTGCCTGTCGTCGCATTCCAGCATTTCCAGCCGACCCAGCGCCACCGGAAAGCGGTCAGCACCAAACGGGGTCACATCCACGGTGGCAAGGCCCTTGCCGCCCGCCTGCCATGCGCCTTCGCACTGGTTGGCAGCGGTGGCACCGCCCCACAGAAAATCTTTCGGGAAACTGCCCATACGTAAAACCTCCCTGTTTTCTATCTTTCCGGCACCGGACAGGCCGGAGCCCTGCTTTATCTAGTATAAAATAACGCACAATCCGCTCTGTGTCTATGCCCGCATTTTACAAAAAACTGCTTCATTGTTGTGAAAGTACGACTTTTATCGTCAAATCGCCGAATTTCACTTTTATTTTTCGTACATTTTTCACGAGAAAAATGCAAAAACAGCCCGATTTTCCTTTCATTCTGTTTCTTTCAAACTGTCCGCAGACATGGTACAATAATCAGGTAAGATACACCGCCGCTTTTTCGGCATTGGAAAATGGAGTGTTTGATTATGACTGAGTTCAAGCCCATTAAAGAAGGCAAGGTCCGTGAGATCTATGATAACGGTGACAGCCTCATCATGGTTGCTACCGACCGCATTTCCGCGTTTGATGTCATCCTGAAAAACAAGGTCACCAAAAAGGGCACTGTTCTGACCCAGATGAGCAAGTTCTGGTTCGATTACACCCGCGATCTGCTGCCCAACCACATGCTGAGCGTGGACGTGAAGGATATGCCGGAGTTCTTCCAGCAGCCCCAGTTCGACGGCAACAGCATGATGTGCCGTAAGCTGACCATGCTGCCCATCGAGTGCATCGTGCGCGGCTATATCACCGGCAGCGGCTGGGCCAGCTACCAGAAGACCGGCAAGGTGTGCGGCATCCAGCTGCCCGAGGGCCTGAAGGAATCCGACAAGCTGCCCGAGCCCATCTACACTCCCTCCACCAAGGCCGAGATCGGTGACCACGACGAGAACATCTCCTACGAAAAGAGCATCGAGGTGCTGGAAAAGCAGTTCCCCGGCCACGGCGAGGAGTATGCCACCAAGCTGCGCGACTACACCATTGCCCTGTACAAGAAGTGCGCTGCGTATGCACTCTCCCGCGGCATCATCATTGCCGACACCAAGTTTGAGTTTGGTCTGGATGAGAACGGCAACGTGGTGCTGGGCGACGAGATGCTCACCCCGGATTCCTCCCGCTTCTGGCCGCTGGAGGGCTACGAGCCGGGCCACAGCCAGCCTTCCTTCGATAAGCAGTTCGTGCGCGACTGGCTCAAGGCCAACCCCGACAGCAACTACGACCTGCCGCAGGATGTCATTGACAAGACCATTGCCAAGTATCTGGAGGCTTACGAGCTGCTCACCGGCAAAAAGCTGTAAATTTTACGATAAAACGAATCCCGGCAGATGCTTGACAGCTCTGCCGGGATTCGCTATAATGTCTATAGAAAGGGCACTGCGACAAGCGGTTGGCCCCAGTTCAAGGTTTACAGTTTTTGAGAACCGTCACCGTGCCGGGTGGCGGTTCTTACTTTTTCACGCGAATGGTGAATGTCAATCCAAACAAGTGGAATGTCAAAGTAATTGGCATGTACTCACCTCCTTTCGGAAGTGAGGGCCGAACCGCCTGCCGTTGTTTGCAGTGCCCCGCCGCCTTTCAGCAGCAGAGATAGCATAACATAGTTTTCGGCTGATTTCAACAAAAAAATGCTTCCGTGCGGCGCACGGAAGCATTTTTTGTTTCACTCACTCAGCTCTGCGCTTTCCTCGGAAAAAGCTTCGGACTCTGCCGTTTCTTCGTTTTCTTCATCCAGCAGGTACTGCACCTCGGTCTGCTTTGCCATCTGCTCTGCTGTCCAGTCCAGCTGTGCGATGCCGTCCAGCTCCAGCGTGTACTGCTCCACATGCTGCAGCGTACCGGCGGCAAAGCTCTGGCCCGGGTCGTTGTCCGGAGCCCATGCGATCCGCAGCTCGTCCGGCAGTGCACTGCACTGCTGCACGGCATCGGTCACCCTGCGGCAGTCCTGTGCAAATGCCTGCACGCTGTCATAATCGCCGAACAGCTCCACGGTCAGGTTCAGATGACCGTCTCCTGCGCCCAGATCCCGGAGCGTTTCCGCCTTGCTGCTGTACAGATAGGCGTTTCCGCGGATGTCCTTTACCCTGACCTCCGGCGCGGTCGTTTTGATCCGGTCATAGGCTTCCGCTGTGTATTCCTGCCCCAGCCTGAGCTCGGTCTGACGGCGCTGGGGGCCGATCTCCTCCCACACCACCGGCAGCAGCGAAAGGCCAAAGCACCCGGCCATGAGCACAAGGCAGATCAGCACCGACCAGAAATCGTATTTCCAGCGGCCCGGGCGGGCGGCAAAAAAGAGCACCTCGCCGCCCAGCATCACAAGGCCTGCTGCCGGGATGATCCGGAGCACCGGCTGTGTGGGAAAGCCCGGCACAAAATAGGTGAGCAGAAAGAAGATGCCCGCCGCGATCAGGCATACACCCAGCGTAAAGCTGCCCACCCGGCGCAGCGGCGGCTGTTTCCCGGGCATTTCCGAGGCAGCAGAGCCGGTCTCATTCTTCTCGTCCATCCTCGTCCTCCGTCTCGTCCTCCGGGGTCACAGTCTTGCCCAGCAGGGCCGAGAGCTTGGGCATTGCAAAGCCCTTTTTCTCCGGCCCGGCCGGTGTTTCCTGTGCGGCATACTCGGTAAAATCGGCGTCCGCGGCCTTCTGCTTCGGCTTTCTGCCCTTGGGGCCGCGCACCAGCCACGCACCGCAGATGATCAGGGCCACGCACACCACGATCTCCGGCAGCTGATCCATCATCAGGTAAAGTGCGCGGAAGAAGGGGCTGCTCTGGCCCCAGCGCCACACGATATCCCCCAGCGTGTTCATAAGGATGTTCTGGTAGGCCACCAGTGCGCCCAGCACGATCAGGCCCCAGCCCAGCAGCTTGTGGCTGTCCATCATGAACTCCTGCATCCGCTGGTCCTTCCAGTTGATATGCACCAGATAATCGTCCTCCGGGGCGGTGCCTGCGCCGATCTGCGCCCGGAGATTGAAGGTGTCAAAAAAGCTGTACATCCACACGATGGCGCAGCCGATGGTCAGCACTTGCAGCGTAGATACGCCAATTACAACGAACAGGCAGAACATCGTGATCAGCGAAAGGCCGCGCTTCATATAGCCCTGATACATCTGGCCTGCGCCCGGGCAGAAGGCAAAGATAAAGGTCAAAATCCCGTTTTTCATCATGATCGATTCCCTCATTTCGTTTGATCGGTAAGCGGCAGATCTCTTTTGTCCTCTGCCGCCGGGCTGTGGGCCCCAAACAGCAGGTCATTGACCGCCTTTGAAAAAGACGCCTGCGGCTTCGGCTCTTCGTCCTCCACCGGTCGGCCCAGTGTTTTCGGCTCGGCAGGCCGACGGCCATCCTCCACCGGTCGGCCCAGCTGCGCAGGTTCTTCGGTCTGGCTCTGGCTGGCTTCCTGTGTCCAGCTGTGCAGCTCCTGCCGGAAGTCCATCAGCTGCTCCACGGTACCGGAGCGCCACATGGTGAACGCCAGCACTGCCGCCACACCGGCCACTGCAGCACGGCCCCATGTGTTCTGCATCAGCCGCACCCAGACGGCGGCCATCACAGCCTTGTGCGCGGAGTGCGGCGGCGTTTCCAGCGCATCTGCCGTCAGCAGGGCCGTGTAACGATCCATGCATTTATCGCAGTAGGCAAGGTGCTCTGCTGTTTCCAGCCGCCCCAGCTCGTCCAGCCCGCCTGCCTGCAGGGCCTGCAGGCCTTCGTCGGTCAGGCAGCCGTTTTTGTCAAACAGTTCCATGTACACACTCCCCTCCGTAGCGCTCACGCTGTAATATCTGCTGTGCCAGCATCTTTTTGGCCCGGTAGATCTGTGCCTCCACCGTCTTGGGCGGGCGGCCGCACAGCTGTGCCGCCTCGGCCATGGTGTGCTGTTCCAGCAGCACAAGACGGCAGGGCGTTCTGTAGGGCTCCCGCAGGTCCAGGATCATGGCGGTGAGCTCTTCTTCGCCCAGAGCATCCAGCACCTGCTTTTCCGGCCCGGTGCCGGGCGGCGCACCCTCCAGTGCCAGCACCTCATCGCCGGGGGTGTTCACCCGGCGTACCCATGCGCTGCGCAGATAGTCTTTTGCCTTGTTGGAAGCAATGCGCGCCAGCCACTGTTTTTCAAACCCGGGCGGGCAGCGGTCAATGGCCCGCCATGCCGCCAGAAAGGTCTCCTGAGTCAGGTCCTGCGCATCGCCCACATCCGGCACCAGCTGGTGGCAGACCGTATACACGAGCGACTGGTATTTTTGCACCATCGCGCTGAATTCCAAGGTCGTCAACGATCCACCCACCTCCTTTCGGTTTCGTCCCGGTCCGACGAAGTGCAGCCTTTGCATTGCCCTTCTGCACATTCATACGAAACAGCCGTTCAAAATCCTGCAAAAAATTTTATTTTTATGATACAATAGAAGTAGTATAGCACAAAAGGAGGCATTCGGCCATGGCTGTTAGTACCCGTCAGGCACTTTTGCAGGCCCTTTCCTCTGCCGGGGGCAGCTACGTTTCCGGCCAGCAGCTGGCCGAGACCCTCGGCGTGAGCCGCGCTGCCGTGCACAAGGCCGCTGCGGCCCTCACGGCCCAAGGTTACGCGCTGGAAGCTGCGCCACGCCGGGGCTACCGGCTGGCGGGCGGTGACCCGTTCTGCACCGAAGCCATCGGGGACTACCCTGCACCCATCTATTTATATGACACGCTGGAAAGCTCCAACCGCACGGCAAAGCTGCTGGCGCTGGATGGTGCACCCCATGGCACGCTGGTGCTCACCGCCCACCAGAGCGCCGGACGCGGCAGGCTGGGCCGGAGATTTGAAAGCCCGGCAGGCAAGGGCGTTTACTGCTCTGTGCTGCTGCGCCCGGAAATGCCCGCCGCCAATGCCCAGACCGCTACCATCAGCGCCGCGGTGGCGGTCTGCCGTGCCGTGAAAAAGCTCTGCGGGCTGGAGCTTGCCATCAAGTGGGTCAACGACCTGTACTATCAGGGCAGAAAGGTCTGCGGCATCCTGACCGAAGCAGGGACCGACCTTGAGAGCGGACAGCTGGAATGGCTGGTGGTCGGCATCGGGCTGAACCTTACTTCCACCGCCGCCGACTGGCCGGAGGAGCTGGCCCGCAGGGCCGGGAGCCTGTACCCCGGCGGGCCTGCCCCGGTGAGCCGGGCCGCGCTGGCCGGGGCCATTGCCCGGGAGCTGCTGGCCCTCTGCCCCGGCTTTGACTGTCTGGATGAGTACCGCGCCCGGTGCTTTGTGCCCGGCCACTGGGTGACGGTGTGTGCCGAGACCGAGACCTACGCCGCAAAGGCCCTTGCCATCGACGAGGAAGGGCGGCTGGTCATCCAGCGGGAGAACGGCCGACAGGAGGCTCTGCGCTGCGGCGAGGTGACCACACGGCCTGCACGGACCGAATAAGACGCAAAAAAGCACCCTTTCCTGCCCGGAAAGAGTGCTTTTTATGTTCTGCACTTATGTATCCAGATCCACGGCTTCCAGCACCGTGATGTCCTCTTTTTCAAAGGCGGTGCGGATCATCCCGGCAAGGCCGGGCATTTCGGCCTTGTTCTCGATGCACAGGGTGATAATGCCGTTCAGGCTGGAGGCTTCCACGCCCATGGAGCCGCCATCCGGCGGAACCCAGACGTTGAAGTCTTTGGTGTACTTCTGAAGCTCCGGCGTGGCCGGCAGCAGCGGATTGCCCAGATAGCTGAGCCAGAAATCCGCCGAGACACCGCTGATGTACTCGCCCATCTGGAACACCCTCTGCTTGATGCGCAGGGGCGCTTTCTGCTGGTCCACCTTGTACACCCAGCTCATTTGCTGGGCCATCTGGCGCAGCTTTGCCTCCGGCTGCAGGGTGCGGAGCACCTCGGCATCCATTTCCGGCACGATGTCCGCAAGGCGGGTGTCATCGTTCAGTTTCACGCTGCTCTGGAAGGAGCACACGCAGTTGTAAAGGGCATCCGGCACGCCCGCTTCCTTGCGGGTATCTGTCGAGTAGGAATACTGGATCTCGTCCTTGCCCAGATAGCTGCGCAGCGCAAGGCTCAGCAGGCCCGCCAGCGCTGTAAAGGGCTTGACGCCGTTCTCCACTGCCCGGTCCACAAGGCTCTGCTTGGTCAGCCGCACCCGGGTGCGGCGCATCCTGCCCTCGTAGGTCTGCACCACATCCCTCTGCATCGTGTTCTCGGTGGCTGTGGGGGCTGGATATTTTTCCATCATGGCCTCGATGTCATAGGCCGGGCTGCACAGGATGGGCGTATTTGCAAACGCCGTGCCATAGCGCAGGTTGCAGTACTGTTCCAGAATGCGAGTGAGGAAGGGTGACACCCCGTGGCCGTCCATGAGGAAATGATACCAGTCAAAATAGACGGTATCCCCCTCACAGCTCACGCTGAAAAGATAGCCGTTCGTTTCCTCCGGGATATCGCGCTGTGCACTGCCCTGATACACAAGACAGGGGTTCGGGTTCGGCTCCAGAAAAAAGCTCCGCTTTTCCTGCACCAGCTGTACCTGATAGTACGGTGCGGCCGAAAGCGCCGCGTCCAGTGCGCGCTGCAAAAGAGCGGGTTCCACCGCGTCCTGCAGCGCAAACTGATACCGGCACAGGATCTTCTCCCGACGGAAGAAATACATCGTTCCCTGAAAGATGTACTCCGTCGAGCGCTGTGACTCATTCATGAACTGTTACCCCGCGTTTGCCGCCAGATAATCCACCAGATCCCCCATGGTCACAAAGTTGCGCAGCTCCTTTTCAGGGATGCGCAGGCCGAAGGTCTCCTCGAGGTCTGCCACAATGGTCAGGATCTCCATTGAGGACAGATCCAGATCGTCCATCAGGACGCTGTTCTCATTCACATCTTCGGGAGAAACCTCGGCAACATCCTCCAGGATGGCCAGGATCTGGGAAATGATCTCTGCTCGTTCCATAGAAATATTCTTCCTTTCCGTGACGGATGATTGGCACAATCTCCTGTGCCTTTCCATAATAATACCCTGATTCTCTCCTGTGCGCAAGGGTTCCGGCAACAAAGCTTTGTTTTTTGTCGGAACTCCTGTCATCAGTCTGCCGGTCTGACGGCCCATTTATGCATCCGGGCATTCTATTGCATCCGTATCACTGGCGCAGCAGCTTGCCTGCACCGTTGCGCGGCAACGGCTCGGTGCTGAACTCCACTGCGCTCATACGCTTGTACAGCGGCAGGGTGCGGTTTGCCTCAGTGATAAAGTCCCGCACCTGCTGCTGTTTGTCCTCGTCACAATAGACTACCACACCGATCTTTTTGCCCATCTCTTTTACAACACATTCCTTCACGGCTTCGCACTTGCCCACGATGCCTTCCAGCTCTTCGGGGCTGATGTTCTCGCCGCTGTCCAGAATGATAAGGTTCTTCTTGCGGCCGATCAGGAAATAGTAGCCGTCCTCGTCCTTGCGGGCCAGATCGCCGGTGTGGAACCAGCCCTCCGCGTCAATGACCTCGGCGGTGGCCTCCGGGTCCTTGTAGTAGCCCAGCATGATGCTGTCGCCGCGCATGCACAGCTCGCCGTCCTCGGCGATCTTGTAGTCCAGATAATCATTGCCCTGACCCACAGCGCCGATGTGCTTTGCGTCTTGTGCGTAGTTGATGATGCCGTCGCCGCAGGTCTCGGTGCTGCCGTAGGTCTGCACCACGAACATGCCGTGCTCCGCCATATCCAGCATCACCTGCGGGTCGAACATAGCAGAGGAGCAGATGGGCACCCACAGTTCCCCCAAACGGTCCTTGCGGCCGCGCATCACATCATGGTGGAGTGAGTTCATGATGACCGGCACCACCGCCATGGCCTGACTGGGCATCCGCTTTACCTCTTTGTAGAAGTTGCGGATGTCGCTGCTGACGTTCAGCGCCCAGCCTGCATGGGCCCAGGAGAACAGGCAGATGAACGCGCCCAGATGGAACATGGGCAGCACGGTGTACTGGCTCATGACGAGGTCCGGTTCGTGCTTATACTCCATCATGTGCTCACCGATCTGGGTGTGGGCACGCATCACCGAGAAGAAATTCTTCTCGCTCAGCATGACGCCCTTGCTGCGGCCCGTGGTACCGGAGGTGAACATCAGGATCATCAGGGCTTCGTGGTCGATGCAGCGGGTCAGCTGCGCAGGCTCATAGCTGCGGAAGCCGTCCATGGGGCGGAGAATATCGCCGTAGGCCGCCTTGAGCTGGTCGTTGAAGCCGTAGTCATCGCCGTCGGTCAGGATAGCGTCCGGCTCCACAAGGCCCAGCTCATAGCGCAGCTCATCCCAGCTCTTGCGCTGGTTCAGCAGCACCAGCACCGCACCGGCCGCCACCACGCCAAAGGTGTTCACGGCATACTCGTAGCTGTTCTTGGTGAGCAGGCAGATCTTTTTGCCCTTGATCTCCGGGATGGTGGACTGGAAGTAATTCACCGCCTTGCGGATATCCTGCACATAATCCTTATAGAGGATGGTGGTCACGGCATCGTTTGCGGTGTCGTAGAAGCGGAAGGCCACATTATCCTTGAAGCGGTCTTCCATGTTGATGGTGATAAGGTCGTAGACATTATCCAGCACTCTGATCTTGCTCATTGTTCTGTTTCCTCCTGTGTTCAGCGCAGCAGTTTCCCCATGGCGTTGCGGGGCAGCGGCTGTGCGCTGAGCTCCGGCACCATGCGCTTGTACAGCGGCAGGCCGCGGTTGACCCCGGTGACGAACTCTTTCACCGCATCCTGCTTTGCAGGGTCACAGTAGATGAGGGCACAGATCTTCTTGTCCTTTTCCTTCACGATGCACTCCTGAATGTCCGCACAGGGCACCAGCAGCTTTTCCAGCTCCTCGGGGCTCACGTTCTCGCCGCTGTCCAGAATGATCACGTTCTTCTTGCGGCCGGTCAGGTACATGTAGCCGTCCTCTTCCACCCGGGCAATGTCGCCGGTGTGGAACCAGCCTTCTGCATCGATGACTTCTGCAGTGCCTTCCGGGTCCTTGTAGTAGCCCAGCATGATGGGGTCGCCCCGCATGCACAACTCGCCGTCGTCCAGCTTGTATTCACAGCTGAGGTCCACATGGCCCACGCTGGTCAGGTACTTTGCCTCCTGCGAGGAGTTCCATGCACCGTCGCCGCAGGTCTCGGTCAGGCCGTACATCTGGGCCACAAAGAAGCCCTTCTCCATCATATCACTCAGAATCTTGGGGTCGAACATGGCCGCGCCGCAGGTCAGCACGCACAGGCCGTTCAGGCGGTCGCGGCGGCCCTTCATCACATCACTGTAGATGCTCTTCAGCAGCACCGGCACCACTGCCATCACCTCACTGTGCATGGCACCCAGATCACGGTAGAAATACTTCAGGTTGTTGCACAGGTTGATGGAGTGGCCGGTGATGCTCCACGAAACAAGGCTGGTCATGGCGGAGATGTGGAACATGGGCAGGGCGGATAGGGACGAGAACTCGTCGGTGTTCCAGCCCGTGTACTTCTTCACATCGTCAAAGGGGTCCAGGAAAGCCGGCATGGCGCTGAACAGGTTCTTCTGGCTCAGCATGACGCCCTTGCTGCGGCCGGTGGTGCCGGAGGTGAACATGATAAAGGCCAGAGCCGAGAGGTCCTCCACCTCGGTCACGTCCTCGGCAGGCTCATAGGCTGCAAAGACGTCCATGGGCTTCAGGATGCTGCCGTAGGTCTCGGTGAGGGCAGGCTCCCGCTCCGCGAACTCGCCATCCTGCAGGATGCACACCGGCTCGGTGAGGCCCAGCTCGTAGGAGATGGCATCCCAGTCCTTGCCAAGGTTCAGCGGCACAGCCACGCCGCCTGCGATCACGGTGCCGTACATACAGATGACATACTGGTAGCTGTTGCGGGCCAGGATCGCCACACGCTTGCCGCGCACGTCGCCATACTCTGCACGCAGGAACGCCACGAACCGGCGCAGATCCTGGGCATACTGTGCGTAGTGCACCTCGGCCACGCCCTGCTTTTCTTCATCATACCAGCGCAGAGCCACACGGTCTGCAATGTTGGTTTCCATATTGCAAAGGGACTGATACAGCGATGTAATCATTTTTTTCCTCCATTTTTATCGTCCGATCCGGCGCACCGGTGTAAGCCCACACAGATCCTGCCAGACATTTCCAACTGTGCCCAGTATACAATAAGGCCCGTGTCAATGCAAGAGTTTTGCAACATTTAATTTCCAATATTGACAACAAAGCCTTGCATATCATGCCGTTTCCAGATGTAAATTCTGCCTTTCGTTGCGAAGCCGCCCTGCCTGTGCTATGCTCTTATTGCAGGCGGCAATGTATCCCCCGCTCGCCGGACTGCAATTCAAAATTGACAGTCTGTGCAAAAAGCATTATACTGGGTTCATATCCATACAAAATTTTATCTTTTTCATTCAAAATCTACGCATTGTGCGGCGTCCGGCTCTGAGGGAATGTCCCGCGCAAGGAAGGACCTCCATGGAAGGAACCAAACCTCGCACCGCCAGCTCCATCGGCATGTTCGACATGCTCAAGGGTGCCGGTATGCTGACCATCGTTTTTGCGCATACCGCCGAGCTTTATCCCATGCAGGCGGTCAGCGGCCTGTCCCTGACCGCGTTTTTCCCCTTCATCTACCGCGAAGCGCTGATGGCCGCTTTCTTTATCGCCAGCGGCTACGGCTTCCGCAAGCGCTCCATCGGCAAATGCATCCACCAGCAACTGAAAAGTCTGCTCAAGCCTTACCTCTATACTGCACTGTTCACCTGCGTGCTGCACTTTATCATCCACTATAAAACGTTCCAGTACCTGCCCGGCACCATTGGCGAGTCGGTCAAGGTCACCGGCGGTTTTCTTCTGGGCCTGCCCCACACGGCAGAGTATTTCGGACAAGAATTTTTCTCCTGCGGGCCCATGTGGTATCTGCTGGCCCTCATGGTGGGCTGGATCCTGCTGGATGTGATCCTGAACATCTTCCCGGAGCAGTACGTTCCCTGGGCTGTGGCCGGGTGTGCGCTGCTGGGCTGGGGCGTCAGCCTTGTGTGGGAGCCGCCCTTCTGCCTGATCCAGGGCGCGGTGATCGTCCCCTATCTCTATATCGGCTTCCTTGCCAAAAAGAAGCATCTGCTGGACGAGCCCCTGCCGCCCAAAGTCTTTGCCGGGCTGCTGGGGGCCTCAGCACTCATTGCCGTAGGCGCTCTTGCCACCCGCACCACCGACTGCATCTCGCTGGCCGAGTGGTCGCTGGGCCCCCTGAGCATCTTTCTGGACGGTGCTGCCGGTCTTTTGTTCATCCGGCTGTTCATGCGGCTCAGCCATTTCCACGGCCTCATCGTGCGCTTTCTGGAGGCGGTGGGCCGACGCTCGCTCCACATCTTCTGTATACATACCGTGGAGATCATCGCCATCCCGTGGTATCTGATGGTAGCCAGATTTTCGGACCGGCCGGTGCTGGGCATGTGGCTGCAATATGCCATCGCTCTGGGCTCCATCTGGCTGGTGTGTGAGCTGCTGCGTGCACGCCGTGCACTCATCATCCGGTTTTTTCCTGCACGGCGCAAGAGCCCTGCCGTGCACTATACCGCCCGGCATTAAGGTGTTTTTCCGGCTGCTGCGGTGCAGCCTATCATAAAAGTAAGAGGAGAATCCCGTTATGAACAACGATGCCCCCGAGACCCTTGCTGCGGCCCGCAGCCGCGCTGCCGACCTTGAGCAGCAGCTCAAGCTCTCTGACGAAGGCGTATCCCGGCTGGCACAGCGGTGTCTGGAGCTGGAACAGCAGGTGCTGAACTATCAGGCCGCACTGGCAAGGCACGGCAGCGACAACGAGCCTGCCGCCCTCACCCTGCCGCAGCTGTTCTACGATTCCGGCTCCGGCTATTCCCCGCGGGAATGCCTGACCGTTGCCGAGGACGCCTACGACGAGCTGACCCACGAGGTCTCTGCGGTGTTCACCCTGCCCACGGATGCCCGTGCGCTGCGGCTGGACCCCGGTGAGCTGGCCTGCTGCGTGACTGATCTGAGCATCTCGGACGAGCGGCTGGAATGCCGCGCCATGAACGGCATCCAGCTGCAGGAAGACTGCCTGCTGTTTCTGGATGTGGACCCCAACCTGACCGTGCAGAGCACAGTGCCCTTTGCGGCCGGGATGAAGTTTGCCGTGACCTATCATTACTATCCGCTGGGCCGCTTCCAGCACGAACAGCCCGGCAAGGCCCTGCTGCAGGCTCTGAGCGCCATCAAGCTGCGGGCCGAAGCGGAGCAGAACGATCTCCGCGGGCAGCTGCAGGCCGCCCTTGCCGAGAACACCCGGCTGAACAATCAGCTGACCGAGCTGCAGAACAGCCGCGCCGCCTACGAAAACTCGCTGGAAAACCTGTACGAAAGCAGCAGCTGGCGGCTCACCGCCCCGCTGCGTGCGCTGCACCGGCTGTTCCGTCATTGATACGATTTGCAGAGGAGTGTCATTATGTACACAAGTTACAGCACCCTGCAGCGTAAACAGCTGACGAAGCAGGTGTATACCGATACCCAGAGCACCTATCTGCTGGTGTATGCGCCCGGCCGCCATCAGGCGCTGGAGCACGCACTGGAAAACCAGCTGCACCGCAAGTTCCGGCTGGTGACGGAGCTGGCCCCCGCCCTGACCGACTCGGTGGAGGGCGTGCTGCTGGTCAGCGAAGATCTGGAGTGCACCTCCACTGCCCTGACCTATTTTGCCAGTGCCCTGCGCACCGGTGCAGACCTTGTGGTGTGTGACGCCGCCTTTGGCTTTGACGGTTCCACCGCTCTGTACCTGAGCACCCAGCACATCCCCTGCAGCCGCTGCGCCATGGTATCGCGGAAGCTTCTGGACCGCATCCGCGCCGCTGCCCGCGGCAGGGACAGCGTGACCGAGCTGCTGCGCCTTGCCACCGCCATGGCAGAAAACTGCCGCCGCATCCCGGAGTCCCTGCTGCATTTCCGGCGGGAGCTGTGTGCCGATGATGTGTTCTCTGCCTCCGGAAAGCGTGCCCTGATCCTGAGCCATGAGCTCACCATGACCGGTGCCCCCATCGTGCTGGTGAGCGCCGTGCCGGTGCTGCGCAGCATGGGCTTCGAGGTCGTGGTTCTGGGCCCTGCGGACGATGGCTCTCTGCCGCTGTTTTTGGATGCCGGCGCTGCCGTTGTCACCCGCAGCGACTGCGTGATGAGCTCCTCCCTGTGGGGGCTTGCCACCAGTGCGGATTTTGTGCTGGCCAATACTGTGGTGGAGGCCGCCGCCGTGAGCACCCTGAACGGCTCCTTTGTGCCGGTGCTGTGGTGGCTGCATGATGCCTTTGCAGGCTATCCGTTCATTGCGCACAAGATCCCCAAAACGCTGGACTCCAATGTGCATGTGTGCGCCGTAGGCTCCCACGCCACTGCCGCCATGCATTCGGTGCGGCCGGATTTTAACATCGAACAGCTGATCTATGGCCTGCCGGACTACGCGCAGGAGAGCTTCCCGGTCTATGATATCAGCTACGCGGGCGGACGCCCTCTGTTCGTGACCGTGGGCTCCTTTGAGCCCCGCAAGGGTCAGGATATCTTCTGCAATGCCATCCGTCTGCTCAAGCCCGAAGTGCGCCAGAAAGCCGCTTTCCTGTTCGTGGGCAAGGCTGCAGACAAGAGCCTGAAGAGTGCCGTGGATGCGCTGGTGGAGGATTACCCGGACACCGTGTTCTACCGCAAGCGGCTGGAACGCCCGGAGATCAAGTCCCTGATGGATCAGTGCACCTGTGTGGTGTGCGCCTCCCGCGACGACCCCATGCCCACCTTCGTCACCGAGGGCCTGATCTTCGGCAAGCCCTCCATCGTGTCGGAGCACACCGGCACTGCCGGGCTGATCACCGAGGGCGTGGACGGCTTTGTGTACCGGGACGACGACCCCGACCAGCTGGCAAAGGTGCTGGAACATGCCATCCTGCACCCCGATCAGCTGGCCGCCATGAAGGCCGACTGCCGGAAAATGTACGAGAAATATTACTCCAACGAAGCTTACGTTGCCACTCTGACGCGGCTGGTGAACGAGCTGACCACCTGAGTGTCCACTGTTTTTGTGCTGCATGATAAAAAGAGGAAGATCCGGCGGGATCTTCCTCTTTTTTCGCAGAAGGAGCAGGGCAGAAGCAGATTCAGTCCATCCTGCCCACCGTGTGCAGACAGGCATACAGCGCGCCCACCTGATTGGCTTCACTGCTGAAATGGCAGGGCACGATCTCGGTGCGCGGCAGGCCGATCATGTAGGGCGAATCTCCCCGGGAAGCGAACAGCCCGGCGTATACCCGGCGCAGACTGTCCAGCAGCAGCGGCTGTTTGCTGATGCCGCCGCCAATGGCCACCTTTTCCACATCCAGCAGGACGGTCAGGTTGTAGATCTGCACCGCCACCGCTTTGCAGAACCGTTCCAGCACTTCCAGCGCTTCCGGCTCTCCGGCGTTGGCTGCATCAAAAAACTGTCTGCCATTCATGGGCGCATCGGCGGGCAAGCCCCTGCGGACGCGGTACCACTGCAGCAGATTGGTGGTGCTGCACTGACAGGCCATGGTTTTTCCGGTGTTCTCCCACTCGTCGGCGTTGGTGTTCACAAAGCTGTATTCCCCGGCGGTAAAATGGATGCCCCGCACCAGCTGGCCGTTGGCGATGATGCCGCCGCCCACACCGGTGCCGATGATAAACACCGCCGCGTTGCAGCAGCCCTGCAGCGCACCGGCCTGCAGCTCTGCAAGGGCAGCGGCCTTGCCGTCATTTTCCAGCGTGACCGGACAGCCGCATCTTTCGCGCACCAGCTGCCCTACCTGCGTACCGGTGTTATACAGAAGTGCCCCGCCGTTGGAGACAAAGCCGGTGCGGGTGTCCACAAAGCCGGGCAGGGCCATGGCGATGCCGCTTACTTCATCCCGGTGCGGCGCATACAGAGCGTATAATGTGTCGAGAAAATGCTCCTGCGCATCCTGCGGTGTAGGCACAGACCCGGCATCAGTGCGGTTCAATCCTTCGTCCATCACCGAATACTTGATCTCAGTGCCGCCCACGTCAAAAACCATGACCTTCATTGTGCCTGCCTCCGCTAATGTTATTTCTGGTTTTATTATGGCAAATTGCGTTTGGAATGTAAAGAGAAAAGCGGCAAAAACAGCACGGCTTTATAAGCTGCTTTTTTCGCGAAAAAACAGCCCGGAAAGATCCGCAGATCTTTCCGGGCTGTAAATTTAAAATACTAATTCCGATAAAGATGCCCAGAGTGAAACAGAGGCATTTTAGAACGTGTTACAGTTTGCTCAGCTGCGGGCCCTGTGCGGTGTCCTTGACCGCCCAGCCCAGCTCGGTCAGCTGTGCGCGGATGGCGTCGGCGGTGGCCCAGTCCTTAGCCTTCTTGGCGGCAGCACGCTGTTCCACCAGCGCAGTCACCTCGGCGGGCACCTCGTCCTTCTTGCGGTTGTACAGCAGGCCCAGCACGCCGGTGATCTCGTCAAAGGCGGCGGCAGCGGTCTGCAGGGCGTCCTTGGAGGAAACAGCCGACAGCGTATTGATCTCCTTGACCAGATCGAACACGGCAGCCAGTGCATCCGGGGTGTTCAGGTCATCGTCCATGGCGGTGCAGAACTTGGTGCGAGCCTCGGCAGCCTTTTCCTTCAGGGTCTCGTCGGTGCCAAAGGTGTCCTTGGTCAGGGCAAAATCCAGATTCTCGCGGCAGGTGTACAGGCGCTCCAGGCTGTTCTTGCAGCTCTCAATGAGGTCCACGGTGTAGTTCAGGGGCATCCGGTAGCCTGCGGTCAGCATGAAGTAGCGGATGGGCTCGTAGCCGTAGACGTCCGCCACGTCCCGCACGGTGAAGAAGTTGTGCAGGCTCTTGGACATCTTCTGATTGTCCACGTTGATGAAGCCGTTGTGCATCCAGTAGCGGGCGAACTCGCAGCCGTTGGCGCACTCGCTCTGGGCGATCTCGTTCTCGTGGTGAGGGAAGATCAGATCCTGACCGCCGCAGTGCAGGTCGATGGTCTTGCCCAGATGGGTGCGGCTCATGGCGCTGCACTCGATGTGCCAGCCCGGGCGGCCCATGCCGTAGGGGCTTTCCCATGCAGGCTCACCGGGCTTTGCGGCCTTCCACACGGCAAAGTCGGCGGGGTCCTCCTTCAGGTCGTCGTCCATGCGGCTGCGCAGTTCGCGGTTGCCGCTTTCCAGATCGTCCAGCTTCAGGTGGCTCAGCTTGCCGTAGCCGGGGTCGCTCTTCACCCGGAAATACACATCGCCGTTCTTGGCAACGTAGGCATGTCCGGAGTCGATCAGATCCTTCACGATGTCCAGGATCTGCTGGATATGCTCGGTAGCCCGGGGCTGGACGGTGGGCTTTTTGCAGTTCAGGCCGGCGGCATCCTTGAGGTACTCGGCCTCAAAGCGCTGAGCGACCTCCTTCATGGAGGTGCCCTCCTCCTGACCCTTCTTGATGAGCTTATCGTCGATGTCGGTGATGTTGGAAACATAGATCACTTTGTTGCCGCGGTACTCAAGGTAGCGGCGCAGGGTGTCGAACACGATCAGCGGGCGTGCGTTGCCGATGTGGATATAGTTATAAACGGTAGGGCCGCAGACATAGATGCGGTACTCACCGGGCACCTGCGGCACAAATTCTTCCTTCTGGCGGGTCAGGGTGTTGAAGATCTGCATGGTCAATTCTCCTTTTTGTGGCAGACAGAAGCCGCAAAACAAAACGCCCCCGGAGCGGTGCACAAAGCACAGCTCCGAAGGCGGTTTTTCATCAAAATCGCGGTTCCACTTCTGTTTGTCGCTCAAAGCCTGTAACGGCGGCGCACCGCACGGCGATACTTCCCCATAGGGGTTCCCGCCGCGTGCTGTCCGGGCGCACTTTGCGCGGCGGTCTGCAAACAGGCTTCCAGCCAGTGGCCCGTTCTCTCTGCGCAGACGGTGTGCGGCGCTACTCTGCCCGGATAAACGCATTTATCCTTTTACCCCTTTATTATAGCGGTGCCGCACGGGGAAGTCAAGGTGGAACGGGGAAGGATTCAGAATGCGCAGAGCGAAGCGGAGCGCGATCAAAATGGTCGTGCTTTACCCGGGATACCGGCTCACTTCCAGCAGCTCTTCTGCTCGCTTCACCTGCTCCGCTGTGGGCGGCACAGCGTCCGGCAGCGGATAAGGGATGCCCAGCTTCTGCCACTTGAACAGGCCCAGTGTGTGGTAGGGCAGCACCTCCGCCCGCTGCACCGTTTTCAGGCTGCGGATAAAGTCTGCGGTCCTGCGCAGGCCCTCCTCGTCGTCGGTCAGGCCGGGCACCAGCACATGCCGGATCCACAGCGGAACCCCGAGGTCCGAGATGTGCCGCGCCATCGCAAGGATGTTGGCATTGTCTTTGCCGGTGAGCTGCCGGTGGCGTTCCGGGTCGATCTCCTTCAGATCGAGGATGACCAGACTGGTGGACTTCATCAGCCGGTCGAAACCGGCCAGATAATCCGGGTCATCGGGCCGGAAGGGCTGCCCGGCGGTATCCAGAGCCGTGTGCACGCCTTTGGAGCGAGCCAGCTCGAAGAATGCCGTCAGGAACTCCATCTGGCGCAGCGGCTCGCCGCCGCTGACCGTGATGCCGCCCTTTTTGCCCCAGTAGTTGCGGTAGCGGTAGACCCGCTGGAACAGCTTTTCCGCTGTCCATTCCTCGCCGCCCTCCGCAGCCCATGTTTCCGGGTTGTGGCAGTATTTGCACCGCAGGGCACACCCCTGCAAAAACACCACAAAGCGCACACCGGGGCCGTCCACAGAGCCGAAGGATTCCAGCGAGTGGACATAGCCGATGGGGTTACAGGGCTGCATGGCAGGTGCGGGAGATAACGTCCATCTGCTGCTCGCGGGTCAGGTCGATGAACTTGACGGCGTAGCCGGAGACACGGATGGTGAAGTTGGCGTACTCCTCCTTCTCGGGGTGCTCCATGGCGTCCAGCAGCTTTTCCTTGCCAAAGACGTTCACGTTCAGGTGGTGTGCACCCTGATCGAAATAGCCGTCCATGACCTGTACCAGATTCTCCACACGCTCGCCTTCGCTGTGGCCCAGAGCGTCCGGGTTGATGGTCTGGGTGTTGGAGATGCCGTCCAGTGCCCAGTGGTAGGGCAGCTTTGCCACCGAGTTCAGGGAAGCCAGCAGGCCGTTCTGCTCTGCGCCGTAGCTGGGGTTTGCACCGGGAGCAAACGGGGTGAATGCAGCACGGCCATCGGGCAGAGCACCGGTGTACTTGCCGTACACCACGTTGGAGGTGATGGTCAGGATGGAGGTGGTAGCCTCGGAGTTGCGGTAGGTGTGGCGCTTCTTGATCATCTCCAGGAAGGTGCGCAGCAGCCACACGCCGATCTCGTCGGCGCGGTCGTCGTCGTTGCCGTACTTGGGGAAGTCGCCCTCGGTCTCAAAGCCGGTGGCAAGGCCGCTCTCGTCACGCACCACCTTGACCTTGGCGTACTTGATGGCGCTCAGGGAGTCGATGACGTGGGAGAAGCCTGCAATGCCGGTGGCAAAGGTGCGGCGCACATCGGTGTCGATGAGGGCCATCTCGGCTTCCTCGTAGTAGTATTTGTCGTGCATATACTGGATCAGGTTCAGCACATTGACGTACAGGCCAGCCAGCCAGTCCAGCATCTGGACATACTTGGGCAGCACCTCGTCGTAGTTCAGGTACTCGCTGGTAATGGGGGCATAGTTGGGGCCGCACTGCTCGTGGCTCTTCTCGTCCACACCGCCGTTGATGGCGTACAGCAGGCACTTGGCAAGGTTGGCGCGGGCACCGAAGAACTGCATCTCCTTGCCGGTCTGGGTGGCAGACACGCAGCAGCAGATGGAGTAATCATCGCCCCAGACGGGCTTCATCACGTCATCGTTCTCGTACTGGACAGAGCTGGTATCGATGGACACCTTGGCGGCATATTTCTTGAAGCTCTCCGGCAGAGCGGAGGAGTACAGAACGGTCAGGTTCGGCTCCGGTGCAGGGCCCATGTTTTCCAGCGTGTGCAGGAAGCGGTAGCAGTTCTTGGTGACCATGCTGCGGCCATCCATGCCGATGCCGCCCACTTCCAGCGTTGCCCACACGGGGTCGCCGGAGAACAGCTGGTTGTAGCTGGGGATACGGGCAAACTTGACCATGCGGAACTTCATGACCATGTGGTCGATCAGCTCCTGTGCCTGGGTCTCGGTCAGGGTGCCGTTGTCCAGATCACGCTGGATGTAGATATCCAGGAAGGTGGAGATGCGGCCCACGCTCATGGCGGCGCCGTTCTGGGTCTTGATTGCGGCCAGATAGCCGAAGTACAGCCACTGGCAGGCCTCCTTGGCGTTCTTTGCGGGCTGAGAGATATCATAGCCGTAGGCCTCGGCCATCTTCTTCATGCCCTTCAGGGCGCTGATCTGGCGTGCGATCTCCTCGCGCAGGCGGATGACGTCATCGGTCATGGTGCCGTCGCCGCAGTTGGCGAAGTCCTCCTGCTTGAACTTGATCAGTGCATCGATGCCGTACAGGGCCACGCGGCGGTAGTCGCCCACGATGCGGCCGCGGCCATAGGTATCCGGCAGGCCGGTGATGATATGGGTGTGGCGGGCCGCCTTCATTTCGGGAGTGTAGGCATCGAACACAGCCTGATTGTGGGTGCGGGTGTAGTCGGTAAAGATCTTGTGCAGCTCCTCGCTGGGCTGGTAGCCGTAAGTGGTGCAGGCCTGCTCCGCCATCTTGATGCCGCCGTAGGGCATGAAGGCGCGCTTGAGGGGCTTGTCGGTCTGCAGACCCACGATCTGCTCCAGATCCTTCATGCTTTCATCGATATAGCCGGGGCCGTAAGCGGTCAGGCCGCTGACGACTTCGGTCTCCATGTCCAGCACGCCGCCCTTGGCGCGCTCGGCCTTCTGCAGCTTCTGCAGGGCACCCCACAGCTTGTCGGTCGCCTCGGTGGGGCCGGCCAGAAAGCTTTCGTCGCCGTCATACGGGGTGTAGTTCTTCTGGATGAAGTCGCGCACATTGACTTCTTCTTTCCAGATGCGGCCCTCAAAGCCTTCCCACTGTTCAAAATTGATCATTGGAACCTCCTTGCTCCATTACGCAGTTAGCGTTTTCTAACTAATGAGCCTTTGAAAAACCGCTCTGTATTGGCGGCTTTCTGGGGGCAAAACGGTCTTGAACTGCCGGTTACAGCAGCCCCGACTACAAGGTGTAGACAAAAATGAAAACCTGCCCACAAAATCTTGCGTTATTATAATAGCAAGAACCACTTTAAAATGCAATAGAAAACAAGTGGGTTTTCTGCCAAAGCAAGGGGCTTTCTTTGGGCAGAATGTAGAAAAAGCGCCGAAATCCCGGCGGCGCACCCCTTTTGCGAAAAAAATCGCAAAATAAGGGTTGACAAGACTAACCGGCTATGGTATTCTGTTCTCGCAACGAGGTTAGGCAAACCTAACCGGTATGTCGGACTACGTTGCACCAGAAAAACAGATGCTTCTGCAAAAGCGTCTGTGAAAAACCGGTTTGTGTAATGTGCACAGACCCCAAGTTTGTCGCGGCGGGGCCGCTCCATCTTGCTTACGCAAGACCGCTTTGTGGCTTAAAAGCCCCACTGGGGCTTTCATTGCTGCGCAAACGCCAATTCCTCCATTCCATTCTCTTTTTTCAGGTGAGCCGTGGTTTTTGTTTGCTCCCACGGCTCGATGCGCGGCATTCGGTGTGATTGGTACCGCACAGAGTGCAAAAGAAAAACAAAAACGGGACATGCAGCTTGACCACCTGCGTGCCCCGATTTTTGTTTTTATAAGGGAAACGGCCCTCTCAGCCGCCTGCGGCGGCAGCTCTCCCGCAGGGCGAGCTTCATGCGCAAGTACGGAAAGATACTACTTTTGGTTTGAAGAAAAACGTTTAAGCCAGATGCCCAGATGCAAAGAAGCTCCCCCTTTCGGGGGAGCTGGTATCGCCGAGCGATGCCTGAGAGGGTTTACTTCACGATCTCCGCCAGCTGACGGTACACTTCTTCCGCGCCGCCTTTGATCTTCACGAACTGGCTGTTCACGATGGCGGTGCCGTCTGCGTAGACCGTGACCAGCAGGCGGTTGTTTTCATCCGCATCGTAATAGCTCACGGTGACGGAATCCACCGGGTATTCGTGGCTGTAGGAGGAATACTGCTGGTTGAACCGCTTGATGCAGATAAGGCCGGAGAGCACGTTTGCGATCTGCTGATAGGCAGGGTCATCGGCAGAAAGCACCTGATAGTCCATCTCTGCGGAGCGGGCAAAGTTCTGAATGTGCTCCACCCGGACACCGGCCTGCGTGCTGGACTTGATCCCGGATGCAAGATCGATCCGGGCAGAGGGAAGGATGAGCACCAGCGCCAGCAGGATGAGCAAAACGATGCCGAACCGGGACAGAATGCCTTTTTCCTTCATAAGAGTCATGCCTCCTTTGGCAGCTCCGCTCCCCTTTGGCCCAGATGCCGCTGGGCGATAAAAAAGCCCACGGCGCTGGCGGCGAACACCACATAATAGCTGGCGATGCGGTAGAGCATCATCACGCTCATCACCTCGCCCCGCTCCAAAAAGCTGCCGAACACCAGCAGGAATGCCGTCTCGATGGAGCCCATACCGGCCACATTGGGCAGGGCGTTGGACAAAAACAGCATCAGGCTGGTGAGCAGCTGCACCTGCCAGAACCCCAGCGGGGAAAGCCCCATGAACCGGATGCACAGGTAGGGCAGGCAGAACAGCCCGAACAGCTTGACCGCCTGCAATGCCAGAATTTCAGCGCAGCGGGGCTTATCCGCCAGCAGGCGGCGGCTCTCCTCGCCCAGAACATCCAGCTGCTGCTGCCAGTCGGCGCGGCGCTGCTGCCATTTTTCCGTTTTGGGCAGCAGACGCATCAGCCAGCGGGCAAGGTCCTGCACCAGCGGCGATACGCACACCAGCACCAGCACCACAATGATGGCCGCCACTACAGCGTATGCCATGGGCAGATAATTCATCACACCGGTGGTGTTGGCGGCAAGCCACCTGTGCTGCAACAGCAGCATCACCGTGGCATACAGCAGCACGGTGTTTTTGTGGAACACGTACTGCAGGGTCATCAGGCCCACGCCCGGGCCCACCGGCAGGCCGCAGCGGTGGAGATACCAGGTCTGCACCGGCACGGCGCCTGCGCCCAGTGTGACCACATTGCCAAAGGTGCCGCACCACGCGGTATCGATGCCCTGCCGGAGCCGGAAGCCCGTGATGCGGCTGCGCACGATGACCCACGCCACGCACCCTTCCAGCAGCGGATAGCTGAGGCCGATGGCCAGCACCACCAGCACCTGCCATGCGGACAGCTGCGAAAGTGCTGCGGTGATCTCGGCCCAGTGGTCCTTGAACAGCAGCACGATGATGCCGGTGAGTGCGGCGAGCACCAGCAGCGAAAATGTCGTCTTTTTGCGGGAAGGTGCGGCAGAGGTGGGTTGGCTCATAAAGAGAACAGGCTCCTTTCAGAAGGAATGATCTGGTAAAAGTATAACACGGTGCAGCCGCCTCTTTGTGAACGGAACCGGAATTTTCTTGTGCAATTTTTGCGGAATGATAAAAAATGTTCTGCCCAGTCTGCGTCAGGGGGCGGCCCGCAAAGGAACTGCAGCCGACAAAAAAGCATCCGCAGCGGCACTGCCGGGCTGTCTTGGCCCATGTGCAGAGCGCTGCGGATGCTTTTTATGCTTGTGCTTTCACCGGGCAGTGCCGTCCGGGGCCAGAATGGTCATTCTGCCGTCCACTACCGCATCCAGCATCTCGTGCTCCCGGAAGTATTCCATCAGGATATCCTGACAGGAGGTGGCCACGCTGCGGGGCTTCTGCAGCTTGCAGATGGTTTCATAGGGGATATTGAAAAAGCTCTCGATGTTTTTGAAGTGGTAGTTCTGCAGCCCCACGGTGAACAGGGCATCGTCGCCGATCTCCTTACCCACCTCCTTGCCGCAGTAGGTAAAGTAGTCAAAGTCGCCTTTGGCGCGGTCGTAGCGCAGCCGCAGGGTGGAGGGCAGCTGATAGAACTCGGTGTGCCCAGCGTAGGCTTCCTCCCGCAGCATGTAGCGCAGCATCTGCCGCAGCTGCTGCCCGGTCACCTTGAACATGAACACGCCATCGTCGTAGGGGAAGCCCTCGATGAGGTCGCCGTAGGTGACGATGGGGCCAAGCTTTTCTGCCCGGATGCTGCCGGAGCCGATGAGCATGATATCGATGCCAAGGCTGCGGGTGAAGATGTCCGCAAACAGGTTGCCCAGCTCGGTCTCCCGGGTGCGTTCCGGGTGGGTCAGCTCCCGGCGGAAGCGCGCCACGATGTGGCTGTATTTCTCGTCCACCTGACTGGTGAAGCGGTGCAGCACCTGCTCCATGGCGGGGTTGCGGGGGCAGGTCTCGGCGGTGATGGGCACCGTGCGCCATGTGTAGGAATCGATGCAGTTGTTGTCCGTGTCCACAATGATGTCAAAGCGTCCGATCTGGTCGGTGCCGGTGCCCGCCTGCGCGATGACCACGCCGTTTTCCTCCACGGCATGTTCCAGATAGGTGTGGCTGTGGCCGCCGATGATCAGGTCCACCCCCCACGCCGGGTCCAGCTGACGGGCCAGATGGCGGTCCTCCTCAAAGCCGATGTGGGTCAGCAGCACGGTAAAATCGATGTCGATGCTGTTGTGGGCGTTGCAGATCTTGCCCACCTCGGCAGCGGCAGCAGCGGTGTCCACAAAGGACCCCACCAGCGACTCAGACTTGGTCTGGTTGATGACGTCCTGGGTGATGATGCCGATGAAGAGGATGTTCATGCCGTCCACCCGCAGGATCTTGTAGGGGGTAAACAGCCGTGTGGGGGTGTTCTTGATGTAGAGGTTCGCGTTGATGATGGGAAAGCGTGCGCATTTTTCGATGAACAGCAGATGCGCGATGCCGTAGTCCACCTCGTGGTTGCCGATGGTGACGATGTCCGGGGCAAGGGCGTTCATGATCTCGATGGTGGAAAGGCCCTTGTACTCCGAATCGATGACCGAGCCGCGGAACATATCGCCCGCAATGGCGTAGATGGTGTTGGGCTCTTCGGCCCGCACCTTTTCGATGTAGCCGGACAGCATGGAGACGCCGCCCACCAGATTTTCGTCCACCTGCTCTGCCAGAAAGTCTCCGTGCAGATCGTTGGAGTGGAGGATGGTGATCTTTTTGGTGTGTTTCATGGTTCATTCCTCCCGGTGTGGGTCGGCGGCGGTCAGCCCATAGCCTCCTGCCGCGCAAAGTAGACGGTGTTGACAAGGCTCAGGTAGCTCTCCTGACCGTCCAGATAGACCTTCAGGGCAAGGGTGTCCTCGTCCTCCAGCGTGACAGCGTAGCGGGAGCCATCCTCCCCGGTAAAGGTAGCGTACCACTCCTGATTGGTCTGGAAGGGCACCTCCGGGGTGCCTTCGTGGTAGAACAGGTCCGCTTCCTCCACATTCAGCTCCGGGTAGGGGGTGATGTAGCTGGCGGTCAGGGGCAGCTGGTCGCCCTCGACCTCGGCGTCTGTGGGCAGGAAACACATCCGGTCGGCGTCTGCCGGGTCGGTCTCAGAATAGCCCTCGTCAGTGTCGCGGGCGATCTCCAGCCAGTTGCCTTCCAGCGACCACGGGCTGGTGGTGGTTTCCCAGTCGTCCCCCTCCGGGTAGATGGTAAAGTCGCACACGCCCTCGGCTTCCACCACATGGCCGTTCTCGCCGGAAAGGAAGGGGCTGAATACCAGCTCTTCGCCGGTGCTGGGGTACAGCTCCACCTCGGTGTTGGGGGCGATATCGCTGATG
>Ga0129310_1000190_pt1 | contig 85520 bp, 84 predicted proteins | sample Go1ome_2_FD_94433 | JGI IMG/M metagenome (GOLD analysis project Ga0129310, IMG submission 94433) | Western lowland gorrila individual fecal microbial communities from Wisconsin, USA - Go1022A metagenome | ecosystem: Host-associated > Mammals > Digestive system > Large intestine > Fecal | place... | reverse complement strand
GCTAAGCCAAAAGCGCAGATAATGCTTTGTGCATTATCGAGCATTTTGGGGGGCGCAGATGCCGTGCCGCAGCCGCCGGAGCGGTGCTTAAGCCGTAAGGCGGGAATTGTGCGGTGGTGCCTTTTGTGCTTTTCGCAGGAGATGTGCGATTTCATGCACATTAAATTTAGTATAACAACCTGCCATGCAAAAATCAAGAATCCCATTGCCATACGCATAAAAAAGCAGAGGATTTCTGCAAAAATCGAGAAAGCCTCTGCCAAAAGATCGCAATGTATGCGAGGGCTGCATCACTGGCCCAAAATCAGCGCCTGCAGCGCAGCGGGGGTTTCGGCAATATGGTCGGCCCCGGCCTGCTGCAGCTCATCCAGCGTGCGAAAGCCCCACAGCACGCCGCAGCTGGCCAGCCCGGCCGCCTTGGCGGTGGCAATATCCACATTGCTGTCGCCCACAAACAGCGTGGTTTCCGGGGCAGCGCCCAGCGTTTTCATCAAAAGATGCGTGGTATCGGGGGCGGGCTTGGGCGGCAGGGCATCAATGCGGCCCTGCACATGGGGCACAAGGCTGCCGAAATAGTGCTGCAAAACGCCCACGGCGGCGGCATGGTCTTTGTTGGTCACCACGCCATACCGCACACCGGCTGCCTGCAAATGCTGCAGCAGCTGGGCAATGCCCGGGTAAGGGGCAGTTTTGTCGGCCTTGTGGGCGGCATAGCGTTCGTCAAACAAAGCCAGCGCACGAGCCAGCGTTTCGGGGGTGCGGCAGGCCTCGGGGGTAAAGCGCTCCACCAGCTTGGGAATGCCGTTGCCCACAAAATAGCGGTATTCCTGCACGGTGTGGGTGGGCCAGCCCATGCGGCTGCACACCCAGTTGCTGCTGTCGGCCAGATCGTCAATGGTGTTGAGCAGGGTACCGTCCAAATCAAAAACTACAGATGCAAACATAAAATCAATTCACTTCTTCCTGGCTGGGATCAAACAGACAGTCACAGTCTGCCAGCCGCAAACTGTGCAGGGATATCGCACGCCGCCCGGGCAGGCCGAGCCGAAGCTCACAGCGCCCAACGCGGCGGGAAAACGGATTTTGCCAGCGCACCGCCGCAGGGCGGCGCAAAATGCAAATGTGGTGGTGGGTCAGGCGGTGGGTGGTGCACACGGCGGGCAGCCCGGAGGCGGTTTGCACCAGGCAGTCGCCCCGCCAGCCCTCCAGCGCAATCCACAGCCACACCGCACTGGCAGCCATGGGCAGCCACAAAAGGCGGCCTGCATAGGGCAAAATTCTGGGCAGGTGGGCGCCCGCAAGCAGCAGCGCAGCGCACACAGCCAGCAAAAGCACCGGCGCCCACAAAAACGGCACGGGGCTGCGGCGCTTGCCGGGGTGTTTGGCGGGCTGGGGAAACACGGCATCCGGAAACAGGCAGGGCAGCGTGGGGTCTTGCAGGCCGCTGCACAAAAGCACGGCGTTGCCGGTGTAGCCGCCCACGCTTAAAAACAGCGGATACCGCTTGACAAGGCGCGCCATGGGGGTGCGGCGCAGGTCAGCACAGGTGATGCACTCACGGCGCAGCACCCAGCGTGTGGGGCTGAGCAGCCCACCCGTGCAGCGCACCGTGGTGCGCCCCAAAAACACATGATAGCCGCTGGTGCGCGAAAAAGCAAGCAGCAGCGTAAAGGCCGTGAGCAGCAGCAAAACCGAGGCAAGGCCGCTCAGGCCAAGGGGCAGCCAGTGCCCCAAAACGCCCTCGATGGTGTGCAGGCCGGTCTGGGCCATTTCCTGCGTCCAGCGGCGGCCCATAAAATCGCTGATGTTGCGCAGGCTTACCGATAGCAGCACCACCGTGGCAAACAGATCGCAGTTCAAAAGCGCCAGCACCAGCCTGTCGGCGGGCGAGGGGGTGAGGTCCCGCACGGTGGCTTCGGCCGGAAGCAGCCGGTCAGCCAAAGCCTCGGCGGCGCTGCGTGAAAGATACAAATGCCGCGTTGCGCCGCGCTCGGTGGAAAATTCCAGCCGCACCGCGCCGATGGGCCGCAAATACCAGCAGCGCCGCACCGCCACAAAGGCGAGATCCTCGGCGGAAAAGCTTTCCTGCCATTGCAGGGTAAACAGCGTGCGCCGAAAGGTGAGCCGCCCGTTTTGCAGCTGCCAGCCTGCGCCGTGCCACAAAATAAGGCCCATCACCAGCAGGGCCGAGATCAGCGCAAGCTCCTGCCAAAGGGCGGTGAGCAGCGCCGAAAGGTCCAGCCGGGTAAGCGCTGCCAGCAGGGGCACCACGCACAAAATGGCGGGTTTGCGCAAAATGGCCAGAGAGTATACCGGGTGAAATTTATGCTGCAGTGAATCGCGCAAGGGCCGTCACCTCCCGCTCAGGGCGCACAGCGCCCGATAGCCCGCCGCCGGAACCGCAGGCAGCAGCACGGTGCGCCCGCTGAGGGTAAGCAGCACCACAGGGCAGCCAAGGCGGCGCAGCAGGGGCGTGGAAAAGGCGCTTACCGCCAGAATCGAGCGCGCCGGGCAGGCAATGTGTACCGGAAAAAGCGTGCCCCGGCGAATCAGAACACGCCCGGCAGAAAATTCTACGCGCAAATTGCCATAGGCCAGCCAAAGCCCGGCGGCCAGCAGGGCATACGCCCCGGCAAACACCAGCAAAAGCCCTGCGCCGAACCAGAACAGCGCGGCAGTCAGCGTAACGGCCAGCGCGCCCCACCCAGCCAGCACAAAAAGGCCGCTTTTGCGGCATTGAAACGGAAATTCACAGATCGGCTGCGGCATGGCGGGGCTCCTTTCTTTTCAGGCATAGGCATTCGGGCAGCGCTGCCTATAGTATATCCTATTTATAGGAAAAGGGCAATCGGAATGCCCCGATTGCACACCCGGCGCGATGGTGCTATACTGATAATAGAAAAATGTGCGCCCCTGTGCAAAATGGCGGCGTACTCGCTGAAAAGGAGCGATGCTATGCTTAACTTTATCAAGGCTGTCTTATACGGTGTCATCGAGGGCATCACCGAGTGGCTGCCCATTTCCAGCACCGGACACATGATTTTGGCCGAACAGTTTCTGCAGTTTGACCTGAGCGATGAATTTCTTTCCATGTTCCGTGTGGTGATCCAGCTGGGCGCCATTCTGGCCGTGGTGGTATTGTATTGGAAGCAGCTGTGGCCGTTTACCCGGAACAACCACAAAAACACCGGCGCGGCACGGTATATCAAATGGCCCATCTTCCGCTTGTGGTGCAAAATCCTTGTGGCCAGCCTGCCCGCCGCCGTGCTGGGCCTTTTGCTGGACGATTGGATGGACGCCCATCTCTACACCCCGCTGGTGGTGGGCATCATGCTGATTTTTTACGGCGTGGTGTTCCTGGTGGTGGAAAACCGCCGCGCCGCCCCGCAGGTGGAAAAGCTGGGGCACATCACCTATCGCGATGCCCTGATCGTGGGCGTGTGGCAGGTGCTGGCGCTGGTGCCGGGCACAAGCCGCAGCGGCGCAACCATCATTGGCGGCCTGCTGCTGGGCATGAGCCGCAGCGTGGCCAGCCGCTTCACCTTCTTTTTGGCCATTCCCGTTATGGCGGGCGCTTCGGGGCTGAAGGTGGTCAAATTCTTGGCAGGCGGCGGCGTGTTCGGCGGCGGCGAAATGCTGGTGCTGGCCACAGGCTGCGTGGTGGCGTTTGTCACCTCGCTGGCGGCCATTCGCTTTTTGATGAACTATGTGCGCAGCCACGATTTTAAGGTGTTCGGCTTTTACCGCATCGCCTTGGGCGTGGTGGTGCTGGCGGCTTCCATTGTGGGGTTCATTTAAGCCCGCCGCGCTGAAACCCGAGAAAAAACACCCTAAGGCAACACCGCACAATTCCCGCCTTACGGCTTAAGCACCGCTCCAGTGGCTGCGGTACGGCATCTGCGTTGCCAGAATGCTCGATAATACAAAAAAGTATTACCTGCGCTTTTGGCTTAGCAGCTGCCGCACCTCGCTCGCCGTATCGGCACTTAGAATGATGTGGTATTGCCCTGAAATACAGGAAAAGGAGAAACCGAACATGGAAAAGGCAAAGGTATATTTTACAAGCTTCCGCACCCCGGGGGAAATGTCCATCACCGATAAGCTGAAAAAGCTGCTTCGCCGCGCCGGAATGGACCAAATCGATTTCGAGGGCAAGTTTGTGGCCATCAAGCTGCATTTCGGAGAGCTGGGCAATTTAAGCTATCTGCGCCCGGCCTATGCCCGCGCCGTGGCCGACGAAGTAAAGCGCCTGGGCGGCAAGCCCTTTTTGGTGGACTGCAACACCCTGTATCCGGGCAGCCGCAAAAATGCGCTGGACCATCTGGAATGTGCGGCCATCAACGGCTTTAACCCCACCACCACCGGCTGTCAGGTGATCATTGGCGATGGCCTCAAGGGCACCGACGAGGTGGAGGTGCCGGTGGCGGGCGCAGAATACTGCAAGGTGGCACGCATTGGCCGCGCGGTGATGGATGCGGATATTTTCATCAGCCTGAGCCACTTTAAGGGGCATGAGTCCACCGGCTTTGGCGGCACGATCAAAAATATCGGCATGGGCTGCGGCAGCCGTGCCGGAAAAATGGATCAGCACAAGGCGGGCAAGCCCAAGGTGTCCGAGCGTATGTGCCGGGGCTGCAAGCTGTGCGCCCGCGAATGCGGCAGCGATGCCATCAGCTATGAGGGCGGCAAGGCGCACATTCACGAGGATCAGTGCGTGGGCTGCGGCCGCTGCATTGGCGGATGTAATTTTGATGCCATCTATGCCCCCAACGACAGCGCCAACGAACTGCTGGACTGCAAAATGGCCGAGTATGCCAAGGCCGTGTGCGATGGCCGCCCGTGCTTCCATGTGAGCATTGTGCGTGACATCAGCCCCCTGTGTGACTGCCACGGCTGCAACGATGCACCCATTCTGCCCGACATTGGTATGTTTGCCAGCTTTGACCCTGTTGCGCTGGACCAAGCCTGTGTGGATGCCTGCCTGAGAGCAGCGCCGCTGCCGGATTCGCAGATCACGGATAATTTCCGCAAGCCCGGCTTTAAGGATCTGGGCGACCCCTTCAGCAATACCACGCCCGGCTCGGCCTGGCGCGAGCAGCTGGAGCACGGCGAGAAAATCGGCCTCGGCACCCGTGAATACGAGCTGCTGGAAATGAAGTAATACGTCCTGTTGAACACAACAAATAGTATAACAGATATAAAATATACGCCTCGGATATCACAAAAGCGATATCCGAGGCGTTTTTGGTGCAAAAATCAGCCTGCCCCTGCCGAATGCTGGGGCGCATGGCCGTATTTGGCGGTGTACAGCTCGGCCATATAGCGGGAGAAGGTGGGGTAGTCGCCCTTAAAATTGCTGTAGTCGATGCGGTCTGCCCCGGCCACATCCAGATGCTCTTTGTGGTCGTCGGGCTGGTGGGTGATGGCGTGGGCACGGTGATCCACCTCGGGCCAGTTTTCGTAAAAGCGCTCCTGCTGGGCAGGGGTGAGGGTGGCCCACCAGTCCTGCAAGGCCTGCGTGAGGGTGATGGAATCCGGGTCCGCCAGGGCGGTGTGCCCGGCATCGCTGTCCACCCAGTCCAGCACATCGGCGGCGGCCTTGTGGTGCTGCAGGGTGCAGCCCGCCGTGCCCTGCCCATAGCTCACGGTCCCCTGCAGGGAATCGGCCAGCGCCCCGGCGGCATCCTGCGGCGGGTTTTGCATGGACAAATCGCTCGCAGGTTCCGGTGCGGCTGCCGCCTTGCTGTGCCGGTGCCGCGCAGCGTGTGCCGCCGCGCCCAGCAAGGCCCCCAGCCCCAGCCCGGCCAAAAGTGCAGAATGCTTCATGGTGAAACCCCCTTTTTATGCTTGCGGTAAAAACCTGCCAGCCCATGCTATGCACAACGCCCGCAGCGCGTGCCGGGGCTTGATGCAAAAATCGGCAGGTATTATAATGGTAGCATATCCATTGACCAAAAAAGGGGGAACCGCCATGGCTGCAATCGAAGTGGGGCGCTATGCGCCCAGCCCCAGTGGGCGAATGCATCTTGGCAATCTGAGCTGCTGCCTGCTGGCGTGGCTTTCGGCCAAAAGCGCCGGGGGCAGGGTGGTGCTGCGCATTGAGGATCTTGACCCCGTGCGCTGCCCGCGCTCGTTTGCGGATCTTTTAGAGGCCGACCTTGCATGGCTGGGCCTTTCCGCCGATGAAGGCGGGGCCAAGGGCGGCCCGGCGGGCAGCTATTACCAGAGCGAGCGCAGCGAAATTTATCAGCAGTTTTATAACCGCTTGGCGGAAAAGGGGCTGGTGTATCCCTGCTTTTGCAGCCGCAGCCAGCTTCACGCAGCCAGTGCGCCCCACCGCAGCGACGGGCAGGTGATCTATGCGGGCACCTGCCGCGGGCTGACGCCCGGCGAGATCGCCGAAAAGCAAAAGCACAAAAGCCCCGCATGGCGTGTGATCGTGCCAAACGAAACGCTTTACTTCACCGATGGCCACATGGGCCCCTATGCCGAAAATCTGGCAAAGGACTGCGGCGATTTTTATCTGCGCCGGGCCGACGGCGTGTTTGCCTATCAGCTGGCCGTGGTGGTGGACGATGCCCTCATGGGGGTCACGCAGGTGGTGCGCGGGGCCGATCTGCTGTCCAGCACGCCGCGCCAGCTGTGGCTGTATCGTGAGCTGGGCCTGAAAGCGCCCCGGTTTTATCACATGCCGCTGCTGCTGGCCGCCGATGGCCGCCGCCTGAGCAAGCGCGATGGTGACCAAAGCCTGGAAAATCTGCAGCAGCGCTACACCCCCGAACAGCTGGTGGGGCGCATGGCGTATGCCTTGGGCCTGCAGGACACCCCGGCCCCGCGCACGCCCACCGAACTGCTGAACGGCTTTGACTGGAATAAGATCCCCCGGCAGGATATTGCCCTGCCGGAAGGGCTGTTTTAAAAAAGAGAAAAGGAGGCAAACCGTATGAGCATCTCCATCCGCCCGGCTGTTATGCAGGATCTTCCCACGGTGCTGGCCATTTATGCCCATGCGCGCCGTTTTATGGCCGAGCATGGCAACCCCCGCCAGTGGAACACCACGTGGCCGCCCGAAGAGCTGGTGAAAGAGGATATCCGCACCGGCCGATTGTTTGTGGCGGTGCAGGGGGCGCAGATCGCCGCCGCGTTTGTGTATCTGCAGGGGGAGGAGATCGACCCTACCTACGCCAGAATTGAAAACGGCGCGTGGGGCCGCGATGGCGAGTATGGCGTGGTGCATCGGCTGGCCTCCGGCGGCGCTGTGCCCGGCATGGGCAAGGCGTGCCTGGACTGGGCGCTTGCGCGCTGCCGCTATCTGCGCATCGACACCCACGGCGATAACATTCCCATGCAAAGCCTGCTCAAAAAGCTGGGGTTTACGCAGCGCGGCGTGATCCATGTGCAGGAGGATAACGACCCGCGCCTTGCCTATGATAAGATCCGTGAGTGATCGCTTGCAAAATTAGCAAATTACAAGTAAAAAGTTACGCAAAGAAAGCCATTGCGAAACGCATGAAAACAGCAAATTGCAATGGCTTTTTCTGTTGCTTATAAATTTTGCTACTCAAAAGTTACTGTCCGGCTTGTGCATCCAGACAAAAGTAAGTAAAGGTGCCGGTGGCAACCTCCTGCCCGCAGCAGGTGATCACCACATCGGCCACCGAAACGCTTTGCCCGCGCTTTACCACGCGGGCATCGGCGGTAACCGTGCCGTCCTTGGCCATGCGCATAAAGTTCAGGCTGGAATTCAGCGTAACATAATGGCGGCCGTCGGTGTGCACGGCCACGCCGGTGGCACAGTCGGCCATGGTGAACAAAAAGCCGCCGTGGGCCGCACCGTAGGGGTTCAGCGAAAGCCGCCCCAGATCAGCCGAAGCCGTGGCGCAGCCGTCGGCCACATCCGTGATCAGAATGCCGTTGTGCATCATAAACGGGCTGGCCTTGTTGGCCCACTCCCGCAAAGGTTCGTAATCCATGAAAATTGCCTCGATCGGTAAAATTTACAAAAGGCAGCACCGGCACCCTGCGGGGTGCGGCGCTGCCGGGAAGAGTTTGTTAAAAACCAAGCTGCACTTCGCTGCGGAAGCGCCGTTTGCCCTCCAGCGCGGCATCCAGCTGCGCCAGCAGGCGGTCTTTATCCTTGTTCAGCGTGCCGGCCAGCGCCAGATAGTTGCTGGCATGGTTCGAGCGGAACACCGTGCCCTCGCAGTCCATGTGCTCGATCAGCAGGCGGTTTTCACGCGCCAGCGCCAAGGGTCCGTCCAGCAGTTTGAATTCGCCGCGCTGCACCCAGCCTGCCAGCGGGGTGTTGCCGTAAACCCGCAGCGTGAGCATGCCCACATAGTCCGGCTTCATGGCGGTGAAGGCCTTGGCAGTGTCCAGCGCATGCGCCTCGCTCATTTCCTGGCCGCCAAGGCCGTTGATGGCGGTCACGCTCAGCAGCAGCCCGGCCTGTTTTACGCGCTGCCCGGCCTGAATGATGCTGGCGGCATCAAAGCCCTTGTCAAACTTTTTCAGCACGGCATCGTTGCCGCTTTCCAGCCCCATATACACAATGCCCAGCCCCAGCTTGCGCAGGGTTTCCAGCTCTTCGGGGGTTTTGCGCAGAATGCTGTTGGGCGAACCGTACACGCCCACACGCTGGCAGGTGGGAATGCGCTTGCGGATGCGGGTAAGAATCTGCACCAGCGTTTCGGTGGGCAGGATCAGGGCGTCGCCGTCAGCCAGAAACACGCGGCGGAAGCGATAGGGGGCAGCCTCCTCGATATCCTCAAACACCTCGCGCAGGGGGCGGATCGAGAACTTTTTGGCCTTGTACATATAGCAAAAGGCGCAGCGGTTGTGGCTGCAGCCCAGCGTTACCTGCAAAATCAGGCTGTAGGCTTCACTGGGCGGGCGGAAAACATCTCCGGAATAGTGCATAAAAACTCCTTTTGGTGCGGAAAGCTGCTTCCATAGCCGGTGTGCATCGGTTATGAAAACAGCTTCCGGGGTGATAATTTTACTCAGGCTGCCTTACGAGTGCAGCGAGAAAATAGTGTCAACGGTTTCGATCAATTCGTCACGCGGCGCGCGCATACCGCCGTCGATCCATGTCAGCAGCAGGCCCTGCAGGCCGTGTGCCGTAAACTGCAAAAGCGCCTTGTATTGCTTTTCGGAAAGGCTGTGCTGCGTGGCCTGATTGCGGGCGTAATCCGTCAGGCTTTTCAGCAGGATCGAGTATGTATAGCGGTCCAGCGAGTCACGGCTGATGGAACGGAAAAGATTCTGGATCATGGCGTGGTTTTCCAGGCAGAAATCCAGCAGGTTGGCCACGGCCGTGCGCCAGGCGTTGCGGTCACTCACCTGAGGCTCCAGATTGGTGCGGTATTGCTCCAGCATCCATTCCAGCAGATCATAAACATCCTGAAAATGATAATAAAAGGTTTTTCGGCTTACATTGGCGGCATCGGCAATATCCTGCACGGTGATCTTATCCAAAGGGCGATCCGAAAGAAGCTGCCGCAGTGCATCGGCCAGATCATTTTTGGTGGAATGGGCCATGATGGAAATCTCCTTCTTTTATCAATAATGCTCACAGATTTTCTCGTTTGTTACCATCATTATAGAATATTTGCAGCATGAATGCAAGATTCCTGCCCAACCGAAATATTACCAGTGTGTAAACTTTTGTGTAGAATGCATAGAAAAACCAATTTTACAGCGGTGTTTCACGGCTTGCGATACAGGGCATAAGCCGTTATAATATTAGAGGTAATTATATAGGGCACTGCCGCCGGGCGCAGGGCCAGGCAGGAATGGACAAAAAGCGCACGGGCGCAAAAGAAAAGGGGGCAAAGGGCATGGCGTTTGAACGGTATATCCGCTGCGGGCAAAAGCAGCTGCGCTGCGGCTACACCACAGGCACCTGCGCGGCGCTGGCGGCGGCAGGGGCCGTGCAGCTTTTGCTGGGCGGGCAGGCCCCGGCCACGCTTTCCCTGTCCACGCCCGGGGGCTGGCAGGTGCAGGTGCAGCCGGCGGCTGTGCGGGCCGGGCCGGGCTGGGCCGAGTGCGCGGTGCAAAAGGATGCCGGCGATGATCCCGACATCACCAACGGCCTTCTTATTTATGCCCGCGCCCAAAAAACCGCGGCGGGCTTTGCTTTGTGCGGGGGCGAGGGCATTGGCCGGGTAACCAAGCCCGGGTTGGACCAGCCGGTGGGGGAATGGGCCATCAATTCCACCCCGCGCCGCATGATCCGGGAAAGCGCCCGGAAGATCAGCGAAGCCTTTGGATACTCCGGCGGGCTGCAGATCACCATTTCCGCGCCCGGCGGCGAGGCGCTGGCGAAAAAAACCTTCAACCCGCAGCTGGGCATTGTGGGCGGGCTTTCGATTTTGGGCACCAGCGGCATTGTAGAGCCCATGAGCGAGGCCGCGCTGATCGAAAGCATGGAGCTTGAACTGCGGCAGGCCCGGGCGCAAAGCCCGCGCCTGATCCTGACCCCCGGCAACTACGGCACGGATTTTCTGGCCCAGCAGGGCTGGAACGCTTTGGGCGTGCCGGTGGTCAAGTGCAGCAACTATGTGGGCGAAGCGCTGGATCAGGCCGCTGTGCTGGATTTTGCCGAAATATTGCTGGTGGGCCACATGGGCAAGCTGTGCAAGCTTTCGGCGGGCATTATGAACACACACTCCCGCATGGCCGATGGCCGTGCCGAAATTTTCACGGCGCAGGCTGCGCTGGCCGGGGCCGATGCCCCGCTGTGCCGCAGGCTGATGCAGGCCGCCACCAGCGATGCCTGCATTGAACTTCTGCAGCAGGCCGGGCTGAGCGCGCCGGTGCTGCAGGCCATCACCCAAAGGGCCGGGGCCCATGCGGCGCGCCGCGCGGGCGAAGAAAGAAAAACCGGTTTGGTGGTTTTCAGCCGCGTGTATGGCCTTTTGGGCGAAACCGAAACCGCAAAGGAGCTTTTGAACCAGTGGAAAACAACATGAAACGCGGCACTCTGTATGCCGTGGGCGTGGGCCCGGGCGAGGCCGGGCATCTCACGCTTCTGGCAGCCGAAACCCTGCGCGCCTGCCCGGTGATTGCTGCGCCGCGCACGGGGGGCGGGCATATGCTGGCGCTGGAAATTGCACAAAAAGCCGTGCCCCTTGCCGATAAAACCGTGCTGCCGCTGGATTTTGCCATGAAACGCGGCGAGGCCGAGCGGGAAAGCGCCTATGCCGCCGCCCAGCAGGCGCTGTGCGCCGTGCTGGATGCCGGGCAGGATATCGCGCTGGTCAATCTGGGGGATGTGAGCATTTACGCCAGCGGGCAGTATCTGCTGGAGCGCATTCGCCAAAAGGGCTATGCCGCCGTGATGGTGCCGGGCATCCCCAGCTTTTGCGCCGCGGCGGCGCGGCTGGGCATCAGCCTTACGGATATGCAAAGCCCGGTGCATCTGGTGCCGGGCGAGGCCGATCTGGCCCAGGCTCTTGACTGGCCGGGCACCAAGATCTTAATGAAAACCGGGCGCAGCCTGCCCGGGGTGCTGCAGCTGCTGGCGCAGCGGCAGCTTTTGGGAAAAAGCGCCCTTGTGTGCGACTGCGGGCTTGCCGCCGAGCGGGTGTGGCCCAATTTGGCAAACCAGCAGCCCGCCCAGGGCGAAACCGGCTATTTTGCGCTGGTGATCGTGAAAGAGTGATACGCAAAGGAGAAATGGCATGATACATTTTGTGGGCGCGGGGCCCGGAGCCCCCGATCTTATTACGCAGCGCGGCGCGGCGCTTTTGCAAAGGGCGGGCTGCGTGATCTATGCAGGCAGCCTGGTCAACCCGGCGCTGCTGGGCCTTGCCCCGGAGGGGTGCCGCATTTACAACAGCGCCGAAATGAGCCTGCCCGAGGTGCTGCAGGCCATGCAGCAGGCCGAGGGTGACGGGCTGGAAACCGTGCGCCTGCACACGGGCGACCAAAGCATTTACGGCGCCGTGCGTGAGCAGATGGACGCGCTGGACTCCCTTGGCATCGCGTGGGACGATACCCCCGGTGTGAGCAGCTTTTGCGGTGCGGCGGCGGCGCTGGGGGCCGAATACACGCTGCCCGGCATCAGCCAGACCGTGATCATCACGCGGCTGGCGGGGCGCACCCCGGTGCCCGAAAGGGAGGCTCTGCAAAAGCTGGCCGCCCACGGGGCCAGCATGGCGATCTTTCTGAGCAGCGGTATGCTGCCCGGCGTGCAGCAGGCCTTGCTGGCGGGGGGCGCTTACACAGCCGACACCCCGGCGGCGCTGGTGTATAAGGCTACATGGCCCGAGGAAAAAATCGTGCATTGCCGCTTGGGCGAGCTGGCACAGGCGGGCAGCCGGGCCGGAATCAGCCGCACGGCGCTGGTGCTGGCGGGGGATTTTCTGGCAGGCACGGGCTACGAAAAAAGCTGCCTGTACAGCCCCGGCTTTACCACGGGCTACCGGCAGGCATCACAAGAGGCATAAAACCATGGAGCTGAACCTGATCGCTTTTACAGACCGCGGCTATGCGCTGGCCCAAAAACTGGCCGGGGCGCTGGGGGGCAAGGCCGTGCGCGGCGGCATGGCCGTGGGGTTAGACGAATGGACCGAGGCGCATTTTTCAGGGGATGCGCTGGTGTTTGTGGGCGCGGCCGGCATTGCGGTGCGGGCCATTGCGCCGTATGTGAAGCGCAAAACCGTTGACCCTGCCGTGGTGGTGGTGGATGAAAACGCGCGCTACGCCATTCCCATTTTGTCGGGGCATCTGGGCGGTGCCAACCGGCTGGCCCGGGCCATTGCAAGCCTGACCGGGGCCCAGGCGGTGATCACCACCGCCACCGACGGGCGAAATCTGTTTGCCGCCGATGTGTGGGCAAAAAATCTGGGCCTGCGGGTGATGAATGCGGGTGCGATCAAAACCGTGTCGGCAGCGCTGTTGGCAGGCAAAACCGTGCCCTATTGGAGCCGCTGGCCCATACCGGGCACGCCCCCCAAGGGGCTGGCCGCCGCCGAAAGCCGGGAACAGGCGGCGCTGGTGGTGGACGCCGTGCCGCCGCAAGGCAGGGCGGCGCTCTGGCTGTGCCCGCCGCTGTTTCTGGGCATCGGATGCCGAAAAAACATCGGGTGTGAGGCGCTGGAAGCCGCCTTTGCCCAAAGCGGCCTGCCCGCCGAATGCGTGGTGGGGGCGGCAAGCATTGATGTAAAACAAAACGAAGCCGGGCTTCTGGCGTTCTGCCGGGGCCGCGGCTGGCCCATCGGCTTTTATTCTGCCGGGCAGCTTGCGGCGGTGCCGGGGCAGTTTACCGCTTCGGCCTTTGTGCAGAAAACCGTGGGCGTGGACAATGTGTGCGAGCGCGCAGCGCTTTTGGCGGCAGGCGAGGGGGCCATGCCCGCTTTGCCCCGGCAGGCGGGCGGCGGCGTGACTTTGGCAGCGGCCTGTCGGATCGATTGGAACTGGGGTGCAAACGAATGAGTGAACAAATGCTGAAAGTGGTGGGCCTTGGCCCGGGCAGCGAAGCGCTGCTGGCCCCGGCGGCCTTGGCGGCGCTGAAATGGTGCGATGTGGCCGTGGGCTACAGCGTGTACACCGATCAGGTGAAGGCGCTTTTCCCGGAAAAAGAAATTTTCACAACCCCCATGACCCGTGAGGTAGAGCGCTGCCGTGCGGCGCTGCAGCTGGCCCAGGCGGGCCGCCGCGTGGCCATGGTGTGCAGCGGCGATGCCGGGGTATACGGCATGGCCGGGCCTATTTTAGAGCTTGCGCCCGGCTATCCCGGCGTGCAGGTAGAGGTGATCCCCGGGCTCACGGCGGCCCTTTCGGGGGCGGCCGTGCTGGGCGCACCGCTGATGAACGACTGGTGCGTGGTTTCGCTGTCGGATCATTTAACGCCCTGGAGCGTGATCGAAAAGCGGCTGCAGGCGGCGGCCATGGGGGATTTTGCGCTGTGTCTGTATAACCCCATGAGCCGCCAGCGGCCGGGGCATCTGCGCCGCGCGTGTGAAATTCTGCTATCGGCAGGCAAGCCCGCCGATACGGTGTGCGGCTGGGTGCAGAGCATTGGCCGAAAAGGGCAAAAGCACCGCCTGCTCACACTGGCCCAGCTGCAAAATGAAACCGTGGATATGTTTACCACCGTGTTCATCGGCAATGCATTCACCCAAAACTGTGCGGGCCGTATGGTAACGGCGCGAGGCTATAATACACAATGAAGATTTTTATTTTCGGCGGCACCACCGAGGGCCGCACGCTTTCCCATCAGCTGGCGGCGCTGGGCCATGCCGTTACCGTGAGCGTTGCCACGGCCTACGGGGCCGAAACACAGGGAAATTGCCCCGGGGTATCGGTGCTGTGCGGCAGGCTTACGGCGCAGCAAATGCCGCCGGTGCTTTCGGGGGCGCAGCTTTGCATAGATGCCACTCACCCCTATGCCGTGCAGGCCAGCGAAAACATTCGCGCGGCGTGTGCGGCGTGCGGCGTGCCCTACCGGCGGCTGCTGCGCCCGGCGGGGGCGCAGGACGGCGCCGAGATCGTGCCCGGCGCGGCTGCTGCCGCCGCCCTGCTGGCAAAGCGCAGCGGCAAAATATTGCTCACCACCGGCGCCAAAGAGCTGGGGGCGTTTGCCCCGCTGGGCGGCGAACGGCTGGTGGCGCGCGTGCTGCCCGGCATGGAAAGCCTGGCCGCGTGTGAGGCGGCAGGCATTCCCAAAAAGAATATCATTGCCATGCAGGGGCCCTTTGGCAAAGAGCTGAACTGTGCCATTCTGCGGCAATACGGCATTCGCTGGATGGTGACCAAAAACGGCGGCGGCCCCGGCGGCTTTGCCGAAAAGCTGCAGGCAGCAGCCGAGTGCGGCGCAGGGGTGATCGTGATCGCCCGCCCGCAGGAACTGGGCCAAAGCGCCGAGGAAATTTTACACGAGATCACACAAGGGGGAAAAACACCATGACGGTATCGCTCATCGCGCTGGGGGCAGGCGCACAAACGCTGACGGCCGAAGCCGCCGAGGCCCTGCAGGGGGCCGGGCTTGTTGTGGGGGCCCAGCGCCTTTTGCAGCTGCTGCCCCCGGGCGTTACCCCCAACCGTGTGGCCGCCGTGCGCACCGAGGAGCTGGCCCAGTGCATTCTGCAAAGCGGCCAAAAGCAGGTCGCGGCGGTGTTCAGCGGCGATGTGGGCTTTTATTCGGGGGCCGGGCTTCTGGCCCAGCGCCTTGCACAAAGCGGCGCACAGTGCCGGTGGTATCCGGGGGTTTCCAGCCTGCAGCTGCTGGCCGCCCGCCTTGGCTGTGCGTGGCAAAACTGGCTTTTGGCCAGTGCGCATGGCCGTGCGTGTGATCCGGTGCCCTATGTGATGCAGGGCAAAAGCGTGCTGTTTTTGACCGGCGGCGAAAACACGGCGGCTGTGCTGTGCCAAAAGCTGGCGGCGGCCGGTTTGGGGGCACTGCCGTGCTGTGCCGGGCAAAGCCTTGGCACACCGCAGGAAAGCATTCTGCACGGCACGGCGGCCCAGCTGGCCCAAAGGCAGCTTGACCCGCTGACCGTGCTGCTGGCCGGGCCTGCGCCGCAGCCTTTGGCCCAATACGGCCCGTGGCTGCCGGACGATGCTTTTATTCGCGGCAAAACGCCCATGACCAAGCAGCTGGTGCGCGCGGCCGTGCTGCAGCAGCTGCACCCCGTGCCCGGCGATGTGTGCTGGGATGTGGGCGGCGGCACCGGCAGCGTGGCCATTGCCCTCAGCCGGGCGGCGGCCCGGGTGTACACGGTGGAAGCCTCGCCCGAGGCTTATAGCCTGATCGCACAAAACCGCGAAAAGCTGGGCGCGTGGAACCTCACGGCCCTGTGCGGCAGCGCCCCGGCGGCGCTGCAGGGCCTGCCTGCCCCCGATAAAGCGTTTATCGGCGGCAGCAAGGGGAAAATGAAAGAAATTCTGGAAACCGTGCTGGCGGCCAATCCCGCCGCGCGGGTATGTGCCAGCGCTGTCACCCTTGAAACCCTGGGCGCGGCCTGTGCCGCCATGCAGCAGCTGGGGCTGCAGCCCACCGTGAGCCAGATCGCCGTGAGCGATGCAAGGGCCGTGGGCGGGCTGCACATGATGACGGCGCAAAACCCGGTGTGGCTGATCACCGGGCAAAAAGCATGATCGGGCTGGTGTTGGCCGCGCCCCGCTCGGGCAGCGGCAAAACCACGCTGGCTGTGGCGCTGCTGGCGCTTTTGCAGCGCCGGGGGCTGCACCCCTGCGCCTTTAAGTGCGGCCCGGATTACATCGACCCCGGCTTTCACCGCGCCGTGCTGGGGGTGGAATGCCGGAATCTGGATCTGTATCTGAGCGAGCCCGAAACCGTGCGGGCGCTGTTTGCCCGGGGCTGCTGCGGCTGCGGTGCCGTGGTGGCCGAGGGGACCATGGGCTATTACGACGGTGTGGGCGGCACGCCCCGGGCCAGCGCATGGCAGGTGGGGCAAACGCTGGGCCTGCCTGCGCTGCTGGTAGCATCTCCCGATCAGATGGAAAGCCTGCCGGGGCTTTTGGCACAGCATACGCCCCATGGCGCAGCGGCGGTTTTGCTGAACCGCTGCCCTGCCGGGGCGGCGGCAGCGCTGGCGCAAAAGGTGCAGGCGCTGTGCGGCCTGCCGGTGGTGGGCTGGCTGCCCGAAATGCCCGAGGCCGAATTTCCGGCCCGGCATCTGGGCCTGTGCATGGCAGGGGAACTGCCGGGCCTTGCGGCCCGGGCGCAGGTGCTGGCCGAAAAGCTGGAACAAAATTTTGACTGGCCGCTGTTTGCGCGGCTGTTCGCGGTGCCCGCGCCCGCTGCGCCTGTGCCCGGTGCGCCGCCGGTGCGGCGTGTGCGGCTGGCCGTGGCGGCGGATGAAGCCTTTTGCTTTTGCTACCGCGAAACCTTAGAGGCCTTTGCCGAGGCCGGGCTGGAGCCGGTGTTCTTCAGCCCCATGGCGGATGCCGCGCTGCCAAAGCAGATCGGCGGGCTGTATCTGCCCGGGGGCTACCCCGAGCTGCACGCCGAGGCACTGAGCCGGAATGCGGCCCTGCGGGATGCCATACGCAGGGCGGTGGCGGCAGGGCTGCCCACCGTGGCCGAGTGCGGCGGATTTTTGTATTTGGGGCAAAGCCTGCAGGATGTGCAGGGCCGTGAGTGGCCCATGGCGGGGGCGCTGCCGGGCCGGGGCTTTCAAACCCCCAGGCTGGTGCGCTTTGGCTATGCGGCCCTTTCGCCCGCGCAGAACAGCATGCTGTTCCGGCAGGGCGAAACCGTGCCCATACACGAATTTCATCACTGGGATTCCACCCACAACGGCACGGCGCTGTGTGCCGAAAAGCCCGTGAGCGGCAAAAGCTGGCGCTGCGGCTTTGTGAGCGAAAGCCTGTATGCGGGCTTTCCGCACTTGTATTTTGCGGGCAGGCCGCAGCTGGCCCGGCGCTTTGCCCGGGCGGCGATCCAATGGAGGGAGCAAGAACCATGACGGCAGAACAAACACTCAGCGGCCTTCTGGCGGGCATCACCCCGCCCAGTGCCGCCGCTGCACAAAAAGCCAGAGAACACTGGAATGCCTGCGCCAAGCCCTTGGGCAGTCTGGGCCTTCTGGAACAGGCCATCGAGCAGATCGCCGGGCTTACGGGCAGCGAAAATGTACAGCTCACGCCCCGGCGCGCGCTGGTGTTCTGCGCCGACAACGGCGTGGTGGCCCAGGGCATTTCGCAAAGCCCCGCCAGTGTAACAGCCGCCGTGGCGCACAATCTGGCCCTGGGGGTAACGGCGGTGTGCCGCATGGGGCAGGTGGCGGGCTGCCCGGTGCTGCCCGTGGATATGGGCGTGGAAAACTATGCGGGCGAGCCGGGCGTTTTGAACCGCCGCATCGCAAACGGCACCAAAGACTGCACGCTGGGCCCGGCCATGAGCCGCGAGCAGGCGGCCCAGGGCATTCTGGCGGGCATCCGGCTGGTGCAGGCACTGGCAGGCGAGGGCGTAAAGCTGATCGCCACCGGGGAAATGGGCATTGGCAACACCACCACGGCGGCGTGTGTGCTGTGTGCGCTGCTCAACGCCCGGCCCGAAGCCCTTGTGGGGCGCGGCGCGGGCCTTTCGGACGAAGGCCTTGTGCGCAAAAAGGCCGCAGTGCGCAGGGCACTGCAGATCAACCACGAGAGCCTGGCCGACCCGTTGGGCGTGCTGGCGGCGGTGGGCGGCTTGGATATTGCGGGCATGTGCGGCGCGTTTTTGGGCGGCGCACTGGCCGGGGTGCCGGTGCTGGCCGACGGTGTGATCAGCGCGGCAGCGGCCCTTTTGGCCGTGCGGCTGTGCCCGCAAAGCGAAAAGGCCATTCTGGCCAGCCATGTTTCGGCCGAGCCTGCCGGTGCGCTGGCGCTGGCAGCGCTGGGCAAAAAGCCGCTGATCACCGCCGAAATGCGCCTGGGCGAGGGCACGGGCGCAGTGGCTGCCATGCCGCTTTTGGATATGGCGCTGGCGGTGTATCGCGAGGGCTACACCTTTGCCTCGGCAGGGCTGCAGCCCTATCAGCCGCTGGGAGGCAGCACATGACCGCCCTTGTGGTGGGGGGCGCCGCCAGCGGCAAAAGCCAGCTGGCCGAGCAGCTGATCCTGCAAAGCACCGCCCGCCCCCGGGTGTATATTGCCACCATGCAGGTGTGGGACGGTGAAAGCGAGCGCCGTGTGCAGAAGCACCGCGCCATGCGCGCGGAAAAACAGTTTTCCACACTGGAAGCGCCGCTGGGGCTTTTGGCGGCAGCCGAAAGCGTGCCCCCGGGCAGCGCCGTGCTGCTGGAGGATCTGACCAATCTTTGCGCCAATGAAATGTTTTCGCCGCAGGGCGCAGGCGAAAACACAGCAAAAGCCATTTTGGCCGGGGTGAAAGCGCTGGCCGAAAAATGCGCCCTGCTGGTGATCGTAAGCGGCGATGTGGCGGGCGGCGGGCTTGACTATGCGGGGGATACCCCGGCGTATGTGTACACGCTGGCCAAGCTGAACAACGCCGCTGCCGCCATGGCCGACTGCGTGTACGAGGCCGTGGGCGGCCTGCAGATACAACACAAATAAGGCAGCCGTTTGGGGGCTGCCGCAGGAAAAACCATGAAGATATTTTTGCAAACGCTGGCGGTGGCGTTCGGTATGTTTTCAGCCGTTCCGCTGCCCCAGCCCGTATGGAACAAACAGAATATGCGCTATGCGCTGTGCGCGTTTCCGGCAGTGGGGCTGGTGAGCGGCGCGGGGCTTTTGGGCTTTGCGGCGCTGTGCCGGGCGCTGGGGGCGGGCAGCGTGCTGCGGGCGGCGGGACTGTGCCTTTTGCCGGTGCTGGTAACGGGCGGCATTCATCTGGACGGCTTTGCCGACACCTGCGACGCGCTGGCCAGCTGTGCCCCGCCCGAAAAAAAACAGCAGATCCTGGCCGACCCGCACTGCGGCGCTTTTGCGGTGATCCGCCTGTGCAGCTGGTTTTTGGCCTGCTTTGCACTGTGGACCCAGCTGCCCGATGGCCGCGCGCTGATGGCCCTTGCCATTGGGCAGGTGCTGAGCCGCGCCCTTTCGGGCTATGCCGTGGCGCGTTTTCCGCTGGCAAAAAACACCGGCCTTGCCCACACCTTTGCCACCGCGGCTGACCGGGCTTTCGCCGGGCGGTTTTTGGCTGTGCTGGCCGGGGTGTGCGCGGCCGCGCAGGCCGTGCTGGCCAAAGGGCCGGGCGCCGGCGCGGCGCTGGCGGCGCTTTTGTGCCTTTGGCGTTACCGGGCGGTGGCGCAAAAGCAGTTCGGCGGCATCAGCGGCGATCTGGCCGGGTGGTTTTTAACGCGGTGCGAGCTTTGGCAGCTTGCCGCCGCCGTGGTGTGCCAAATGGCAGAAAGCGTTTTGCGATGATTTTTGTAACAGGGCCGCTGTACAGCGGCAAGAAAACCTATCTGAAAACCCGTTTCGGCTGGAACGATGCCCAGCTGGCCCGGCTGGCTGCCCCGGATGTGCAGCAGCTTGTGACCGGGGCCGAAACCCCTGCGCAGCTGGAAGCGCTGGCCGCACAGCTGGCGCAGAAAACCGCCGTGACCGCCGCCGAGGTGGGCAGCGGCGTGGTGCCCATCGATAAAGCCCAGCGCGCCCAGCGCGAGGCCGCCGGCCGCCTGGCTATCTTGCTGGCGCAGCAGGCGCAGGAAGTGGTGCGCGTGTTCTGCGGCATTCCAACCCGGATAAAATAAAATACAATTTGTATAAATAATAGGAGAATATCATGGATGTATATTTGATCCGCCACGGGGAAACCGTGTACAACAAGCTGAAAAAGTATCAGGGCCAGCAGGAGATCCCGCTTTCGCCCGAAGGCCGCGAGGCCCTGCGCCCGGCGGGCTTTGTGCCCGATCAGGTGTATGTTTCGCCGCTGGGCCGCGCCCGCGAAACCGCCGAGATCCTGTTTCCGGGGGTAAAGCAGATCCCGGTGCCCGGCATCATGGAAATGTGCTTCGGCAAGTTTGAGGGGCAAAGCTACGAGGATATGGAGCACGACCCTGTGTATGTGGATTGGATCAGCCGTGATGCCAAGGGCCGCTGCCCCGGCGGCGAAAGCAAAACCGAGTTTACCCGGCGCGTGGTGCAGGCCATGCAGCAGCTGGTGGAGATCGGCCTGAAAACCCCCGAAAAGCCGCTGGTGATCGTGGCGCACGGCGGCACCCAAATGGCCGCCATGGAAGCCATGGGCCGCCCGGCGGAGGATTATTACAGCTGGTGCGCACCCAACGGCTGCGGCTACCGCCTGACTGTGGACCCCGAAAAGTGGGCGGCGGGCGAGCATATCTTAACGCTGGCGGAAAAGATCTGCTGCACAAAGCAGGCGCACACATGGTAACGCAGGCCGTTTTGCTGGGCTTTGGGCTGGATCTTTTGCTGGGTGATCCTGCATGGATGCCGCACCCGGTGGTGTGGATGGGCAGGGCCATTTCGGCGCTGGAAAAGCCCCTGCGCCGCGCCTTTGGGCCAAGCGAGGCCGGGCTTTTGCGGGCCGGGCGCGTGCTGGCGGCGGCGCTGCCCCTGGGCACGCTTTTGCTCACGGGCCTTGTGTGCCGGGCGGCGCAGGCGCTGCATCCGGCGCTGGGGCTTTTGGTGCAAACCGTGTGGTGCTGGCAGGCGCTGGCCGCCAAGGGGCTGTACACCGAAAGCACCGCCGTGCAGCGGCAGCTGGAAAAACAGGACCTGCCCGCGGCGCGCCGGGCGGTGAGCCGCATTGTGGGGCGCGATACCGCGGCCCTCACCCCGGAGGGGGTGGCCAAGGCCGCCGTGGAAACCGTGGCCGAAAATTTTTCCGACGGCGTCATTGCCCCCTTGCTGTATATGCTGCTGGGCGGCGCACCGCTGGCGCTGTGCTATAAAAGCATCAACACCATGGACAGCATGGTGGGCTATAAAAACGAAAAATATCTGTATTTCGGGCGCGCTGCCGCCCATTTGGACGATATTGCCAACTGGCTGCCCAGCCGTTTGGCGGCGCTGCTGTGGATCTTGTGCGCAGGGCTGTGCGGCCAAAGCATGCGGGGCGCGTGGCGCATTTGGCGGCGTGACCGCCGCTGCCATGCCAGCCCCAATTCCGCGCAAACCGAATCGGCCTGTGCGGGGGCGCTGGGGGTGCAGCTGGCAGGCCCGGCATGGTATTTCGGCGAGTATTACGACAAAAAAACCATTGGCGATGCACACCGCCCGGTGGAGCCCCGGGATATTGCCCGCACCAACCGCGTGATGCTGGCGGGCAGCGTGCTGGCGGTGGCGCTGGGCCTTTTGGCCCGCACAGGGTTGGGGTGTTGAAAACCTGCCGCGAAACCGGGGAGCTTATGTTGAAAACTTGCAAAAATCGGCAGTTTTCCGCCTGTTTTACACACTGTAAAACGCCATGAAATAATGATAACACGAAAGAAAATTTGAGTTTTCAACATTTTTTTAAAACTTTCAACAATTAGGAGGGAAAACCGTGGAAAAGCTGGTGCACGGGGGCGACTGGGCCGGGTTTAAAGCCCGGTACGGGGCCGAGCCCTTGGATTTTTCGGCCAATGTTTCGCCGCTGGGGCTGCCGCCGGGGGTAAGGGCCGCTTTGGCCGATCCCGTGGCGGCCCAGCGCTACCCCGATCCGTTGTGCCGCAGCCTTCGCGCGGCGCTGGGGCAGTATTTTTCGCTGCCTGCCCAGTGGGTGCTGTGCGGCAACGGCGCAGCCGATCTGATCTGGCGGCTGGCGCTGGTGCTGCGCCCGCAAAAGGGGTTGGTCACTGCGCCCAGTTTTGCGGAATACGAGGCCGCCCTGCAGTTTGCGGGCTGCCGCACCGAGCGCTTTGTTCTGAGCGAAAAAACCGATTTCACGGTTCCGCCGGAATTTGCACAGCGTATAAAGCCGGGGGTGGGGCTGGTGTTTTTGTGCCAGCCCGGCAACCCCACGGGCCGCACCGTGAGCCGCCAGGTGATTCTGGCAGCGCTGCAGCAATGCCGCGCTGTGGGCGCAAAGCTGGTGGTGGACGAATGCTTTACAGGCTTTTTGCCGGACCGGGAAAGCGTGAGCAGCTGCAGCCTGCTGGCCGACTGGCCCGAGCTGGTGATTCTGGGGGCGTTTACCAAGCTGTGGGCCATGGCCGGGCTGCGGCTGGGCTGGTGCCTTTGCAGCGACACCGCGCTTTTGCAAAGACTGCAGGCTGCCGCCCAGCCCTGGAGCGTGAACGGCCCGGCGCAGGCGGCGGGCATAGCGGCGCTGCAGGATGAAGCATATCCTCAAAGGGTGCGGGCATTGCTGCGCACCCAGCGCCCGCGCATGGCCGCCGCTTTGCAGGTGCTGGGAATGCGGGTGGTGCCGGGGCAGGCAAACTATCTGCTGTTTTATTGCAGGCAGCCGCTTTCAGAGGGGCTGCAGGCGCTGGGGGTGTCGATCCGCAGCTGCGAAAATTATCCCGGCCTTGGCCCGGGGTGGTATCGCACCGCGGTGCGCACCGGGCCCGAAAACGATGCCCTGCTGGCAGCGCTGGCAAAGGTGCTGAAGGGGCAAAACGAAGATTCGCAAGAGTAAAAAGGGAGAAGGTCTATGGCAAAGAAAGCCAGATGCATCATGGTGCAGGGCACCATGTCGGGGGCGGGCAAAAGCCTTTTGTGCGCGGCGCTGTGCCGCATTTTTGCACAGGACGGCCTGCGTGCCGCACCGTTTAAAAGCCAGAACATGGCACTGAACAGCGCCGTAACAAAGGATGGGCTGGAAATGGGCCGGGCGCAGTATATGCAGGCCGAGGCCGCCGGCATTGAGCCGGATGTGCGCATGAACCCGGTGCTGCTCAAGCCCTGCAGCGATACGGGCAGTCAGGTGATCGTGAACGGCGAGATCCGGGCGCAGATGAGCGCCAAGGAATATTTTGCCTATAAAAAGCAGCTGATCCCCGAAATATTGGCCGCCTATGAAAGCCTTGCCGCCGAAAACGATGTGATCGTGATCGAGGGTGCGGGCAGCCCGGCCGAGATCAATCTGCGGCAGGATGATATTGTGAACATGGGCCTTGCCGAATTGGTGGATGCCCCGGTGCTGCTGGCCGGAGATATTGACCGCGGCGGCGTGTTTGCCCAGCTGTACGGCACCACGGCACTGCTGGCACCAGGGGAAAGGCAGCGGGTAAAAGGGCTGATCATCAATAAATTCCGCGGCGATGTGGGCCTTTTGCAGCCCGGCCTTGCCCAGCTGGAGCAGCTTACGGGCATTCCGGTGGCAGGCGTGGTGCCCATGCTCAAGGTGGATGTGGACGATGAGGATTCGCTGGCCCCCGGCCTGCAGGGCCGAAGCGGCTGCGGCGCAGTGGATATTGCCGTGGTGCGCCTGCCGCACATCAGCAATTTCACGGATTTTGCGCCGCTGGCCACCCACCCGGCGCTTTCGGTGCGCTATGTGGAGGCACCTGCCCAGCTGGGCGAGCCGGATCTTGTGATCCTGCCCGGCACCAAAAGCACCACCGCCGATCTGCTTTGGCTGCGGGAAAGCGGGCTGGAGGCCGCCATTCTGCGCCTGGCCGGGCTGGGAGTGCCGGTGCTGGGGGTGTGCGGCGGCTATCAGATGATGGGCAAAACCCTGCACGATCCCCACGGCTACGAGGGCGACACCCCCGAGGTGCGCGGCATGGATCTGCTGGACTGCAAAACCGTGTTCACCGCCGATAAAACCCGCACGCGCAAATCGGGCCGTGTGCTGGCCGGGCTGCTGCAGGGGGCGGAGATGACCGGCTACGAGATCCATCAGGGCCGCACCGTGGTGAACGGAAGCCCGTTTTTGCAGTTTGACAGCGGCGAGTACGACGGCTGTGTGTCCGGCCGGTGCGCGGGCACCTATCTGCACGGGCTGTTTGACTCTGACGAAGCCCTTGACACGCTGGCCGAGGGCCTGTGCCGCGCCAAAGGCATCGAGCCGCAGGCGCGCGCCATGCCCCGCGCCGAGTGGCGGCAAAGCCAGTATGATCTTTTGGCCGATGGGGTGCGCAAGGCGCTGGATATGCAGCGCATCTATAAAATTCTGGAGGGATAAGGCATGAAGCAGGGGCTGGTGCATCTTTACTGCGGCGAGGGGAAAGGCAAAACCACAGCGGCCATGGGCCTTGCGCTTCGTGCGCTGGGCCACGGCGAGGCCGTGGTGATCGTGCAGTTTTTAAAGGGCGGCGAAACCGGCGAGTTGGCGGGGCTGCGCAAGCTGGGGGCGGTGATCCTGCGGGGCAAGGCCGGGCAGAAATTTGCCTTTCAGATGAACGAAGCCGAAAAAGCCGAAACCCGCGCCCTGCAAACCGAAAATCTGCAAAAGGCGCTGGCGATGCCGTGTGATCTTTTGATTTTGGACGAAGCCTGCGCCGCCTGCCGGCTGGGGCTGGTGGACGAAACCGTGCTGAAAAAAGCCGTTTTGCAAAAACCGGCCCAGCGGGAAGTGGTGCTGACCGGGCGCGAGCCTGCCGATTGGATGCTGGCCGCCGCCGATTACTGCACCGAAATGCAATGCCGCCGACACCCCTATGAAAAGGGCATCGCGGCCAGAGAGGGAGTGGAATATTGAAACTGGAACATTCGGCCCCGGCGGGCATTGAGCGCGCAAGTATGCAGATCATTGCCGCCGAGCTGGCACAAAAGGGCATAGAGATCCCGCCCGAAAACCGCGCCGTGGTGCTGCGCGCCATCCACGCCAGCGCGGATTTTGACTATGCCGACAATCTGGCGTTCACGCCCGGTGCGGTGCAGGCCGGTGTGGCGGCGCTGCAAAAGGGCGCAGCCATCGTGACCGATACCAACATGGCGCTGGCCGGGCTGAGCAAGCCCAGCCTGGCAAAGCTGGGGGCACAGGCCGTGTGCTATATGGCCGATGCCGCCGTGGCGGCCGAAGCCGATGGCCGCGCCACCACCCGCGCCGCCGTAAGCATGGAGCGCGCCATGCGGGAACACCCCGGCGCCGTGGTGGCCGTGGGCAATGCGCCCACGGCGCTGGTGCGCCTGACCGAACTGATGCAGCAGGGCGCGCGCCCGGCGCTGGTGGTGGCGGTGCCGGTGGGCTTTGTGAATGTGGTGGAAAGCAAGCAGCAGATCTTTGCAGCCTGTCAGGCGCTGGGGGTGCCCTGCATTGCGGCCATGGGGCGCAAGGGCGGCTCCAGCGTGGCGGCGGCCATCGGCAATGCGCTGCTGTACACCGCAGCCGACACGCTGGACCCAACCCGCCGCGGCTGGAAATAAATCGCGGCACTGAAAAAAGAGAAGAAAACAAAAAGAGAGTAACGCAAAAAAGACAACCAAGAGGAAAGAAAGAGAGTAATATTATGCCGATCGGAGTCATCACAAACTGTATGGCCGTGTTTTTGGGCGGCCTTCTGGGCGGAACCATACTGAAAAAAATCACGCCCTGGTATCTCAAGCAAAATCTGCCGTTTATGTTTGGCCTTTGCAGCATTGGCATTGCGGTGAATTCGCTGGTAAAAGCGCACAATATGTCGGCGGTGGTGCTGGCGGTGCTGGTGGGCTTCAGCGTGGGGCAGGTGTTTCACCTGCACGAAAAAACCACCCGCTTTTTTGCATGGCTTGTGGAAACGCTGCACCTGGGCGGCAAGGAAGTGGATATGGGCGTGTACATCACCATGGTGGCGCTGTTCTGCTGCAGCGGCTTTGGCTGGTACGGCGCCATGAACGAGGGCATCACGGGGGATGCCTCGCTTTTGATGAGCAAGGCTGTGCTGGACTTTTTCACCGCCGCCGTGTTTGCCACGGGGCTGGGCGTAAGCCTGTGTGCGATCCCGCTGCCGCAGGTTTTTATTTTCCTGGCCGTGTTCGGCATTTCCAAATTCATTGCGCCGTTTCTGACCCCGGAAATGATCGCCGATCTTTCGGGCTGCGGCGGTGTGCTCACACTGGGGGCGGGGCTGCGCGTGGCAAAGATCATAGATGCCCCCATTGTGGATATGATGCCCGCCCTGATTCTGGTGATGCCCTTCAGCCTGCTGTGGACTTCGCTGCTGGGCTGAAAAAAATGTGTGCAGCCCGGCGGGGTGTGCTATAATAGGAAAAACGCAAAAGCCGTGCCCCGCGGCAAAGCAAAGGGCCGCCGCACAGCATGCAAAAAAGAGGGGGAAAAACAATGGACCGTATAGAAGAAAGAATCATTCAGATCATTGATCAAAACGCGCCGCGCCTGCAGGCCATGGCCGAGGATATTTTCACCCACGCCGAGCAGGGCTTTCACGAATACCGCACCGCCAAGCTGGCCGCCGATTACCTGCGTGAGCTGGGCCTTGCCCCCGAAGAAGGGCTGGCTGTTACCGGCGTAAAGGCCCGCATCGGGCAGGGCGGCCCCAATGTGGCGCTGGTGGGTGAGCTGGACGGCCTCAGCTGCCCTGGCCACCCCAACGCCACCGAAGCCGGCTTTGCCCACGCCTGCGGCCACTATGCGCAGATGATCTCGATTTTGGGCGCGGCGCTGGCACTTTCAGACCCCGAGGTGAAGGCTTCGCTGGGCGGCACGGCCACCATCTTTGCGGTGCCTGCCGAAGAATTTTTGGATGCCTCGGTGCGCGAGGAAGTAAAAAACAGCCATGGCGTGCGCTATTCCGGCGGCAAAAGTGAGCTGATCCGCCTGGGCGCATGGGATGATATCGATATGGCCGTGACCGACCACAGCCTGATGGCCGGGCGCGACAGCGATGTGGATCTGATGCTGGGCAACAGCGCCTGCAGCGGCTTTGTGGGCAAAACCGTGTACATACACGGCAAGGCTGCCCACGCAGCCGCCGCCCCGCACGAGGGCGTGAATGCGCTGAACGCTGCCAGCCTGGGCATGGCCGCGCTGGGAATGATCCGCGAGACTTTTCAGGAAAAAGACTATGTGCGCGTACACCCCTACATTCGCAAGGGCGGCGATGCCATCAATGTGGTGCCGAGCGAAGTCATTGTGGATATGATGGTGCGCGCCGCCAACCTGCCCGCCATTGAGCAGACCAGCCAGAAAGTAGACCGCGCCTTCCAGGGCGCTGCCATGGCCATTGGCGCACACTGCGATATCGTGGATGCGCAGGGCTATCTGCCCGTAAAGGAAACCGCCCCCGGCGATGTGCTGTGGCAGGCGGCCCGCCCGCTGATGGACCGGGGCGTGGTGGCAGCGGCGATCCCCCAGGGGCGGCAGAACACGGCCTCCACCGATGTGGGGGATCTGCAGGCCATTATGCCGGTGCTCAACTTTACCTTTGGCGGCACCAAGGGTGCTTTGCACAGCAAGGAATTTTCCGTCACCAACCCCTACATTGCCAACATTATGCCCGCCCAGATGATGGCGCTCACGGCGTATCATCTGCTGAAAAACGGCGCAGCCGAGGCCAAAAAGATCCTGGCCGAGGAAAAGCCCGTCATGACAAAGCAGGAATATCTTTGCTACGCCGAGGAAATGCACAAGGGAGAATGAACGAACCCACGCACAAAAGAGTATAGGAGAAAAGTATGAGCATCATGAACGATTGGCTTCACAAATATGGAAGCTACGGGAAAAACCCCGATGGCTCCATCACAAGAACGGGCGGCACACCGATTTATTACGAGGTGGTGCAGGCGCTGCGCGCCGAGATGGACAAGCTGGGAATGCAAACGGATGTGGATGCCGTGGGAAACCTGCACGGGTATCTTCCCGGCAGCGACAAGGATGCAAAATCCATTGTCATCGGCTCGCATCTGGACACCGTGATCAGCGGCGGCGTGTTTGACGGCATGCTGGGGGTGATCGGCGGCATGGAAGTGGTTCGCCGCCTTCGCGAAAGCAAAACCGTGCTGCGCCACCCGGTGGAGGTGTTCGGCTTTGATCTGGAGGAATCCAGCCCTCTCGGCGGCACCTTTGGCAGCTGGTGCGTAACGGGCATGGTGGATACAAGCATCGAGGGTTTTGAAAAAGCTCTGCAAAGCTACGGCTGGAATCTGCAGGATGTGGCCTCGGCCAAGCGCGACATTTCCAAGTTTGGCTGCTATCTGGAATACCACATTGAGCAGGGGGATTATCTGGATAGCCACAAGCTGGATATCGGCGCGGTGAGCGGCATTGTGGGCATTGTGCGCTATACGGTGCGGGCCTTTGGCAGCAGCAATCACGCGGGAACCACCATGATGGACAACCGGCGGGATGCGTTGGTCGCCATGTGCAAGCTGATCCTTGCCTCGGAAAAGAAGGCCCGGGAAATGTCGGATACGCTTGTGTTCACGGTGGGCAAGATCTCGGTGCTGCCGGGCGCAGAAAATGTGATCCCCGGCGAGTGCGAGGCAACCTTTGAATTCCGCCACATGGATAAGGCGGTCACCGATGCATTCTTTGCAGCCATTCAGGCAATGGCTGCCGAGATCAAGGAGTGTGAATTCACCTTTACCGACAACTGTGCCCAGTATGCCACGCCCTGTGACCCGGAGCTGATCCAAACCATTGACGCAGTGGCCGGGGAAGTGGGCGCAGGCCATGTAGTCATGCCCAGCGGTGCCGGACACGATGCAAACGCCATGGCGCATAGCGGCGTTCCCATCGGCATGATCTTTGTGCCCAGCGTGGCGGGCATCAGCCACCACGGCAAGGAGTGGACGGACGAGCGCCATGTGGATATGGGCGCTGAAGTGCTGTACCGCACCGTTCTTGCAATAGACAAAAAAGATTTCTGATCAGAAAAACTAAAAACCACAAAAAAGCGGGTTCCATACCGGTGTATGGAACCCGCTTTTTGTATGATATCACATAAAATTTTAATATAAACGCTTTTGTGCAAGGGCTGTTTTACTTTGCGTGGGCGCTCAGATAGTCCAGCGCAAAGCGGGCATAAATGCCTGCGCCATCGGGCAGGGCGGATTCATCCACATCAAACAGCGGATTGTGGTGGTCTGCCGTGATGCCCTTTTCCTCGTTGCGAACCCCCAGATAGCCGTAAATGCCGGGGGCCTTGGTCAGATACACCGAGAAATCCTCAGCGCCTGTCATTTTTTCCAGCGGCAGCAGGCAGTCGCTGCCAAGCTGCTCCCTGGCGGCCTTTTGGGCCAGCGATACCAGCTCGCGGTCATCGTTGATCAGGGGGTCGGGGCCAAAGTAATAGTCGCAGTCGGCGGTGCAGCCGTACACGGCGGCGGCGCTCTTTACGGCGTTTTCAATCAAGCCGGGAATCTGGCGGCGCTGCTCACGGTCAAACGCGCGGCAGGTACCCACGATCTCCACATGGTCGGCCAGAATATTCATGCGCTGGCCGCCGTTCATGGCGCCCACGGTGAGCACCAGCGGGTTGCGCGGGTCGTTGATGCGGCTCACAATGCCCTGAATGGCCATCACAGCGCTGGCGGCAGCCACCATGGCATCCTTGCCCAAAAACGGGGTGCTGCCGTGGCTGGCTTCGCCATGGATCTGAATGGTAAAGCGGTCGCTGCAGGCCATGCGGGGGCCGGCCTCAAAGTTGCACTTGCCCACGGGCAAATGCACCCATACGTGCATACCGAAAATGGCATCGATGTTGTCCAGCGCGCCGCGCTTTACATATTCTTCGCTCTTGCGGCCGATCTCCTCGGCCATCTGGAAAATCAGCTTCACGGTGCCGCAAAGCTCATCGCGCTTCTGCATCAGCATACGGGCCGCGCCCAGCAGCATGGCGGTGTGGCAGTCGTGCCCGCAGGAATGCATTACGCCGGGGTTTACGCTGGCGTAGGGCACCTGATTTTTCTCCTGCATGGGCAAAGCGTCGATATCGGCGCGCAGCATCACGGTTTTGCCGGGCTTTGTGCCGTGAATGGTGCCCACGCACCCGGTAATGCCCTCAAAGGTCTGCACCTCCACGCCGATTTTTTCCAGCTCGGCGCAAATGAATTTTGTGGTTTCAATCTCCTCGCAGCCCAGCTCGGGGTGGGCGTGCAGCCAGCGCCGGGTTTCGATCACATAGTCCTTCTGCTGGGCAGTCAGTTCCTGAATGGTCATTGTGCGCCCTCCTTTGCGGTGTGTTCCAGATAGTCACAGGCAAACTGTGCATACTGCGCCGCGCCAATGGGCAGCGCGGTGTCGCTTACGCGGAATTTATCCGAGTGCAGGCTCCAGGTAGCGCCGTATTCCTGATTCTCCACCCCCATAAAGGCAAACACCGAGGGGATACGGTCCATAATATAGCCAAAATCCTCGCTGCCCATGCCGGAGGGAGTCTCCACAAGGCCGCCCTCGCCCACCACCTTGGCGGCGGCGCTGCGGGCGATCTCGGTCAGCTCGGGGTAGGCATTGATCACGGGCTCTTCCAGCCAGTGATACTCCAGCTCGGCGGTGCAGCCCAGTGCCTCGGCCGTTTCGGTAATTAGCTTGCGCATGGCGGGCTCCAGCGTTTTGCGGATGCCCTGATCAAAGGTGCGAATGGTGCCCTCCATCACGGCGGTGTCGGTGATGATATTGAACTGCGTGCCGGCCTTGATGGTGCCCACCGTGATCACCAGCGGGTTGCGGGGGTCGTTAAAGCGGCTGACCAGCGTTTGCAGGTTCATAATAATGCTGGAAGCGGCCACAATGGCGTCCTTGGAATACTGCGGGGTGCTGCCGTGGGCCGAAACGCCGTGTACGGTCAGCACAAAATTGTCGCAGCTGGCCATGCGGCGGCCATTGGTGGCATCGATGGAACCCTCGGGAATGCCGGGCCACACGTGCATACCGTAGGCGGCATCCACGCCGTTCAGATAGCCCTTATCCATATAATAGTGGCTGCCGGTAAAGGCTTCCTCGGCCGACTGGAACAAAAGCTCCACATTGCCGCAAAGCTCGCTTTCGGCATTTTTCAGCAGCTTGGCAGCGCCCAGCAGCATGGCGGTGTGGCAGTCATGCCCGCAGGCGTGCATCACGCCGGGGTGCTCGCTGGCATAGTCCACGCCGCTGTTTTCTACGGTGGGCAGGGCGTCAATGTCGGCGCGCAGCAGCACGGTTTTGCCGGGCTTTGCGCCCTTGATATGGCCAATGCAGCCGTGGTAATCCGAAAAAGCAGTCACGGGAATGCCCAGCTTTTCCAGCTCGGCGATCAGATATTGCGTGGTTTCGGTTTCCTGAAAGCTCAGCTCGGCATGGCGGTGCAGCCAGTGGCGATGCTGGGCAATCTCGGCCTCAAGGGCACGGGCAGGCTGTTTGAAATTCATAAAACCATCTCCTGTTTTGTTGATGACAGTGCATACACCAAAGAACGGCCTGGCACGCCAGACCGTTCTTTTTTTACAGATCCGGATCAGCGGTCACCGGAAAGCTTTTTATGCAAGATAGATGCTGCCGCCGGGGCCCAGAGGCAGGTTGAGGGTGACCCAGATGATCACCTGAATGATCCAGGCAATGGCAAAGCTGACCGAGAAGGGCAGCATATTGGCAATGATGGTGCCAAGGCCGACCTTTTTGTCATACTTGCGGGCAAAGCCCAGAATCACAGGCATATAGGTGAACAGGGGGCTCAGGGGGTTGGTGATGGAGTCGCCGATACGATACACCACCTGCGTGATGGCAGGGTCGTAGCCCATCAGCATCATCATGGGCACGAACACGGGGGCCAGAATTGCCCACTTGGCCGAAGCCGAGCCGATGAACAGGTTGACAAAGCAGGCCACCAGCAGCAGGCCGATCATCAAAGGAATGCCGGTAAAGCCAATGTTCTTCAGGCCGTCAGCACCCGCAATGGCCAGCACGGTGCCCAGCTTGGAAACGCTGAAGAAGTTGGTGAAGATGGAAATAAAGAAGCACATGAACACATAGTTGCCCATTTCAGAGAAGCCCTGGCTGATATCAGCCCAAACGTCTTTGTCGTTCTTGTACTTGCCGGTGGCAATGCCGTAGGCAAGGCCGGGAACAAACAGGCCCAGAGTAACCGTGAACACAATGCCCTTGGTAAACGGAGCGCCGCCTGCGGTGATGGAGCCGGTTTCATCGGCCAGCAGGGCACGGCCGCCCACCAGAGGAACACTCATCAGAACCAGAACGATCACGAAGATCAGGAATGCCACACCGGCAACGCCCAAGGCCTTCTTTTCCTTGGAGCTCAGGTCGTTGGCGTTTTCATCAAAGTCGTATTCCTTCAGCTTTTCGGGGGTCATGGGGAAACGATGCACCAGCACCTTTTCGGTGAGAATGGTGCCCACGACCGTAAGCATCAGGCAGGAAACCAGCAGGAAATACCAGTTAATGGCCATGGACTCGGCGTAGTTGGGGTCGATCAGCTGGGCAGCGGCTTCGGTAAAGCCGTAGGCCAGTGCATCCGACAGGCCCAGCATGATGTTGCCGCAGAAACCGGCAGCCACAGAGGCAAAGGCAACATACAGGCCCAGCAGGGGGCTGCGGCCAATGCTCATGTACAGAATGGCAGCCAGAGGGGGCAGCACGATGAAGCCGGCATCACCGGCAATGTTCAGGTTGATGCCCAGGAAAATCACGACCATGGAAACGATCCAGCCCTTGGATTTGCCCAGGAAGCGCTGCATCAAAGCAACCAGAAAGCCGCTCTTTTCCGCAACGGAGGAACCGATCACGGCTACCAGCACCATGCCCAAAGGCGCAAAGCCCGAGAAGTTGGTGATCACATTGCTCCACAGATAGCGCAGACCATCCGCAGACAGCAGGTTGAACACCTCAATGGTAGAGCCGTCGGCCGGGTTGACAGCCGAAACGCCCAAAGCGCTGCACAGTGCGCTGATGAGCACAACGATAACAGACAGGCCTAAAAACAGCGTGATGGGGTCCGGCAGCTTGTTGCCGGCACGCTCGATGCTGTCAAGAATTTTATCCAGCATTGTTTTTTTGGCGGTGGTTTTTTCTTCCATAACAATTCTCCTCTCTTTGCGGAAAGTGCCGCAGGGGCTGTGTGCTGGCGGTGAACAGACCCGCAAAGCATTTCCCGTTTTCGGAGCGCCGAAACAGCAAAAGAGCGGCGCTCGGTTACTTATGCACCAGAGCATAAAAGTAACATACTCATATTATAGTGAACTAAAGCACCAAAGTAAAGCTGTTTGAATAAATTTTTTAAATTTATGAGTGGAGAATCCATAACAAAAAGCAAGTCTGTCCGCGGCACGAGAACGGGATTGCTTTGTTTTTTAATTAAATTTTGTATAATAGCGCGATAAAGCGAAAGGCGCGGCCCAGGAAAAAAGCCGGTGCGCCGCCGTGTGCTAAATCTCAGAAAGCGGCTGCAGAAGCCCCAGTGCCTCGGCCTCCTGCACCAGCAGGCGGTTTTCCCGGTTGAGTGTGCCAAAGGCGGGCTGGGCGCACACCACGGCGCGGCAGCTGCGCAGCACGGGCAGGGCGGCGGCGGCATCCTGCGGGGCAACCGGCTCAAAGGCGGGCACGGTGAACACCCTGTGGGCCAGAGCCTTGGCCACCGGGGTATCCAGATCGTTTTCGGCCAGAATACCGGCGGCAAAGGCAATGCCCCGGCGCTGCAGTGCGCGGTACACCGGAATGCCCGCCCCGCCGCCGCCGATCACAAACACCTGCGCCGGGCCGTCGGGGGGCTGCAATTCCAGGCTGCCGAACAGCGCGTTGTAGCTGCCCCGCTGCACGCCGTACAGGGCCTCGATGTACTGGGGCACAAATATTTCATCGGGGGTGCCGAAGCGGTCAATATGCCCGTGGGCTGCGCAAAGGATCTTGTCCGAAACCTTTTGCGCCAAATCCAATTCGTGCAGCGTAAGGATCACCGCCAGCTGCTGCTCACGCACCAGCTGCTTTAAAATGGCCAGCAGCTCCAGCTTGTGGTGAATATCCAAAAACGAAGTGGGTTCATCCAAGATCAAAAGCTCGGGCTCCTGGCACAGCGCGCGGGCCAGCAGCACACGCTGCTTTTGCCCGTCACTGATCTGGCTGAACTGTCGCTCGGCCAGATCGGCGGCGTGTACGCGCGCCAGAGCGGTGTGAACCTTTTTTCGGTCGGCAGCGGTCAAAAGCCCCAGCCGCCCGGTGTAGGGGTAGCGCCCGGCGGCGGCCACCTCAAAGCAGGTGATCAGCCCGGGGCGGCTGCGCTCGGTGAGCAGCACGGCCATGCGGCGGGCGGCCTGTGGGGCGCTGAGCGAAGCAAGCTCCTGCCCGGAAAGCACGGCCCGCCCGCCCAAAGGGGCAATCTGGCGCGCAATGCTTTTTAAAAGCGTGGTTTTGCCCGCGCCGTTGGGGCCGATGATGGTCAAGATCTCGCCCTGCGAAAGGGAGAAATCCACATGCTGCAAAATGGGCTTTCTGCCATAGCCCACGCACATTTTTTCCGTAAAAAACCAGCGTTTTTCCATGGCATCAGCCCTCCGCTGCGCTGCGGCGCAGCATCATCCAAAGCACGATGGGCGCGCCGAACACGGCTGTGACCGAGCTCACGCTCAGCTCGGTGGGGGCAAACAGCGTGCGCGCGATCAAATCGCACCCAAGGCAGGCCGCGCTGCCCCCCAAAAAGCAGGCAGGCAGCAGAACCAAGGGCTGGCCGGTGCCAAACAAAGCGCGCATCAGCTGCGGCACCGCAATGCCCACAAAGCTGATGGGCCCGGCAAAGGCCGTTACGCAGGCCGAAAGCAGGCTGCTGACCAAAATCAGCGCCGTGCGGAACAAGCGCACATTCACCCCCAGGCTTTGCGCGGCGCTTTCGCCCAGCCGGTAGGCGTTCATGGGCTTGGCCAGCGCCAGACAGGCCGCCAGCCCCAGCAGGGTTACCAGCGCCATTACGCGCACGCTGCCCCAGCTTGTGCCGGAAAAGCTGCCCAGCGACCAGTTGTGCAGGTTTACAATATTGGAATCCTCGGCAAAGGTGACGGCAAAATCCGTGATGGCCGAGCAGATATAGCCCACCATCACGCCGCCCACGATCAGCTGGCTCATGCGGCGAATGCGCAAAGAAAGCAGCAGAATAAACCCGGTGGCGGCCAGTGCGCCCGCAAAGGCTGCGCCGATCATGCCCAGCGAGGAAAGCGTGCGCCCCCGGCCCAGCACAAAGATCATGGCCATGGCCACCGCCAGCTTGGCACCGGAGGAGATGCCCAGCACAAAGGGCCCGGCAATGGGGTTGGAAAAATAGGTTTGCAGCAGGTAGCCGCTCACGGCAAGGCAGCCGCCCAGCAGCAGCGCCGAAAGGGCCCGGGGCATGCGTATGGTGCGCACAATGCCCTCGGCCAGTGGGTTCTGGCCCGGGGCCAGCAGCGCCCGGCTCACCTGCGGCAGCGTAAGGCCCACACTGCCCGCAGCCACGGCGGCGGCCAGCAGCGCCAGCACGGCCAGAAAAAGAAGAACAAAACAAACGCCCCAGCGAACAGCAGGGTGCTTCATGCCAAATGCCTCCTTTCCAAGCTGAGGGCTTCAGGAAAGCTTATACAAATACTTTCCGGCGGTGAAATCGGGGTCGGTGAGCATGGTGTGTACATCCAAAAGAAAATCGGCCATACTCATGGGCTCCTGAAAAAAGTTTTTCGAGGTGCAGTATACCCGCCCGGCCTTTACGGCGGCAAAATCGGCCAGCACCGTGCTTTTCTGCAAAAGCTCCTGCACGGTGCGCACTTCGCCGTCAATGGTGCTGTTGTAAATCAGATAATCGGCATCGTGCGCGGTTTCGTAAAACTGCTCCATCTGAATGGTTTCGGTAGAGCGGGCGGTTTCGGCGCCGTCATCGGGGGCCAGATACTCGCCCCCGGCCATGCCGATCATGCGGGCAATGTAATCGTTGGGCCGCCGCACATTCACCGCCCCGGCGGAGGTGATGTAAAAAAACGCCGCCGTGCCGCCTGCGGCAGGCTGCTGCAAAACGGGCTGCAGCTCAGCCACCTTTTGGGCAAAGATCGCCTCGGCCTGGGGCAGCTTATCCAGCAAAAGGCCGTAAACCTTGATCCACTCCATGCGGGCCAGGGGGTCGGATTCATAGCTTGAGCGCTCCACCAGCACCGGAATGCCAAGGCGCTCCAGCTGCTCTTTCACATCGGGGGAATGCAGGATCATGGTGGACTGTATGCTCACGCCGCAGCCGCCCTGCAAAAGCATTTCGTAATCGGGGGCGCTGTATTTGCCCGCATAGGCAATGGCCCCGGTCTGCAGGGCCTGCCGGGCCTCGGGCAGATACCAGCCGTCGGCATTCGTGCCCGAAAAAGCCAGGGCGTTCAGGCTGTCCAGCGAAATAAAATAGTCCATGGCGCTGGTGGCCGTGAGATAGGCGTTTTCAATGGGCGTTTCGATCACCGCCGCACCCTGGGGCAGGCCGGTGGGGGTCTGCTCGCCGCGGGGGCACAAAACATACTGCGCCTCGCCGATCTGCAAAAACGTGTAGCCGCCCTCGTACTGGGTAGCCGAAAATTCATCGGCATATTCGGGCACAAGCTCGCCGGTGGGGGCAAGGGAAGCCCAGTTGGGGCCGGGGGCGCCCTGGGCAGCGGTTTCCTGCGCGCCCTGGGCAGCGCAGCCGGTAAGCATCAGCGCACAGGCGGCCCCAAGGGCGATGCTTTTGGCCGCTCTCACTGCACGGCCTCCGGGTTGGAGAAGGTGAGGGTGTAGTCGATCATGTGCGGCTGGCTCATGGCGGTGGTTTCGGCCTGCACGGGCAGGGGAGTGCCCAGTGCGCTCACGGGAATGGTGAAGCAGGAAAGCTCGTTTTCGTAGGTGGGGGTGTACTCCTGGCCATCCACGATCATCAGGTCATAGTTTTTGCTGCTCCAGATCACCGTGGCGGTCATAGCGCCGTTTTCCACGGTCAGCCGGGCCGGGCTCTGCACGCTGGCCTTGCCGCTGCCCCCCTGCAGCACGGCCTCCACAGTATAGCTGCCGTCAGCCGGAACTTCGCTTTCGGCGGTGTCATCGGCCAAAGGCTGGGGGTCGCTCACGCTCACCTTATGGTCATACCAGGTGCCCTTTTTGCCCACAAGGGCCACATCGAATTCCTCGTCCAGATAGGGCACCGGGATCAGAAAAGCATTGGCTTCGTCGGTGGTGCCGTCGCTGTAATGCACGGTTTCCAGCGTGGGCTGCAGCCATTCGGCACCCGGCTTCTGGGCATCCTCGGCGGTGCCGGGAAACAGGTTTACAATGCCCTTTCCGGCCAGCGTTACATAAATGCTCATCTGGCCGTTCTGCACGGTCAGCACGCCCTTGCCGTCACAGGCTTCGTTGGCGTGGAACATACTGCTGTCGGTGGAAAAGCTGGCCTGATACACGCCGTCGGCCAGGGCAGGGGCGCTTTGGGCCTGCACGGAAGCGGCGGAAGAAGCCGCGGCGCTTTGCGAAGCGGCAGGGGCGGCGGTGCAGGCGGTGAGTGCGGCGGCCAGAACACCGGCGCACACAACGGAAAGAAACTTTTTCATGGGAACTCCTTTAATAATCATATAGAATAGCAAAACGATCGCAGGGGCAGCGGCGCTGCCTTAAAAAACGGCTCTCCCGAAAAGCCGAAAGAGCCGTTTGAAAAAGCGGATATAAGCGGTTTTACCGCAGGGGCATCACAGCCGATCAGCCCTGCAGGGCAGCGGCAGTGTGGGCAATGTACAGATCCTGCACGGCCTCAATGCGGCCCAGGCCCTCGATCTGGCAGGCAACGCTTTCAAAGCCGGCAGCTTCCATCATGCTCTTCCAGGAATCCTCGTCATCCCCGGCCATATCGTTGTTGGCGTGGTCACCGGCCACCACCATCAGCGGGCGCAGGATCACCTTGGTGTAACCGGCGGCCTGCAAAGCCTCGATCACAGCCTCGCAGCTGGTTTCCTCGGGTTCGCCCTCCACGGTGCCGATAAACACATTGCTGTAACCCAGCTCGTTCATCTGGGTCTGCATCTGAGAATAGCTCACCTTGGCCGTGTGGGAGGTGCCGTGGCCCATCAGCACAAAGGCCGTGCCGTCATCGGCGGCAGCCTGCAAAGAATCGTAATCCGAAGATTCCACAGCGGCGGCCACCACAGCCTCGGCCACAGCCTTTTTGTCGGCGTTGATCACGGTGGCATCGCTGCCCACTTCGCCCAGCAGAGGCTCGGCAACGGCAACGGATTCAAACTTGTCGGCGTAGCTGTTTACAGCCTCGGTCATTTCGTCATACTCAGCGCCGTGCATCAGGTGCGTGGGCTGCACCACCAAATGCTTTACGCCGTTTGCCACAGCGCGGTCCAAAGCCTGCTGCATATTGTCGATGCATTCATTGTCGCGGGCCTGCACATGGTTGATGATGATCTGTGCGGTGAAGGCGCGGCGCACGCTGTAGTCAGGGTAGGCAGCCTGCAAAGCGTCCTCGATGGCCTTAATGTCCTTGGCGCGGCTGTCGTTGAAGGAGGTGCCGAAGCTTACCACCAGAATTTCGTTTTCGCCGATCTCATCCTGATTGCGGGCATCGTCCAGCGAGGCATCGCCGGTGTCACGGCCAAAGTAATCGGGGTCGGCCTCGTCGCCCTCCACCAGTGCCTTCTGGGCATCGGTCAGGGCGTCCCATGCGGCCTTGGCCTCGGCGCACTGGGCATCGGTGTTTTCGTTGCGGGTCTGCACATAAATGGCATCGATCAATTCGGCCACATGATCGGCCGCAGCCTGATCGGCATCCACGCTTTCGGCGGCAGAAACAGCCGAAGCAGGGGCAGCCGCGCCGGAAGCGGCGGTGGAGCCGCAGCCAACCAGCAGGCTGGCAGCCACGGCGGTGCTGAGAACAGCAGCAGTGAGTTTTTTCATGTTTTTCTCCTTTTTGGCAGTACATCGCTGCCTTGTTTGGATGGCGGGGCATGGCCCCGATTCGGGCGGCAAAGCATCACCGCACCGCAAAAAGCGGCCCGGCGGCAAAGCGGCAGGTTTCCTGGCTTGCGGCTCGATGCGTTTGGCCCGCCTTCCCGGAAAATCCAGTGGCATTATGGGCAAAACGCTCCCCGCTTACAGTGACGAGATCGCACGGGATCTTCCCCCGTTTCCCTATTATCCGCAGCCTCACGCCTTGTTCGGCGGGTTTTGGCGGCGGCACCGTTTGCAAATGGATCGCCAGCTATCATAGTAGCATAATCCCGGGCGGCACGCAACAAAAATGCGCGCATTTTCCGCCCGTGAATCCGAAAAAACCAGGGGCCGCAGCAACTTTAAATAATAATGCCGTTGCAGTGGTCGATCTCGTGCTGAATGATCTGCGCCGTCCAGCCCGAAAAGCTTTTGATGCGGGTCTGCATTTTTTCGTTTTGCCAGCGCACCTTGATGGTGCGGTAGCGGGTGGTGGGGCGGCGGCCCTGCAGCGAAAGGCAGGCCTCGGTGGTTTGGTAGGGGCCGCCGGCTTTCAGAATTTCGGGGTTCAGCATCAGCTGCGGCAGGCCGCCGTCATCAAAGGCAATGATGCACTTGGCCACGCCGATCATGTTGGCGGCCAGCCCCACACACTCATCGGCGTGGGCGTTCAGAGTGTCCACAAGATCCTGCGCGGTTTGCAGGTCGGCTTCGGTGGCGGGGGCACTTTTTTGCCCCAGAAAGATCACATCGCGAATAATGGGCTGTACCATGGCGTTATTCTCCTATATAGGTAAAGCGGGGCAGGGTTTTTCCCTCGCGCGTTACGGTTTCGTTCCACATGGCGGCCGGGCGCACCCAAATGCCGCGTTGGCCGTACAGTGCCTGATACACCACCATGGGCTCCAGAGTTTCCGAATGGGTGGCAGTGCATAAAACCCGGTATTCGTTGCCCTTAAAATGCCGGTAAAGACCGGGGCGGATCTCATTCATGCGCAGCGTCCCCCGTGCAGAACATATCCACGGTGCCGTCGGCCATCAGCTTGCCGTCCTCGGCCAGCACCTGCACGCGGAACACCGCCAGCTGCCGCCCGCGGCGCACGGCCTGTGCCACGGCGCGCACGGTGCCCTGCTTGCAGTTGGTTAAAAAATTGATATGGCTGCTCTGGGTCACATAGCGGCGGCCATCCTGCCGGGCGGCAAGGCCCGCCGTGCATTCCAGCAGGGTATAGATCAGCCCGCCGTGCATAAAGCCGTAAAGATTGCGCGATTCGGGCACCAGCTCCACGGCCATTTCGGCGCGGTCGGGGCTGGCCGAAACCACTTTAATGTGGTTATAGTCCAAAAACGGGTTGCCCTGCTCATAAAGCTTTTTTTCCTGTTCGTTCATAGTGCATCCTCCCTGTGGCTGCCTGGCAGCATTGTACTTTGTATGTATCATACCCGGGATCGGCGATGTGCGCAATCCCTCTTGCGCCAAGTTTTTTCTCTCTATATAATAATGATATAGAGAAAAGGGGGGAAAGGGAGATGAAATTTTCCAAAAGGCTGCAATACAACGCACCGGTAACGCTTACATTCTTTTTTGCATCGCTGGCGGCGCTGGTGCTGGATGTGTGCACCAACGGGGTCAGCAATCGGCTGCTGTTCAGCGTGTACCGCGCGCCGCTCACCTCGCCGCTGTTTTTTGTGCGGCTGTTCACACATGTGCTGGGGCACGCCGGGTGGAACCATTTCATCGGCAATATGCTGCTGTTTTTGGTGGTGGCGCCGCCCATGGAAGAAAAATACGGCAGCAAAACCCTGCTGGGGGCCATTGCCATCACAGCGCTGATCTCGGGGGTTTTGCAATGCGCAATCTTTCCGGGCACAGCGCTTCTGGGCGCAAGCGGCATTGTGTTTATGCTGCTCATGCTGGCCAGCCTTTCGGGCATGCAGGCGGGGCGCATTCCCCTTACCATGATCCTGGTGGGGCTGCTGTATCTGAGCCAGCAGGTGGTGGGCATGCTGTTTGTGCAGGACAATGTGGCCAACTTTATGCACATCATCGGCGGCGTGTGCGGCACGGTGTTCGGCTTCCGACTGAAAAAACACTAAGGCAACACCGGCAGCAGATCGTTTTTAAGCTTATATACAAAGCCCCCGGGTGCTTTGCCATCTGCCTTGCGGCAGAAAAAGCATCCGGGGGCTTTTTGTTTTTGATCAGGGCTTTTTGGCGCGGCGCTCACTGGGCAGCGCTGTCGGCGCTGTCGGCCTTGCCAAGGGCAATGGCCGTTACAGCCTCGCGCAGGGCGCTGATCTGGCTGCGGGAAACAAGGCCCTGGGTTTCGCCGTTCAGCTGCACCAGACAGCTTTCGCCGTCATAGCGGTACACCGAAACGGTGAGAGTGGGATAGTCGGCGTTATCCAGCGAGATCGTGAATTCCATCTCCTGCTTCTGGGCGGGGGCTTCGCTGTTGTAGCTGCTCACATTCAGGGCATCTACGGCGCTCTTTACCGCATCAAAATCCGTTTCCTCATCGTTATACAGGAACTTGCTGCCCTTGTGGGAAACGGCGCAGGTCACATCGTCCACAGAGAAATCCAGCGCGGTCACCTTGTCCCAATCCAGCGAAAGCAGCGCCGCCGGGCGCAGGGTGTTGGCGTTGGTTCCGGCCAGACTGGTGTAGTCCGACTCCGAAACCCTGCACACAATGGCGGAATCGTTCATGCGGCAATAATAGCCATCCTCGCCCGTTTTGCCGAAGCTCACGGTAAAGCTGCCGCTGCCGTCATCGGTTTCATAGTCGATGGCAAAGCTGGCCTCGGGGCTGGAAAGGCCGTAGTCGCCCAGCGAGGAGTCAGAGGCCGTGTAGGTGGCGTAGTCGCTCCAGTCCAGATTTTTTAGGCGGGTCACAAAGGTGTCGATCTTATCATCCGAAAGCGCCGTGTAGCTGCCGTCATCGGTGTAATAATGATAGTCCGTGGTGTAGGAATGCGTTTCCCCGGGCAGATAATTGGCCGAGAAGGCGTTTTCGCCCGTGCGGCTGATCCTGGTGATCTTTGTATAATCCGGCACGCTGTCGGTTTTCAGAAAAGCATCGTGATCGGTGGAAAGCGCCTGCTCCACATCGTCGTCCACCAGATACACGGTGCCTTTTTCCAGCATCACATAGCGCTTTTCATCCATGGAAGAAAAGCTGCCCATGCTCAGGGTGGTGTCACCGTCCGCAGTGGAAAATGTCACGGTGCCGGTGGGCTTATCCAGCCCGTACTGGCTGTAGTCGGTCACATCGTGGATCACAAAGCTGGCGGTAAGCGGGGCAAAATGATCCAGCAGATCGCTGATCTTGTCCTGATCCACCGGGAAGGCATCGTCATCCTGCTGCTGCCAGCCGGAATCCGAGTTTGTGAAGGTGAGGGATTTTCCGCCCACCGTCCAGTGGACGGAGGTGAGGGCGTCAGGGTCGATGCTGAGGATATCCTCGCTCACGGTGGAAACCTTGTCAATGTGCTTCTGCACGCCCTTGACGGCGGCAATGCCCGCGCACAGGGCGGCCAGCACCCCCACAAGGATCAAAAGATTTTTTTGTCGTTTCATACCATTTTCCTCCTGCGGATCACTTCGTCAATGCCCAGCAGCAAGAAGGCAAGGGGCACAATGCCGATCATGCACACCTTCAGCCATGCAGCGGAAGAAGAGCTGATGGTAAGATAGGTGCTGTTCAGCGATTTGGAGCGAATGCTTACGGAATCGGCCTGGCCGATCATCCAGGAAAGGCTGTTCATGGCAAGATCCATGTTGGCCCCCGAGGAATACGAGTTGTACAGATCGTCCAGCAGGTAATCGCTGGCCACCCACACCAGCTTGCCGCCCTGGGCGCTTTCGGCCGAAACCGCCAGCGTGAAGGGCCCGGCAGGGTCGCCATCCTCACGGTCGTAATTGGTCATGGCATAGCCGGAAAGCTTGGAGAAGGCGGAATCCGAGGTGGTAAGCAGGGCGGTGGCCGTGCTGCCTTCGTTCAGCGTAAGGCCGGCGGCAATGGGCACGATCACATGATAGGCCCCCTCGGTGAGGGGGGCGGTGATGTCGCTTTCGCCAATGTCCGGCATCAGCACATACGGCTCGGTAAAGGCGTAATGCTCCCGGTCAGGGTCCACCACAATGCCCTCGGCGGCGCTCACGCCGTGATCCGAAAGCAGGGCCGTCAGATTGGTCAGCATGCCGTTTTGCTGCGGGCCCGAGAACACCAGCACCTTGCCGCCGCCGGAAATATAGCTGCGCAGCAGCGAAAGCTCTTCGTCAGAAATATCGCTGGTGGGGGCGTTGATGATCAGCGCCGAGCAATCCTCGGGCACAGCGTCCACATTCAAAAGCGAAAAATCGCTCACGGTTTCATAGTTGGCGCGCTCCAGCTGGCTGGAAAAGGCATCCGAAAGTGCGGCCTCGCCGTGGCCGCTCAGCAAATACACCTGGGGCAGCGTTTCGGTGGTCACATAGTCGATGGCCGAGGTGATCTGCCCCTCGCCGTCAAAGCTGCGCGAAACCGAGCCGGTGGAGTAATAGGCGCTCATGTCCGTGTTGTAAATGGAATCATAGCCGATATAGCGGCTTTTAGAGCCGCACTCCACCACCAGAGAGTTGTTCTGCACGGTTTCATCGGTGTACTGCTTGGCAAAGGTGGGGTAGGTGTCGGGGTCTTTTTTCACCACCGTGATATGATCGGTCAGATCGGAATACCGGTCCAGCAGCTTCTGGATCACGGTATCCTCTTTGCCTGCCTGAGTGATCCAGTAAATGGTCACATCCTCATCCAGATTGGTGGCCACCACCTTGGTGTCGCTGGTAAGCGAATACAGCTGCGCAGCGGAAATATCAAACTGCGTAAACCGGCTGGGCAATGCCCCTGCCAGCACATTCACGGCCACCAAAATGGCCAGCACCATCAGCCCCAGCAAAAAACTGTAGCCGCCCACCCGGGCTGTGCGGGTGGTAAGCGCCTGGCGGCTGCCTGCCAGCAGCTGCCGCCATTTGGTTTGTAAGTTTTTCATCCGTTATACCTCTTTTTCTCCCAGCACTGCACACACAAGAACAAAAAGAACACGGCAACGCTGATATAATACACAATGCCGGTAACATCGAACACGCCGTTCACAAAGGTGTAAAAGCGCTCAAAGGGGGAAAGTGTTTTCATCAGAGTGGGCACGGCGCTTTCCAGAAGGCTGGGCTTTGCAATGCCCACAGCGGCCACGGCGGCGGCGCACAGCGCAAAAACCGTGCCGCCCGCAAGGCCCGAGGCCGTGAGCTTGTTCACCAGCAGGGCCAAAACGCCCCCCAGCACCAAAAGCACTGCTACATTCACAAATTTGCCCGAGATCTGATCGGCCAGCGAGGAAGCGTAGTAGCACAGCAGCATGGCGGCCACGCAAAGCCCGGCGGCCATGCCCTGCGATTCGGTGAGCGAGGAAATGAACATACCAATGGAAATGAGCGCCAGCCCCAAAAAGACAAACGCAATCAGCGCGCCGTAGGCGCTGGGCAGATACACATCTCCGTACAGGGAAAAGATAAACGGGTACACGCAGGCCACCAGCATGGGCGCAATAAACACAAGGGCCATGGCAAAATATTTGCCCAGCACAATGTCGGTGCTGGTGATGGGCAGCAGCGAAAGCAGCTGGTCGGTTTTTTGCTTTTTCTCCTCGGCCACCACGCGCATGGTGAGCAGGGGCACCAGCGCAATAAAGCCAATGCAAAAGCTGCCCAGCGCATATTCAAAATTGGCCACGGCGCGGTTGATGTTGTACAGCATGGCGCCAAGGCCGATGAACTCCAGCAAAAATGCCCCGAACACATAGGCCAGAAGGCCGTGTGAATACAGGCTGAGCTCGTGCTTAAAGATCGCTTTCATGGCGGGGCTCCTTTCCGTCGGGCTGGGCATCGGTCAGCTCGATAAAGATATTTTCCAGATCGGCCTTTTCGGGCGTAAGCTGCAAAATGGCGGTTTCGGCCTTGGCAAACGCAAAAAACAGTGCCTTGCAGGCCTCCGAGGCATCGCCGGTGATCTCCAGCTGCGCCTTGCAGCGGCCCTCCTCGGCTGTCAGAAGCTTGCAGTCGCAAACGGCGGGCACGGCGGCCAGAATGCGGCGCAGCGCCTCGGCAGAGCAATCGGCGCTCAGGGTCAGGCGGCCGCCGCTGGCAAGGCGGTTTTCCAGATTCTGCGGGGTGTCAAAGGCCACCAGCTTGCCGTGCGCAATGATCAGCACGCTTTCGCAGATGGCCTGCACCTCGCTGAGAATGTGCGAGCTCAGAATCACCGTGTGGGTTTGCCCCAGCTCGTGGATCAGATCGCGGATCTCAATGATCTGCAAAGGGTCCAAGCCCACGGTGGGCTCGTCTAAAATAATGTAGTGGGGGTCTCCCAAAAGGGCCTGGGCAATGCCCACACGCTGGCGGTAGCCCTTGGAAAGATGGCGGATCAGGCGGTTCGCCATGGGCTCAAGGCGGGTCTCGGCCAGGGCCTTGGCCACCTGCGCATCGATCTGCGCCTTGGGCAGGCCCTTGGCCTCGGCCACAAAGCGCAGGTATTCCTCGGGCGTTTGCTCGGGATACAGCGGCGGGATCTCGGGCAGATACCCCAGCAGCTTTTTGGCCTCGCGGGCCTGCTCAAAGATATCCAGCCCGTCAATGGTCACGCTGCCCGCAGTGGCGGCAAGGCAGCCCGTCATCATGTTCATGGTCGTGGATTTGCCTGCGCCGTTGGGACCCAGAAAACCATAGATATGGCCCTGCTCAAGGGTGAACGAAATATCGTCTACCGCTGTGAAAGAGCCATATCGCTTGGTTAAATGTTCAACTGCGATCATGTTTTTCGCACCTCCTCAATTACAAAGAAAATTCTAAGAACAAAAATTGAAAAGCTGCTGAAGAACTTGTGTAAGATGTGTGGAAAAAACTGGAAAAACCCGGCGCGCGGCAGGGGCCCAATAAAAAACCGTGCAGGGAAAATAACACCCTGCACGGAAGAAAAACGATAGTTTACAGCCCATTACAGCCAAAAGCATTTTCGGATCGAGGCATATTCACCCAGCACCAGCATGGTTTCCTCGCTGCTCAGCACAGTGTCGGGGGCAATGCTCATATCCAGCTTGCCGCCGCGCTTGAGCGCCAGAATGTTGATGTGATAGCGCTTGCGGATGTTCAGCTCGCTGATGCTGCGCCCGGTCCATTCGGGCGGAATGGTCACCTCCATAATGGCGTGATCGTCCTGCAGCTCAATGTAGTCCAGAATATGCTCCGAGCTGTAGCGGATGGCAGCCCACTTGGCCAGCTGCTTTTCGGGATATACCACCTCGTCGGCCCCGTTGCGCAGCAAAAATTTGGCCTGCACATCGCGCTCGGCGCGGGAAACCACAAATTTGGCCCCCAGCTCTTTCAGAAGCGAGGCGGTTTCGAGAGAGTTCTGAAAATTGCTGCCGATGGTAACGATGCACACATCAAAATTGCGAATGCCGAGAGAGCGCAGAAAGTCGGCGTTGGTGCTGTCGCCAATCTGGGCGTTGGTGACAAACGAAAGCACCTGATTCACCCGCTCCTCGTTGGAGTCAACGGCCATCACCTGATGGCCCAGCTCGTTCATCTGCTGGGCAATGTGGCGGCCAAAGCGGCCCAAACCGATCAAAAGAACAGATTTCATGGAAAGCTCCTTTTTTTATTTTTTTATATAGGCAAAAACAAAACCTGCAGCCGGGCGGCCCGTGGCCTTACCCAACGGCGATTTTTTCCTGCGGCAGGCGCGAATGGGCCGGGGTGCGGCCAAAGGCGGCGTAGATCAGCGTGAGTGCGCCCACGCGCCCCCAGAACATCAATACAATCAGAATGCACTGCGAAAACAGCCCCAGCTGCGGCGTGATGCCCAAGGTAAGGCCCACCGTGGCTACGGCAGAAGCGGTTTCAAACATACACACCGACATGGGCAGCCCCTCGGCGGTGGCAATGGCAAGCGAGCCTGAAAAGAACAGCAGCATATACATTTCGGCAATGGTGGCGGCGTTTTTCACGGCGGAAGTGTCTATGCGCCGCCCAAAGAATTCGGCATCCTCACGGCGGCGGAAGGTGGCCAGCATATTGGCTAAAAGAACCGCCAGCGTGGTGATCTTCATGCCGCCTGCCGTAGAGCCCGGCGCACCGCCCAAAAGCATCAGCGCCACCATCAGCGCCTGGGATGGCGAGCGCATGGCGGCAAGATCAGCGGTATTGAACCCGGCGGTGCGGGGCGTTACCGCCTGAAACCAGGAAAGCAGCGCGCGGCTTTGCACAGGGCCTGCCGTAAATTCAAAGCAGAAAAAGTACAAAGCGGGCAGCACCAGCAGCAGCGCGTTGACCGCCAGAATCACCTTGCTTTGCATCCGGTAGCGGTGCAGGTGCAGCCGATGCACCCGGATATCCTCCCATGTGAGAAAGCCCAGCGAACCGCAAATGATCAGCGCCGTGATCACCAGCACCACATAGGGTTGATGGGCATACCGGGTAAGCGAAACAAAGCGGGCATCGGCGGTGCCCAGCAGATCAAACCCGGCGTTGCAAAAAGCCGAAATTGAGTGAAACACGGCGTAAAAAATGCCTTTTGGCCCAAAGTCGGCACAGAACACCGGCAAAAGCAGCACTGCGCCCGCCAGCTCAAAAAACAGGGTGGCGCGCAGGATAAAGCCGGTAAGGCGCACAATGCCGCCCACCTGCGGCGCGCCGGAGGCTTCCTGCAGGGTGCTGCGCTGCATCAGCGAGATCCTTCGGCCGGACAAAAGCGCAAAGGCGGCGGCAATGGTGATCACGCCCAAGCCGCCGATCTGGATCAGCAGCAGGATCACGCATTGCCCAAAGGCGGACCAGTAGCTGCCGGTGTCCTGCACGGCAAGGCCGGTCACGCACAGGGCCGAGGTGGAGGTGAACAGTGCCTCGGAAAACGGCGTAGGGCAGCGCGCCCGGGCAGAAATGGGCAGCATCAGAAGCAGTGCGCCCAAAAAATCAACGGCGGCAAACCCCGCAATGATCACCTGAAACGAGGAAAGCCGTTTTTTTGGCAGGGGAAAACGAAGCATAACAATTCCTTTCGGCCCGCAAGTGGGCCCTGACAGCACACAAACAATGTACAAATCGCTGTTTCAGATATTATACCACAAAAGAAAAATAAAGTTAAAACCCCCGGCACACAGGCGCTTGTATGCCTGCATGCCGGGGATTGGTTGAGTTGAATTTTATATCTCGCCGTAAATGGTGGCGGTAAGGCCCGGCTGCTTTTTGCTTTGGTACATGGCATGGTCGGCCCGGCGATACAGCGTATCAAAGTTTGCGGTCTCCTTGCCGTCATACAGGCACGCCCCAAGGCTGACTACGATCGGCCTTGGGCCAAGCTCGGGGATCTGAATGCTTTTGATGTTGTCAAACAGGCGCGCAAAAAAGGATTCAGCGCTGGCCTTTTCGGTAACGGTGGGCACAAAAATGGCAAATTCATCGCCGCCAAGGCGCATTACAATGTCATCGCGGCGGCGCTGATCGTAATTGCCATGAACCTTGTGTTTTGGGGCATAAAGCCGCAGAAGTAAAGCAAAGCCTGAACGAGAAGGGCACACCCAAATAAAGCAGCCCCGGCGGAAAAATATTCCGCCGGGGCTGCGCAGCGTTAAAACCCATTTTTTAGAGAGAAGCTGTGTCTGACAGCCAACGCATGGCGCACCAGGCATAAGCGGCTGCACCAACAGGCAGGGCGTCTTCGTTAAAGGTGCAGCGCGGACTGTGAACGGATTCAATATAGCCCTCTTCGGCACTGCCAAAACTTATGTCCAGATATACGGAGGGCACTCGGCACGAGATCTCACTGAAATCCTCGGCACCGGTAACGGGGCCGATGACATCCGCATATTTAGCGCCAACCAATTCGGCTGTGTAGGCGGCAATTTTGGGACACATGGAAGCATCGTTTACCGTAGGGGGAAGACTGCCGGAGAAAGTTACCTCAGCGCGTGCGCCAAATGCAGAGGCGATTCTTTCTGAAATTTCCTGAATACGGCGGCGCATGAACTTTTGTACAGACAAATCAAAGGTACGGAAAGTGCCGGACAAAAAACCACTGTCAGGCAAAAGGTTATCCGCAGTACCGGCGCATAGCCGACAGACAGAAAGAACAGCGGGGGTAAAGGCGCTCAATTCGCGGCTTTGAATTGTGTAAAGTGCCGAAGTAATTTCGGCAAGAATGTGCGGAACATCGATTCCATGCTCCGGAGTAGCGCCATGGGCACCGCGCCCTAAAACCGTCACTTTAAAAGAATCGGCCGATGCTTTTGCCAAAAGCCCGGTGGCGCATAGTAAGGTTCCGGTTTTCCATTTACTGCCGGTAAGACAGTGCATTGCCATAGCAGCATCGACAGTGGGAGCTTCCAACAAGCCATCTTGGATCATATGGGAGGCACCGTTATAACCCTCTTCACCCGGCTGAAACATGAGCTTTACCCTTCCGCATAACTCGCTGCGGCGAGCATGGATCAGTTTCGCTGCACCCAACAGCATGGCGGTATGTGTGTCATGACCACACATATGTGCCGCACCGGGAAGCTCGCTTTTAAAGGAAAGCGTATTTTCCTCGGTCAGGGGCAACGCATCCATATCTGCCCGCAAAAGCAGCGTGGGGCCCGGGCGGCTGCCCTCGATCAAGGCAATTATGCCCGTTGTACCGTCTGTGCCGCAATGCTGCGGCGAAAGACCGATCTCTGTTAATGCACGGGATACAAGCGCTGCGGTATGCGGCAGGGAAAGGCCGATTTCTGGGTGGCGGTGGATCGAGCGCCGCCACTCGATCAGCTGCGGTTTCATTTGTTTAGCATCGGACAGAACTTCCTTTGGGTCAAACATATTATCCCTCGCTTTCCTCTTTAAAAATACAAAACATTTGGATCATTTATACATATAAATGACAAAACCTGATTTTTTTATTGACAATGGCGCTTTACTTTGATAAAATACGATTATCATAAACAGTGCGTTAAGTATTCTTTAAGTATAAAAACTGTGCTTTATTTATACCATAAAGAAAAGAGAAAGTCAATTTACGGCAGGAATTTGTTAACGCACACCGCTCACATAAGGAGGAATACACAATGAAGAAAAAGACTCGTCTTTTATCGCTGGTTTTGTCGGCAGTGATGGGGCTCGGTGTACTCACGGGCTGCGGTGCTGGTTCAGCTTCTGCCAGTGCATCCGCCTCAGCAGCAAATGCTGCTTCCGGTGATTTTAAAATTGCCGTTATGTATCAGGATGCTTCCCAGGGAGAAGAGCCCACACGCGCTTTTGAGCAGCTGAAAAGCAAATATGGCGATATGGTCGTTGGCTCATCTTTCCCGGCCAATGAGCAGGAGGTGCTGATCTCAACTGCTTTGGGACTTGTGGCCGACCAGAATGTGAAGGCTCTTTTGATTTTTCAGGAGCCTGCGGGCAGCTCGGCTGCTGTAAAGGCCTGCCGTGATGTTCGCCCCGACGTGCTGTATATGGGCGGTGTTGTATCCGAAGACCCTGATGTGGTGGAAGATGCTTTTGATGTGATCGTTGACCCGGCTAAATTTAACATGGGAGCCAGCATCATAAAGCAGGCAAAGGCAATGGGAGCCGAAACCTTTGTGCATTATTCCTTCCCGCGGCACATGGCAATGGAATCTCTGGCACAGCGCCGTGACTTGATGCGGGAAACCTGTGAGGCCGAGGGAATTCAGTTTGTGGATGTAACATCTCCCGATCCGCTGAGCGATGCGGGTGTTACCGGCACGCAGCAGTTTATTTTGGAAGATATTCCTAAGGAAGTAGAAAAATACGGAAAAAACACGGCTTTCTTTGGCACCAATACTGCCATGATGGATGTTATGGTAAAAGCTGTGGTTGAATCCGGCGCACTTCTTCCCTCTACTTGTGATCCCAGCCCCTTCCAGGGATTTACCAGCGGCCTGAGCATTGATATCCCCGAAGACAAATCCAGTGATCCGCAGTATGCCGTTGAACAGATTCGTGCAAAACTGGCAGAAATGGGTATGACGGGGCGTCTTTCCACCTGGCCTCTTTCAAGCTCGATGCTGTATTTCCAGTCGATCTTCGAGTATGCCAAGCAGTATGCGGAGGGAAGCATTACAGAAAAAGTTGATGTTGATGCACTTACCGGCATTATGAGCCAGCTGGCAAACGAAATGTCCGGCATGGAATGCTCGGTTTATCTGACACCGTGGGAGGCAAACGGCAAAACCTACAGCCATTTGCTGGGATTTGAAATGGATTTTGTCACCCTTTGATGGCAGAAAGATAACAGCACTTAATCGAATATCAAAACAATCGGAGAAACGCTGCCTGTGGCGGCGGCGTTTCTCCACTTTTATATGCCGAAGGAGGCAGAGTGATGGAAAATAACACCGCAATTCCCGTTCTTTCCATTCAAAATGTCGGCAAAGCGTACGGTGAAAACTGGGTTTTATCGGATGTTTCAATGAACATTATGCCCGGTGAGATCCATGCCATTTGCGGTGAAAACGGTGCGGGAAAATCCACATTGATGAATATTCTGTTTGGAATGCCTGTAATTATGCAAACCGGCGGCTATACAGGAAAAATCTTTATCGAGGGGAAGGAGTGCAGCATTACTTCCCCTGAGCAGGCTATTGCCAAGGGAATCGGTATGGTACATCAGGAGTTCATGCTGATTCCGGGATTTACCGCGGGCGAAAATATTAAATTGAACCGGGAACCTTTGCGCGATAATCCCGTCAGCCGAGTGCTGGGGCAGCGAATGAAAACGGTGGATTTCGCTCAGATAAGCCGTGATTCACAGGCAACACTTGACCGTTTGGGGGTTACGCTTGAAGAAGGCCGTATGGTAGACTCGCTTCCGGTCGGTTATATGCAATTTGTAGAGATAGCGCGTGAAATTGACAAGAAAAACATTAAGCTGCTGATCTTGGACGAACCCACCGCGGTGCTTACTGAGTCGGAATCTGAGATCGTGCTGCGCATCGTAAAACGATTGTCGAAAATGGGCATCGCAGTTTTACTGATCACGCATCGCATAGGCGATATTATGGAAGTCGCCGATATGGTAACGATTCTGCGCGACGGAAAAAATGTGAGAACGGTTGCTGTGGCGGATACTACTGCCGGAGAAATTGCCCAAATGATGGTTGGCCGTGATTTGGATTTAAGCGCCATTGAAAAACGCACGGAAACTTTAAGTGAGGAAGTAGTGCTTTCTGTTCGCAATTTTAAAGTGGATATGCCCGGTGAAGCGGTAAAAGGGGTAGATCTGCAGGTGCGAAAGGGTGAAATACTTGGTATTGGCGGTCTGGCCGGTCAGGGAAAAATCGGCATTGCAAACGGATTGATGGGGCTTTTTCCGGCCACAGGTGAGGCTGTAGTGTTCGGCAAAGCGCTGAAGCTTAATTCGCCCAAAAGCTCGATCAATGCAGGGCTTGCCTTTGTTTCGGAAGACCGCCGCCGCATGGGGTTTGCACCGGACTTGAGCATTGCCGAAAATATTGCCGCACCGGCCATGCTCAACTATAATCAGTTTTTTAACAATCTTTTGTTTTTTAAACAGATCGACGAAAAAACGGTTAGGGAAAACGCGAAGAAATATATTGATGAATTTCAGATCAAATGTACCGGCCCCGATCAGGCGGTGGGCACACTTTCGGGCGGCAATCAGCAGAAGGTGTGCGTTGCCAGCGCATTGATGCTTACGCCGAAAATCCTGCTTGTATCCGAGCCCACGCGAGGAATTGATGTGGGAGCGAAAAACATGGTGCTGAAAACGATTGCCCGCATCAATCGTGAGCAGGGCGTCACCGTGATCTTTACTTCGTCAGAGCTGGCCGAACTGCGGCAGATCTGTGACCGCATTGCCATTATATCCGATGGAACAGTTTCGGACATTTTGCCGGCAGATGCAAGCAGCGAAGCAATTGGCCTGGCTATGAGCGGAAACAGGAGGTAAGGGTATGGAAACCATCAAGCGCGGCGTGAGAAAATTTGGTATGCCGCGAATTATCATTATTGCATTTATTATAGTAATTTTGATTGGTGCTTTACTGGAAGGGCAGGACATGGCGGCGCTGATCAGCGATTCGCTGGTTCGTGTCGGCCAAAATATGCTGCTGGCTGTGGCTATGCTTCCGTGTATTCTGGTAGGGGCTGGGCTGAATATGGGCCTGGCAATTGGTATTGTGTGTGGCTTGCTGGCAGGACTTTTGAGTGTTCAGTTTGAATTGGTCAGCTGGGCCGGATTTTTGGCAGCCTGCGCAATGGCTTTGCTTTTCGGAAGCATTGCAGGTGTTCTGTACGGACGCTTAATGAACATGGTCAAGGGCTCGGAAATGCTGATTGGAAACTACCTTGGTTCGGCTGTGGTTTATTTGATGTGTATGTTTTGGTTCGCTGCGCCGTTCACAAACTCTACAATCATCTGGCCCATGGGAGGCACGGGCGTTCGTACCACGGTGCCGGTAAGTGATTACTACGAAAAGATTTTGAACAATTTCCTGGCATTTCAAATCGGCAAGGTGACAGTTCCTACGGGCCTGTTCTTATTTGTGGGGGCTGTGTGTGCAGTGGTTTATCTGTTCACAAGAAGCCGCACGGGAACTGTGCTGCGAGTGGCGGGCAATAATCAGGCATTTGCGGGAATGATCGGTGTAAATGTAAATCGCGCGCGCATTATAGGCATTGCCCTTTCTACCATGCTTGCGGCCATGGGAATTGTGGTTTACGCGCAAAGCTATGGATTTTATCAAACATATGAAGGGCCGCTGACGATGGCCTTTACTCCCATGGCGGCAATCCTTTTGGGCGGTGCAACCATGCGCAGTGTAAAAATCCGTCATGCGGTGATCGGCTCGTTTTTAATACAGATTCTTCTCACAACGGCACTGCCGGTGTGCAATCAGCTGTTTCCGGAAAGCAATCTGTCGGAAGTATTTAGAATTATCATTTCTAACGGTATTATTTTGTATGCACTTTCTCAGGCAGGAGGTGAGGGTCGATGAAAAAGGCAAAACAACTGCTGCTGTCCAATATGGTTCCGGTTTTGTTTGGAATCATCTGCATCATCGGCATTATCCTTTCGGGAACGCCTATTTCTACCATTCTTTCTGATTTGGTCAATCGCTTTGATCGAAACATTCTCTTGGTGCTTTCACTTATTATTCCCGTAACCTGCGGCATGGGCATGAACTTTGGCATTGTACTGGGTGCGATGTGCGGCCAAATGGGATTGATCGCAGTAACGATTATGGGAATCGACGGTATTGGAGGCATTCTTGCGGCGGCTCTCATGGCGTTTTTTGCGGCGATCATCTGCGGGTTTTTGGCCGGTAAAATTCTAAACCGCACAAAGGGTCAGGAAATGATCACCAGTATGATCGTTGGATATTTTTCCAATGGCATCTACCAGTTTATTTTCCTGTTTGTCGTAGGCGGAATTATTAAGGTTGAGTCGGATATTATTCTGAGCGGCGGCGTGGGAATCAAGAACACGGTGGCTCTTGACAATATGCAGTATGCACTGGACAACCTGAGCATTTTTGGTATTTCTACGCGTGTGGATCTGTTTAGCGGAATACTCTTTTTCTCTATTTTCTTTGCGGTGCTTTTTCTTATGCAGGCGGCGCTGCGCCATCAGTTTGGCAAAAAACAGATCATACAATTGGCGGCCTGTGCGTGCTGTGCAGCGGCATCGCAGATCATGACAAGAATGCCCGCCTTTACAGTTGCTAAAATGCTGATCCGAATTCCCATTCCAACATTCTTACTCACCATTGGCGTGTGTCTGCTGATTCAGCAATTCATGAAAACCAAGCTGGGGCAGGATATGCGTGCGATCGGTCATGACCGTGAAGTGGCTGGCGCTTCGGGCATCAAGGTGGATCAAATTCGGATTATTTCTGTGATCATCTCGACAGTGCTTGCGGCTTGGGGCCAGATTATCTTTTATCAGAATCTCGGAACGATGGATGCTTATTACGGCCATGAAAAAGTGGGCACATTTTGTGTAGCCGCCATTTTGATCGGTGGTGCATCTGTGAAAAAGGCAACCATTGGCCAGGCGGTTCTGGGAACCATCCTGTTCCATTTGCTGTTTAATGTAAGCCCGTTGGCGTCGCAGCAGCTGTTCAATAACTCTATGGTGGGCGGCTATTTCCGTATGACATTGTGCTATGCCGTTATTGCGGTGGCGCTGATGCTGCACGTGTTTGAAACACGCGCAAAAGATAAAGAACAGCGAGCCTGACATTGTAAAGATCAAACTCTTGCAGGGGCTTTGTCCCCGATGAAGAATCGAGGCGTTATTTTGGAACATTTATTTCCGGTGGCTTCTCCTGAAAGTGTAGGACTTAGCTCAAATAAATTGAATGAATTGTATCATTTTTTGGAAAAACCAGACATGGGGCTGCATTCCTTTTTGATTGTGCGCCACGGCAAACTTGTATCACAGGCGTATTGGGCTCCCTATGCGCAGGATAAACCGCATACACTTTTTTCGGCAAGTAAAACATTTACCGGGCTGGCAGTGGGGTTTGCGGTGCAGGATGCCAGAATTTCCCTGGATGACCGTGTTGTTGACTGGTTCAAAGACCGACTTCCGGCGAAAACCGGAGAAAATATGGAAAAAATGCGTGTTCGCCATTTGCTTACCATGTCAACAGGATTTGCAAAGGACCCGCACGACTTTCCGTGGCCAAGGCCTGATGACATTTTAGCAACAGGCCCGCACTGCTGTCATGAAGGAAAAGAGCTGCCGCAGATCGATTGGATACGAAATTTTTTCGACCATTATGCGGCCTATGAACCCGGCAGCGAATTTGTGTATTGTACGCATGGTACATATATGCTGTCGGCTTTGGTACAACGCGCAGTGGGCAAAACGGTTTCGGAATATCTCAATGAAAAACTTTTTGTACCCATGGGATTGGGAACGCCAAGTTGGGAAACCGGCCCCGATGGATGCACTGTGGGCGGCTGGGGACTGATGCTTACGACAGAACAGCTGGCTGCGGTGGGTCAGATGATGCTGGACCATGGTGTTTGGAAAGGAAAGCAGATTCTTTCTCCGGAATGGATCCGTGAAGCAAGTCAGGTTCATGTTACCATGAAGCATCTGGATGAGCCGCATATTGCAGGCTATGGCTATCAGATCTGGGTAGATGAGCGCGAGGGAGCCTATATGTTCCGTGGCGCTTTTGGCCAAATTTGTGCGGTGATACCCGGTAAAGATATGGTGATTGCCTACACAGGCGGTTCGGACGGAGCGGCTCGGCGTGTTGCATGGGAAAAAATTTGGGAGCTTGCTGTCAGCGGGGCTGCGGATACGCCTGTTTTCCAAGAAAATTCTTCCATCTTACTGCAAAATATCCCAATGCTGATCGAGCCGGCCAAGGGAACGCCTTCGTGGAAGAATCCGCTGTCTGCACAGTATTCGGGAAAACGCTATATCTTTGGCGATAACCGCTTGAATTTTACAGCGCTTTCTATGAAGTTCGCTGCTAAGCCCGATGAGTGCGATGAATTGACTCTTGCTTGGAAGGGGCGTTCGTTTACGGTTCCGGTGGGGTATAACAAGTGGCTTCGCGGCAAAACCTGTGTGTCCACAGAAGAAACAGATACAGATGTTTCGATACTTTTTGAAAATGTATCTTGCAGTGGTGCTTGGAACCGTGAAAACTACACAGTATTATTGTGCTTTGATGAAACCAGCTACATCAATCGAATGGAACTGGAGTTTCGGCCGGGAGGCATTTTGCTTCGGCACAGCCGGAACTGCACATTCTACAGTGCAGTAAATGCTTTTATTACAGGCATAGAGGATAACTGCTGATGATAAATGCCGCTGAGTCATTTTTGACTTGGCGGCATTTTAAAATACAAAATTCATGCTATAATATAAGCAGGATTTTAGCTTTACAAAAAACAACGAGGTTTTTTATGGGATCCAATGCCAATAAACAATTTCGCGTGGCAATGCTGCTGCGTGTCAGCCGCGATATTGCCCGAATTCGACAAATTGCAGGCAATCAATATTTGGGCTGCACTTTTGATTATTATGAGGCTGATACATTGGACGATTTGCGGACGACTTTTGAACGGCTTCAGAATTCGTATGATGGTATTCTGACCAGCGGCATACTTTCGGATCGGATCATTTCTTATGATTCTGCAGGTCAAAACATTCCGCATCGCTGCTTTACGGCATCGGTAGAAAATTATTACCGTGTGATCTTGCTGCAGCTGCAACGAAACCCGGGCCTTTCCTTGGGAGATATTCGCTTGGATATGATGCTGCCAGGCCAAAGCCTTTCGGATATTATTGAAGGGAACAGCCTTGCGGCACTGATGGAACAAGAAAACGAATTGATTGCACAGCTTACGCCAAATCAGGTGATGGAATTTGAAAAAAACATGATACATCGCTATCGGCAAACAATCGAAACGCAGCAGTATAAACTGTTTATCACTCGTTCCGGGTTGGCTGCGCGTACTTTTGAAGAATACAATGCACCGTATATCAGCATGGAGCTTACAGCGCATGAGGTGTTTAAGGCTATCAAAGGGCTTCGCCGTGATATGGAACTTGGCCAACTGCGGGCGGGACAAGTGGCTGCCATTTGTTTCGATGTCGGCAGCGAGCCGTCAAGTGAAAAAATGGAAAAACTGGAATCGGCATTAATGCTGTTCGGGCAAAAAGAAGGGGGAAAATCTCTGATCTTTCGCCGAATCGACCAACACTTCGAGGCGCTGACGGATGCCCAAACATTGTCGCTGCTTACACAAAATCACACATGCTGCAAGCTTACGGAATATCTGCGCGATGCCACAGGTTATCCGGTTGCCGTTGGATATGGTACCGGGCAAAATGCACAGGCTGCCCGAGAAAATGCAGCTATGGCAGCAATGTATGCCCGCGGAACAGAACCGAAACTTGCACAATCGTTTTGGATCGACAGCGAAGGTCAAATTACAGCACTTCAAGGGCGGCAACACACGGAATCCAATGAAAAAAGCGAAGCATCCCGAGTTTTTGAACCGGCGATCAATGAAATTGCAAAAAGATCGCATCTTTCCTCCAGAACGATATTCAACTTGATCATCGCGCTGAAGAAACAAAACCGCATGGAAGCGGGCTCGGATTGGATTTCAAGAGAACTTTCGATTTCTCCTCGTATGGCCAATAAAATTCTGGCAAATCTGGAAAAGGCCGGCTATGCGCAGGTAGCAGGAAAATATTTGCTGCGCAGTAAGGGGAGACCAACCAATTTATATTCCTTCCGTTTTGATGCCCCGCAATCAGAACATAAGTGACAAAAAAATCCCTTTGGATCAGCATTTTCGGCAAAGCCGAATGTCTGTGGCTCAACAGGGGCTTTTGGGCCTCGCTGGCCGTGGCGGCGCTGATCGTGATTGCCATGAACCTTGTGTTCTGGGGCATAAAACCGCAAAAGTAAAAAGCGCCCCGGCCGTCAGCACAATGCTGCCGGCCGGGGCGCTTGAACTAAGACCCTTCGTGTTTTAACTAAAACCAAGCCGCAAAGGGCAACAGCTGCGGCGCTTACAGGGTGCCGGTGGGGGCCACGCCGATCATAAATTCCACGCCGATGGCCACCAGCACCACCAGCAGCGAAATGATAAAGCCGTGGATCATGGGGCGGGCACCGCTGCGGCACAGGGCCTTAAAATCCGTGTTCAGGCCAATGGCAGCCAGAGCGGCCACCATCAAAAACTTGCTCACGGCTTTCAGCTGGGCGGCCAGCGCAGCGGGGATCAGCCCCAGACTGGTGAGTGCCGACATGGCCAGAAAGCCCAGAATGAACCAGGGAAAGATCGAGCGGATGCTCACCTTTACGCCCTCGCCGGACTGCAGGCTCTTTTTCTTTTTCAGGTGCAGGTTGATGGCGGCAAAGGCCAGCACGGCGGGGATAATGGCCAGGGTGCGGGTCAGCTTGACCATGGTGGCAAAGTCACCGGCGGCTTCGCTGAAGGCATAACCGGTGGCCACCACGCTGGAGGTATCGTTTACGGCGGTACCGGCCCACAGGCCGAAGGCGGCATCCGAAAGGCCCAGCCAGTGCCCCAGAATGGGGAAAATCACGATCATCACAGTGTCAAACAAAAAGGTGGCCGAAAGCCCGTAGGCAATATCCATATCGGTGGCTTCGATCACGGGGGCAATGGCGGCAATGGCCGAGCCGCCGCAAATGCCGGTGCCTGCGTTGATCAGGCTGCTGGTTTTCCAGTCGAGGCCCATGGCCCTGCCGATCAGCGCGCCAAGGCCAAAGCAGGTGGCCAGCGTAAACACCATTACGGTGAGCGAAAAACGCCCCACGGTGAGCACGGTGCGAATATTCAGGCTGGCGCCCAGCAGAATAATGGCGAATTTCAAAATCTTTTTCGAGGTGAATTTAATGCCGGGCGCCGTGAGGGGCGTGGGCTTTTTTACGGCGTTTACAAACATGCCGATAAACATGGCAATCACCGATGCGCCAATAAAGTGCAGCCCGGCGCTTTCTTCCAGCATTTCAAGGCTTTTGGCAATGGCTGCGATCACAATAGCCAGCGCCATACCGGGCAAAAATTTCGTAAGCTTCTTCATCATGTTCCGTTCCTCCCAAAATTTGCGGTGCCTGTTTATTTTACGACTCTTACATGATAAAATAAAGGCATAAAAGAGAATTGTTCAATTCCGTTTTGTAATAGATGGGAGATCCTATGGAACAAAAACTCGAAACCTTTCTGGCCCTGTGCCAAACCATGCACTATGGGCGCGCAGCCGAGCTTTTAAATCTTTCGCAGCCTGCCGTGAGCAAGCACATCAAGGCGCTGGAAACCGAATACGGCGTGCAGCTGTTCACCTATACGGCCCGCCGCCTGCACAAGACCCGCGCGGGCGAGCTGCTGGAGCAATATGCGGTTTCGCTGCGCTACAACGAAGAAAAGCTGGTGCAAAGGCTGCACGAAAAGCCGCAAACACTGCTGCGCATGGGGGCCACAAAATCCATCGGCGATTACATTCTGCTTTCCGAGATCCGCCGGTTTCTCTCCCAGCCGGGCCACACGCTGCAATTTCTGGTGGACAATACCGCCCGCTTGCTGGCCGGGCTGGAAGCGGGGGAACTGGATTTTGTGATTTTGGAGGGCATCTTCGATAAGCAGCGCTACGATTGGTTTTTGCTGCGGGAGGAGCCGTATATCGGCGTTTGCAGCCGTGAGCATCCGTTTGCCGGGCGCAGGGTGCCGCCCGAGGAGCTGTTTCGCCAGCGGCTGATCCTGCGCGAGGAAGGCTCGGGCACCCGCGCCATTCTGGAAAACGGCCTGCAGCAGATGGGCTGCAGCGTTTCGGCCTTTGCGGCGTGCGCGTATATCAGCTCGTTCAAGGTGATCAAGGAGCTTGTGCGCCAGGGGGCCGGGGTCAGCTTTTTATATCAGGCCGTGGTGCAAAACGAAACAGAGTTCGCGCAGTTTTCCTGCCCGCCGCTCACCGGCAGCCACGAGCTGAATGTGGTGTTTTTAAAAAACACCAACGCCGCCGCAGCCGCAAAAAAGTTTTTGGGAAGATAATAAAAGCCTGAGGATAGTCGTGCTGAGTATCCTCAGGCTTTTTGCACTTCGATAAACTGTTTTAAGCAGCGGCTGCATCATAAGAGCGCCTGCCGGCCCAAAAGCGTGGCCGCGAAAAAATCCGCTATGCGTTGGGCCATTCAAGGACAAAGGTGAAGAAGCCGTTTTTATAGTGCATGGTGTAGCTTGCGTTATTCTGATCCAGAATTTCTTTTATTGTTGGCAAGCCGAATCCGTGCAAAGAGGGCTCCGGCTTTGTTGTAGCAATGGAATGATCGCAGATCTTTACCGGATTGCTGGAATTTCGCACAGAGATAAACAAGGCGTCGTCCTCTAAAAGCACTTTTACAACGATCTGCTTGAAAATTTCCTTTGGCAAGGCTTGGCAGGCTTCCAGTGCATTGTCGAGAAGATTTCCCAGAACAAGGCTATAATCAATGGCTTTGATCGCTACACCGGAAAGGTCGTTTACCTGAAAAACAATGTCCACTCCCTGCGCTTTTGCCGCATAGGCCTTTTGGTTAAGCAGCGCATTCATGGTAGAGTTATTGGTTTCCACAAGGAGTATGCGGCCGGTTTGCCACTCGTTGATTTGGGCCAGATACTGCTTTGCACTTTCCGTATCGTTTGACAGCAATAAATTTGCCAACACCTGCATGTGCTTGTTAAAATCATGCGACATTTTTCGCTGCTTTTCATAAGAAAGGCTCAGGGCTTTCATGCTTTCCTGTTGTGCGCGTGTTTGCTCGTTCAGAAAAATCAGCTGCTTATGCTCCTTTAGATGTGTTTGAAACCAACTGACCATAACGAGCGCCGCAAGATTCGTGGATGCCAAAAATGCGATCAGAGGAATTACGGCGTGAAAAGAATAAGGGGGTGCGTTTGTATTTAGGCTCTCTTTAATGAAAAATAGGATCGTATAGATCGTTGAAATGGGAAATAAGCAAATCAAAAACAGGAAGGGCAGATTTTTAAAGCTGTATTCTTTAGATTTAAACAGGGCAAAAACAGAATGGAAAACCGAAGCCAAAAACAGGTTGAAAAAATTTGCTGCGAACAAAAACAGCGTATATAGAAAGCGGTTTTCCATAAACGCTGTTATGGACATATGGCACATCGCGGCAGAGAGCATTTTGGAAATGGTGCTCAAAGCCAAAAAGATGCAGTAGGAGGACACCGAAACAAATAATTTGGGAATCATATTCCCTTTATATAGAAAAAGGCAGATGGAAAGAAAAAATAACACCTCTGCTGTTTGAGAAAAGCTATTGATGGCAGAGTATTCGTTACCGAGATTGAGAAAAAGAAAAATCAGAATGGTAAATAGGGCGGCGATCGGGGAAAAGATTTTAACGGAATATTTTCTCTCGAAAAAAGAATCATATATCAGGATCGATGCAACAACGGATACCGAAGTGAATAGAGCGCTTAAAAAATATTCCATTACTGATCCCCCTTCCATTCAAGCCAAAGCGCCTTTATGTTTTGGTAGCCCCGCGCACTGGTGGGCAGCGTTTCCCCGGTTTTTAAAATTGTGACAGTGCTGCTGATGGATTTGATAAAGGACATATTGACAAGATAGCTTTTATGGATTCTTAAAAAGCCCTGTTCTTTAAGGCTTTCTTCTAAAGAGCGGATCGTCATATTTGTGATCATGGTATCCTGCCGAAACTGGGTCAAATGCAATAAAAGGGAATGTGTTTTTTGATAAACCTCGGCATAAACAAAACTTGATACAGGAATTTCGATTTGTTCTTTTTCGCAGGTGATAGAAATACAGGCATTTTCTTTTAAGTGCATGGCAAGTGCCTGTTCAAAACATAGGGGCAATTTATGATGCAGGTCATTTTTTTCTATGTAACGAAAGGCATTCACTTCGTATCCGGCCGGGGCATACTGCAAATAATTGCTCACATAGATCAAAACAGCATTTTTTCGCGTTTTTCTGATTTCTCTGGCCAAATCGATACCGCTGATTTTCCCCATATCAACATCTAAAAACAGGATATCCGCCTTTTGTGCATCCTGTTTGGTGATTTTGCTTGGGTCGCATATATCTGTTATGGCAATGCCGGGCTTTCGTGCGCCATACAGCCTTACAAGGCTTTCGTGCAGGTCAAGCACAAACTGCGGGTCATCATCGCAAATCAGTATCTGAATCATGGTATCCTCTTTCCGTTTTTCTGTTTGATAGGAACTTATTATCAAAATACACCGCCCGGTCACAAAATGTCAATGCATCCTGCTGGATCTGGCCGTGAAAACAGCTTTTGCAATCGCGAGGATATTTTTGCGTTGACGATGGTTTTGCAGAAAAATAGGATGGCTTATGATAGACTCATCTCAAGCCGATGCATCGATGAATACTCCCAAGGCCACGGCATGAGATCATGCAAAAAAAGAAAATCGTGAAAGAAACGAGAGGCCGATCGTATAAAAAGACTATGAAATGCTAAAAGAAAGGCGGTGTGTCCGGTGAAAAAACCGTATAAGAAATTTGCAGCTGCCGTGCTGGCATTGTGGCTGCTATCTTTTCTGTGGCCGCTGTGCATGGGGCTGGTGCAGGCTGCACGTGCCAAAAGCAGCAAAAACAGCGAGCCGATTATAGGCGTGAGCAGCGTTTCCGGCATAAGCGATAGAATGGGGGTCAATTATGTCTACTTTGGCCGCTCCGACTGCCCGGACTGCCTTGCGTTTCAGCCCTATCTGGAAGAGGCACTGAAAGAAAATCGCTGGCAGATCTACTATTTTGATATCGATCATTGGAAAGACGATGCCCAGTATGCGCACACACTGGAAAAATTTCATGTGGATTCGGTGCCCTTGCTGGTGAAAACGATAAATGGGCAGTTCGACTCCGCATATTCTTACAGCGAAGAACAGAAATCCACCGTAAGCGATGACTTAAAGGCGTTTTTCATTCCAAAATACACCGGGCTTTTAGCCACGGATTCACAGGGGGATTACGGTATGCCGAATTTGCCGATTCAATTTCATGATAAGCTGATGGCCTTAACCTTTTTGGGAATGCTTTTGAATGCTGCCTATCTGGGGTATGCATGGCTTAAAAAGAGCGGCAAAGCGCCTGCTGCGCTGCCAATCTTTTTGAATGCAAGCGTAATGATCGCTTTGCATTTTCTGATCGCAGGGCTGGGAATGTCCTTCGCCCTGCAGTATAACGCATCGCCCGACCCTTCGGTTCTGGCTGCCATAGGGCGCGCCACATGGCTTACGGCAACGCCGGTGCTGTATGCGGCTGTAGCTCTTTTATGCGGTGCGCTGCATATCCAAAACAGGCGCGCAGAAGCGGAATGCAACCGGCAAAGTGAAATTTGAGCTTGCGGAACAAAGGAAAATAGGAATACGCTCCCCAACCCGCCCACGGGCTGAAGGCAGGCAAGGGGAGAAAAAGCGATCAAAAAGCCAGCGCCCAAGGAAGTTTCTCCCGGGCGCTGATAAAAATCAAATTTGGTGAGCGATGATCCATTGCAGCAAGGCTTCGGCATCCGCCTTGCTTGCGGCAACGGAAAGGATCAAATCGATCAGTTCCTGCTGCGTATATTCTAATTCGATGCCATTGAGAGCGAGAAAAACCAGCATGGTGTGCGCACCAATGCGTTTATTGCCGTCTAAAAACGGATGGTTTCGTATCAGACCAAAAGCAAGCTGAGCTGCCTTTGATTGAATAGATGGATAAAGAAACTTTCCGTCAAAAGAGGCAAAAGGCGCAAAAAGTGCTGATTCCAACAGACTTTCATCCCGCACACCGTCCATGCCGCCGAAATGGTGGATCAGGGAAGAGTGCAGCTGTAGGATCTGCGATTTTGTTAATGTTCTCACTTGGCAAGCACCTCATAGGCTTGCTGGTTTTTAGCCATCAAATGATCAGAAATGCGTAAAAGTTCGTCATCACTGGCCTGCTGCTCTTTTTCAAACTGGCTGAACTCGATCAAAACATAACGAGGCACATTGTTTTTTAAAATAACGGCAGCGCCGTTTTCATCCACAAGCCGCGCAACCTTTGAAAAATTCTGATTCGCCTCGGTAATCGAAACCAGATTGTTTGTGTTCACCATCATATGCAGCGCCTCCTTTTCTATAGTATAGTATACACAAAAAATAGGATAAATTCAACCTAAAAACACCTGCGCTCCCCAACCCGCCCACGGGCTGAAGGCGGCGGGGGGGCACAAAAAAGGCAGGGTGCGAAACCCTTGAAAAGGTTTCGCACCCTGCCGGTGCCTGTAAGGCTTAAATTATTTTGCAGCAGCGCTGGAAGCAACTTCCTCAGAAGCAGCCTCGCTGGAAGCAGCAGCCTCAGAAGCGGCCTCGGAAGAAGCAGCCTCGCTGGAAGCAGCTTCAGAAGAAGCAGCCTCGCTGGAAGCAGCCTCAGAAGAAGCAGCCTCGCTGGAAGCAGCCTCAGAAGAAGCAGCAACGCTGGAAGCCACGGGAGCAGCCTGAGAAGAAGAAGCGGGAGCCTTGGAACCACCGCAAGCAACCATGCTCATTGCCAGAGCAGCAGCCAGAGCAACAGAAACGATCTTTTTCATAATAAGTATCTCCTTTTGTATGCAAATGCAAAATATTCGGTGCGGCACAAGCGAAAAACCTTCGCAGGCCGAGCGCCGTGGTAAGTGTGGCGCTATGCCCTCCTACCGAGACCCTATTATAGGCTACTCTGCGCCGGGAATCAAGTAACAAATTTGTGAAAAGCGCATAATAAATTGTTACTTTTTTGTAAAAATAGCCAGAAAACCGCGCTGCGGCCGTACAAAATGGGCATGGCGCTTGGGCAAAATTGCCAAGAAAAATATTCTGCAGTTGTGCAAAAAAGAAACCGGGGCTGCCAAACAGCAGGCTCGGCAGCCCCGGAAAAGTAAAGATCAGATCATACGAAAACGGCGTTTTCGGCAGGGCGGGTAAAGTTTTGCTCCAGCATGGCAATGTGCGAAAGAAAAGCCTCGTCGGTGAAATATTTTGCACCGTGGGGGCACTTGCGCACACAGCTTTGGCACTTGATGCAAACGCCGGTCACCTGCTTGGGGTCGGCCAGGTCGATCGAGCCCATGGGGCACTCCTGGGCGCACAGGCCGCAGCCGGTGCAGCGGTCCTCATGCGTGAGGGGCTTGGCCTTTAAGAATTTGGCGGGCTGGCCGTCAACGCCTTTGGGCACATAATACGGGGCGGCGGCATCGCCGGTGGGCTGCACGGCAGTCAGGGGGCCTTGGGCGGCCAGCACCTTGGCGGCTACGGCATCGGCAAATTCACGCAAAGCCTGCAGATCCTCAGCGCCGGGGCGGCCGGGGGCCAGCTTGTCCGAGAAGGCGTGGGTGCCCACAAAAGCGCCTGCGCCCACGGGGCAGAATTCGTTTTTCTGCAGCACGGCGCACAGCTCGGCCAAAGAATTATCAAACGAGCGGTTGCCAAAGGTCACCACAGCGGCGGCCAATGCGCCGCAGCCGTGCAGCTGCTCCTGATAGTAGGGCAGCATTTTGTTGGGCAGCTTGCCGGCATAGGTGGGGCCTGCCGCCACCACAAAATCGCCGGGGCCAAAGGTGTGAGGCTCGGCGTGGGCGGCGGGCAGCGTGATGTCAATCTCGCTGCAGGGGGCGTCAAAGCGCTCGGCCAGCTTGTGTGCCACCGTGCGCGCGGCCAAAGCCGTGTTGCCGGTGGGGCTGAAGTAAAGGGCATAAACATGGTCGATCTGCATGATGATTTCTCCTTTTCCGTTGGTTCAAAAATTCTATGACGCGCGCCCTTTGCAAAGGGCGCGCGCCTTATACTTATATATAAATAAGTAGGCGCTGTTGTGAATCCCGGCGGCATCGGCCTGCCAGAGGAATTGCGGTGGTCTGTTCTTCCCTGCCCCAGCGCTGCACCAGCGCATCCCGCAAAGAATATTCCCAAAAGCGATATACCAGCACGGGCACTTCATCGCCCAGATTGCTGCGGCCGGAAGGAGTGCCCTGCAGATAATCCGCCAGGTCAAGCGGCTTGCTGTCTGCCAGAAAAATATTTTCTTCCACCGAAATTCACCGTTCCCTTCGCAGGGCTTTGGCCAAAGCCCTCAAACGACATTTTGTAAATTCAGTATAGCACCTTCCCAAGGCGCATACAATCGATCGCGCGCCAAAAGAGAGAAAATTGCATAAAATGATACGAATCAGCAAAAATTTAAGGGGAATATGAGAAAAATAAAAAGCCGCAGGGCCGCCTTAGCCCCACTCCACGGTGGGGCGATAGGGAATGGCCTCAGCGCCAAACTGCACAGCCTGCGCACCGATCGTGCCCGGGATCATGCGGCGGTAAATGCCCTGCAGCGCCTGCTCCAGCTCGCTTTCGCTGCGGGCGCTGCCCTGTGCCGAGCAGTCCAGCGAAAAAATGGTGTAGCGCACACCAAACAGGCGCTCGGCGATGCTGGTTTTGCGGGCGCCGCCGCGGGTGTAAAAGCCCAGCCGCCGCTCGGCCAGTGCCGGGTCGGGGGCTTCGGCGGGATATTCGCTTTCAATGAGAATGCTGTCCTTTTGGGCGGCGTAATACTGCCGCAAAAGCTGCAGCCCCGCTGCGCCCACGCCGCCGCCGCGGGTTTGGGGCAGCACGGCGTAGTAGTCCAAAAGCGCCGCGGGCTGCCCGGGCTCGGCCACCAGCACGGCATAGCCCATCAGGGTGTCATCGGCCCGGTACAGAGCCAAAAAGTCATAGCTGCCCTGCTGCATTCCCTGGCGGATCATGGCAAAGGGCTTCAGCTCGGCGGGGGGAAAATCCCGCGTCATGTGCTGCTCGTAGATCTGCTGTGCCTGCTGCAGCGAAACCGGCTGCAGGTAAAATTGCGTTGTAGTCATAAACTTTTGTGGTTCCTTTCCGCCCCGGGCTTTTCCCCGGGGAAAATTTTGTGTATAATAAGGGCAACACCTCACGCGCTGCGCCGCAGCGGGCGCAGCAGAGTGCGGTATTGCCTGAAAAATGTGATACGAGTGGATCGTAATAAAAATTGTAATAAAAAAGGAGACCCCGCATTATGGAATGGACCGATATCAGCATCACTGTGAAAAAGGCCGATGCCGACACGGCAGAAGCCATTGCCACCATGATCGCCAACGGCGGCATTTATATCGAGGATTACAGCGACCTGGAAGAACAGGTGCAGGCCATTGCCCACATTGACCTGATCGAGCAGGAGCTTTTGGAAAAAGACCGCGACACCGTGATCGTGCATATGTACCTGAGCCCCGAGGAGCATCCGGCCGAAATTCTGGCCATGTTTCAGGAAAAGCTGGAAGCCAGCGGCATTGCCTACACGCTTTCCACCAGCGGCGTAGAGCAGGAGGACTGGCAGAACGGCTGGAAAAAATATTACCACAGCATGGAGATCGGCCGCCATCTGGCCGTGGTGCCCAGCTGGGAAACCTATGAAAACACCGACGGCCGCGCCGTGCTCAAGCTGGACCCCGGCATGGCCTTTGGCACCGGCACCCACGAAACCACCAACCTGTGCCTGGAAGCGCTGGATGAATTCGTCAAGGGCGGCGAGCGCCTGCTGGATATCGGCACCGGCAGCGGCATTCTGGCCATTGCCGCGCTGCTGCTGGGGGCAAAAAGCGCCGAGGGCGTGGATATCGACCCCATGTGTGTGCGCACCGCAGGCGAAAATGCCCGCTTAAACGGCGTGCAGGAGCAATTTCAGGTGCTGGTGGGCGATCTGAGCGATCAGGCCGAGGGCCAGTATGACATTATCACCGCCAACATTGTGGCCGCTGCCATTTTGAGCCTTGCGCCGGATCTGCCCTCTTTGATGGGCCCCGACACGCTGTTTATCGCCAGCGGCATCATTGACCAGAAAAAGGACGAAGTGATTGCCGGGCTGCAAAAGGTGGGCCTGCAGGTGGTGGATGTACGGGAAAAGCGCGGCTGGGAATGCATTCTGGCCCGCAAGGCATAAGGAGGGCCCTTCACCATGCCGCACCGCTATTTTACCACAGATATTGCCAATGGCCAAGCCCGCCTGCACGGCGACGATGCCCATCATCTGGCCAAGGTGATGCGCGGCCGCGTGGGTGACACCGTGATCCTGTGCGATGGCCACGCCACCGAGTACACCGGCACCATCACCGCCCTGCAGCCCGACTGCGTGGAGTTTTCCGTAGAGCCCGGATATCCCAGCGTGGCCGAGCCGGGGGCGGAGATCACGCTGTTTGTGGGCTATCCCAAGCAGGATAAGCTGGAGCAGATCATTCGCCACGGCGTAGAGCTGGGCGCGGCGCACATTGTGCCGTTTTTCAGCCGCTACTGCGTGGCAGCGCCCAAAAACGAAGAAAAAAAGGCCGTGCGCTTTGCGCGCATCGCCGTTGAGGCCGCCAAGCAGTGCGGCCGCGGCAGACTGCCCGAGGTGGCGCTGCCCTTAAAAGATGTAAAAGCACTGTGCGCGGCCCTGCAGGGCTTTGATGCCGTGCTGCTGTTTTACGAATGCGGCGGCGCACCGCTGCGCCAGCTTTTGGCCGGGCAGGACTGGCAGGGCAAAAAAATTGCCGTGATCACAGGCTCCGAGGGCGGCTTCAGCCCGCAGGAAGCCGAGCAGATCACCGCCGCGGGCGCAAAAGCCGTGGGCCTGGGCCCGCGCATTCTGCGCTGCGAAACCGCCCCGCTGGCCGCCTTGGCCGCTATCATGACCCTGACGGGCGATCTGGAATAAACTGAAAAAGCCAACCGGCGCGCAGGGGGATTTTCCCCCTGCGCGCCGGTTTGGCAGCAGGCGCTGCACCGCCGTGTGCAGCGCCTGCTTTTCTTTTTTCACCTTCAATCCCGCACGGGAACATCCAGCCCGAATTCCTTGGGCAGGAAGCGGGGGCACACATTGTCAAGGGTGCAGATCACCGAGGCCGCCAACCGGCTGCCGATCTCGCAGGAATCGGGCAGGCTTTTGCCATAGGTAAGGCCAATGGCAACGCCCGCAAAAAAGGCATCGCCCGCGCCGGTGGTGTCGATCACATGAACCTTTTTGGCGGGCACAAAGCCGCTTTCGCCGCCGGCGCTGGCATACACGGCACCCGCGCCGCCCATGGTAACCACCATGCTCGGAATGTTGGCGCTGGCAACATTGCTGGCAAGAATGGCCTGCATTTCGGCGGGCGTTTTGTCCTGATAGTCATCTGAAAACAAAAGCCCGGCCTCCTGCTGGTTGCACACAAAGCAGTCGATCTGCTGCAAAAAGTCGCGCCGCTCCATGGCAATGCTCATGTTGGAAACAGCCGAAAACACCTTTTTGCCGTATTTTTTGGCATAGCGCAGCACCTGCTTCACGGTTTCCTTTTCCAAGTCTAACTCCAGCGAAATGCTGTCGCAGTCCTTGAAGATCTCGTCGCCCTTTTTTTCCAACAGCTCGGTGAGGGGGCTTGTGTCGGGCCGCTTGGAAATGGCGGCGCACACCTCGCCGTCGTTGTCAAACACGGCCAGCCAGGTGCCAAGGCCGTCGGGGGTGCGCAAAATATAATCGGTGTTCACCTTGTGGTTGTTCAGCTTGTCGATCACATCGGTGCCAATGCCCGTGTTGTCCACAAGGCTTACAAAGGTGGGCCGAAGCTCCACATTGGCAATATCCTCGGCAATGTTGCGGCTCACGCCGCCATGCACCTGATCCACCCGGCCCGCATTGCGCCCGCCCGGGATATAAGCCGACAAAGGATACCCCTTGATATCCACAAAAACAGCACCGAGAACCACAATTCCCATACGATCGTTTCCTCCTGAAAAAATATGCAGGGGCCGTGCCTCTGCATAGAAAATACACAAAATACTCTGACAAAATTATAAACGGCGCACCGGGCACCGGTCAAGAAAAAATCTGCCGGATTCCGCGAAAAGCCCCGAAATTTCGGAGAAAACCGGCCCTTTTGCCGCCCCAAAGCGCCCAAAGGCACATTGCACAAACATTTTCAACAGAAACATGAAATACATTCAACTCATAGGTGGACGCTTTAAAAAATAAGAACAAAAATAATAATAGAAAAAGCTCAAAAGATATAAAAATATAATAAATAAAGAGTCGCCGCCGGAACTGTGCAACATTTCTTCACAAAATGAAGTGGGGTATTGCGCTGTGTGCGACGGGGGAGTATAATCACATCATTCCACCGGGGCAGCCGAAAAAGCTGCATAGAGCGGTGGGAAAGTGTAGATAGGGTGCCGCCGCGGGCGGCCAAGAGTGTGGAAAGCAGGGTGCGGCAGCACACGCGGCCCAAAGAGAGGAGCCGGAGCTGCCGGGCAGCCGAAAACCAACGGGGGCAGAGGCCCGGCGGTTTTGCGGCGGCAGAAAGGAGAATGCTGTTATGGCGATTCAAAATGCGTATGTAAAGTCTGTTGTGGAAAATCTGGAAAAGTGCTACCCCAACGAGCCCGAGTATCTGCAGGCCGTAGAGGAGTTTTTGGAGCCGCTGCAGCCCGTGATCGAAAGCGATGCCCGCTATGAGAAGCTGAATGTGCTGGGCCGCATGGTGGAAGCCGAGCGCACCGTGGTGTTCAGCGTGCCTTGGGTGAACGATCAGGGCGAAGTGGTAATGAACCACGGCTACCGCCTGCAGCACAGCAGCGCACTGGGCCCCTACAAAGGCGGCCTGCGTTTTCACCCCTCGGTGAATCTGTCGGTCATCAAATTTCTGGGTTTTGAGCAAACCTTTAAGGACTGCCTGACCGGCCTGCCCATGGGCGGCGGCAAGGGCGGCGCGGATTTTGACCCCAAGGGCAAAAGCGAGGCCGAGGTGATGCGCTTCTGCCAGGCCTTTATGAACGAGCTGCACCGCCACATTGGCGAGGACACCGATGTGCCCGCCGGTGATATCGGCGTGGGCGGCCGCGAGATCGGCTATATGTTCGGCCAGTACAAAAAGCTGCAGAACCGCTTTACCGGCGCACTCACCGGCAAAAGCCTTGCCTGCGGCGGTTCGCTTGCCCGCACTGAGGCCACCGGCTTTGGCCTGTGCTATTTTGCCGCTGCCATGATGAAAGACCACAACGAAAGCTTTGCAGGCAAGCGGGTGATCATTTCCGGCTCGGGCAATGTGGCCACCTATGCCAACCAGAAATGCACCGAGCTGGGGGGCAAGGTGATCGCCATGAGCGACTCGTGCGGCTATATCGTGGATGAAAACGGCATCGACTACAAGATCATTCAGCAGATCAAAGAGGTAAAGCGTGAGCGCATCAGCACCTATGTGAATTATGTGCCCGGCGCCAGGTATGTAAAGGGCTGCTCCGGCATCTGGACGGTCCCCTGCGACATTGCCATGCCCTGCGCCACCCAGAACGAGATCAGCGCAGAAAGCGCCAAGGCCCTGATCGACAACGGCTGCTTTGCCGTGTTCGAGGGCTCGAATATGCCCTGCACGCCCGATGCCATCAACGCCATCAAGGCCGCCGGGCTGCTGTATTCCCCCTCCAAGGCCTCCAATGCCGGCGGCGTGGCGGTTTCGGGCCTTGAAATGAGCCAAAACAGCGAGCGCCTTTCCTGGAGCTTTGAGGAAGTGGACGCCCAGCTGAAAAATATCATGGAAAACATTTATCACAGCTGCGCTGCCGCTGCCGCCAAATATGGCATGAGCGGCGATATTCAGGCCGGTGCAAACATTGCCAGCTTTTTAAAGGTGGCCGATGCCATGCTGTGGCAGGGCGTTTCCTAAACACGCCCTTTCCCTTTCCGCCGCATTTCCCCTGCCGGGGCAGCGCCGCGAAAGGCAATGTAAGACATTTTCCTCCTTGTTCATACATCCATTTATCCTGAACGCAAAGGGCGCTGCTTTTCGGCAGCGCCCTTTGTGTTGGAAAACGATGGAGTTCAGCGGATCAGCACACGCAAAACCAGCGTGAGCACCGCCAGATGTGCGGGGTAAAAGGCATAGCAGAACCAGCGGAACCACTTGGGGTGCGGGCCCTGACGGCCCTGATAAAGCCAGATGAACAGCAGCGAGATCAGCGCAAGGCCCTGCTGCGGAATTTCAAACGAAAGCCCGCCCAGCGTTACGGGAATCTGGAAGCCGCGCAGCAGCACTACATTTAAATAGTACAGGCACAAAAGCTGGGCAATACGGTCCAGCCAGCGGGGGCGCGAAAACACATAGAATACCAGCACGCTCAGAACGCCCGCGCCGTAGTAGTCCACCATGCACAGGGTGCCCAGCGCCATGCCCAGAACGGCCGCCCCGGCCAGTGCCAATGCGGTGTACACACGGCTGCCCCGGCGGCGCACTTTTTCCACACCGGCCATCAGGCACAGGGCCAGCAAAAAGGTGAACAGCACATTCTGGTGGAAGGGATAAATGGCCGCGCCGCCATAGAAAAAGTTAAACGGGATCTCGCTGATCAGGGCAAAGATCAGCATACGAAGCATATAGCGCTTGGGGTCACCCGTGCGGCGAAAGCCCTCGGCGCACAGAAATGCGAAGATGGGAAAAGCCAGGCGGCCGATGTTGCTCAAAAAGTCCAGCGGCAAAAGCGTGGCCCACAAATGGTCGCACAGCATAAAAGCCATGGCCATGATGTGAAGGGTAAAACTGCTGATGTCACGGTGAAAAATAGATGTTTTCATGGGCGTTGTTTCCTTTGCTGTAAAAAAATTCTGATTCAGGATAGCATATTTCACAAGAATACGCAAGCACAGGGCAAAAGCTTGCGCCAATTTGCCTCTTGAGCTTTGGCAAAGCCTGCCGTACAATCAGTAGGGCGCGCAGTAAGCACCCCCAAACCATACAAAGAAGGGGAAAGAATGATCCGTAGAAAATCCAAAAAGCAAATGTCCGAAGCGTTTTTAACGGTGGCGTTTCTATCGCTTTCCGGCGGGCTGCAGGATGCCTACACCTATATTCTGCGGGGGCACGTGTTTGCCAACGCACAAACCGGCAACATTGTGCTGCTGGCGCAGGCCGTGATGAACCGTGAGCCGGAGCGTATTTTCAGCTATCTGATGCCGCTTGCGTTTTTTGCGGCAGGCATTGCCGCCGCCGAGTGGGTGCGCCTGCGGGAAAGCAGGCTTCACTGGCGGCAATGGGTGCTGCTGGCGGAGATCTTGATCCTGTTCTCGGTGGGCTTTATGCCCGAAACCATCAACCCGCTGGCCAACGGTCTGGTCAGCTTTTCCTGCGCCATGCAGGTGCAGGCGTTTCGCAAGGTGAACGGCTATGGCTTTGCCAGCACCATGTGCATCGGCGATCTGCGCGCCGGTATGGAATCGCTGTTCGGCTATGCGATAAGCCATAACTCCGAAACCGTGCGCAAGGCACAGTGCTATTTCGGCGTGATCTTTTTGTTTTTCGCAGGTGCCGCGCTGGGCGGCTGGCTGCTGCCGGCCCTTGGCCAAAACACCATCTGGGTATCCTGCGGGCTGCTGTTTGTCAGCTTTGCGCTGATGTTCATCGAACCGGAAGAATAAACCCGCTTAAAAAAGCAGCCGCTCACGACTTGTGGGCGGCTGCTTCGCTGTTTTATGGGGCATAAGGCGCTGGGAAAAGGGCGTTATGCGCCCTCGAAATCAAGGCCCTCTTCGGCCTCGGCGCAAGGCTCAGCCTCGGCGCACAGGGGCTCGGGCTGGCCTTCGGGCTGCTGCTGCCACACACGGCGGCAGAACAAAAGCGACATGGCGGCGGCCACGCTCCAGCCAATGGGCCATGCCAGCCAGATGCCGGTGGAGCCCAATGCGGTTTTGGAAAGGAACAAGGCCAGCAGAACCCGCAGGATCAGATCAGAGAAGGTGACGATCATAAACCAGTTCATTTTCTGGCTGCCCTTCAGAATGCCGTCGGCCACCAGCTTGGCGGAGATCACAAAATAGAAGGGCGAAAGAATGCGCAAAAACTGAATGCCGGTGTGCATGGCCCCCTGGGTGGGCTCGCTCATAAAGAATCGGATCAAAAGATCCCCCCGGAAGAAATACAGCACTGCCAGCGGAATGCAGATCAGCCACACAATGCCCACACCGGCGCGAAAGCCCTTTTGCACACGGTCGATCTTTCCGGCGCCGATATTCTGCGAGGTGTAGTTGGACACACCGTTGCCAAGGGTCGTGAAAGAGGTGATCACCAGATTGTTCAGCTTTACCGAGGCGGAATAGCCCGCAATGACAGCCGGGCCAAAGCCGTTGATAACGCCCTGAATGATGATGTTGCCCACCGAGATAAAGCTTTGCTGCAGGGTGCTGGGAATGGCCACACCGGCAAGCCGCTTTAAGATGGCAAAAGAAAACAGGGGCGCGCCCTCTTTGTGGCCCATCTTTTTCAGGCGGATATAGATCACGCCCAAGGCCAGAATGCAGCTGATGCCCTGGCAGATCAGCGTGGCCCAGGCCACACCGGCCACCCCCATGGAAAACACCGTGACAAAGATCACATCCATGATGATATTGGCGGTGGAGGAAAACGCAAGAAAGAGAAACGGTGTTCTGGAATCGCCAAGGCCGGAAAAAATGCCCGTGGCAATGTTATAGAACATCACAAAGGGAAAGCCGATGATATAAATGCGCAGATACAAAAGAGAATCGGCAAAAATGGATTCCGGGGTGCGGATCACCTGCAGCAGAAAGCTGCCCGAGAAAAATCCGAAGATCACCAGAAGAAGGCACAGAACCCCCGAGGCAATGGCCGTGGTGGAAACCGTGGTGTGTACGTTTTTAAGCTCCTTGGCACCAAAATAAAAGCTTACCAGAATAGAGCAGGCCACATTGCAGCCAAAGCTGAAGGCCAGATAGATCAGCGTGATCTCATAGCTGTTTCCCACGGCAGCCAAAGCGTTTTCGCCGATAAAGCGCCCGGCCACCAGACTGTCGGCAATGTTGTACAGCTGCTGAAAAACAATGCTGGCAAACATGGGCAGGCAAAAACGCCATAAAACCCTGGAAGGCTTTCCGATCGTTAAATCTGCGGTCATAGTTGGTTATATCCTCCATTGACATTGTGTTAATACAAAATTATACTACTAACAGAAGCATAAATAAAAACTATATTTTATATGTCAGGTATATCAATATTGTATGAGGTAATGCCATGCCGATGAGCTATGACTACTACCATGTTTTTTATTATGTGGGCAAATATCACAGCTTTACACGGGCTGCGCAAAAGCTGATGAGCAGCCAGCCGAATGTTACCCGTGCCATGAATAATTTAGAGGCACAGCTGAACTGCAAGCTGTTTATCCGCTCGGCCAGAGGCGTAGAGCTGACCGACGAAGGAAAAATGCTGTATTCTCATGCAGAGATCGCATTTGAACACCTTACCCTTGGCGAAACCGAGATCGCCCATGTGAACAGCCTGCAAAGCGGCGAGCTGGTGATCGCGGCCTCCGAGATCGCACTGCAGAAGGAGCTGCTTCCCGCGCTGAAAAAATTCCGGGGGCTGTATCCGGGCATCAGCATTCGCATTGGAAATCACTCCACCCCCGCCGCGCTGGACGCGCTGCGAAAAGAGCGTGCCGAGGTGGCGGTGGTATCCGCCCCGCAGGAAAAAGTGCCGGGGCTGCACGCAATCATGCTTTCGGAATACCGCGATCTGCTGACGGCAGGGCCGTTTTACGCCCATCTTGGCCATGCCCGCTGCTCGGTGCGCCAGCTGGTGGAGTATCCGTGGATCTCGCTGCAGCGCGATACAGAAACCTTTGCCTTTTATGACCGCCTGTTTTCCGGCTGGGGCCTGAGCTTTGAGCCAAAGCTGCAGGCGGCCACCATGGATCAGGTGATGCCCATGGTGAAAAACAACCTGGGCATCGCTTTTGTGCCGGAATTTATGGCGCGCCGCGCCATCGAGGCCGGTGAGGCGTTTGAGATCGACCACAGCGAGGCAGTGCCCACAAGAGCCATCGCGCTGTTTTACGGGCAGCGAAAGCTGCTGAGCCCTGCCGCGCGTGAGCTGATCCGCATTCTTCAGGAAAAATAATGCCGTGCCCGGGGAAAAGCCGCCCGGGGCACACAAAAAGCAGCCGCCTGCAACTTTTGCGGGCGGCTGCTGTGCGTTTTGCGTAAGATCAGGCCAGGGGCTTGCCGGTGAGCATCTCGTAGGCCTGCAGGTAAATGGCGATGGTTTTGTCCACGACATCCTGGGGCAGCTCGGTGGGCATTACGCCGTTTTTGGTGTTGGCCTTCAGCCAATCGCGGGCAAACTGCTTGTCAAAGCTGGGCTGGCTGTGGCCGGCCTCGTAGCCCTGGGCAGGCCAGAAACGGGAAGAATCGGGGGTGAGCATTTCATCGCCCAGCACCATGTTGCCGTTTTCGTCCAAACCAAATTCAAACTTGGTGTCGGCAATAATAATGCCGCGCTGCAAAGCGTAGTCAGCGCACTTTTTATACAGGGCAATGGTGTAGTCACGCAGCTTGGCGGCATAGTCGGCGCCGTGGCCGGGGAAACGCTTTTCCAGATACTCTACGCTCTGCTCAAAGCTGATGTTTTCATCGTGATCGCCGATCTCGGCCTTGGTGCTGGGGGTGTAGATGGGCTCGGGCAGCTTCTGGCTTTCCAGCAGGCCCTCGGGCAGCTGAATGCCGCACACCTTGCCGGTTTTCTTATAGCTTTCCCAGCCGCTGCCGGTAATGTAGCCGCGCACAATGCATTCCACGGGCAGCATGGTGAGCTTTTTGCACTTCATGCTGTTGCCCTCAAAGCGGGGCTGGCGGAAGAACTCGGGCATATCGGCGGTGTTTACGCTTTCCATGTGGTTGGGCAGCACATCGCGGGTCAGATCGAACCAGAATTTGCTCATCTGGGTCAGCACAGTGCCCTTTTTGGTCACCTGATTGTTCAGGATCACATCAAAGCAGCTGATGCGGTCAGTGGCGACCATGATCATGCTGTCGCCGCACTCATAAATTTCACGAACTTTTCCTTCTTTGATCGGTTTCAATTCCTGCATCTTGAAAACACCTCTGTTGTACCGGTAAAAAATTCGGGCAGCCCTGCCTTGCAATAAAACAGGGCTTTTCGGCATTGCCGCACGCATTCCCCTTTGCGCGGGCGGCTGCAAAGCGCCTGCGGCACCGGAAAAAGGAATCTGCGGTATGACCTCATAAATTCCATGGTATCACTCCGGCGGCAAGGCTGTCAAGAAAATGCGGGCACCGGCGGCAAAAATAGGCAGAGCGCCCATAAAAACCCCTTGCCGGGTGCCTGGGAATGGGGAATATGCCGTGGCTTTTGCTTGCCGAACCGCCTATTATAAAGTATAATATTATCGAAAAACCCGGCGGGAGGGAAAATCATCCCGCAGAAAAGAGTTCCGCCTATGCTGACAAACGAAAATCTGCACTATCTGGATAATGCCGCCACCACCATTCCCTCGCCGGAGGTAGTGGCTGCGGTAAGCAAAAGTCTGGCCGAAAACTGGGCCAATCCCAGCAGCCTGTACACCCCCGGGCTGGAAAACGCCCAGCTGCTCAACCGCTGCCGCACCACGGTGGCCAAAACCCTGGGCTGCACGGCCGCCGAGGTGTATTTTACGGGCTGCGGCTCGGAAAGCAACAACATTGCGCTGCTGGGCGCGGCGCACACCCGGCAAAACTGGGGCCGGCGCATTGTGGTGAGCGGGTTCGAGCATCCCAGCGTGCAGCTGCCGCTGCGCCGTTTGGCCGAGGAGGGCTTTGAGGTGATCGAGGTTCCCCCGGAAAAGGACGGCCATTTGGATGTGGAAAAAATGGCGGGCCATGTGAACAAAAGCACCATTCTGGTGGCCTGTATGCTGGTGAACAACGAGCTGGGCACCCGTGTGGATACGGAAAAGCTGGCCAAGCTGGTGAAAACCGCCAACCCGCGCACGGCGGTGCATATCGATGCCGTGCAGGGCTGGATGCGCGTGCCGTTCCGGCTGGATAACATCGACAGCCTTGCGGTGAGCGGGCACAAGATCCATGCCCCCAAGGGCGTGGGCGCGCTGTTTCTGCGCAAGGGCTACAGCCAGGGCATGAAGCTGCCCCTTTTGGGCGGCGGGCAGGAAAAGGGCGTGCGCCCCGGCACCGAAAACATTGCCTATGCCGTGGGCCTTGCCGCTGCCGCGCAGCAGATGCAGGCAGGCTTTGCTCAGCGCGCCGAGCATCTGGCCGCGCTGAACCGCCGCCTGCGCCAGGGCCTTGCGGCCATTCCGGGCATCACCATCAACAGCCCCGACGATGCGGTGAGCGAGGTGCTGAACCTGAGCGAAAACTGCATTCGCAGCCAAACCATGCTGAACTATCTGGCCCAGCGGCAGGTGTATGTTTCCAGCGGCAGCGCCTGCAGCAAGGGCGAGGCCAGCCACACGCTTACCGCCATGGGCTGCAGCGCCCTTACCATTGACACCGCGCTGCGCGTGAGCTTTTGCGGCGAAAACACCCCGCAGGATGTAGACGAGTTTTTGAACGGCCTGGAAAGCGGCATCAAAACCCTGAGCCACATTCGTGGGCACTGAAACATATAAAAGGAGTAACTATGCGAGAGATCATTATGGCCTATCAGGGCGAAATGGCGCTGAAGGGGCTGAATAAATCCACATTTGAAGCCGTGCTGATGAAAAGCATGCGCTATCGCCTGCAGCACCACGGCAACTGGAAGGTGTACCGTGCGCAAAGCACCATGTATGCCGAGCCGCTGGACGATACCGCCGATGTAGAGGCAGCCTTCACCAGCCTTTCGCACATTTTCGGCATCATTCGCCTTAGCCGGGCTGCCGTGTGCGAAAAAAACTTTGAAACCATCTGCGAAACCGCCGAGGCCTATCTGGGCCAGACCCTGCGCGGCATCAAAACCTTTAAGGTGGAAGCCAAACGCGCCGACAAAAGCTTTCCCATGAAAAGCCCCGAGATCAGCCGTGAGCTGGGGGCCTATCTGCTGGGCAAGCACCCCCATCTGCGGGTGGATGTACACAACCCGCAGCTGGAAGTAATGGTTGAGATCCGCGATTTCGGCGCTTATGTGCATGGCCCCAAGGTGCCCGCTGCAGGCGGCCTGCCCGTGGGCACGGCCGGGCGCGCCCTGAATATGCTTTCGGGCGGCATCGACAGCCCTGTGGCGGCCTATCGCATGGCCAAGCGCGGCATGGCGCTGCACCATATCCATTTTGCCAGCCCTCCCTACACCAGCGAGGGCGCAAAGCGCAAGGTGCAGGCGCTGGCGCAGATTGTGAGCGAGTACACCGGCAGCTGCAACCTGTATGTGGTGCCCTACACCAAGCCGCAGGAATATATCCGTGACAATGCCCCCGATGTGCTGTTTACGGTGCTGATGCGCCGCAGCATGATGCGCATTGCCAATATCCAGGCCAAAAAGATGGAATGCGAGGCGCTGATCACCGGCGAAAGCCTGGCGCAGGTGGCCAGCCAGACCGTGCAGGCCATTGCCTGCACCGATGCTGCGCAGGATCTGCCCATTCTGCGCCCGCTGATCGGCATGGATAAAAACGAGATCGTGGAAACGGCCCGCATGATCGGCAGCTTTGAAACCTCCATTTTGCCTTACGAGGACTGCTGCACCATCTTTACTCCGCCCCACCCCAAAACCCGCCCGCATCTGGATGAAATTCTGGAGGCCGAGGCCAATATGCCGGGGCTGGCTGCGCTGGAGGCCGAAGCGGCCCAGCAGATCGAGCGCATTCGCATCCGCGTGGGCGAAGAAGTGGATTTTATCGGGTAACCCGGCGGAGGAACATTCATGGAAGCTGAGATCATCTGCGTTGGCACCGAGCTTTTGCTGGGGGACATCGTCAACACCAACGCGCAGTATCTTTCGCAGCAGCTTGCCATGCTGGGCATCAGCGTGATGCACCAGCACGTGGTGGGCGACAATGCCCACCGCCTGCGTGAACTGGTGCATCAGGCCATGCAGCGCAGCCAGCTGCTGATCTTTTCGGGTGGTCTGGGCCCCACGGCAGACGATCTGACCAAGGAAACGGTGGCGCAGGCGTTTGGCGATCCGCTGCATTTTGACGAGGAAGAATGGGCAAAGATCACGGCGCACTTTGCGCGCACACACCGCCCCATCACCGAAAACAACCGCAAGCAGGCCATGGTGCCCACGCACGGCCATAAGCTGGTGAACGACCGGGGCACGGCCCCCGGCTGCTGGTTTGAAAACGAAACCTGCTGCGCGGCGCTGATGCCCGGCGTGCCCCACGAAATGAAAGCCATGTGGCAGCTGCAGGTGCTGCCGGTTTTGCTGAAAAAGCAGAACTGCGCCCTGCACAGCATGACCCTGCGGGTGCTGGGCGGCGAAAGCCAGATCGAAAGCCAGGTGTCGGATCTATTGGCAAACGCCAACCCCACGGCGGCCATCTATTGCAAAACCGGCGAGTGCGAGATCCGCATCACAGCCAAAGCGGCCGATGATGCCGCCGCACAGGCCATGTGCCGCGATTACAGCAAGAATTTTTACAGCCGTTTGGGCACAAGCATTTACGATGCCGATGTGCCGGGGCTGGAATACACGGTGGTACACGCACTGCGGCAGCGGGGCCTTACGGTGGCCACCGCCGAAAGCCTGACCGGCGGCACCGTGGCGCAGCGCCTTACGGCTGTGCCCGGTGCCAGCAGCGTGCTGGGCTTTGGCTATGTGACCTATTCCGAAAAAGCCAAGCAGCAGCTGCTGGGGGTGCCCGCCGAAATCATTGAACGCTACAATGTGGTAAGCGCCCCGGTGGCGGCGCGCATGGCGCTGGGGGCCAAGCAGGCCAGCGGCGCGGATATCGCGGTTTCCCTTACCGGGCTGGCCGGGCCGGACGGCGGCACCGAGCAGCTGCCCCTGGGCACGGTGTATGTGGGCGCGGCCATGGGCGATCGGGTGTGGGTGAAGCACCTCACGCTGGGCTATCGCGGCCGCGAGATTGTGCGCCAGCGCAGCGCCGCACAGGCGCTGGATATGGTTCGCCGCCTGGCGCTTGGGCTGGAGATTCCCGAGGCAAGGTGCTTTGCGGCAGACACCCCGGCACAGGAACAGGTGTTTTAAGGCTGCAGCGCCTTTTTACGGAAACAGCAAGCAAAAGGGCCGGCATTCTCAAAGGAATGCCGGCCCTTTTTGATGATTCCGAACAAAACAAAAAGCGCCCCGAAACTCGGTGCGCTTTTGCTTTTGTTTTGTTGCTTACTGAGCAGCAGCCTTGTTTGCACGGCGAGCCATGCGGCTGATCTTGCGAGCAGCGGTGTTCTTCTTCAGAACGCCCTTGTTCTTGGCCTTGTCGATTGCAGACACAGCAGCGAGAATGGCCTGATCCTTGTCAGCAGCGTTGTCAGCGATGGCAGCGTTTGCCTTCTTGACAACTGTTTTCAGGTTAGACTTGATCTCCTTGTTGTGAGCCTGCTCTTTGGCAGTCTGCAGAACACGGTCCTTCTGGGATTTAATGTTAGGCATTACGTTCCACCTCCTTGGTACACCCATAACAGTACAAGTTATCTTAGCACATATTTTGCCGGGGTGCAAGTGGTTTTGTGAAAAAAACCGCAGATTTTTTGAAAAATTTGCCCGTTTGGCATGCCGGGCGGCGGCCTGCATACAAATAAAAAGAGCAAAACCGCAAAAAGGGGGTGGCAGCATGGGGGCGGCATATATCCTGGCCGAGGTGTTCGCAGGGGGCATCACGGCGGCAGCGCTTGCCTTTAGCCTGATCACCGCCGCCCCGGGCATGGGGCGCACGGCCCCGCTGGCCGGTGCCTTTTTGCAAAACCCGGCCGCCGCCGTGCAGGCGCTTAAGAATTCGGCAGGGGCAGCCCCGGCCCCCACCCTTCGGCCGGACGGCCCGGCCCCGGCGTTTTCGGCCCCGGCTGCCGCCGAACCGGCAGAGCCCCCCGCCCAGCCTGCCGAAAGCGCCGGGGCATCCGTGCCCGAGTTTGACGGCGTGATCCCCGAAGGGTGCGGCCCGGTGCTGGAGCAGCACTACGGCACGGGCGAGGGGGAACGGTATATCCGGCTGGAGCATGGCAGCATCAAAAACTGCACGGCGCTTTCGGCGCAGGAAACCGCACAGGCCGCTGCGGCGGGCCTGCCGTTTGCCGTGGAAAAAAATTCGGCCGAAGTGCAGGTGCTCATCGTACACACGCACGCCACCGAAAGCTATCTGACCGAAAGCCCCTATTACTATCCGCTGGACTGGGGCGGCCGCAGCACCGAGGAAAGCAAAAATATGTGTGCGGTGGGGCAGGCGATGGCGGATGTGCTGAACCATGCGGGCATCGGCACGCTGCACATCTGCACCCTGCACGATTATCCAAGCTATAACGGCAGCTATGACCGCAGCCGGGCCACCGTGCAGCAGGCGTTGGCCCAGCACCCCGGTATTCGTGTGGTGCTGGATGTACACCGCGATGCCATTGAAAAAAACGGCGCGGCGGTGGCCGCCGTGAACGGTGAGGGGGCCGACAAAACCGCACAGGTGATGCTGATCTGCGGCTGCGACAAGGGCGGAAACCTGCCGAATTTTTCCCAGAATCTTGCCTTTGCCGCAGCGTGGCAAAACCGCATGGAGGCGGATACCCCCGGCCTTACGCGCCCGGTGCTGTTTGACTATCGGTTTTACAATCAGGATCTTTCGCCCGGCAGCCTGCTGATCGAGGTGGGCGGGCACGGCAACACCCTTTCTCAGGCAATCGCCGCCGGGCAAAGGGCCGCGCAGTCGCTGGCGGCACTGCTTTTGCAAAGCTGATTGACAAATGCGCCGCCATGTGGTAAAAATAGTAGTACCGGAGCTGCAAACGGCCCCGAAAAAGCACAGACCGGGAAAAGTACCGTCGGCATGGCCGGAAAAGAGAGCGGGGGCATGGTGGAAGCCCCGCACGGACACGGCGCGAAAGAACACCCGCGAGCTGCAAACTGAAACCGGCTTCTCTATATAAAAGGCAGAAGCCGCCAGTAGGGGCGCCGCAGGCCCAGCGTGATGGGGCAGCGCTTGTTATGAGCGTGATAAAAGTGACCGACAGATTCGGTAATTTAGGTGGCACCGCGGATCACAGACAGCGATTCGTCCTAAAAAATCTTTTTGGATTTGGGATGAATGCTGTCTGTTTTTTTATTTGGGGTGGAGCAGGCCGAAAGCGCCGCAGCACCGCCGCTTTTCCAAAACAGCAGAAACGAACAGAAACCGGCGCGCTGCCGGGCGGCCCATCCCTCGCCCAGCAATGCTTTTTCAGGGCTTTGAAAAGGCATTTTCGGCACCGCGCACCAACAAGTGGAGGAACTTATGAAAAGAACCGAGATCCGCGAGCTGTACCGCAACACCCCCGCCGACGGCACCGAGGTGACCCTGTGCGGCTGGGCCAAGAGCGTGCGTGACAGCAAAAACATTGGCTTTGTGAACCTGAGCGACGGCGGCTGCTTCAAGGGCGTGCAGGTGGTGTTTGAGGCCGCCAAGCTGGACAACTATACGCAGGTGGCCAAGAGCGGCCTGTACACCAGCATGTGCGTTACCGGCAAAATCGTGCTTACCCCCGGCGCCAAGCAGCCCTTTGAGATCAACGCCGATAAAATCGAGATCCTGGGCGTGTGCCCCCCGGAATACCCCCTGCAGAAAAAGAAAATGAGCATGGAGTTTTTGCGCACCATGCCTCATCTGCGCCCCCGCACCAACACTTTTAATGCCGCATTCCGTGTGCGCAGCACCGCCGCATACGCCATTCACCGCTTCTTCCAGGAAAACGGCTTCACCTATGTGCACACCCCCATTTTCACGGGCAGTGACTGTGAGGGCGCAGGCGAAATGTTCCGCGTGACCACGCTGGATCTCAACGATGTGCCCAAAACCGAGGACGGTCAGGTGGATTTCAGCAAGGATTTCTTTAAGCGCAGCACCCAGCTCACGGTTTCCGGCCAGCTGGAAGCCGAGGCCATGGCGATGGCCTTCGGCAAGGTGTACACCTTCGGCCCCACCTTCCGCGCCGAGGAAAGCTATACTCCCCGCCACGCCGCTGAGTTCTGGATGATCGAGCCCGAAATGGCTTTTGCCGATCTGAACGATTATATGGACACCGCCGAGGCCATGACCAAGTATGTGATCCGCTATGTGCTGGACACCTGCCCCGACGAGATGGCTTTCTTTAACCAGTTCTTCGATAAGGGCCTTATCGAGCGCCTGGAGCTGGTGGCCAACAGCGATTTCGGCCGCATCAGCTACACCGAGGCTGTGGAAAAATATCTGATCCCCAACAACGACAAGTTCCAGTATAAGGTGGAATGGGGTGTCGATATCCAAACCGAGCACGAGCGTTATCTGACCGAGCAGGTGTTCCACAAGCCCGTATTCGTGACGGATTACCCCATGGAGATCAAGAGCTTCTACATGAAGCAGAACGCCGACGGCAAAACCGTGGCAGCAGCCGATATGCTGGTGCCCGGCATCGGCGAGCTGATCGGCGGCAGCCAGCGTGAAGAAAACCTCGACAAGCTGGTGAACCGCATGAACCAGCTGGGCCTTGGCCTGGAGGATTACGACTGGTATCTGGACCTGCGCCGTTTCGGCACTGTGGAGCACGCAGGCTTCGGCCTGGGCTTCGAGCGCCTGATCATGTATCTTACCGGCGTGGCCAACATTCGTGACGTGCTGCCCTTCCCCCGCACCTGCGGCGGCTTCTGATGGCATTGCGTCTGCGCAGATAAAAGCACTTTCTGGCGGCCCCCGGCGGGGCCGCCTTTTTTAAAGGCAATACCGCATAATTCTAAGTGCTGATACGGCGCGCGAGGTGCGGCAGATGCTAAGCCAAAAGCGCAGATAATGCTTTGTGCATTATCGAGCATTTTGGGGGGCGCAGATGCCGTGCCGCAGCCGCCGGAGCGGTGCTTAAGCCGTAAGGCGGGAATTGTGCGGTGG
>Ga0129310_1000188_pt1 | contig 85726 bp, 81 predicted proteins | sample Go1ome_2_FD_94433 | JGI IMG/M metagenome (GOLD analysis project Ga0129310, IMG submission 94433) | Western lowland gorrila individual fecal microbial communities from Wisconsin, USA - Go1022A metagenome | ecosystem: Host-associated > Mammals > Digestive system > Large intestine > Fecal | place... | reverse complement strand
TCGGGGGCAACCCCGTGCCGGTTCAAGTCCGGCCACCAGCAGTTCCATTTAGACGGCTCAGTCCCTCGTATTTACTGAGATTGAGCCGTTTTTCTATTTTTTTTGTAGGGGTTAACATGGGTTAACCTATCCTTATGCTACTCCGCACATTTACTTTCTCCTCTTCATCGAATATATCGTAGTAATATGCCCGATGGGTAGTGGAAATGTCAGCGTGTCCTAACTGAGCCTGCACAAGTTTATCGGTTACTCCTAAGTCTGTTTGAGACAGAATGTAGGAACTATAAGTTTTTCACAGCTTGTGCATGGAACGCTCTGGAATTCCTAACCTGCGACATAACTTGCGGATTGCCTTTTCGAAGAAGTAAGATCGCATGTAATTAGTAGCATCTTCTTGATAATTCTTTCTGCATCACTATTTAATACAATAATCCAAGGGATGGTAAATGCCAATTGAGCGGGTTCGCTTGCAATGAGTGATAATATTTACCATAGATTTCCTGTGGTTTTGACACTGTCGGGGCGCGAAAGCCCAAAAGCGTTCAAAGCCGCCCCGCTAGCCAGAACAGCCGGGGCGCAGAAGCAAGAAAAGCGTTAAAACGCCCCTCGATTGGGTAAGAGGGGACACAGAACATTGAAATTATCATACCAGTATGAGTTACAATCTCTTTTGCATTGTAATTGGGTGTGTATACAAAGAGTTTGCTGACTTTAAATTTTAAATTCCAGTGCAGAGATAGGGCATGCGGACGGTGGAATTAACTTTTGAAATTTTCAACCGATTTCCATGAATTGCGTTTTCTTGACTGTATACAATAATTGATGTACAATTTTTATGTATGTTCAACATACGGCGGACATGAAAGCATCAAGAAACGAAAGAGAGGATTTTGCTATGGTATGTAATAAGTGTGGTACAGAAGTGTCCAAACAGGACAAATTCTGTCCAAAATGTGGTGCAGAAGTGGAAAAACAAGAGAAAAAGGGGAACAAGAAATTATACATAATTGCAGGGATTATTCTTGCACTTGTACTTGCGATTGTTATTTTTAAATACAATGCATTGATTTTGTTAAGCATACTTGCTATTGTGTGTGCCGCTGTTTTGATAAATCGAAAGATTTTGAATATGAGGAAGAAGAATAACAAAGATGGAAGCATTGGAGAGCATAATTTCTCTGATACGGAAACGAAAAAGATTTCAGAGTATTTTATCAGCAGAGAAGAAAAATATATATCTTCTCTTGGTAACAGCTATATTATGAATTTCTTTGCCAATGGCAGTTTGAAGCGTGGATTTGCTATTATTTCTGATAAACGTGTTTATTTTAGAGGGTCTTGCTTTAGCGGACAAGGAAGGACATTAAAAAAGACAGACGAAGAAAGAACTGTCGATATAAAGGATGTAACCGGAAGCGGTTTTGTGTATCAGCGTTATATTGGAATCCTGTTAGCACTTTTTACGATACTTGTGACATTGTTAGGCGGTATCGGTGGCAGTGCGGTAGGTGCAATGGTCAGTTGGGGAGAAACACAGTATAGACAGGCAGAGGCAGATGAGTTGGCTGAAAAACTGGATGAAATCAAGGATGGCGAGAAAAATATTGAGGAAATAGAAAAAGAAATTGCAGAAAACGATGAAGAAATTCAGAAATTAAATGCTGAATTAGTGGAGGTAAATGCTCTTCAGACAAAAAGTGCAGAAGAGGATGTCGTTAATGCATTGATGGATGAATTAATGATAAAATGGTCTGACGATTTAGAAAGAAAATGGTCTGACGATTATGATTGTGATTCTTTTTACGATGCTACAGGGACAAGAGATGCGTACTATAATTATTTTCAGGAGTTATATACAATTTACATAAGGAGTGATGCATATAAACAGTTCTGTAATAGTCTTGCTGAGCATGATATTGATTTTGAAATTAATTATGACTCCTGCAACGGAACTAGTAATAGGTTTTTTTGGGCATATAGAAGAGAGGATTCGCTGTATTTTACACCGGAGTTTTATGTGAATTATATACCTTTAAACTGTAGTAGTTATTCAATCAGCATTGACAACGAAGGGATGCTTGACGGTATACTGGATGTTAAGTCGTATGACGAATTGGTAAACTTCTTTGCAGGGGAGATTCAATTGCCCTCGTATGATGAGTTTGTAAACGAATTGGAAGAACCTTTTGCACAGGCATATAAAGATTTTCGGATATCGATTGTATCCGATTATTTGGCACAGGAGAATTCGTCACTGGAGGAGGCTGTATTAAGCTATTTGGAGGAACACTGTGATGAGATTCAAACAGTTACAGCAGAGATAGAGAATTTGGAAGTTGCGAACAAAGAATTATCTGATAAAATAGACGGTATTAATTCATTGATGAATCAGAAAGAAGAATATCAGCGTAGATATGATGAACAAAATAAAACGACATTTTTCTCTTATGTGCTTACTACAGTAGCAAGTGCTTCGGTTGCCTTACTTAGTACCTTTTTGATTTCCTGCATACTTACCTTTGCTGATTATCTTAAAAAGAGAAAAACACTCTTTGAGATACAGTATGCCGGAGGAAGAATTGCGTTTGATGTTTCTTATTATGCAAAAGCCGAAATTGATGATTTCCAAAAGCAGTTGAGACGTGCAAAAGATTTTGCACAGGAAACAGCTACTGTAAGAACAGTTACAGTAGAAGAACCTGTACAGACACCTGTACAAGCACCTACACAAAATAATGTGCCGGATGATTTGCGGAAATATGCAGAACTCTTAAAAGAGGGGTTAATTTCCCAAGAAGAATATGACGCAATAAAAAAGAAAATTTTAGGATTGTAGGGTGTATTATGGAATTACTTAAGATAAGCAGTTTACCTAATAATCGAAAGCAGTGTTCGATACAGGTTACAGATGAACTTTTTTTAATCCAAGGACATTTTTACTACCTTGTAAACAAGGAATTTCGTAAGCCCAAGGTAGCGAGTGGTAACTGTTCCGTCAAGGAGTATTTAGGACTGGCAGCGTTGCATAAGCGTTCCCCGAAAAAGACCTTGTTCTTTTTGGCATTTTCGGTGGTATTGGAAATTGTAAATACGATTGCCAGAAAGATTAGTGATATCTTTTTCTTTACAGATACCAGTTGGACTGATTATGTGGTAAATACAGTTGTTGTAATCTGTATTCTGTTAGGGCTTCGAGCAATCTTTTCAAAGAAAAAGGTAATTGAAATTTCTTTTCTATCAAAGAGGTTTTGCGTGGATGAAAAGCTGTTTGCAGAAGATGATATAGACAAGTTAGACAGGATTTTGATGAAATTGCGATAACTGGATTGGTGTAGTTATTAAATGGGTAGTTAAGGGATATTTCAAGAAGTGCTATGAAATATCCCTTTTCATTATATTCTTGTTACAATCTATAAATCCCAACCCTGCGAGTGCCTGCGGTATAGGAATTGACAGGCTCATGCGAAATGTATGCAAAATGTATGCAACTGCGGTCAGAGACTTCGGAAAGCTCCTTTCTATGCGGTTTTCCGAGATTTCAAAAAGTTCAAGTCCGGCCACCAGCAGTTCCTTTTAGACGGCTCAGTCCCTCGTATTTACTGGGATTGAGCCGTTTCTCATTTCCTTTCAGAAGGGGTTAACAGGGGTTAACCTATTCTTATATTGCCCAGTGCACTCACTTTTTCCTCAGTATCGTATATGTTGTAGTAGTATGCACGATGGGTAGTTGAAATGTCAGCATGACCAAGTTGTTCCTGCACCAGTTTATCTGTCACGCCTAATCCCGTCTGGGATAGAGCGAAGGAACTGTATGTTTTCCGTAATTTGTGCATGGAGCGTTCAGGAATGCCTAACTGACGGCACACTTTACGGATTGCCTTGTCAAAGAAGTAAGACCGCATCCAATCGGTATTATCTTCCTGTGCAGGGAACAGCCAGTCGCTATCATGTGACGAAAGAATTTTTTGAATAATTTTCTTTGCGTCAGCATTCAGTACAACATCTCGGAGTGAAGTGCTATACTAACGTTGTAACAGTAGTGGCTAATAAGATATAATCAATCTATCAAAGAAAGAAGGAATTATTATGCCACAAACTTACACTCCAGAATTTAGAAAAAAGATTGTCCGTCTTCATGAAGAAGAAGGACGCACCTACAAAAGCATCACTGCGGAATATGGCGTATCTAAAGCCAGCATCTCCAAGTGGTGTAAAGAATTCAGCGAAGAATGCCAGGAGAAAGCCCTCTCAAATCCAGATACTCCAAACGAAATGGAGCTTATGAAAGAGAATCTCCGGTTACGAAAAGAACTGGAAGAGGCAAAAAAAGAAAATCTCTTCTTAAAAAAAGCAGCGGCATTCTTTGCAAAGGAAATCGATTAGAGGCTTATCGATTTATCGAACAACATCATAATGAATTTGGCTTGCGTTGGCTTCTGCGGCGCTTTGATATCTGTCCAAATGCTTATTACAACTACCGAAAACATCGGAAGGCGGATTACTATGCCATGCGCGAGAAAACTCTGTCAAAAATCTCAGATATTTATCATAAACACCATGGTGTAGATGGATATCGTAGTATGCAGGTATATCTGGAACGCGAAGGCTTGCCTTGTGATTGTCTTTCTTGGAAATGCCTATCTGCTTGCAGTATCGCTCAAAATGGCTGTCGATAGAGTTTGCAGTAATGCGGTGCTTGCAGTACATAAAGATATAGTCCTCTGCTTCGCAAGTGTAACCATTCCGCAGGTTGGCTTCCTTTACTTTGTCGAAAAGCTCCATTGCAGAAGATACCACATATAATGTGCGATAGCCTGCGTCCGACTTGGTATGCTCCACCACCTCTAAATGCTTCTTCCACTTGCCGTTTTCCAACTGCTCATACTGTTTCTGCTCCATACGTCTGATATGCAGGTAGGAGTCTTTTAAGTCCTTCCACTTAAGGGCAACAAGCTCGCCTACTCGTAAACCAAGAGAGAAGTTAATCAGTACTACAAGTGCAGCGGTACGGTTGGGGTGTTCCCCAAATTCTGCGGCTGATAATTCCTTAAGCTTCTTTTCTTCCGCTTCGGTAAAAACTTCCTGCTCCCCTTCCTTGGGAATGACCGGCGTAAACAGAGATGAATTGATTTTTAACTCTGCAAAGTGGTTAGAGGGCAGTTCTCCAAGCTCCACAAGATACTCCAAGCTTTGCCGAATAATGATTGCCATGTTGTAGTACTGCTTTTTGGTAAGCTTCCCGGTAATAATCTTGTTCCTTGCCCAGTTCTTAAGCTCCAAGGTGGTAAGCTCTACCGCCGGGCGGTCTACAATCGGGTCATGCTCATAATGCCGTTTCCATTCTCCGTCTATATGGTTCATATAGCCGGAGTTGTTAGTGTCCTGCCACTTATAGGCAAACCATTCTGGGTAAAGCATCCGCAAAGCAATCTTCTTACGTTTGTTGGTCTGCTCCTGTTCCTCATAGTAGGCAATAATTACGTCCTCTAAATCTTCCCATTTCCGTTTGGCTATAGGTAAAATAAGGAAAGTTAGTTAGAGAACTCGATAAATTCCAATTTTTTGATTTTGACTGCAAAATAATAGTTGACAATAATACGTATTCAGATTAGTATAAAAGTAGAAAAGGGCACTACCGATAGACGGCTAGTCCACATATGTTTGCAAAAATAATCGCCTACATGTTTAGCGGACAGAGGCGATTATTTTTGTGATTTATTACTTCCGATTGTATATCCGAGACCGAAAGCAGTAAGTACAAGACTTATAACAGCAATCAGACCTTCAATTGTCATCATGGCAATCATCCCTCTTTCGCATAAATTTCCAATGCAGTAAAGTATACAAATGTATCGAAGATACATTGGATTTCTATATTAACAGAGGGTCACAGTCCCTCTGATTGAAGGACTAACCGTCTACCGTGAATGACAGTACCCATGAAAATAGTGTAGCAGAAGAAATGATAAAATACAACAGATAATGAGAAGAACATTGAACGAATTAACGTTTATTCTAAAAAATTTTACACTCCATTTACACACCCCAAGTCAGCACTCCGGCAATCTCCTTTCTATGCTTACTTTGCTGGTAGCTGTCCTGCGTTCAAGTCCGGCCACCAGCAGTATTTAGAGTAGAGAAAACACTGATAAATTCAATGTTTTCTCTATTTCTTTGTGCGGTGGGATTTGTATGTACATGTATGTACGATACAAAGTACGTTAAGATAGTGCCGAAGTCATAATTGCGGCGGCATCGTTTGTGGGCGTTACACGCCTTAGATAGTGCATGCTCATAGCGGCGGTAGAGTGCCCTAAGAGCCGTTGTAGGGTAGGCAAGTCCATTCCATTGGAATACAGTATAGAGGCTGTGCAGAACCTTATTTTATGACTTGAACGCATGGGCACGCCGCATTCCTCACAGTAGCGTTTCAGCCACCGGTTGAAAGAGTTGGCGTTTAACTGTCTGCCGTCCTTCATCAAAATAAATTCTCCGTCCGGATTCTGCTCTCTTATTTTCTCCAACAGCCGCAATGCCTCTGCGGTAAGCGGTTGATAACGAAAGCCGTGGTCCGTATTTCCTTTTACATGGTCTACATTTACATGCTCCCTCTTGCTGAAGGTCAAGTCATCATTCATTTTCCGTTCGGTAATCAACTGTGACTGAATGTGCAGATTGTTGCCCTCAATGTCGCTCCAACGCAAGGACAGAAGTTCTCCGATGCGAGCCACAAGCTGAAAATCAAGCTGTATTGCAAGGGAATACATATCATCATTTCCGGCAAGGTGTGCAAGCAGTCTCTTCCTCTCATTAAGAGTAAATACGTCATCGGAATGATTTACCGCTTTAAACGTGAAATTGCGGCTGTTGATGTCCTTTATCGGATTGTGCGTCACAATCCCCTCTTCAATGGCGTAATAGTAGATACCGTTGATAAGGCTTTTGATATTATTGAACTTCTTCCGTGTCAGTTGTCTGTCCCTTGTCCATTGACGGAACACTCGGATAAAGTCTTTCGGCGTTAAGTCCAATCTCTCATAGCTTGTAGAGGTATATTGCTTGCGGTTAATGTAAATGTAGTATTGTCTGCCGTCCTTTCTTGTTTTGATTTTTTCTTTATATTTCCGTTCAATTTCCTGTTTCTTTTTCATATACAGTACTTTTCCGAAATCTCTGATTTACAATTTTGGAAAAAGGGAAGAGAGATATATACTTTATAAAGACTGGTTGAGAAAACATATAGGCGTCGATTGACAGAGAGTATTTCAAAGGGTAAAATTAGAAAAAACTGATATGGGGGGACAAAAGTGGTAAATATTGCAGTTGTAGGATGTACTGGTAAATTGGGAAGTTCTATAGCAAAAAGTATAATAAAGCGTGATGATGTGAATTTGAAATATGCTATCGGCAGAAATGGAAATCAGTATATAGGCTGTGATATATCGAGTGTGATTGGCGGTCGTGATATAGGTATTCTAATAACAAATGATGTAGAAAGTGCTACTGACTGTGACGTATTTATTGATTGTACCAATGCAGATGCTTTTGTGAATAATAATTTGCCTAAATATTATAAAATAAATAAGCCGTATCCAACATGTTTCATGACGCATTGGTGCCTTTCGCAGAAAGGCGGATTATAAATATGAAAAATCTAATTCAAGAAGCTTCTTTGTTTATTGAAAAAATATTTATTGGGTTGAGCTGTTTTCCCTCTTCGTAAAGGTCAACAAGGATTAACCTATCTTTATGTTGCGTAGCACGTTCACTTTAATGAGATTATTAATACAATGGAAGAATTTTTTTGTTACAATGTAGTGGATAAATAAGAGGTGGTGTAAAAATATATGATAGCAATTTTAACGAGTGCTTTAGGAGGCTCTTATAAAGTCAATGGAAAGCGTGTTCCGACATTTTTATTAAATGAAAATGGATTAACAGATAAAATAAAGCGCTTTTGGAAGAACGATTCAAGGGTTCTTATTATAAGTGCGGGGCCAGAAGAATTTGAGAGAAATGATAGCATTTTGTATTGCCAAAGGGAAGCATTTGCAATGAGTGGGTTAAAAGCATATTCTTTTGAAATTTGTGATTACCGAAATGAATTGTTGGTAGAAAAAATTAATGAGTATGACGTTATTTTGTTAGCAGGAGGACATGTTCCAACGCAGAATAAGTTTTTTAAGAAGATTGAGTTAAAACAGAAATTGGAAAATTATAACGGTCTGGTTATTGCATGGAGTGCTGGTTCTATGAATTGTGCGGAGATTGTATATGCACAACCTGAGTTGGAAGGAGAAGGAATAGACCAAGACTATGCAAGGTTTATATCTGGTTTGGGAATTACAAAGAAAATGATTATTCCACATTTTCAAGATGTAAGAACGGACATTGTAGATGGATTAAGAGTTATTGAAGACATGGCATATCCAGATAGCATCGGAAAAGAATTTATTGCTTTGAATGATGGAAGTTTTATCATATCTTTAGTGGGAGATGAAACATTGTATGGAGAAGCATTTTTGATAAAGGATGGAAAACAAATTCAGATATGTAAAAAGGGCGAGTTTGTGCAATTAATAAGTGATAGAGGTGTAAACGAAGCCGAAGGAAAACCTGCAAAAGAGAAGTGAGAAAATGGAAAAACTAAATTCAGAATCAAAAAAGATAATGATTGAGCGCTTCGTAAAATAATTTTAATTAAATGAGCTTGTTGTAAAAGCTATTCGTTTAAGAGTACATTTGCCTACCGATGCCAGAAGCTCTTGACAGGGTTAGTTCCGGTGCCGGAAGAAAGTATTGCGGATAACAGCAGGAAAATGTTAATATATAGGTAGTTTTGTGAATAACCAGCCGATAAATGCGGCATGGAAGGGAGGAATGGCTTCTTTTTGGAAAGGCATGGATAACGGCTATGCACTATGCCGGGTTTGCCGCATAAAAGCAGTTCCTTTTACCGGAAAAGGAGGTAAAGGGAGTGAAGTACACAGAAGAATTGGAAGAATATGCAGATTATTTGTTGAATAAGGAGCTGGCAGAACAGACTAAAAAGATTTATATTGCACAGGCGGAAAAATTTCTGGATTATATGGAGGAAAGAACCGTCACAAAAAAAGAAACTGTCGCCTATAAAAAGATGCTTCTGGAACAGGGGCAGAAGCTGTCTACCATTAATCTACATATTACAGCAGTGAATAGTTATCTGAAATATGCAGGCTGTGCCGACTGCACTGTTAAAACACAAAAGCAGCAGAACAGACAGACCCCGGATAATTTGATTACACTCCGGGAATACAGGGAATTGCTTGCATGGGCAAGGGAAAGCGGTAGGGAGAAATATTATTACCTCATGCGTACACTTGCCTTAACGGGAATCCGTATTAGCGAGCTTTCCGGCTGTAGCATAGACGCACTGGAACAGGGGAATTTTGTTGTGTGCAATAAAGGGAAAAGTAGGAAGATTTATCTTCCAGAAAAGCTTGTGGAAGAATTAAAGGAATATTGCAGGAAAAGCAACATCAGGGAGGGTGTCATTTTCCGTGGAAATACAGGAAAACCTATCAGTCGGATAGCAGTTTATAAGATGCTTGTAAAGCTGGCAGATGAATTAGGTATATCGAAGGGAAAGGTGCATCCGCACGGATTTCGTCATTTGTTTGCGACAACTTATATGCAACAGTATTCGAATTTGTTTGAGCTTGCGGATTTGCTTGGGCATTCCAGTTTGGAAACAACCAGAATTTATACAGCAACTACAGCAGATGAAAAGCGGAGAAAAATTAATAAACTTGAATTATAGTATTGGTGGTAAAAGGAAATCTGTTTAAAAAGCAGCAGGAAAAAGTTAACAAAATACGATATTATGCATAGTTTGTCAATCTATTTTTTCAAAAGAAATTAAAAAAAGAATTAGAAAATTTGGGTAAGCAGGAAGAAAAAGCAGGACATGAAATAATGTACCTGCTTTTTTCTGTCTGTTATATTTCTCAAGAATAGCTCTTAAATACTGAAAAGTAAAGATAACATAATATCGTATTATGAATAAGTAATCAAAATAAACAGAAAGGAGGAAAACAAAATGGAACTTATTGAAAGCATCTTGACCGATAATCCCTGCTATAAAGCAGGAAAAAAAATTACGGTTAAGGGGCTGATGCTCCACAGTGTGGGTTGCCCACAGCCTTCAGCAGAGACCTTTGTGCGAAGGTGGAATAATGCAGAGGCGGCGCGAGCCTGTGTCCATGCTTTTATTGATGGTAACACAGGTAAGATTTATCAGACGCTTCCGTGGGACCATCGTGGGTGGCATGGAGGAGGCAGCTCCAATAATACCCATATCGGGGTGGAAATGTGTGAGCCGGCATGTATTAAGTATACCGGAGGTGCTGTCTTTACCTGTTCGGACAGGGAAGCGGCAATGGAAGTGGTAAAACGTACTTATGATGCGGCAGTGGAATTATTTGCTTTTCTCTGCAAGAAATTTAGTCTGAATCCTTTAGATGACGGCGTAATCGTCAGTCACAAGGAAGGACATGACAGGGGCATTGCTTCCGGTCATGGCGACCCGGATCATCTTTGGAACGGGCTAAAAAGCGGATATTCCATGGACGGCTTTCGAAGGGATGTCAGTATTGTCATGGGTGGCGATATACCGAAGCAAGCCTCAACGGCGCAAAATACAGAAGCATCTGAGACAACGCTCCAACCTGAATCGTCATCTTCCGACGAAGAAATGTCAGTTTCGGAAGGAGGAGTAGATTTGGTTGCCAAGTACGAGGGCTGCCGTCTGGAAGCATACAAATGCCCTGCGGGGATATGGACTATTGGTTACGGGCATACCGCAGGCGTTAGCCCGGGGGATAGTCTTCCTACACAGGAGGCGGCTAAGGAGCTGCTGAAGGAGGATTTGAAACAATATGGTGGCTATGTAAATGACTGTATTAAGAAAGGTCTGATTACATTTTCACTTACACAGAATCAGTTTGATGCATTGACCAGCTTCTGCTACAACTGTGGAAAAGGTAACCTTCAGAAATTGGTATCGGGTAGAGATGCAGCTACGGTGGCAGAGAAAATTTTGCTGTACAACAAGAGCGGTGGAAAAGTGCTTGCCGGCTTGGTAAGAAGAAGAGAAGAAGAAAGAGATTTATTCTTATCTTAACAAATGGGCCCTTTCCATTTGGGAAGGCTCAAGCGGGAAAGGAAAGGTATAAAAATGATTGATTTTGACAGTATTAACTTAAACAAATGGGAACCGGAGCAAAAACAGAAAGATACAATTAAATATATTCTGGAGAATGCAGGTATGAAGGATGTACCGGAAATAGCCAGATTAGAAAAGAAATTCAAAAAGGCAATAGAAAACGGTATCTGCTATATGTTAAGTATGGAATGGCTTCATTTGATTGTGACCGGAAAGCCTGAATGGGCAACAACATATGGTATGATGGATGATGTACAGAGAAATACCGCTTATTATAAGCAGATTGCGACTAACTTTTTTGCACTGGCAGATAAGTCGTTAGGCGTTAAGAATCAGGTGATAGGAGGGTTATCCTATAGTAGTATACAGGCAGATAGTGAATTTGTTGCACTTAGCATGAGAGGGGCTGCTAAGGTAGTAGGTGAACAGGTGGCAAATTCGGCAGACGAGCTGGCAGGTGCTATGGTAAATGGTAAGCAGCTTATGTTTATTCGATTAGGGTTGAATGAGGGTGCCCATCAGGTTGCTGCATATCGTGAATCTGACACCTGTCTCTATTTCTTTGACCCGAATTATGGAACAATAAAGGTTTCTGCAGCAAATGCAGCAGAGCTTCTCACCAAGCTTAAGCAGCTGGCAGACTATTTTTATACAAAGGTTTATAAAGTACAGCAAGCAGTAGTTAGATACCTTGAATAAAAGGAGGCAAAGCCATTGTCCGAAGAAGACTACTACAATGATGAATATATGGCAGGGGGCGATTATGAAGATGATAGTTTGGGAGATGATAGCTTAGGTAGCGGTTTTAAGGAAAGCGATTTTATCCCGTTGGATGATTTGGTGTATGCTCCTCTTCATGCCCTTGCAAAATCCAATCAGCAGCTGCGCGCACAGGTGGTGGACGCAATCAAGAGCATGGGAACTCTGCGCCAAAACGGAACAGAGGAGACTGTACGCTTAAACAATATCAACATTGCTTATGAACAGGTGCGCCCGGAGGGTGACGAGGGCTACAGTGTGGATAACCTTCAGATGCAGGTGCCACTTCTTTCTATTATCCCTATCACGAATCTGAATGTGGAAAAGGCAGAAATTGATTTTTCCACTGAGGTTAAGGCAGAAAAGGATGAAGAGGGAAGATGCTCTATTACGGCACGCATCTGCTCTCCGGAGCAGAGAGAAAGTGATTTTCTGCCTAGAGTTACTTACAAGCTGCAGATTAGCTCCCTGCCGGCAACCGAAGGAATTTTACGTTTGACAGATATGTTAAGCTCCAATCAGATTGCAAAGAAAACAGATACTACTCCCGTAGCAGTGGACGGCAATCTGGGAAGTGATGAGCAGAAGGATATTTGGCAGGACGTATCCAAGATGAAGGCGAAGATTAAGAAGCTAAAACAGCTCTATCAAAAGATTACTGATATGATAGCAGAACAGGAGCGGATACAGCAGATTAGTAAAGACGCTTTTGAGGACATTACCAGAGAGTTTGATAAAGACAAGTATCTGATGGCACAGTCCAACATTGCTAATCGTATCATGGAATATCAGGAAAAGATAATGAACAGGGAAATCGAATTTGGTCTTGAGAAGGATTACGAGTAAAGATGGAGGGGAGAAAGTCAAGTAAAAAGGAACAGAGTGATACGGAACAGGTGCTTCTTTCTTATGTAAGGGAGCTGGAGGAAGAGATGAATCTAAGGCTGTTTTTAGACAGAGAAGGCTTGGGGGAAATCATGCTTTTTGTGGAGAGCGTAACCATTACGGACATTTGTTATCCGGAAAGTAAAAAGCAGGGTAGTTTTTTACAGAGGGTGTGCAGAACAGTAATATTAATGTTGAAAAAGCAGCTTAGGAGCTTTCTTGCTCATATGCGCAGATTGTTTTCCTTTTTTGATTGACCTATTCGGTAATGATAATTACAAAAATTAAAATTTAAAAGAAAGAAGGGATTTATCATGGCAATTGCAGAACAGTTTGCAGGACTAAAGATGGATCAGCTTATCGGTGCACCCCTGCGTGCAGCAGCAGATGCCAGTACGCAGCTTGCCAATTCCACGGCTGATTTTATTAACCGCGTGGGCTTTGACGGTGCAGGCAAGGTGCGTACCGTGGCATTTGGTTATCAGAAACGCAGTGTAAATGAGGACGGCACCAGTAATCTGGACGAGATGAAGGTGGATGTACCAATGCTGGCAATCGTACCGATTCCCAATCTTCAGGTGGATGAAGTGAATATTCTTTTTGACATGGAGGTAAAGCAGAGCGAGAGACAGGAGTCTGCCATGGATATGAGTGCCAGTATTAGCGGTTCCGCGAATTTCGGAATTGTCAAGGTGAGTGTAACCGGTAGCATCAGTGCTCATCAGTCTAACACAAGAAGCTCTGATAATTCTGCCAAGTATCATGTGGACGTTCGTGCAACCAATCATGGAACGCCGGAGGGTCTTGCCAGAGTGCTTGATATGATGGCAGCTAATGTGGCACCTATGTTAGTGGGTACTACCTTAAAGGACGGCAATGGGCAAAGTCTTTCTGAGCAGGCGAAAATCAAGGCAGAGCGCTTAAAGGCGCTTCGTCAGGATATTGCAGGAATTGAAAGCAGGTTGACGGCGGCACGGGACGGATTGGGCTCCAGTCTGACACAGTTTAAAAAAGTTGCGTCCTCTCAGCTTAATACCTATAGGGAAGCAATGAACAGACTACAGAATTCCGTGAATCGCGACCGGTTTGACAAGGAGCTGGCTAATGCAAAAACCGATGCAGAGAGAGAGCAGATTGAAAAGCAAAGAGAAGAAAGCGAGCAGAAGGCACTGAATTACACTCAGACTATGGACGCAATCAATCAAAGCTGGAGTACCTTCCAGAATCAGGTGGGAGATTTTGTAAAGATGATTGCCGATAGTGGAAATGTGCCTGAAGGTGTATCCGACCTGTTTGCATTAAAGGCAGTAGATGGAGAAGGTAATACGTCAGTCTATGGCAGTGGCGAAGCTTATTATGCAGCCATGGCAATGGCACAGAAGGGCGCAGTGGATAATCAAAGAAATGTGAACAGACTGGAAAATGAACTGTTTGAAAAGAAAGCGGAGTACAGTGATGCTGTAGCAGGCAAAGCACCTGCCCTGCCTGAAAAGGCACAGGAGGCTCCTGCAGGCAAATAGTAAGGGGATAAAGAAAGAAGGCGCAGGATGAGCAGGGAAGAAAAAACGGCATTGACGGATATTCATTATATTAAGCTTGTTCCTATCGGTAGTGTAAATCCTAACAATCCCCTATCAGAGCAGGCAAAAGAGGAACAGGTGGCCCTGCTCAACCGGTGCCTGAATGACTTTCCCAAGGGAATTATCATTGGGAAGGATATTACCGTGGGGCGCTATCTGATTGGAGAGCATGAGCTGACCATGGAGAAAATTACCTATCATGTAGGTTTTACAAGAAAACCATCATGGGAAACAGAAGGAGGAATATCCACATGATTATTGATATGAACAAAAAGCAGGAACAAATGACTATGAAAATAGAGGGAAGACTGGATACGACTACTTCCCCACAGCTTGAGAAAGCACTGGAGGATAATCTTACGGGGATAAGTCACCTTATTTTGGATTTTACTGCATTGGAGTTTATTTCATCGGCAGGGCTCAGAATATTGCTTGCAACTCACAATGCCATGGGAAAAAAGAATGGCTCCATGGTAGTCATTGGCTCTAATGAGGAGGTGCGGGGGGTTTTTAACATCACTGGTTTATTGGACATTCTGAACATTGAGTAGGGACAAGAGCCAATATGGATGAAAAGGAACTTTATTTAAAAAATAAGCTCGGAAATACTCTGAAACTTCATCTAAGACCCTATAGAAAAGGTGACGAGGCAGGCATGATTGCCTGTATTCGTGATGAGTACGGAGATACCTATTTTAAACAGGGTTTTTATAATCCTGATTACTTGGAAAAGGAAGCGGCAGATGGCAGTATTACCTTTTTGGTTGCAGAAACGGAAAATGATGGGATTGCCGGTATGCTGATTTTAAAGCAGTTCTATCCAAATGAGACTATGTGTGAGATTGCCTCTCAGATTTTTAGAAAGAAGTATCGTGGCTATGGTCTTGCCATGCCCTTTTTTGAATATGGCATGAATATTTTATTATCCCGGTTTTACTCGGCGGCATTCTGCTTGCCTGTGCTGTTTCATGACGTGACGCAGAGGCTGCTGTATCGTCTTGGACTGCGAGCCACGGGTCTTGTGATGAATGTATTTGATATGGAACACATCACCCATTCCTATACAAATGGCAGAAACACTAAGCATTCTCAGGGTATTCAGATACGGGCGCTGGAAAAGCAGAATGCAGGAATGCTTTATATTCCGGAGGAGCATCAGAGTTTTTGTATGGAAATTTATAAAGCACTGGGAGTAAGATATTGCATCACAAGGGAAGGCGGTCATATTATACCACCTGTCAGCAAAATACAATATAAACAGGATATGCTGCAGAGCAGTTTGGTAATTTATATTTCGCAGATAGGGTCTGACCTATTGGAACGGATAGGAGAGCTTTTTGTAAAATACCCTCTCAAGGGAAAGCAGACTGCAAACATATTTTTAAATATGAGTGACCGGAATGCAGTGTGGGCATATCGGATACTGACTGAAAAAGGCTATTTTTTCACCGGTGTAAAGCCTCTTTGCAGCAAAAACGAGTACATGGTACTGCACCATCCGGGTGAGGTTGAAATTTATTTTGAAGATTATAAGCTAAGCAGGGAATTTGCACATTTGGTTGCGTATATCAGGGAGTGTTATGAAAAAAGAAAAAAAATCTATTCGTCGTAAAACCACAGTGTTGTTGCTGATTACAGCACTTTTAGCATTGGCTTCGGCAGGTGCTGTCAGTATCTACAGTCTTTATTCTATGAAGCATATTTCAGTGGACAGTAGCAGGCAGCTGGGACAGACTGCTGCGGAAAATGCGGAAAAGGCGTTGGAGAAGCTGGCAGCAGAAAATTTACAAAGCATGGCTGTGGAGCGGGCGGCATATATTGAGGAAAAATTTGCCACAGTAGAAGCATATGCGCTGGGAATTGCAGCATTGGCAGGGGACATTTATGAATATCCGGAAAAGTATCCGGACAGGGAGGTAGCATTGCCGCTGCCGGATTCTACAGAGCTGGCGGCGCAGCTTTTATGGTCGGAGAAACTGACAGGACAGGAAAGGGGTTTGCCGTCTGCAACAAAGGAGCTGCGCAAGCTGGGCAATATACAAGATTTGTTGGTACAGTACAATGCTCAGAATGATATGGTATCCTCTACTTATATTGCCACGGAAAGCGGTTGGATGATACAGGCAGACTATATCGCCTACAGCAAATATGAGGAGAATGAGCCGCAGCCAGTGTTGCCCATGTCCTATGAAGCAGCCGGACGGCAGTGGTACAGATGGGCAAAGGACAGTATTCCCGGACAAATAATTTACACAGATGTAATCAAGGATATTCATGAAGGTGGTAACTGTATTGTGTGTGCAACGCCTGTTTATTACAATGGAGAAGTGGTGGCGGTGGCGGGAGTTGGCTCCTATTTGGAGACTGTAAATAATGCCGTACTAAATACTGCCATTGGACAGGAGGGTTATGCTTTTTTGGTGAATGAAAAGGGTCAGGTTATGGTATCCGGGAAAGAGCAGGGAGAGATAGCCGCTTGCGCAGAGCAGGAAAAGGATTTGCGCAAAAGCAGTAATGATGTACTTTCCGATGTGGCGGTTAAGATGGTGGGAGGTCATACCGGTTCCTTAAAGCTGATACTGGACGGCAGGGAGGTATACCTTGCATATGCACCTCTGCACAGGCTGGGTTGGAGCTTTGTTACTGTCATTGATGTGGCAGAGGTGATAGCTCCGGCAGAGGAAAGTCAGAATATGATTCTCGCCTTAACTGAAGATGTAGCAATAAAGCAGAATACTGCAATCAAAAAGATGCTCATATCTTTTGTGACGGTGATGCTGGTTGTGATGCTGTTTATTTGTTGTGGGGGAACCTTGTTTTCCCGAAAGCTGACGGCTCCTATTCGCAAATTGACAGAAGAAGTAGGCAGGCTGGACGGTGGAAATTTGGACAGGCAGATACAGATTGCCACCGGGGACGAGGTGGAGGAGCTTGGCAATGCTTTTAATAAAATGACGGCTCAGATAAAGAGTTATGTAGAAAATCTTGCCAGCGTTACTGCCGAAAAGGAGCGTATCCGTACGGAAATACAGGTGGCATCTCGTTTGCAGGCAGATATGCTGCCAAAGGCAGATGAGATATTTCCCAATAGGACAGATTTTACCCTTTCAGCTTTTATGATGCCTGCGAAAGGCGTGGGTGGGGATTTTTATGATTTCTTTTTATTGGACGAGGACAGACTTGCATTGGTTATGGCAGATGTGTCCGGCAAGGGAGTTCCGGCAGCACTGTTTATGGTAGTATCCCGCACCTTGATAAAGAGCAGACTGTTAAGTGCGGGAAGGGATTGGAGCAAAGTGCAGGACAGTGAAAATTTTCTTTCCTGTGTGGTAGAAGAAATTAATGACATTCTGTGTACTAATAATAAAAACGGAATGTTTGTCACTGCATGGATTGGGGTGCTGACTCTTTCCACGGGGGAGCTTGTTTTTGTCAATGCGGGCCACTGTCATCCCCTAATCTGCCATAAAAATGGCATTTGCGAATATAATGACAGTTTTGGAGGCCTAATTCTTGCTGGCATGGAGGGCAGTACATATAAACAGTGCCGTATCCGTCTGAGACAGGGGGATACCCTGATGCTCTATACAGATGGTGTGACAGAGGCTACCAATTTGCAAAAAAAGCTGTATGGAGAAGCAAAATTAAAGCTTGTGGCAGAAAAGCTTGGAAGAACAGGGATAACGCCGGAAAAACTGATAGAAGCGGTATGGAAGGACGTGGACGATTTCCAAAAGGGAGGGGAGCAATTTGATGATATTACCTTACTTGCGGTGACCTATCATGGACAAGGCTATGTGGAGAAAACCGGAAAACCTGACATTAAGAATATTTGGGAGTTTGCCGATTTTGTGGAGAAGGAGCTTAATAAAAAAGGTGTATCTATGAAAACCATTGTGAAGATACTGATGGCTGTTGATGAGATTTTCTCAAATATCTGTTATTACAGCGGTGCTACAGAGGTCACAGTGGGCATTAAGATAGATGAGCAGATTATTACCCTTTTCTTTGAGGATAACGGAACCCCGTATAATCCTATGGAAAAGCCTGATCCGGATGTGGAGGAATTACTGCATCAGCAAAAGGAAGGCGGACTTGGCATCTATTTAGTCAAGAAGCGAATGGATGAAATCAAATATGAATATATAGGCGGTAGAAACCGGCTTACGATTTCAAAAAATGCTGATATCTGAAAGCAACCATAAACTAAGGAGAACCGTTGCTGTACAATAATCCTATCATTTTTGTGACAGTAACGAAATCCTGTTCTTGCACATACATAGATGCCATGTTATAATCAATTCAAAGCATATATTTCAATTTAATATCAATAACTTCTGGTTATTCTTTTTTCTATCTGAAAATCTATGCTTTCAATCATATAATTTAAAGCAGGAGATTTTCGGATGCTCCTGCGTAGGAGGACAAGTGAATAACAGTAAGAGAAAGAAAACGCCCGTAGTGGCGGAACGTAACTATAGGGACACCCTGTTTCGGATGATGTGGAGCGTGTATGGCGACATGCTGTTGAAATGCCTTTAAACGAAGCAGTAGAGAGGGCAGTAAAGGAGTGTATCAAGGAAGCTCAGATAGAATTGATATGTAAGAAACTGCGCAGAGGAATGCCGCCGGAAAAGATTGCGCAGGAATTAGAGGAGAATGAGGAGACAATCCGGTGGACACATGAAAAAAGGAGAATCCCATGCATTACAACTGTCTTATTATAGATGATGAAATTGATTTGTCGAAAATGACCTGTGAATATCTTGAGATGTTTGGCATAAGCTGCGCCTGCGTTGAGACAGCGGTGCAGTGTTTGGAGTTTTTACAGGCTAATCAGGTGGATATTCTGCTGCTTGATATCAATTTGGCGGACGGAAGCGGATTTGACCTGTGCAAAAGGTTAAGAGAGCAATATGATATGCCGATTTTGTTTATCAGCGCCAGACAAAGTGATGATGACATTCTGATTGCACTCAACATCGGTGGTGATGATTATATCAAGAAACCATATGCCTTGAGCATTCTTCTGGCAAAGATTAAGGTCATCTTAAAGCGCATGGAAATGCAGGAGAATCAGACAAAAGAGGTAACGGGGGAAGAGGTGCAGACAGGGGAGGATATCAGGCTGCTTCCGGACAAGCTGTGCGTCTGTATTGGGGGAAAAGAGGTTCCTTTAAAGGCGAGAGAGTTTGCATTGCTTGCCTGCCTGTATGAACATAAAAATAAAATTGTGACAAAGAGGCAGCTGTTTGAGCAGGTTTGGGGAGATGCATTCTATAGTGATGGTACTCTCAATGTCCATATCCGCAGGCTGCGGGAAAAGCTGGAGGCAGATCCTAATGAGCCGGAGCTGATTCAGACTGTGTGGGGTACCGGATATATGCTAAAGATTGGAGAGGAAATATGAAGCTGATACGATATTTTATCGGCTATACGGCAGGTATGCTGGTATTGCTTGCGGCAGCATTTTGGCTGACAGACCATATATCAGATGCAGGAGGAGAAGCTGATGATGCTAGAGATATGGTATATTACAACGAGCAGTTTCGCCTGATTATAGATGAGCTGGAGCAGGGGGCTGCGCCGGAGGAGCTTACGAAGAAATATGGCTGTGAGATTGTGCCGGTTCAGGACGAAATGTATGAGGCAGACCTGATGGACGCTGTCAAAAACGAGGCGCTGATACTGGATTACAGAGAAGGGGATATTTTAAAGGGAAAGCTGATTTGGAATGATAGGGCTCTGCATTACGAGAAGCTGGAACGCACGTTGAAGGCCTGTGTGACAGTCATATTTCTTGTTGTGCTTATCAGCGGCTATGTACTTCTTGGTATTTTATATATAAAGATAATACGCCCATTTCACCGACTGGAATATTTCAGCAATCAGGTGGCAAAGGGTAATCTGGATTTGCCATTGTCCATGGAAAAAGGAAACTATTTCGGTGCATACACGGAAAGCTTTGATTTAATGAGGGAGGAGCTAAAGCGTGCAAAGGAAAGTGAATATCAGGCGAATCAAAGTAAAAAGGAGCTGATTGCGCAGCTCTCTCATGATATCAAGACACCTATTGCCACTATTCTTGCAACCTGTGAGGTGCTTCAATGCAGGCTGACCGAACCGGACGTATTGCAAAAGTTAGAAGTTATTGACAGGAAGGCAAAGGTAATCCATGAATTGGTGGACAATCTTTTTCACGCAACATTGGAGGAATTGTCCATACTTAAGGTGGAGCCGGTGGAGGAAAGCTCCCTCTGTATTGACGAGCTGCTAAAACAGGCATGCTATTGCGGAGAGCTGATGTTGGAGGGAGAGGTGCCGGAGTGTCTGGTTTATCTTGATAAACTGCGGTTTAGTCAGGTGCTTGATAATTGTTTGAACAATGCATGGAAGTATGCGGGAACAGCGGTTCATATTACGGTAAAGGAAGAGCAGACCGGACTGCGGATTGAAATAAGAGATGAAGGAAACGGTGTGCCCGAGGAGGAGTTGTCCCTTGTTACGGAGAAGTATTTTCGTGGCAGCAATGCAAAGGGAAAGTCCGGCTCCGGTCTTGGGCTGTATCTTTCCAGTATGTTTATGGAGAAAATGCAGGGGGTAATGGAATATTACAATGAGAATGGCTTTGTTGTGGTGCTGCACATACGAAAGGTAATGCCTGCATAAACAGAAATCTATACAGGTAAGAAACAGTTAAGAATCAGACAAGAATCAGGTTAAGACTTTCCGGGAGCGGCGTGCTAGAATCAGGATATACCATAAGAGAATGGAATCATCAATGAGGAGGCATTTGTAATGAAGGAAATATTAACGGCAAAGGACCTGTGTAAAACTTTTTCGAATGAAAGCGTACAGCAGCATGTGTTGAAAAATCTGAATTTATCCATTATAGAGGGTGATTTTACCGTAATCATGGGCAATTCCGGTTCCGGTAAGAGCACTCTGCTCTATGCCCTGTCGGGAATGGACCGACCTACTCTGGGCAGCATATCCTTTCATGGGGAAGAAATTTCGGGATACAATAATGACCAACTGGCGCTTTTTAGAAGGAAGCATTGTGGCTTTGTGTTCCAGCAGAATTATTTGAATGACACTATGAGCGTACTGGACAATGTGTTGGTATGCGGACTTTTGGTGCAAAAAAACAGAAAGGAATTAGTGAAGCGGGCAAAGAGCCTGCTGTCACAGGTAGGTCTTTCAGAGGCAAGCTTTGGCAAATTTCCCACGCAGCTTTCGGGTGGAGAGCAGCAGCGTGTAGCTGTTGTACGCGGTGTAATCAATGAGCCGGAAATTTTGTTCGCCGATGAGCCTACCGGAGCCTTGAATTCTCAGAATACGGAGCATGTGTTAAATATATTGACTAAGCTGAATCAAAAGGGACAGAGTATTGTCATGGTAACCCACGATATGAAGTCGGCAAGACGAGCGAACAGGGTATTGTATTTGAAGGACGGCATGATTACGGGGGAGCTTCAGCTTGGTAGTTATGTAAGCGGTGATGCCAAGCGACATGAGCAGCTGAGAAGCTTTCTGCAGGAAATGGGGTGGTAGACATGTATGCATTATGGTTTATCGCGAAGCAGAATCTGAAAAGAAAAAGGGGAGATGTTGCAGTTTTGTTTTTGCTGATTGCCCTTGCCACGATACTGCTCTACACCAGTATATCAGTTCTGACGGGAATTGATGAAGTTATTTCTCAGGCATGTGACAGGTCAAAGTCGGCAGATTTTATTGCTATTGCGGGCGGAGAGGGAGATGAGCTTGCTAATATTTTAAAGTCGCATCAGGAGGTAGAAGTTTATGAGGCAAGCGAAGCTTTGGCGTATTTTGATGCGGAATATAGAAAAGAAGGGGAAGAAGAGAGCGAATCGGCAGAATTGATGTTTAGCAGGGCAGAAGAAAAAAGGAGCATAGGAATACCTGTCAGTAAAGAGTATGCAGGTCAGGAGACGATTGCCCTTGAAAAGGAAGAGATTTTATTGCCCTATTATATGAAGGCGGCTAAAGGCTATAAGGTGGGAGATATTATTTATATTTTGCTTGGGAGTTCATGGGAGCGTTTTTGTATTGCAGGCTTTACAGAAGACCCTATGTTTTCAACTCCTCTAAATATTTCCATGTACAGTGCCTACATTTCCGGCTCCCGTTTTGATGACCTGCTTGCAGCAAATGACAACCCGGAGAAAAATATCCGCATGGTACATAAGGTGCATTTGAAGGAGAATAATCGTCCAATAGATTTTGAACAAAAAATAACACCGGAAATTGTGAAGGGAATCGGACAAAAAAAGATCAGCGTAATAGCATTTAACAGGGAGACCATGAGTGGTGGCACAGGCTTGATGTCTCGACTGAGCATGGGAGTTATTTTGATATTCTCGTTGCTCTTAATTATAATAACTTTGTTGGTTATCCGGTTTAGTATCCGGAACTTTATTGAGGGAAACCTGAAGAATATCGGAATTCTACAGGCAGCGGGATACACTACAAGACAATTACAAAACACTGTTTTATTGGAAATGGGAAGCATTACCTTTTTGGGGCTTTTAGTCGGAATTTGCCTTGGCATTGCAGGCAGCGGTATCGTAGGAAGCTTTGAGGGCATAATGCTGGGGCTTTCATGGCAGCGCCAATTTTCTGCAATAAGTGTGGCACTTACGATTGTAACAATGCTTATCGTAGTGGGAGGTGTCAGCTTTGGCTGTGGCAGACTGTACAGAAGGCTTACGGTTCTTGAGGCTCTGCGCGGTGGTATTCACACGCACAATTTCAAGAAGAATCATCTGTCATTGGCAAAAAGCCGTCTGCCACTGTCAGCAGTGCTTGCAGGCAAGACCATACTGATGGAAAAGGGTAAAACAATTTCTACCTTTTTCATTGTTACGTTGCTTTCCCTTGCTACCTGTATGGGATTTGGCTTATATGAAAATTTTGCACTTCATAAGGAAGAATTGCTTAAGCTGACAGGTATGGAGACAGGGAATATCGTAATGTCGGGTGCTGATTTGGAGCAGGCTGTCTGTGAGCTGTCTGACTTTGATGAGGTGGAGAAGGTACTGCGTTATCAGAGTAACTCCTTACAGCTGGAAAGCAAGAGCGGTCAGCTGCAGGTAGCCTGTGATATGTGGAACGAACCAAAGCTTATTGAAAATGAAATATTGATTCGTGGGCGCCTGCCTGAGTATGAGAATGAAATTGTTCTGACAGCCAGTGTTGCTAAAATCTTAGGTGTGGATGCAGGTGATACCATATATGTTACCGGGGCAGGCGAGCGTAAGAGTATGCTGATTAGCGGAATTGACCAAAAGATTAACAACATGGGGCAAAAGTGTATGATAAGCAGCAAGGGTGCCCAGTATCTGAATGGGAGTTTTCAGACGGCTATGCTCTATGTGTACACAAAGGAAGGAGTATCCTATGATGCAATCAGCAAAAAGGTATCAGAGACATTCCCGGATATGGATATTACCGACAGTGAGAAGTTTGTAACGGAAACAATGGGCGGCGTGGTTCTTGCAATGAAAGCTATTTGCGTGCTATTTGTTGGAATTACGGTTTTTGTGGTGATGTTAGTGGAAATTTTGCTTGTAAAATCTCAGATTATCAGAGAAAAGAAAAATATCGGCATTAATAAGGCGCTTGGTTTTTCTACCCGTGATATTATTTTTCAGACATTTCTTAAAAATGTGCCTGTGCTGGGGGTTGCTGCTGTATGTGGTGTAGCCTTAAGCTTTGTGCTGGGGGAATCTATGATAGTTGCCTGTCTGTCCTTTTGCGGGATTGAAAAATATTCTCTTGTAATATCGGCTCATTGGCTTTTGATTACAGTTGCAGGAATCCTGACAGTGGCTTCCGTAACGGCATTTTTTTCGGCGCTGCGTGTGCGGAAAATCGTGCCCGTACAGCTGCTTACAGAGGAGTAGGATGGATACCCTACATGAAGTAACTGTTACAATTTATTTTAAAAATCATAAGAATCTCTTAATGGCGATTTAAAATATCAATGCTATAAATAATGCATAAATTGTCATTAAGGGAGGTTTTTTATGTGCAGAAGAATAAGGGCTTTATTACAAGTGATATTGGCATCACTAATGCTTACAGCTTGTGGCAGCAGTCAGACCGACATTTTGGATGATATCGGTGAAGCAATCAACAATTCCACTAAAGAAGCTACTCAGAAAGACAGACAATCAGATATTGATATGACCCGAGGGGAGATATCGGATTTTAAGATATTGGGTACAGAAACCCCAAATAAAGATACTGCTTCTTATGAAATCTCAGATGTGGCAGCTACAGTCTGCTATGAGGGCGAGGATTTTATAAAGTCCGTATTTGCCGCAGGCGCAGATATGCTGTACATATATGGTATTAAGCCGGAGGGCAGTTATTTTTTTGGCGGTATGGAAGAGGAGAAAGCCCAGTTTCAGGAATTTTCCATAGAAATGCCTGATGATATGCGTATTTCTTATATGACAGTGGACAGGCAGGCAAGCTGTCACATGCTTTGGATGAGTGTAGAAACCACGATAGTGGATGGTGTAACACAGAACCTAAGAACTTTTGAGAGGGCTCGTATTATAGTGGTGAATAAGTCGGGAGAGGTGGAAAAGGACATAGATGTGTCCACACTGTTTGCGGAGGAGCAAATCCGTCCTAATTTTTATTGCTTTGCGGTAGATGATGAAGGAAGCTATTACCTTGGAAACGGGCGTGAGCTTGTAAGGCTTAAGCCGGACGGCAGCTTAGAGGCTCGTATATCCTGTGGCGGAACGATACAGGCGGTGGGCTGCGGCAGGTCGGGAGAGATTTATTGTATCTATGCCGGTGAGAATGGAGAAGAAGTTATCGGCAAACTGGAGCAAAATAGTGGGGCAGAGGTAATCGTCGGAAAGGTCGGATTGCCCTCTGTAGGCGCGATTTACCTTCATCTGACTTTAGGAACGGACACAGAGCTTATTTTATATAACAAAGAAGGCGGCGTGTTTACCTATGATTCGGAGACGGATACAGTGCAGCAGCGCATAGCAGGAGAACAATTACCTGTGCCGGGAACAAGTGTAAGCGGTTACGGATTTCTTGGTGACGGACGCCTGTGCCTGCTGACAAGAGAAAATGAAAAGCAGCTATTTTACTATGTTCCCTGCGGGAACATTGGTCCCTGCGGGAACATTGGTCCCTGCGGGAACATTGGTAAGGGATAGGCGGTTCAAGGAAGGGGTCGGAATGAGAAAAGCAAGTGTGAGGTTATTTTTGATATTTGTCATGGCTGCTCTATTTATGGGCGGCTGTGGGGAACAGGAGGGGCAGGAGGGTGATAAAATCACTCTGGTGTTGGCTGCCTTTGGCGAGAGCCCGGAATTGGAAAGGCAGGTTACATTATTTAACCAAAGCAATGAAGAATATCAGATACAAATAGAAAGCTACCAAAGGTCTGAGCTTTCGGAGGAGGACGGGCGTGCCAGATTACAGAGAGAAATCATGTCAGGCAAGGGACCGGATATGATTGATTTTGGGGCGGGTTATGCTACCAGTGATATTGTAGGGGGCTATACGGAGAATCTTCTGCCTTATCTGGGAGCAAGTGATGAGGAAATAAAGGAAAAATATTTTTATAATATACTGGAAGCGTTTTTTTATAAGGATGCGCTGTATGCTCTGCCCATCGGGTTTACCTTGCAGACCTTTGCAGGCAGCAGAAGTGAGCTTGGCAGCAGAGAGCATTGGAATATTCGGGAGATGATAGACTGTTATGGACAAAAGTCACAGGATATGCTGCTTTATCCGGGTCAGACCAAAGCCGATGTTTTCGGAACCATTCTCACGGGGAGCATGGATTATTATATTGATTGGGAAAGCGGGACCTGTAGCTTTGACGGAGAAGAATTTCAAAACCTGCTTTCCTTTGCTGATACCTTTCCGGAGAAGCTGCGCATTACAGAGGATTTCTCTGTAAAGCAGACCTTTTTTGAGGGCGGTGCATTGTTGCTTCCCTTACAGATAAGAAGTATATTTGATATATGTAAGCCTGAATTTATATTTGGGGAAGAGGAGATTGCCTATATCGGGTTTCCTGTGGAGGAGAATTGCGGAACAGTTATTAAGGCTGCCGGGCCTGTGCTTGCCATAAGTATAAGCAGCAGGCATAAGGAGGTTTCATGGGAGTTTATTTCCCGGTTTTTAGAGGAACAGTATCAGAGAGAGGACGCTCTTCCTTTGTGCCGCAGCGCATTGGAAGTGCAGCTTTTTAAGGCAAGGGAAAGGGAATATATGGTGGATTCTGAGGGAAATCAGGTGCCTGTGGCAAAGGATAAGATAAGCTTTGAGGGGGAGAAGCCCGTGGAAATCTATTGCATTACGGCAGAACAGGCAGACAGGCTGATTAATCTGATAGAAGAGGCAGTTATTAGCACTGCCAATGATTATGAGCTGTATAGTATTTTGCTTGAGGAGTCGCAGGGTTATTTTTTCGGAGAGCGGACATTGGAGGAGGTCTGTAAAATTATGCAAAGCAGGGCTTCCATTTACCTTAGTGAAAAAGTAACTAAGAAATAGCTATTTGTACTGGAGCGTCACAAATAGCTTTAACGCTCCGGAATGGAGATAAGTATGAAAAAAATTTTTAAGGGTTTTCTAATGTTTATGATACTCGGCATCATTATGATAGCAATTTTGGCAGGGGGCTTTATATATGCCACGAAATATAAGATTACGGAGGTTGGCTCGGAAAAATCTCCTGATGGAAGCTATGAGGTCATATTTGAGCAGGTGGGAGAGCCGGAGTTTCCCTTTGGCGCCACTTCCGTGCGCTTTCTGGTGAAGAGCGCTGACGGCACTCTGATAAGTAAGGAAGACCATGTTATCTTAGATGACGGTGCTTCCTTCCGTGCAGAGAACTGGGAGGTACACTGGTATCCTGTGGGAGTGGAGATTATTCTCAAGGGAAGTGAACAAAGTGATGATGTCAATATTATATATTATGACAGGAGTAGTGTTTTTCAGGGCTATACCGGGGAGCAGGCTACTGCCGTCATGCAAAACCGATACGGGGAGGAGGTTTCCCTTGTGGGGCTGGAGGAGGGAGTATTTACCTTTACTACGGGTGAGTTTGCATTTCAGGCGGAGAATGATTTTCGGCTGACAGATAATTATGAGGAAAAGTATTTCGTTCATATAGCAGAGAAATTCTCTGCAAGCCATAACAGGCATATTGCCTTTGAGGCAAAGGGTGAGGACGATAAAGAGCGTTATGTCCCTGTAATTTCCTTTAACGGCAGACAGGCAACGGAGCAGGAAGCCTTTTGTAATGCTGTGTGTGATTTTGTGGAATATGTACAGCAGGATTCTTATATAACTGCCAAGGGTATAACATTTTCGGAAATAAGCTATTATGTGGATAACCAGCTCCAAACATTTCCCTTAAGTGGATATTTGGAGCCCTATGACAGAACCGAATTGTATAATGCCATATATGTTCATTTGGAGACGGGCTTTTCCTGTCTTGCCTATAGCGGCGGCTCTTACGGAAGGCTGTACCGCACCAATGACGGGGGAAAAACCTTTGTGGAAGTGGAATATCCCTCCCCGCAGGTCTATCTGCCGGACGGAACGCTGTATAATCCTTTTATTATGCCGGAGGAGGTCTATGAGCAGGAGGATAAGCTGTATCTGGTTGCGGGTCAGGGACCGGACGGCGACTATTACGGCGAACAGGGCTTTTGCAGTGGCTTATATGAGTCCGGGGATAAGGGGATAACATGGAAGTATTTGGGGGAACAGGAGGCAAAGTCAAGAGAATAAAGAAATGTGGAATGCAAGCAAAAAAGTACATTGAAACTACAATTTTCTACATTTACTCTTTATTTGGATTGAACTAGAATGAGCTTATTCAAGGCAGGATATGAACATAGAAAGCATGGCCTGTCTGAGAGGAGAGAAAAGTGGAAAAGAAACAGAAATCAAAGCTTGGATGGCTCTGGGAGAATATGAAGGGTTACCGGGTCATCTATGTAATCGGAATTTTAGGAACTGTGGTTTACAATGTAATGCAGCTTACAGTTCCATTTGTTACCCAGAAAATAGTGGATTTATTCCTGACGGGAGAGAATGCCGTAGCAAATTTGGTAACGAAGAAAGATTTGTTTTTTCAGCTGCTGATAGCCATGATATTGTTGACATTCTTAAGAACGCTGATTGTGTACATGGTCTGCATGGATGTGGAGCATGTGTCTCAGAAGGTACTCTATCGAATCAGAACATACCTTTTTGATAAGATAGAGTGTCAGGATATGAAGTTTTACAGCACCTTCCGGACAGGGGATTTGATGACAAGGCTGACGGGAGATTTAGATGCGGTGCGCCATATGGTGGCATGGGTTATCCGTACTATTGTGGAATCCCTGTCACTGCTGGGAGCAACTGCCGTATATTTCCTATATATGGACTGGAGGCTTGCACTTTCCATGCTGGCAATCGCCCCCTTTATATTCTTAATCATTATTCTGTTTAAGAACAAGGTAGCACCAAGACATAAGGCACTGCGTGAAAAGCTGGCACAGATGAACACGGCGGCACAGGAAAACATTTCCGGAAATCGCGTGGTAAAAGCATTTGCCAGAGAGGACTACGAGATTGGCAAGTTTAATGAATGCAATACAGAGTATTCACAAACCAACAAGAAAACAGCAATGACTTGGCTGACCTATTATCCTTATGTGGAATCCTTTGCCAACCTGATGCCGGTGGTGTTGTTGGCTGTGGGCGGTATGTTTATCATCAACAAGCAGATTTCCATGGGTGAGTATGTGGCTTTTTCGGGATTAATTTGGGCTATAGCCAACCCCATGCGACAGCTGGGAAATATCATGAATGAGTTTCAGAGATTTTCGGCTGCGGCGGATAAGGTTATGGAAATTTACTATTCTGAACCTGAAATTGTGGATAAACCGGATGCCATAGATAAGGAGGAGCGTTTTTGCGGAAAGGTGGAGTTTAAGAATGTGAGCTTCCAGTACGCTGACGGCAATCTTCCCGTGCTTCACAACGTGTCCTTTGTGGTAAATCCCGGAGAGACAGTTGCAATCATGGGTGAGACCGGCTGCGGAAAGACTTCTCTGATTCAGCTGATTCCCAGATTTTATGAGCCAACGGAGGGCGAGGTGCTTGTAGATGACATCAATGTGCAGGATATGAAGCTGCATCAGCTTCGGAAAAATATCGGTCTTGCCACTCAGGATGTGCTGCTGTATTCGGATACCATAGACGGGAATATCGCTTACGGAGACAGCCACATCAAGCAGGAAGAGGTTGTTAAATTTGCACGATACTCAGCGGCCTCGGAGTTTATCGCAAAGATGCCTGAGGGATATGACACCATTGTGGGTGAGCGTGGTGTGGGTCTGTCGGGCGGACAGAAGCAGAGAATTTCTCTGGCGAGAGCATTGGCGGTGAAGCCTGCTATACTGATTTTGGACGACACTACCTCCGCAGTGGATATGGAGACAGAGAAGCAGATTCAGCACAGTTTGAATGAATTAGATTTCCCCTGCACTAAGATTATCATTGCCCAAAGAATTTCTACCACAAAATTTGCGGATAAGATACTGGTTCTTCAGGACGGACATATCACGGAGTCCGGCACCCATGATGAGCTGGTTGCGAAAAAGGGATACTATTATAGTCTTGTGAAATTGCAGACAGGAGAGGAGGAATAATCATGGCAAGAAGAAATACCTACAGAGAAGATGAAGTGCTGGAGACACCTTTTGATTTCCACCATCTCCTTCGTGCATCGGTTTATATCAAAAAATATTTGGGGAAGATGATACTGGCACTGACCCTAAGTGCAATCGGTGGTATTGCCGCCCTGTTTGCTCCTATGATTACCCAGCATGCTCTTGATGAAGTTATCCCCAATGAGGATGTTAGGATGCTGTTTGTTCTGGTAGCAGTATTGATTTTTACTTATGTGGTCAGCGTTATTTTTACAACAATCCGTTCACGCATTATGGTGAATGTCAGCCAGAATATTATCTTTGATATCAGAAGAGATATATTTGCGCATTTGCAGAAGCTGCCTTTCCAATATTACGATGACAGGCCTCACGGAAAAATTCTGATTCGTGTAGTAAACTATGTAAACTCTGTGTCGGATATGCTCTCCAACGGTCTGATTAATGTGGTGCTGGAGATATTGAACCTGATTTTCATTGTTGTTTTCATGTTCTGTGTGGATGTAAAGCTGTCTTTAGTGGTTTTGGCGGGTGTGCCTGTGTTGGCAGTATTTATGCTATGGATTAAGAGGAAGCAGAGAAGAGCCTGGCAGCAGGTATCTAACAAGAATTCCAACCTGAATGCATATTTGCAGGAAAATATTGTTGGTGCAAAGATTACTCAGATTTTTGCCCGTGAGGAGGAGAACTCAGAGACCTTCAGAGAGTTATCCGACCGCTGTCGGGGTGCATGGATGCAGGCTGTAAAGTATAGTAATCTGGTATGGCCCGGAATTGATAATATTTCCGTGTGGGTGAGGGCGGCTATTTTTATTTTCGGTTTGCTCATCTTTGGACAGGGAAATACCAGCCTGGGTACCATTGTGGCGATTTCGTCCTATGCTTCCCGGTTTTGGCAGCCGATTATGAATTTGGGCAACATCTTTAACAACTTTATTAACAATATTGCTTATCTTGAGCGTATTTTTGAGACATTAGATGAGCCTGTCACCGTTGACGATGCACCGGATGCCGTTAAGATGCCCAAAATCAAGGGCGAGGTTACCTTCGAGAATGTGACCTTTGGCTATGAAGCAGGCAAGACAGTGTTGAAAAATCTATCCTTTACCGTAAAGCCGGGAGAGAGCGTGGCGCTGGTGGGTCCTACCGGTGCCGGTAAGAGTACCATTGTGAATCTGATTTCCAGATTCTATAATGTGAATGGTGGTCGTGTGCTGATTGACGGTCAGGATATTTCCAAGGTGACGCTGCACTCTCTGCGTTCCCAGATGGGTATTATGCTTCAGGACAGCTTTATTTTCTCGGGAACTATCGAGGACAATATACGCTACGGCAAGCTGGACGCTACCGAAGAGGAAATTATCAAGGCAAGTGAGACAGTCTGTGCTGATGAATTTATCCGTCGGTTTCAGAATGGATATCAGACAGAGGTGAAGGAGCGCGGCTCTCTGCTGTCTCAGGGACAGAAGCAGTTGATTTCCTTTGCAAGAACGCTTCTTTCAGACCCTTCAATTTTGGTTTTAGATGAAGCAACCTCCAGTATTGATGTACAGACGGAGCGGGCTTTACAGCAGGGTTTGAATGCAATGCTACAGGGAAGAACCTCCTTCATCATTGCCCACAGACTTTCCACCATCAAAAACTGTGACAAGATTATGTACATTGATCAGGGCGGCATCATGGAATGCGGTACCCACGAGGAACTGATGGAGAAGAAGGGCTATTATTACCACCTGTATACTTCCCAAATGGAGGATATTGCGTAGAGCGAGCTAAAATAAATGTTGTTTGAATAACATTATTTTCGTCAAATTGTAGAAAAAATGCTAAAAATTTCTACACGGAAAATGCGTCAATTTCATGGACAAGGGATAGACTTTGGTATAAAGTAGATAGTAGATATAAATTACAGATGAAAGGATTTTCTCATGAAAAAAAGGATACTTATAGCAATGATAATTGCCATGGGCGCATTGGCATCATGTGGCAAGGAAGAGGCAGCTTCTCCTGTACAGACGATTCAAGGGGAGCCTATTTCACAGGAGAACAATCAGGAGGAATCTACAGCTCAGGAGGGAGATGCTGACAGCACAGATGTTGACAATACAGGCGCCGGTGCGGCTGTCATTACTGACAGAACAGTGGTAGATGGTAAGATGCAGAGCTATCTGACCGGCGAGTGGAAGGACGAGGCAGTAGTTAAGAGAAGAAATATGGCAGTTATGATTCCCAATAACAAGCCTGCTATGCCTCAGTACGGTATTTCCAAGGCAAGCATTATTTATGAAGCTCCCGTGGAGGGACGTATGACCCGTCTGATGGCGTTGTTTGAGGACTATGATGACCTAGACCGTATCGGACCGGTACGAAGCAGCCGTGACTATTATGTTTATGAAGCAATGGCGTATGATTCCATTTATGTAAACTGGGGTCTGGCAGTTCCCTTTGTAGCACCTATTATCAATACAGACAGAATTGATAATGTCAGTCAGGCGGTAAGTGGTATTGACACTCCTGCGTCAGAGGCATTTGATCGTGTTTCCAGACCCGGTTATTCAAAGGAGTTTACCGGATATCTGATGGTGGACGGCTATGAGAAGGCTGTAAAGCGTCTTGGCTATGCAACGGAGTATACGGACCGCTTTGTACAGGCGTTTACCTTTGCGGCAGATGGTCATAGGGCAGAGTATGCGGATTATCCTGATGCCACTACAATTCGCCCCGGTGGAAATACCAGCAACAAAGGCGGTTATAGTGATGCAAAGCCCTGCTTTGAGTATAATGAGACAGACCATTTATATTACCGTTCTCAGTTCGGTGAGCCTCAGATTGATGAGTATAACAATGAACAGATTGCTGTTAGCAACATTATATTTAAGGTTTGTGTCGGTGAGGTAAGAGAGCCTGCGGACAAGGATTATCTGGCATTTGGTGTACACGGAACAGGCGATGCTTATGTGTTTACCAATGGTAAGGTGATTAAGGGAACATGGAAACGAGACAGTGATTATGCTCCCAACCTTTTCCTTGATGAGAATGGCAATGAAATCGTATTCAATCAGGGAAAGACATGGATATGTAATATTTGGAAGGACTATGAAGAATATATCTCTTATGAATAAAGAAAAACAGAGGGGCAGGCAACATTGCCTGTCAGTTGGCCGGATTATTTTCATAGGAATTGCAATTTTAACAGTGCTATTAAATGTGTTTGCATGGAATAGCACTGTTTTTTCTAATGCTTATATTACCTATATTTTTCCTATATGGGTGAATACCTATGGCAGATTTACAGGGTTGTTTTCCTTTTCTGTAGGTGAATGGCTGATTGTGGCAGGGATTATACTCGTATTAGTGGCGGCAGCTTTGTTGGTGGCGGCTGTTATTGTATGGATAATCTTCTATGTAAGGCGAAGCAGGGTTTTAAAGGGAGGGAAGGAACAGCCGCAAAAAGTACAGCCGGAGGGTATTCAAGGCTTGGGTGCATATGGTAAATGGAAGCTGTTTTTAAAAGGATTTTACCGATTTTTTGCGTGGACGCTGTTAATTGTAGCACTAATAATGACGTTGAATTGCTTTATTCTATATCATGCTTCCCCCTTTTCCCAGAAATATTTTGGAGAGAGTAAGGGGGAGTACTCTTTGGAAGAGCTGCTTTTGGTGCGTAACTATGTAGTGGAACAGTGCAACAGTCTCTCCTTGAAAATGGATAGGGCAGAGGACGGCAGTATTGTGTACACGGGAAGCACCTTGAAAAATGGTGAGGTGGGAAATATGGGGGAAAAGGCGGTAGAGCTGATGCAGAATTTGGGAAAAACCTATTCTCAGTTAGATGGCTATTATCCCATTCCCAAACCTCTGTGTTGTTCTGATTTTATGTGTCAGCAATATATGCAGGGCTATTACTTCCCATTCTCCATGGAGGCAAACTATAATGATGTAATGTATGTGATGAATATTCCTGCAACCATGTGTCATGAGCTGGCACACTTGAGAGGCTATATTTTTGAGGACGAGGCAAATTTTATCAGCTATCTGGCATGTGTGGAATCAGAGGACGATTTTTTCCGCTACAGTGGATATTTGAGTGTACTAAATTATTTGGAGAATGATTTGTATCGGGCAAGCCAAAAAAATCCCAAGGCTTTTCAGGAGGCAGCTCTGAAGATTCCGCCGGTGTCAGTGCTGCCACAGGTACATCAGGACAACATTTTTGTGACAGAAGAGGAGTGGGAACGCATCAATAGAAAGGCAATATTGAGTACGGAAGTGGTAGATAAGGCAGCAGATGCTTTTATTGATACAACTTTGAAGGTTAATGGTGTTTCCGATGGGAAACTCAGCTATAACAGAGTGGTCGAGCTTTTGTTACAATATTACGAGTGGCATGACTGGTAAACTGCCCCGAAAAATTTCCCTAAAAAATTGCTATATTTTTTTCGGGAAGGGCTTGACATTTGCGCCAATACCGTGTACAATAACCAATGTTGTGACGCTTAAGCGATTCAGTTATGTATCGTGTGGATTTCACGTTTGCAGGCCCAGATAGCTCAGTTGGTAGAGCAGAGGACTGAAAATCCTCGTGTCACTGGTTCGATTCCGGTTCTGGGCATTTCGCGGGAAGCCATTTTTCGGCTCCCTGCTTAACATATATGCGGGTGTAGTTCAATGGTAGAACACCAGCCTTCCAAGCTGGATACGTGGGTTCGATTCCCATCACCCGCTCTGCGGGAGATTTCATCCTGCTTTCGTGTGCGAGGCACACGGTAACAATTAATTTCATACCTTCAATATGCAGGCATTTGCCTGTACAATTATGCGCGAGTGGCTCAGCGGTGGAGCACCTCCTTGCCAAGGAGGGGGTCGCGGGTTCGATCCCCGTCTCGCGCTTTTAATGATGAAAGGTGATATCCGAAGGATACCACCTTTTTTATTAGCAATGAATCTTGATTTTGTCAAAGCTACTTATTGAATTTTCTTTTTAAAAGCAATACATCTGTTAAAGTGCAAAGCATAAAATAAATTAACCAGCACACTCCATAAATACTTAATGAGTTGCCTAACTGAGGAATAGGGGAAAATGTCCACCAATGTCCCTCTGTCATTCCTTGAATACAATTATATATAGAAGAAATAGGAATTAGGCTTAAAACCCAAATATTAATTACCCAAAAATGAATAGATGATATTTTTTCATTTTCACCAATAAATTGTCCAATGGCAAAAATCATACATCCAAATGCCATCACAATAAGTCCTATAGCTACGGAAACAGCGGTCTGTTTTTCTTTCCACATAATAATAGCAGCAATCAGCCCAATGAAATTAATAGCACTGCCTACAGTAGAAAAAATTCGTGCATCTGGTTTTTTCTTAAGTATATCCGGCAGACTTTGTTCACTTTCCCACTTGGAAACTGCCTGTCTTGATACACCGATTTTGTCGGCCAGTTCTTCCTGTGATATGCCCTTGCTTTTTCTTAATCCTTGTATTCTGTCAGCTATATTCATAATAGATACCGCCTTTCATATTGATAGCTATATTGTATCGAAATAGCGGTTGAATTACCACCACTACTACATTGAATAGTATCAACCAACAGTTGCAATTCGGCAAAAAGGGCAGCAGAGATTATCAATAACCGTGTACAGTTATACTTAGATGAGAGGAAATAATTTAAAAGGCAGTCTCATAACATTGCTTTGGTGGAAAGTGATACACTTGAAGTCTATTTGTGCAGATGCCCCCTATCCCATATGCTGCTGGGCTGAGCCTCGGCGGTGGGTGTACGCAAAAGGAGCCTTTTCAGTGCCGTTTTGTTAAATGGAAATAAGGGCCAAAAGTAGCTCATGCCGCCGAAGGTAGGGGTGGTAGCAATGGATAATGACACAAGTGTCATAGATATGATAAATCCATATAAGCCGAAAAATCCTGTTGCCAATATCAGAAATATGCGGTAAACACGCAATGCGTCGCTGAATTCTATACTGGACAGGGACAAGGAGGCGAGGAGGGTGATGGCGGCATAAAAGAGTACTTCCACAGAAGCCCAATTTAAACTGACAGCAATGTCACCTATTAATAGCCCTCCCACAATGGACAGGGAGCCGGAGAATCGGCTGCTGTTCAGTGCGGCAGAGTACTTGAACAAGTCTAAAACAAATTCCACTGCGAAAACATAAAATAGCAGTCTGGAGGCGGTGAGCTGTTCCGTGGATAGCAGCTGCCAGCTTTCCGACAGGTTGGGAAAATAAGCCGTGATAAGTAGGAATAAGGGCATCAATAACAGACTTACCGGAATGCAGCAAAAGCGAACCAGCCTGAAATAGGTGCCGACTAAGGGGGTTTTATAATAATCCTCCGGACTTTGAGTAAATTGAAAAATAGTGCAGGGGAAAATCAATACCATAGGGGAGTTATCCACGATTACAAGAATATGACCTTCCAAAAGGTAGCTACATGCCACGTCGGGGCGCTCAGTTAGCTGTATGCTGGGAAGGGGATTCCACCAATGCTTTTTTATCAGCAGTTCTTCTAAGCTTTTTGTACCCATAGTCAGCGAGGAAACCTGCAGCTTATCAATCGCCTCTGTAAGACTTTTCAGCAATTCTTGATTGACGCAGTCGTTTAAGTAGGCAATGGCAACATCAGTTTTGCTCTCCGTACCTACATTGTGAATGGAAAAGGTTAAATGTGGTGAGCGAATGCGGCGTCTGATTAGGTTTGTGTTAAACAGCAGAGTTTCCACGAAGCCGTCTCTTGCGCCTCTGGTAATTCGTTCTATGTCCGGCTCGGCTACTCCTCTGGTAGGATAGGTACGCACATCAATAAGAACCGCCTGTGAAAAGCCGTCTATCAGGAGCACGGAGGGTCCGCTCAGCACATTGCGCAGGATTTCTTCCCAGCAATCGGTAAAGGAAACCTGAGCATATCCAATTTTAGCATTCACATAGCGGACAATATCCTTTACCTGCCCGTCCTGAGTGTATAGCGGATTCTGCAAATCGGAAAAAATCTGCTGTAGAATCTCTGTCTTGCAAAAACCATTAATTCCCAGCCAATAGCTTTTTGTTTCTCCTAAATATAAATCTCTTGTAACCAAATCAAAGCTTGTGCCGATAGGAAGTAACTTTTTCAGCGTATCGATGTTTTCCGCAAGATTTTCAGACAGCTTTGAAGTCATCTCTTATTCCCCCCTGTGTGATGTGTATTCATGTAATATGCCGATAAGGGTACCCTTCGTATATCAGTAGTTTAGTGTGTGTCCGGCTGTGAAAAAATATACAAAAATCTTTTCATGGCTATATTGGGTATGGTACAATGTGAAAAAGCTTTGCTTTTCAGAGGAGAATTATTATTGGAAAAAATCAAAGAAAAGATTAAGGGAAATGAATTAAAGCTGTTTACCATTGTTTCAAATATAATGCTATTTGCAGCGGCATTTGTCAGTGGCAGTCCGCAAAGCATCGTGGAGGGAATGAAGAAGATTATTATTTCACGCAATGCTTTGATTACGGATTATTTTGAATTGGCGGGAATGGGTGCGGCTTTTTTTAATGCGGCTTTGGTGATGGCAGTCTGCATAGGGCTCGTTCTTGTGCAGAAAATTCCCTTTACGGGGCCTACCATGGCGGCGTTGTTTATCAACGCGGGTTATGGGCTTTGGGGTAAAAATCCCATAAATATTTTACCAATTTTGCTGGGAACCTATTTGTATGCAAAAATGCATCATGCGCATTTAGGGCGTTACATCTATACAGCGTTGTTCGGTACATGTCTGGCACCCTTTGTGACGGAGCTGGTATATATTTTGCCCTATTCTTGGGGGGTAAATATGGGCATTGCGATTTTAGTGGGCGTGTCCATTGGTTTTTTGCTGCCGCCTCTGTCTGCGCATACAGCCTCCATGCATATGGGCTATAATCTGTTTAACGTAGGCTTTTCGGCAGGAGTGCTGGCATTTGTAATTGTATGTATCATGCGTTCTTTGGGATTGGAAAGTGAGTCTGTCATGATATGGCAGGAGGGCAGACCTATCGGTATTGTAATATGCCTGTATATTTATTTTGCAGTAACAATACTTTTAGGCTTGTGGATAAGCAGGGGCAGCCTGAAGGGATTACGGCATATTTTTAAGCATCCCGGGCGCGCTGTGGCAGATTTTGTGTTGATGGACGGGCCGGGCGCAACCATGATGAATATGGGAATGATAGGGATTATTTGTATCACCTATATTATATTGGTTGGCGGTGACCTTGCGGGACCTGTTTTGGGCGCTGTTTGGACGGCATTTGGATTTGCGGCGTTTGGCGCTCATGTAAAAAACTACCTGCCGGTGTTACTTGGGGTGTATCTGTTTACATTTATCAGCAAATATAATGCGGCAACTCCGGGAATTCAGCTGGCGGCAATGTTTGGAGTGGGGATTGCACCTATTGCCGGTCAGTTCGGGGCGCTTGCAGGAATTCTTGCGGGTATGCTGCATTCTGCCATTGTAATGTGTACGGCAGGAATGTATGGGGGCTTAAATTTGTATAATAACGGCTTTAGCGCCGGCTGGGTTGCAATATTTATGATACCTGCATTAGAAAGCTTTATGAGACAGTTTGAGGATAGAAGACGGCGAAAAAAAGCGGACAATAGAGAGGCGAAACAGGATGAATCACGGTGAAAAAAAGATAGCAAAGATAATTGAAGAGCTGACAATGTACTTTTTTACCATTGGAGCAGACAAAATAGAATCGGGAATTTTTCGGAACGGCAGAGAGGTTACGATTCACTTTAAATCTAATTATAGGCAGGAGTGTCGGGAAAAGCTTGACAATTTGGAAAAGTATTTTAATGAGCCTAAAAATGAAGGCATTGAGGATTTTTATTGGGAGCTTGCAGGCTCCGGTGACCCGGGGGAGAGCAGTCAGCTTTTGTTGGTTGGCATGATGATTGACCGGGCAGAAATCAATATTCTTGATGCGGAGGTGGAGCTAAGGCTGTATAAGGAGCTGGAAGATTCCCAGTAAAATCAGCAATGCTCCCGATAAGGGTTCGGAAAAGCACTCTGCAAAGCGAAACAATCTGCTTTGCCCCAGTTTGTTGCCCAAAAACAGAAAGAAAACAGAGAAAAAAAGTGTGGCAATGGCGGTGGATAAAAAGGGAAGTCCGGCAATGCCGGCGCTAAAGCCGATACCAATGTTATTGAGAGATAGTACAGCACCCATAAGAAGGATTTCCCTAATAAATTTTTGAGGCTCGACCCGAGTGGTTGTTGAACTTTTTTCCAGCTCAGGGCAGGCTCCTGTTTTCATCAGATGATTTTGCCACAGTCTGTAAAAAAATGTTTTCGTCATATAATAAACCCCCAGTAAAATGACTACAATACCGCCTATAAGTGAGGCTAAATCGGGCAAAACGGGAAGGAGTAGAGTGGCGAAGCCCATGGAGAGGCAGGTGCCAAGCAGGGTAATCAGACTGACGAGAAGATTATGCCAAAGGCGTATTGACATACCCCGTATGCCATAGCTGATTCCTAAAAGTAATGCGTCCAGACTGGAGGAGAGGGCAAATAGAACAGGAGACAAAAGCTGCATGGAGAACTCCGACGAAAAGGATTTGATTTACTATATTCTGTTTTGGTGTAAAGGGTGTTGAAAAAATGAAAGGTTTACTATAAGATGAGACAAAAGACAACGTATGGAGAGATGAAAGTACATATGAAAAGGGCAATTCTTTTTCTGAAAGAGGAAACTGTTTTGGTGATAGCCTTGTTGCTGGCAGTGATATCTATGTTTTTTGTGCCGCCGGATAAGCAATATATAAGCTATATTGATTTCCACACCCTTGCTATTTTGTTCAGCTTGATGTGTGTTATGGCGGGGTTGCAGAGGATAGGAGTATTTCAGTGGATTGCGGAGGCACTGTTAGGTAAAGTGAAGGGCAGCGGGCAGCTGACAATCATTTTAGTGTTGCTGTGTTTCTTTTTCAGTATGTTTATTACAAATGACGTGTCCTTAATCACCTTCGTGCCATTTACCTTTATTGTGCTGAAGCTGGCAGGTGAACAGCAGAGAGAAAAGCTTCTGGTGCCTATTGTAGTAATGCAGACTATTGCGGCTAACATGGGCAGTATGCTGACACCCATCGGGAGTCCTCACAATCTATATCTCTATGGACACGCAGGTATTACCATAGGAGATTTTATGCAGTTAATGTTGCCATATGCGGCTTTTGCGCTGGTGCTGCTTTTGGTATGGGCATGGCTGTGTGGTCATAAAAATAACGTGCCTCTTAAAATTAGCTTTGAGCAGCGCACTGATTTAAAGGGAAAAGGGAAGGCGCTGACGGCGTACCTGATTCTATTTTTGCTGTGTCTGTTAGCGGTAGTCCATGTAGTATATTATGTTTGGACGGTTGTTATAGTGGTGGCAGTGATTTTGGTTTTGGACAGAAGGGTTCTTCTGAAGGTAGATTATGGGCTACTGGTCACCTTTGTGGGTCTCTTTATATTTATCGGGAATATGGGAAGGATTCCGGCTTTTTGTAACATTTTACAGAATCTTATGGCAAATCATGTGGCATTTACCGCAATAGCGGCATCTCAGGTGATGAGTAATGTACCTGCTTCCATTTTGTTGTCCGGCTTTACGGAGAATTTTAGGGAGCTGATTGTAGGTGCAAACCTGGGCGGCTTGGGAACACTGATTGCCTCCATGGCAAGTGTCATATCCTTCAAGTATATTGTGCGCGAAGAAGGGAGAAATAAAGGGAAATATTTCTTATATTTTACCGTTGCAAATATTTGTTTTTTGGCGGCATTAGTGATATTATATATTCTGATATAAGTAGAGAAAATCGAAAAAATTGGACGGTTATTATTATCATGAATAAAGGAGGCAACAGAGATGAAGTATTTATACCCGCAGGGAAAGGCAAAGGCATTGACCTTTAGCTATGATGACGGACAGGAATACGACAGAAAATTGGTAGAGATATTTAATGCACATGGCTTAAAGGCAACCTTCCATCTGAATTCCGGCACATTAGGAGGAAACACAGGCGCAGAGGATTTTGTAAAGCCGGAGGAGGTTGCTACGCTTTATGCAGGGCATGAGGTTGCCTGCCATGGTGTACAGCATAAGAATCTGTCAGGTATTTCTGCACAGCAGATAATGGTGGAGCTTGCAGAAGACCGTAAAGCGTTGGAAAAGCTCACCGGAAAAATGGTGCAGGGCTTGTCATACGCATTTGGCAGATATAATCAGGGAGTTAAGGAGATTGCAAAGTCAGTGGGAATCAAATATTCCCGTACGGTGAATGGCACTTGTGAATTTTATCCCCCGATAGATTTTTTGGAGTGGCATCCTACCTGTCATCATGATTATAAGCTTCTGGAGCTGGGCGACAGCTTTTTAACGCCTCCCGGATATGTAGAGCTTCCTCTCATGTATGTATGGGGTCATAGCTTTGAGTTCGGACGTTCTAAGGACTGGAGTGTGATTGAGGCATTTGCGGATAAAATGTGCGGCAAAGAGGATATCTGGTACGCTACCAATATGGAAATCTGTGATTATATTCAGGCAACCCGCAGTCTGGAATTTTCTGCGGACAGCCATATGGTACATAATCCTACCGCAATTAGTGTATGGATGAGTACTGACAAGGGAATTATAGAGTTAAAGTCAGGAGAGACGATAGCATTATAAAAGGAGTAATTAGGCAATGGCAGGCGAAATTACTATTATCGGCGAGGAAGCATATAGAGCCGCAAAGGAGCTGATAGAGGCGGCTGGGCTTGCAGAAGGGCAGCTTTTTGTAGTGGGCTGCTCTACCAGTGAGGTGGGCGGTGCCAGCATCGGAACCTTTTCCAGCCCCGATTTGGCAGAGGCGGTTTTTGGCGGAATTTATCAGGCGACACAGGAGGCGGGAGTCTATTTGGCGGCACAGTGTTGTGAGCATCTGAACCGGGCTTTGATTTTGGAGAAATGTGCGGCAGAAAAATACGGCTATGAAATCGTCAATGTAGTACCCCAGCCCAAGGCGGGAGGTTCCTTTGCCACGGCTGCCTACAAGGCGTTTGAGGAGCCTGTTGCTGTGGAGCATATCAAGGCACATGCGGGGATTGATATCGGCGATACTTTGATTGGTATGCATTTAAAGGATGTGGCGGTTCCGGTGCGTATCCGCACTAAGGAAATTGGAGATGCTCATGTGGTATGCGCACGCACAAGAGCGAAGTTTATTGGTGGCGAAAGAGCCATATATGACAGCGAAAGAATGTAATTTTGCAAGAAATAAGTCAAAATCGACAAAAGTCGATAGTCAATTCAGACACAATTGAAAGAAAATCAGTCATATATCATAATTATATGACTGATTTCTTAATATCTTCTGTCAGTTTTTTTCTTGAGCCTCCTCTAACAGCTTCATAATAGTAGCGATAGAGTCCATCTGTCCGCTACGGCTCATGGCATCGGAGTAGGTCTGTCTGGTAAAATATAGCTCATGAACCTTATCAACCAAAAGCTCGGTAGTTAAATCGTCCTCATCTATAACAATGGAAAAGCCTTGCGATTCAAAGGATTTTGCATTCAAAAGCTGGTCGCCTCTGCTGCTGGCAGAGGGAAGGGGAATCAGGATATTGGGTTTTTTCAGTGCTAAAAGCTCACAGATGGCATTGGCACCTGCACGGGAAATCACAATATCTGCCATGGCAAATAAGTCCTTAAGCTCTGCCTTAACATACTCAAACTGTTTATAGCCAGAGGTGTTTAGGAGTAAATTATCCACCTTATCCTTACCGCATAGATGTACAATCTGGAAGTCCTCTAACAGCTGAGGCAGAGCCTCTCTGACAGCCTTATTCACATTGGCTGCGCCAAGACTTCCACCCATCACCATAATAACGGGCTTGTTGGCGGTAAAGCCGCACATATTCAGCCCGGCTACCCGGTTGCCGGAAGCCAGCTCCTTGCGAATGGGGGAGCCGGTGAGAACTGCTTTATTTTCCGGCAAAAGCTTCATTGTTTCAGGGAAATTGCAACAAATCTTGCAGGCCACGGGAATGCATAGCTTATTGGCAAGTCCGGGGGTCATATCCGATTCGTGGATAATGCAGGGAATTCCCAAAGAAGCCGCGGCGCGAACTACAGGAACGCTGACAAATCCCCCCTTGGAGAATACCACGTCCGGTTGAAATTCCTTCAGATATTTGCGTGCCTCCGAGAACCCCTTTATCACGCGGAAGGGGTCGGTCAAATTCTTAACGTCCAGATAACGGCGGAATTTGCCGGTAGAGATACCCACATAGGGAATATCAAAATCCGCAATTAATTTCTTCTCGATACCGTCATAGGAACCCATATATGTAATTTCATAGCCTGCCTCTCTGAGAGAGGGCAGTAAAGCAATATTTGGCGTGACGTGTCCGGCAGTGCCGCCGCCGGTTAAAACGATTTTTTTCATGGAAGCCTCCAGCCTTTATACTTTAGCATTATATGCAGAATTTAAATCATATTTTCCAGCGCCTGAGCCAACTGGTCGGGGCAGGAGGTGGATTTGAAGCCGCAGCGAATGCCCTTGAGTCTTTTGATTGCTTCCTCGGGAGCCATTCCCTTCACTAGAGCGCTTATCCCCTGAGTATTGCCATTGCAGCCACCGTTGAATTTAACGGAATCAATAACGCCATCCTTGAGTTCAATGTCGATTGAGGTTGAACAAACACCTTTTGTCTGATATCTCATAACACTATCCTCCGTTCTAGAAGTCCTGCTTTTATAAACAAATATTATAGCATAAATATGGAAATTGTGCAATGAGTGGGCGGCAACAGATAATGCAACGTCATTTTATGAAGCTGATGTGAGAAAATTGTTTGACGACATGATGGAAGCCGCTTTGTAAGGGCAAAAAATTTGAAATTGTAGAAAAAAGGAAGAAAATGAGATATAAATTCATATATTTAGTATCTTGATTCATAATAAGTATTCTGATAAACTGTTAGTTGCTATGTTTAAATACAGGTTGATGAGCAATTTCAACCGAATTATTTTGATTGTCCTTAAGAGTGGACAGATGGGAGAAGAGATGAAAAGAAATTTAGCTATCTTATTGCTGGCTACTACTCTGGTAATGACAGCATGTGGAAATGAGAATGCACAAAAGAAAAATGTTGAAGCTACAAGCTCTGTAGAGGAAAGCACAGCAGCAGGAAACGATGCAGAGGAATCTACAGAAGAGTCCTCCGGTACAGCTGAGTCGGAGACAGGCTATGTTCAGGGTGTGTTTACTGAGACTGGTTATGAGTCTGAGTATATGGGATATCGTTTCACAACACCTGAAGGTTGCATACTAATGGATCAGGATCAGCTGTTGCAGTTAATGGGTATTTCAATGGATACTCTTTCCGAGGATTACAGTGATGCATTAATTGAATATGCTAAGCAGTCCGTTGTTTATGATTTGTTTGCAGCTTATCCGACAACCAATACCAATGTAAATATTGTTTTACAGCCGATGGATACCTCCGCAGTTACTCTTGATGCCATTGTAGATGCTTCCGTAGCACAGCTGGAGGGCTTAACCACCATGGACATTACTGTTTCCGATGAGCGTGAGACTGTTGAAATTGCAGGACAGGAATATGTTAAGCTGTCAACAGATACTGTTGCAAACGGCATTTCTATGAAGCAGGAGCTTTATTTAGCTCTGCTGCCTGATAAGATGGTAAATCTGACAATTTCTTATATGGAAGGTAATGAAGCAGAAAGAGATGCTCTTTTGAAAGCCTTCGAGGAGCTATAAAAGTACTACAGACTATTGGCGAAATAATGATTTGAAGGGAGTCTTGTTTTTACAAGGCTCCTTTTGTCGTATGTTACCGCAAAACGGCGATGGATAATGATACAAAACAGACAGAAGATGGGTTATACTTGAAGTAAAACATATAGTAAAGGGGAAGCAGTCATGTTTGATATTTTTAAAGAGGAAAAATGGATTACTATTATTATGCTGTCATTTTTGGGCTTTAGCATTCTGGTAAGAATTTTTTTAGGGCTTCTGTTGCAAAATATGATTAAGGAAACTGACAATATGGTAATTACAAAAAACAAGCTGTTGCGTCAGTGTAAGCTTAAATTTGCAAATTGCTATCAGCTCAATAATGGTGTTGCCAATATACCGGTTTTTGTGGACAAGTTCGTAAGCAGGCTTTCTTTAGGCCCCCTGTCCTTTGAGGGGCTGTATCATTTGTCAGGACAGACCATGCTGCTTTCAGTGGTATGTGCCGGTATAGGTATCAGCAAAAGTATTGTTGCAGGGAAGATGCTGGGAGAGATTCTGCCCTTTTATATTGTAAGCTTTGTAGAATTGTATGTTTATTTTTCCATTTCTACGGTGGTGGACGTAAAAGGAAAAAAGAGAGTTCTCAAGGTAAATCTGATAGATTATCTGGAAAATCATCTGTCTGCTCAGATTAATGTAACCCAGGAGGATATGAATATGCTGTATGGACGGACGGGCGCAGGAGCGGGAAGGCGGACTGTGGAGCTGATGCCCATTGGAGTCAACAGGGCGGAGGCATTACCGGAGCAGGACAGCATCAAGACTGATGAGGCGGAGCTGGAGGAGCTTCTAAGGGAGTTTTTGGCGATTTAGTCCAAAACATCTTGAATTTGCCATATATCTTTGCTACACTGAAAGCAGGAAATGCGAATTTGTAATGTAAATCCGGCATTTGATTAAACGTCGCTTGGCGGCAGAAATGAGGTAATTATGAGTAAACAAGTAGCATTTGATTATTCTAAGGCAGATTCTTTTATTTCGGCGGAAGAAATTGGTTACATGAAAAAGCTGGCGCTTGATGCCAAGGAAGTATTGGTGTCAAAGAGCGGTGCAGGCAATGACTTTTTAGGCTGGATTGACCTTCCTGTGGATTATGACAAGCAGGAATTTGCCAGAATTAAGGAAGCGGCAAAAAAGATTCAGAATGATTCCGAGGTACTTTTGGTTATCGGTATCGGTGGGTCCTATTTAGGAGCGAGAGCCGCTATCGAGTTTTTAGGACATAGCTTTTACAATGTGGTTGATAAGAGTGTACGCAAGGCACCGGAGATTTATTTCTGCGGTAATTCTATCAGCTCTACGTATTTAAAGCATTTGATGGACGTAGTGGGAGACAGGGATTTCTCCATCAATATGATTTCCAAATCGGGTACGACTACCGAGCCTGCCATTGCTTTCCGAGTGTTTAAGGCAAAGCTGGAGGAAAAGTATGGTAAGGAGGGTGCCGCTAAGAGAATTTATGCCACTACCGACAAGGCAAGAGGAAGTCTTAAGAATCTTGCTGACGAGGAGGGCTATGAGACCTTTGTAGTGCCTGATGATGTCGGAGGACGTTTTTCCGTACTCACTGCAGTTGGTCTGCTGCCTATTGCAGTAAGCGGAGCAGATATTGATAAGCTTATGGAGGGTGCTGCAAGCGGAAGAAAGCGCGCTTTAGAGAATGATTTCGAGGATAATGACGCTTTGCAGTATGCGGCACTTCGTAATATACTTTTGAGAAAGGGCAAGAGCGTGGAGATTCTTGCCAACTATGAGCCCGCAGTGCATTATGTGAGCGAGTGGTGGAAGCAGCTTTTCGGTGAGAGCGAGGGCAAGGATAAGAAGGGGCTTTTCCCGGCAAGTGTGGATTTGACTACCGACTTGCATTCCATGGGTCAGTTTATTCAGGACGGCTCCCGTATTATGTTTGAGACTGTGATTAATGTGGAGCAGTCAAGAGAGGAAATCATTATCGGCAAAGAGCCGGTGGATTTGGACGGTCTGAATTATCTTGCCGGCAAGAGCGTGGATTTCGTCAATAAGAGCGCCATGAACGGTACGATTCTGGCACACACTGATGGACAGGTTCCCAACTTCATCGTAAATGTGCCGGAGGTAAATGAATTTTATCTGGGCGAGCTTTTCTATTTCTTTGAATTTGCCTGTGGCGTCAGCGGTTATCTTTTGGGTGTAAATCCCTTTAACCAGCCCGGCGTGGAGAGCTACAAGAAAAATATGTTTGCTCTGCTTGGCAAGCCCGGCTATGAGGCACAGCGGGAAGAGCTGTTAAAGAGATTGTCATAATTGTAAAATGATATTTAAAGCACAATGGAGGCTGTCGAGGTTCGGCAGTCTCTATTTGTACCGGTAGATAAAAGAAAGACGAGGATAGAATATTAGATGAAGATTGCAGCATTGGAAAGAAACAGCGCAGGTACGGATATTTCAATGGATTGCTTTAAGGATTTTGGAGAAGTGATTTATTATCCGAATACTGTGACAGCTCAGGAGGTAAAAGAGCGTGTTAAGGATGTGGATATTGTAATTGCCAACAAATCTCCCTTAAACGAGGAGACGCTCAGGGACGCTAAGAATTTAAAGCTTATCTGTGAATTAGCAACAGGCTTTGACAACTGTGATTTGGCATATTGCAAGTCCAGAGGAATCAAGGTTACAAATGTAGTAGATTATTCCACAGGTATGGTGGCACAGCACACCTTTACTTTGGCATTGGCACTCAGTCAAAAGCTGCCTCATTATGACACATATGTCAAGTCTGGCGCTTACAGCGCACAGGACCGCTTCTCTAATTTTGATATTCCCTTTTATGAGCTGGAGGGTAAAACATGGGGTATTGTGGGCATGGGCAATATTGGAAGGAGAGTGGCCCGTCTTGCCACAGCCTTTGGCTGTAGGGTGATTTTTCATTCAGTAACCGGCAGGAGTACCTGTACCGATTATCTTCAGGTGGACAAGGACACCCTGCTTGCGGAGAGTGATTTCTTGTCCTTGCATTGCCCCTTAAGCGACTTGACCCGTGATTTTATTGACAGGACAGCTCTGCAAAAAATGAAGAAAACCGCTATTTTGATTAACGTGGCGAGAGGGCGGGTAGTAAATAATACAGACCTTTATGAAGCCTTGGTTGCCGGAGAAATTCAGGCAGCAGGCTTAGACGTGGTGGAGGTGGAGCCATTGGAGCCGTCCAATCCCTTAAGCAGGCTCAAGGACAGTAATCAGCTGATTATCACGCCTCATCTTGCATGGGCGAGCGTGGAAGCACGCACCAGATGTGTGGAAGGGGTGTACAAAAATATTGAAGCCTTTCTGCGGGGAGAGGACAGGAATGTGGTGAACCCCTAGAAGTAGCGACAAGCTGTAAGGGTAAAGGCTGCTATCTGTTGGAAGAAAGAATTTATTGCAAATATGTAAAGGTCTATTTATAATGGGTATATTGACTGATATTTACAGTCTCGGAAAGGAATCATTTATTATGGTAGATAAGATAAAAGAATTGATGCACAAATATGAGGAAATCATCGTTTATTTAATTGTAGGAGTGATGACGACCATTGTATCATGGGCTGCATGCTTTATTGTAGAGCGTTTTTGGCTGGACTCCTCCAACGATTTGCAGAATTTCCTGATTAATACTATAGGCTGGGTGGTAGGTGTTGTATTTGCTTATCCGCTGAACCGCAAATGGGTGTTCCACAGCAAAAACACACAGATTTTAAAGGAATTTACCGGCTTTGCGGGCTCCAGACTTTCCACTTGGATTCTGGATATTCTGATTATGTGGCTCACCGTTAATGTTATAGGCATGAATTATTGGATTGCAAAGATTTGTATTTCGTCTGTAGTTGTTACCATCTTGAATTATGTATTTAGTAAGATTCTGATTTTTAAAAAGAAGGATTGACGATTCCTGTTATCAATATTGGGGTGCCAACGGGATTGTTATTAGGCGAAGGAGAAGGGCGTGAACGCAACGGACAGGATTTTGGCGGAATATCAGGTAAGAAAATCTAACAAGGAAAAGACGCAATTTGTTGAGTATATAAAGAATCGTCTGGCAGAGAGCGGCTATGACAAAGAGACGGATATTGCCGTAGAGGAGAAGGGAAAGGGAATCTTTAAAAGCCGAAATATTGTAGTGGGAAATCCGGAGACTGCAGAGGTGGTTATAACGGCGCACTATGATACCTGTGCGGTTCTGCCGTTTCCAAATCTTATGGCACCTACTAATCCCCTAATTTTTATTGGATATCAGATACTTTTAATAATCATGATTGTAGTGCTGGCAGCGATTCCCACATTTATTTTGGGGTTGTTGTTTGATAATGCCTTGATAACTGTGTGGGGCTTTGAGCTTTTTCTGATTTTGCTGCTGATTCAGGTAATGTTTGGTATCCGCAACAAACACACTGCCAATGATAACACCTCAGGAGTAATTACAATCACCAGATTTTTGGAGGCGTTGCCCAAGGAGCAGAGAAGTAAGGTGTGTGTGGTGTATTTTGATAACGAGGAGAAGGGGCTGTTTGGCTCTTCCTTCTTTTACGAAAAGCATAAAAAAGAGATGAAGCAAAAAATGCTTATCAATATGGACTGTGTGGGAGACGGCAAGGAAATCGTCACTATGGCAAAGCAGGCTGCCAGAGAAGATGAGAAGTACTCCCTGTTGGTGGAGTCTTTTAACAGTTGTGTGTCAGCTTTTGACGGAGAGTATCTTTGTAAAAAGATGATGCCTATGATGTTTCCCTCCGACCAAATCCATTTTAGTAAGGGCATTGGCGTCTGTGCTGTGCGGAAGTCCCCTATGGGAAGATATGTGGCAAGGATTCATACGCCTTTGGATAACCGATGCAGGGAGGCAAATGTGGAATATTTAGTACGGGTAATGGTAAGGGTTGTGGAGAAAACATGATTTGGTTTATTCTGCTTCAGCATTTCATTGGGTGCCGGAGGACATTGGATATTCTAAGTATTATTATAAATTCTATGGCATAGTATGCTCTATTTTATAGGACGAGAACCACATAATATAACACATAATGCATGGTGCGAGCGCAAGTTCGCGCTATTTTTTTGCTACTCTTGGATGGAGAGGGCAGCGGACGCAGGTTTCCACTTTAATTCCACTAAAAAAGAGGGCAAGACATTTGTCCTACCCTCTTGGAAGTGCATAAATTAACCGAAATAACGCTTAAGCAGACCTTCAAATGCTTTGCCGTGTCTTGCCTCGTCACGAGCCATCTCATGAACGGTATCATGGATTGCGTCAAGGCCAAGCTCCTTAGCGCGCTTTGCAAGGTCAAACTTACCTGCGGTAGCACCGTTCTCAGCATCTACTCTCATCTCAAGATTCTTCTTGGTAGAATCGGTAACAACCTCGCCCAAAAGCTCAGCAAATTTTGCTGCATGCTCTGCTTCCTCGTAAGCTGCCTTCTCCCAGTAAAGACCGATTTCAGGATAACCTTCTCTGTGAGCAACTCTAGCCATTGCAAGATACATGCCAACCTCAGAGCACTCGCCCTCAAAGTTAGCTCTTAAATCCATGAGAATATCCTCTCTCACACCCTGAGCAACGCCAACAACGTGCTCTGCAGCCCAAGTCTTCTCGCCTGCCTGAACGGTGAACTTTTCAGCAGGTGCATGGCAGATAGGACACTCAGCGGGTGCAGCATCTCCTTCATAAACGTAACCACATACTTGACATACAAATTTCATAAACTTAATCTCCTTTTCTTAAATAATATTGTTTTACAGGAAAGCAAATTGTGCTTTCTGTGAGCTTTGGAACTATACTAGGTTTTCGGGTACTTTGGTACAAGCTCCGCAGGTGCCATAAAAGTAGGTGACATGCCCTGCTATCATACCATCAAAGCCGGCGCCTGCAATATCCGTAATTCCTTCTATGCTCTCCATCTCCAAATCAATTACACTACCGCACTCTGTGCAGATAAAATGGTAATGAGGAGAGATATCAGCATCAAAATGGTCTACACCATCGCCAAGGCGAAGACGTTGTATTTCGCCCATATCGGCTAGAAGTGTCAGATTACGATATACAGTACCAAGGCTGATATTAGGATTCTGTTGTCGTACATTCATGTAGACAACATCAGCAGTAGGATGATCCTTTCGACTCATAAGAAAGGCTTTAATCATATCTCGCTGTTTACTGTGCTTTAGAGCCATAGGCGCTCCTTTCTGCAAATTAGTAATCATTACTGTTTTTATTATAATACTTTTTGATAAATTGTCAATACACTTTTGCAAAAAATTATCAATAACCGCTTTAGAATTTTAGATTTTTTTAATGGTAATATATGACTGATTTTACACATTTAGAAAAGAAATGTGCTATACTGTATAAATAAGGTGTCTTAGACATTGATTCATAAAGAGGAAAAGGAAATGAAATTAAAAACACGGTTAAAGATAACCTTCGTCAGCTTTATACTTCTTCCCCTGCTCTTGACAATACTGGCATTTATGGTAATAGGTATTTACCTGATGAATGTACAAAAGGGGTATGGGATTCAGGAGTTGGACTATGCCATGATGTCTGAGAATGTAAGGGAATTCATTAATACCACGGACAAGGCATATTTTGTCTTACAGGAACAGATAGAAAAGGACCCTTCCAAGCTGGAGGATAGGGAGTATTTGGAGGAGATTAATTCAAAAGTTTCCCGTAAGTCCACCTATTTAATTGTAAGAAAGAATGACGACCTCTATTATGCGGGTAATGAAGAAGCGGCAAAGGTGCTGTTTCCCAAGCTGCCGGGATATGGAGATGGCGGCTTGGCAGAGGATTCGGGTTATTATTTTGACGAGCTGGAAAAGTATGTGAAGCAACTGGATTTTACCTTTCCCGATGGTTCTCAGGGAAGCGTTTTTGTGATTACCAAGATGAACTCTCTGATTTCCAAGCATTTGCTGATAGATATGTTTATAGCCATTGTGTGTATTTTGATTTTTACCAGCCTTATGCTGACGCAGTGGATTAACAAGGGTGTATTGACTCCTATCAATGAGTTGAATGTGGCGATGCGTAAAATTAAAAGCGGCAATTTTGATTATGCGTTGCAGACAGATGCGAAGGGTGAAATCGGTGATTTATATCGAAACTATGAGGATATGAGGCTGCGACTGAAGGAATCAACCGAGGAGAAAGCCCAACATGAGAAGGAGAATAAGGAGCTTGTCAGCAATATTTCCCATGATTTGAAGACACCTATTACAGCCATTAAGGGTTATGTTGAGGGAATTATGGATGGCGTGGCGGACACGCCGGAAAAGATGGATAAATACATTAAGACCATCTATAATAAAGCAAACGACATGGACAGGCTGATTAACGAGCTGACAGTTTATTCGGGAATTGACAACAACCGCATTCCTTATAATTTTCATCGTATTAATGTGGCAGATTATTTTGGGGATTGTGTGGAGGAGGTTGGTCTGGATTTGGAGTCAAAAAATATTGAGCTGAATTACTCCAATTTAGTTGAACCCGGCACGATTGTCATTGCAGACCCTGAGCAGATGAAGAAGGTTATTAATAACATTATCAGTAATAGTGTAAAGTATATGGACAAGCCCCACGGGCAAATAGATATTCGTATTTTGGACGAGGTAGACTCCATACGGGTGGAAATTGAGGATAATGGTAAAGGGGTTGCTCAAAAGGATTTGCAGAAAATTTTTGAGCGCTTTTATCGGACGGATGCCTCAAGGAATTCCGCACAGGGTGGAAGCGGTATCGGGCTTTCCATTGTAAAGAAGATTATTGAAGACCATGGAGGATACATTTGGGCAACCGGAAAAGAGGGTGAAGGAACCTGTATTCACTTTGTGCTTCGCAAATATATTGAGCTGCAGAGTGAGCAGCCTAAATAAAATAAAGATGTGAGGGAGAAAGGATTTCCCAATGCGGACAGGAGCCGCCACAGAAATGGAGGAAGATATGAGTAAAATATTGATTATTGAGGACGAAGTAGCGATTGCGGATTTGGAGAAGGATTATCTGGAGTTAAGTGATTTTGAGGTTGATATTTGCAATACCGGTGATGAGGGTCTTAGGACTGCTTTGGAGGGTACTTATGATTTGATAATATTGGATTTGATGTTGCCCGGTATGGACGGCTTTGAGGTGTGCAAGCGTATCCGTGAGGAGAAGAATGTTCCTATTTTAATGGTATCAGCCAAGAAGGACGATATTGATAAAATCAGAGGCTTAGGTCTAGGCGCCGATGACTATATGACGAAGCCCTTCAGTCCCAGTGAGCTGGTGGCAAGAGTAAAGGCACATATGGCACGCTACGAGCGTTTGGTGGGAACCAATCAGAAGCCTCAGAACGATATTGTGGAGATTCGAGGTATCCGAATTGATAAAACGGCACGCCGGGTTTATGTGGACGGAGAGGAGAAGACCTTTACTACCAAGGAATTTGACCTTTTGACCTTCCTTGCGGAGAATCCCAATCATGTTTTCACCAAGGAGGAGCTTTTCCGCGAAATTTGGGATATGGATTCCATTGGTGACATTGCTACAGTAACCGTACACATTAAAAAAATCCGCGAGAAAATTGAAAAGGATACTGCGAAGCCCCAGTATATTGAGACAATTTGGGGCGTGGGATACAGATTTAAGGTGTAAAGATTTTTTCTCACGGCTGTTCAATACTGCGGAAGTATTCCCTTATCCATTTTCCTGATTCATTTAAGTCCTCTTCCGCCCAATCGGAGATGGCGGTGGAGGAGGGAAGAAATACGCTGCTGCTTTCGGCTTTGTTGGCGAGATTCCAGCAGAGGAAGCTTATATTGTATTTTTCAATCAGAGTAAGCCATTCTTCAGTCTGTTCAAAATCGTTGCCACCATTGCCGGAAGCATCGCACATACCAAACTCGCTGACGAATACAGGAAGTCCTTGGTTGACGCAGCCTTCCAGACGGGAGCGCAGGTCGTCCTTGTGAGTGGCGGCATAGAAATGCAGGGTATACATAATATTATCAAATTCTAAGGGGGAGGCTTGTGCCTTATCAATGTCCTGACTCCATGTTGGGCTTCCCACCAGAATAACAGCATCACTGTCGTTCTCACGAATAACAGGAATTACCTCGGAAGCGTATGCTTTTACACTGTCCCAGGTTGCATAGCCGTTAGGCTCATTACAGATTTCATATAAAACATTTTCATAATCGGCATAGGCAGAGGACATTTCCCGGAAAAAGGTGATTGCTTCATCCTTATGTACATTGGGGTCCTGCTCGCTTAAAATGTGCCAGTCAATAATCACATACATGCCCAATTCAGAGGCATATTCCACGCCATTTTTAACAAGTGCTTTGAGTGTCTCCTTGTCGCCATCGCTGCAATAGCCGCCATATTCTTCGGTGTACATGGCAAGGCGTACACAGTTGGTATTCCAGTCATCTCGCAGGGTACGGAAGGCTTCTTGATTTACATATTGAGGAAACCATGCAATACCATGGGTGGACATACCATAAAGCTGGAATTTTTCACCGTTTTTATCCACCAAATCAGCACCTTGAACACTGAGAGCACCATGTATGGAGACAGGGGTTGTGTTTTCAATTGTCATATTGTCTTCCTCCTGAATAGATTGTTGGGTTGAGGATTGCTCTGCTGGTTCGGCAGTAGCCTGCGTTGTAGTCTCAATAGAGGCTTCAGCTGATTCGCTGTCGGTAGGGCTTGCCTCCACCGTGGGAGAAACTGGAGCTGGTTCATTACCTGCGCAGGCGCACAGGCTGCATAAAAATAAAGGTAATATTATTGATAAACTTAATTTCCAAGACTTCATAATAAGTTCCTTTTGTATTTTGTAGAATGTAAAGTTACTATATATTCAGTATAGCGTAAGTGGCTGAATTTATCAATCAAATATGTAGAATGGTTTTTACCCTCATTTCCTACGTCAATAAATTGTTGACATTGACTTCCCGAGTTGAAACGCTTACAATATAGGAGACTTGTAGAAAAGAATTTACAGAAAATACAATGGAAAGGAAAAGTTAAAATGTTAAAGCAAGTATCTATATATGCAGAAAATAAAAAAGGCACCATGCAGGCAATCACAAGAATTCTTTTGGAGCAGCAGATTAACATTTTGGGCTCCGTTACCAATGACAGTGCAGAGTATGGTATTATCCGTATGGTGGTATCGAATCCTGAAAGGGCATGCGAGGCATTGAATCAGGCAGGTTATCTTTCACGCTTAACTGATGTAATCGGCGTAGAGGTGGAGGACGAGGTGGGTAATCTCCACAAACTTCTTTTAGACCTTGAGGATAGCAATATTAATGTAGACTATATTTATCTGTCCTTTAACAGGGATTCAGGAAAGCCCATTATGGTATTTCACTGTGAAGACACAGGGGAGGTAAGGGCTTGTCTCATAGGAAAGGGTTATTCCGTTCTGTAACAGAATGAAGAGGCAACAATACGAGGAGGGCTGTATGCTGCCGGAGTTGTTTTTAAAGAGAATGCAGGAAATGCTGGGAGATGAGTATGAGGCCTTTCTGCAAAGCTATGAACAGGAAAAATATCAGGCATTGCGCCTGAACAGTTTAAAGAAAACCAAGGGTGGAGAAAGTGCTGCCACAGTGCTGGCGCCCCGTAAAGAGGCTTGTAGGGAGCCTCTTTTTTGGCTGGGAGAGAAAACGGGCTTTCATCTTAGGGAGGTGCCTTGGGCGAAGGACGGTTATTATTATGAGAAGGAGGACCAGCCGGGTAAGCATCCCTATCATGAGGCGGGACTTTATTATATTCAGGAGCCAAGCGCCATGGCACCTGTAACGCTCCTTGAGGTACAGCCCGGAGAGAGGGTGTTGGATTTGTGTGCGGCACCGGGAGGTAAGAGTACACAAATTGCCGCAGCATTGCAGGGAAAGGGGTTGCTTATCAGCAATGAGATTCACCCGGCAAGAGCCAAGATTCTTTCGGAAAACATAGAGCGCATGGGTATTCGTAATGCCTGTGTAACCAACGAGACGCCACAGCATCTGTCACAGCTGTTCCCCGAGTATTTTGACCGTATTCTGGTAGACGCTCCCTGTTCCGGTGAAGGTATGTTTCGCAAAAACGAGGAGGCATGTGGGGAGTGGAGCCCTGAGAATGTGAAGCTGTGTGCAGACAGACAGGACGAAATTTTGGATTGTGCCGCACAAATGCTTCTCCCCGGAGGCAGGCTGGTTTATTCCACCTGTACCTTTGCGCCTCAGGAAAACGAAGGAAGCATCAACCGTTTTATGGAAAGGCACCCTGAGTTTTCCCTTGTAAAAACTCTGCGGCTGTGGCCTCATCATATACAGGGTGAGGGGCATTTTGCAGCAGTTTTGGAGAAGGCAGGCTCCATGCCTGTAGGCTATCAGGCTATATCGGCAGGTGGTTTCGTCAGGGAAGCAGGAAAAAAGGACTTGGAGGAATGCATAGCCTTTTGTAAAGAATTTTTGCAGGTGCAACTGCCGGGCAAATACATAAAATTTGGGGAGCATATTTATCTGGTACCGGAGGATATGCCCAATTTACAGGGACTTAAGGTATTGCGCCCCGGGCTTCACATGGGTACTTTAAAAAAGAACCGCTTTGAGCCTTCCCATGCACTGGCATTGGCACTTGCTCCCAATGAAGCCGTTAATGTGTGGAATTTATCCTTGGAGGACGATACGGTAAGGGCATATTTAAATGGGCAGACCTTTTCTGCCTCCGGTGAAAAGGGCTGGTATTTGATTTGTGTGGACGGCTTCAGTCTTGGGTGGGGTAAGCTGGCTGGGGGTATTATGAAGAATCATTACCCCAAGGGTCTGCGGAAATAAGCGGCAATAGATGGGAGTAAAATTGTTATGAGAACAAAAATCCTCTACGAGGACGGAAACATTATCGTTGCATGGAAGCCCGCAGGTCTAGCCACGCAGAGTGCCAAAGTGGGGCAGCAGGATATGGTCAGTGAATTAAAGAAGTATCTGGCAGATAAGGAGCTTCGTCCGGTTAAAGCTCCTTATTTGGGAATTGTCCACCGATTGGACCAGCCTGTGGAAGGGCTGTTGGTATTTGCTAAGGACAAGCAGGCGGCGGCAGGCCTGACCCTGCAGCTGTCAGAGGGAACGCTGAACAAGCACTATTATGCGGTGCTTTGTGGACAACCTTCCTGTAAGGAGGGTGAGCTTGTGGATTACCTATATAAGGATAAGGACAATGTTGCCAAGGTAGTGACGGGGAGTCATGAAAAATACCCGGAGGCTAAAAGGGCACTTTTGCATTACAAGGCTTTAGAGGAAATATCCACACCAAAGGAGCTTACATTGGCAGATATCCACATTGAAACCGGACGTTTTCATCAGATAAGAGCGCAGCTGGCACATGCCGGATTGCCGCTTTTGGGTGATATGAAGTACGGAGGAGACAGCACGGCGGTATTGAGTCGCAGCCTGGGCATTCATTATGTAGCACTCTGTGCCTATAGTCTTGAATTTTGCCACCCGGTGAGCAGGGAGAAGCTCACATTTCAAACCAAGCCTCAGGGTAAGGCATTTTCTCTCTTTGAATAGTTTTAAACAAAAAATCCATACTAATTTTAATGAAAGCCGCAAGGTGAGGCAGAGGAATGGCTGTAAATATAAAAAGCAGCATTGTAGGGAAGAAAGGTTGAGGTTGGTATGGTGGAGCAAATGAAAAAAAGTAAAATTCTGATACTGCTTCTTATAATAGGAGCAGTATATTTTTTTCTCAAATATATTTCGCCCTTGGTTGCGCCTGTGCTAAGTGCCATGCTGTTTGTGACAATTTTTGGCTCGATGCTGAAAAAAATCCAAAAACGGCTTCATATTCACAGGCAGATAGGTGCAGTCTGTTTACTTCTGTTTGCAGGTCTTGTTGTGGTGATACTCGTATGGATATTGTTTTCTTGGCTTATGGGGAGCCTGCCCCAGTGGATTGAGAAGCTTGATTTGTGGGAGGAGGAGCTTACTATAATTGTGAGGCAGGTGTGCGGGGGAATTGGTCAGACGTTAGGTATTGACAGCGTATATTTGGAGGATACACTGCTGCATAATCTTCAGGAGGGAATAGATTATGTGCAGCTCCATGCAGTTCCCGGTATGCTTTCCCACTCATGGGAATATGCAAAGCTTTTAGCTGCAATGGGTGGATTTATGGTGACATTTATTATTGCGGCGGTGCTTCTGGCAAAGGATTATGATGAAATTATGAATCGTATGTTGGACAGAGAGGAATGCCATATGATATTGGAGGTAATTTGCGGAATTATCCGATATATTGCGACCTTTGTGAAAGCACAGGCAATTATTATGCTTGTGATTGCAGGCACCTGTGCCGTGACTCTGGAAATCAGCCGTTTGCAGCATGGTGCGCTGTGGGGAATTTTGGCAGGAATATTGGATGTGCTTCCCTTTATAGGAACAGGCATTGTACTGCTCCCGCTGGCAGCGGTACAGCTGTTTTATGGTGATTATGGCAGGGCAATTACCTGCGTTCTTTTATATGTGGCTTGTATTTTCCTGCGTGAAATTCTGGAGCCCAGACTTATCGGACGGCGAATCGGGGTGTCGCCCATTGCTGTGCTTGTTTCGCTTTACGCAGGCATTCGGCTTTTTGGTGTGTGGGGAATCGTGAAGGGGCCGCTGGGATTTATTATTATTTATCAGACTTATCTGAGTCTGCAAAGGCGGTGGGAGGAGCAGGAAGACGGCTATAGTTGACGAAAAATCTTTAAAGGCTTATCATAGATATATCACAAATGGCGGGGTATATCTATGAGCAACCATATCAAACAAAAGAAAGAGCAGACAGAATCAATAGCAGAATCCCTTTATGGCTTTTTTCAATACCTGTTAAGCGGAATTCTATGGGTATATATTTTCCTTCTTGTGGTAGCAATGCCCTTTTATTTTACGCAGGGTTATGTTTCCATTGGAACGGATAAGGCTAATTTTCTGAGGCAGTGGAGTCTTCGACTGGGCAGGCTTTTGTTGCCGGTACTGGTGATTTACTGTGTGCTGAGGGTAGTGATATATTTTCAGAAGAATGGTTTAGCTGCTTTTATGGGAATGAATGCCGGAAGGCTGTGGAAAGTTTTTCGGGAGCATTTTTCCGTCACAGATATTTTTGCTGTAATTTTTGGTTGCAGCCTCCTTTTGTCTTATAGCTGTTCCGATTATAAGGAGCAGGCATTTTGGGGAGCCGGGGGATGGTATATGGGTTTGGTACCTCAGCTTATAATGCTTTTGGCGTATTTTCTTATTTCGAGAGCATGGCTGAAAAGCAGGTGTTTTTTCCTGCTGCTGTTTCCGGCATCGGTGGTGGTATTTGCACTGGGATATCTAAATCGTTTTGGTATTTATCCCATTGAAATGGAAGCCCAGAGTCGTAGCTTTATTTCCACCATTGGCAATATCAACTGGTATTGTGGTTATTTGGTGTCGGTGTTCTTTGCAGGAATCGGGCTGCTTTGGCTGGGAAAGGAGGTCAAAGTCGGATGGAGGGTGTTGGCGGTGCTGTATGCCCTTATTGGTTTTGCCAGTCTGGTGACGCAGGGGAGTGTCAGCGGTATCTTTGCCTTGGCGGTAGTGTTGGTGGTTATGTTTTGCCTTTCCGGCACCGATGGTAAAAGAATGCAGAATTTTTGGCAGATAGCTGTAATTTTTTCGGCAGCCTGTATGCTGACCTATTTTATCAGGCGGCTGTTTCCGGACAGATTAAATTTTATGGACAGATTTATCAATCTATTGACGGACAATGCTTTTCTGTTTTTGGTGACATTTGTGTCAGTTATAATGCTGGCTGTTGTTTATTGCCTCAATAGAAGAAATTGCTACTCAGAAAAAATAGGAGGCTATATTGGCAGGGTATTTGCAGGTGTGGTGTTGGCAGCAGCGGTAATTTTTGTGGGGCTGATTATATGGAATACTTTATATCCGGGAAAAATAGCCTTTTTATCAGAAAAGGAGATATTTACATTTTCCGATAAGTGGGGCAGTTATCGGGGGGCAACATGGAAGGCAGGTATTATGTGCTTTTTGGAGCAAAACAGTTTACATAAGCTGGTTGGCGCAGGTCCTGATTGTATGTCGGCATTTTTGTATGAGGATGGAAGTGAGCAGCTGGTAGCGTTGGCGAGGGAGAATTTTGGTGCGGCTACTCTGACAAATGCTCACAACGAATGGATTACTGTTTTGGTAAACATGGGTTTGACAGGTGCTGTGGGATACGTCGGAATGATGATGAGTGCCATTGTTCGTTATATTAAGGCAGGAAAAAGGAATTGGATTGTAGGTGCATGTGGACTTTGTCTGTTGGCGTATACAGTGAATAATATGTTTAGCTTTCAGCAGACAATGAATTTTTCTACAATTTTTATTATGTTAGGAGTGGGAGAGGCTTACTTAAGAGGCATTGAAGGTAAGGCTTAAGCGATAAAATCATCGGTTTGAGTGTCAATTTCAGTAGACATATTAAAGAGGGGAAAATAAATAATAAGATTTCACTTCTTTTTCAAAAAAATGAGAGTATAATAGTAACAAGCGTTGTTATACCCGCAGAAATGAAAGAGTGATATAATTCACACAGGGAAATTCAAACAACATAACAGGAGGAAATATATGATTTGCAGACCTTAACTGCGTCATATAAAGGAACCAATGAATCAACTAAAACAATCCATAAAACATAAAATGCCTGCTTTTGTAAAGCGCCATGTTGTTCACAGAGATGATCTTTTGCGTGAAAATATAAGTAAAGAACAGCTTGGACTGGAAATCGGGCCTTCTCATCACCCAATAGCTTCTAAAAAAGCGGGTTATCATGTGGAAGTGGTAGATTGGTTGGATCAAGAAGGATTAAGAGAACAATACAAGGATCATGGTGTGGATTTAGATGCAATCGAAGAGGTAGATTATGTTTGGAAGGGCGGAAGTTATTATCAGCTAATTAACAAAAGCGAATATTATGATTATATCATTGCCTCTCATATGATAGAGCATACCACGGATTTTTTGGGGTTCTTGCAGGATTGTGCCAAGCTGTTAAAGCCTATGGGAATTTTGCGGTTGGCAGTGCCGGATAAGAGGTATTGCTTTGACCATTTTCGTGATGTGACAGGAATTGCGGAGGTTCTGAATAATTATTTCCATCCGGACAATTTGCAGTCGGTGGGGAAGGTGGCAGAATATTTTACGAATGTGGTAGCATATAAGAAAAAAATATCATGGGAAAAAGGTTCAAGCCTGCTTGGTACATGTGGAATTGGAAACAAAAATTATGCTTTTTTGTATGCACCGGAATCCGTTAGAGAGCATATGAATCGGGTAATGGAAGAGAAGGAATATCTAGATATTCATCATTATGTGTTTACGCCTGCTTCCTTTGAATTGCTTATCTCAGATTTGAGAAACCTTGGCCTTTTGGATTTGGAAATTGTACATAAATACCCAACTTTGGGGAATGAATTTTTAGTTACGCTTCAAAAAACAGAGAAAAAGAGTACCGTTAATTTTGAATTAAGAAAAAGAATGTTGAGAAAAAGAAATCGGGAAAACCGTGTTTAAATGTGAAAAAGCGCCTTTGGCAAATAAATTGCCGGAGGCGCTTTTCGTACTAGACAAGGGTTATTTAAAAATAGCACGGACAAAATTATTTAAACCGCTTCTGATTGCCTGAGCGTCGTGGTCTGCACCGGGAACCTCGTACCAGACGTGCTCCACCTCATTCTGTTCAAAGATATTGTGGTAGCTCTCAGGGAATTTGCCCACAGTGCCGTCCTTGGTGCCGCAGCAAACCATCAGTACGGTGGGTTCAAAATCCTTGCCGGAAAAGGTCAGCTCATTCTCCTGTAATTGACCGGGGTGAGTCATTGCCCAATCCTTGCCGGGGGTAAGTCCGGGAGCAGGGGCAATAGCGCCTACATAGGCGAATAAATCAGGTCGGCTCAAGCCGATAAACAAAGTCTCTCTGCCACCCATGGAAAAGCCTGCAATGGCTTGATTTTCTCTTCCTGTGAGTACGGAATAGTTTTCCTCCATATAGGGCATCAGGTCATTTACCAAATCATTGATAAAGTTGTCATAGGGAGCAACGCTTTCAGCGTTGAAGGCAGGCTTTTGCTCAGGGTCTGATGAGGCATACATATTAGGAAGAACTACAATCATTTCCTTTGCCAGACCATCTGCTGCCAAATTGCCCATAATCTGTACAAGCTTAATATTACCATCGTTGATAAGAGAATATTCATCTCCAAAAATGCCATGGAGAAAGTATAATACCGGATATTGCTTTGCTTCATCATAATTGGCAGGAAGCAGGATATTTACGCCTCTATCCAAGCCTGTGGTGTTGGAATGATAGGTTTTGTGGACAACAGTGCCATATGCCACGTCATCACGTTTTTCATAAACTGAGGCGGGGCAGTCCTCCATAATGCTGATACCATTCATAGTGATATCCTCCTTAATCTCATTTTCATCTGTGCCTTCTGTGGCAGCTTCGGAAGTACCTTCTGCTGTGGCTGCGGTGGTACTTTCGTCAGCACCTTCCACCGTGGATTCGTTAGTGTTTTCCACTGTATCTTCGTCGGTGTCGCCTTGTGCCACAGAGGAGGCTTCACTTTCCTGAGTGAAAGCTGTGTCAGCTGTTGCATCTGTAGCTGCATTGCCACCACAACCTGCTAGCGACAAAGCAATAAGTAAAGATAAACATAGCTTCTTTTTCATTTATTGGTTCCTTTCCGGTTATCATGCCTTGGGTTGAAAAAAGACTTGCAGGGCATGGTAAAGGTGAAGCTGCCATGCCTTCATATCATGAACGCCGCCGGGAATAGTGAAAAAGTCGTAATTCTTGCCCGGAATCAGCCACGGACAAATCGGTACTACTCTTTCCATAATATCCTTGTGCTCTGCATAGGCAATATCCTTATCACCATTACAGCAGAAGAGATAATCCAGATGTAGACCCTTGCTCTCTCCGTTAGCCAATGTTTCCTGAATGCGCTTTATCTCTATGTCGTGGTTGCCGTTAGGACCGCAGCAGCCGGAGAAGGGACCATACCATGAGAACAAATCAAAGTTATTGTAAAATGCAGCCCGATAGGTTGTCATGGAGCCCAAGGAGAGACCTGCAATAGCACGGTGATTACGGGTTCTAATGAGATTCTCTTCGGAGACATCGCCTCCTGCATAGGTGGAGAATTCAGACTCCACTGCGGGAATTAGGTCATTCCTCAGCTCATGATGAAAATGCTCGGTGATGTATTCCGCATTTTTATCTGCCTCTTCACCCCGATAATAGGTAGGAGTAACAATAATACAGGGCTCGCAGATTTTTTGGGCAATCATATTGTCCAGTATTTGAACAGTGTCGGGAAACATTTTGAACCACCAATCTTCATTAACACCGCCGCCGTGCAGAAGGTACAGTATATTGTATTGCCGGGTAGAGCTGTAGCCGTAGGGCAGATATACCCATGCACCCTTGTGCAGGGCGTGATTGGAATCTGCATCATAGGTCTGTGTGTCGTAGGTAAATCGTTTTACCTCGCCACGCTGGGTTGTTTCCTGCAGCATATTGGCAGGAAGCTCGTAAACATATTCCATAATTGTGAATCCTTTCTTTTTTTTATTATTGTATCAAATTGTTTACATATTGACCAGTGAAAATCTTGTAAAAAGCCTAAGCGGGAAAAGGGGTATAGGTATGGATATAAAATGTGGCATTTTGGCTGGACTGACTGCAATAAAAAAACAGCTTCTGTAAGAGACAGAAACTGTTTTCGTCGGCGCGACAAGATTTGAACTTGCGACCTCTGCGTCCCGAACGCAGCGCTCTACCAAGCTGAGCCACGCGCCGATTGTCAACATTAAAATAATAAATAAAAAGAGGTTGATTGTCAAGTAAAAAACGAATAATATATAAATAAAAAGTGACAACGCATTATTGTTCACTCGAAATCAATGCAGGGTGTTTTGCAAAACTAGATTCTCTGCTTCTGTGTCTATGTTTTTGGACATATAGAAAATTTTTGGGGGAAACATCAAATTTTTTCATGCTTTAGTGGTAGAATTTTGGGTTTTTGGATATATACACATTTTTTTGAGAATTGCGCCATGAAAACAAGCAATATATTGGGTAAATTTTCAATTTATTTTGCATATGTCTAAAAGCACATGTCTTAAGGGCAGAAAATGCTATTTTGTTTTATTATTTGGGTGTAAATTTTGGAAAAATGATGTATATATCCAATGGAACTTTGTTAGCTCAAAAAGGCTGATGGGGTAAAGCTTGAAGAATACAGTTATATGGGAGGGCGCAGTCATTCATTTATTTTACTATATGATGGCATAATGACAAGTGGTGGGTTGGAACACTTGCAGATTGCTATATTGAGGAAGCTATGAGATACGGATTATATTTGGAAACAGACATAGGGCGACTGTATCTTGCGCAGGAGGGGGATTTTCTGGTGAGTCTTGGAAATACAGGAGCTTCGGAGACAGATGTCCTAATGGAAACACCTTTTTTAAAGCGTGTGGCGCAGGAAATTATGGAATTCTTGGCGGGCAGCCGCAGAAGCTTTGATATTCCCCTACATATGGAGGGAACTGATTTTCAGAAAAGGGTCTGGCAGGCGCTTGTGGAGATTCCCTATGGGGAGACCAGAAGCTATGGTGAGATTGCTGAACGAATCGGGTGTCACGGGGGAGCAAGAGCGGTAGGTCAGGCGTGTAACCGCAATCCGATTATGATAATAGTGCCATGTCACAGAGTGATTGGCGGAAACGGCAGGCTGGTTGGCTTTGGCGGCGGGTTAGATATGAAAGAGAAGCTGTTATTCTTAGAGCAGCATAATGTTAAGCAGGACAGAAACGAGGAAAATTATGTATAATACGATAGTTACCCTGAAAAAGGGAGAAGGACGCACCCTGAAGGCAGGCGGCATGTGGGTGTATGACAATGAAATTGACACTATTATGGGAGACTTTGACAATGGTGATATTGTGACTGTGCAGGATTTTGACGGCTATTTTATGGGCTACGGCTATATCAATACCAAGTCCAAGATTACCATTCGCCTATTATCGCGCAAAAAGGATACTATTATAGATGAAGTGTTTATGGAGAGGCGTGTGAGAGATGCATGGGAATATCGTAAGCAGACCATTGACACCGGAAGCTGTCGACTGATTTTCGGAGAGGCAGATTTTCTTCCGGGAATTGTCATTGACAAGTTTGCAGATGTGCTTGTTGTGGAGTCTCTTGCCCTCGGCATCGATAGGTGGAAGCTTACCATAGTGAATGCGCTGAAAAAGGTGCTTGCAGAGGACGGTATTATTATTCGTGGAGTATATGAAAGAAGCGATGCCAAGGTGCGTCTTCAGGAGGGTATGGAGCGCTACAAGGGCTTTATCGGAGAACCCTTTGATACCCGGGTGGAGATTGTGGAAAACGGCGTGCATTATATTGTAGATGTGGAGGACGGTCAAAAGACGGGATTTTTCCTTGACCAGAAAAATAACCGTGCTGCCATTCATCGGCTTTGTAAGGACAAGGAGGTGTTGGACTGCTTTACTCACACAGGCTCCTTTGCCTTGAATGCAGGCATAGCCGGAGCGAAAAGTGTGTTGGGCGTGGACGCCTCTCAGCTTGCGGTGGATCAGGCAACAGAGAATGCAAGGCTCAATCATTTGGAGGATAGAGTGACCTTTCGGTGTGCTGATGTATTTGAGCTGCTTCCGGCGCTGGAGGCAGCCCAAAGAAGCTTTGACGTGGTGATTTTGGACCCTCCTGCCTTTACCAAATCCCGCAATTCTGTAAAAAATGCAGTGAAGGGCTATCGTGAAATTAATCTGCGGGGCTTGAAGCTTGTGAGAAACGGAGGATTTCTTGTGACCTGCTCCTGTTCTCATTTCATGGAGCCGGAGCTGTTTGCTAAGACCATCAAAGAGGCGGCAGCAGGGGCGCACAAAAGGCTGCGTCAGGTTGAATTTCGAACCCAGGGCTGTGACCATCCGATTTTATGGGCGGCAGACCAGTCGTATTATTTGAAGTTCTATATCTTTCAGGTGGTAGACGAACACTGATGTGTTCGCCGGAAAGGTAACATTAGGCTATTACTTTTCTCTTCGCAGCTTATCCATCAGCCTTGTATACCCCTTGGTAATCGCTGTATGCCCTGTTATAAAGTAGCAGCCCTCTGCCAGCAGCACACCGCCAATTACATCAATTATCACATGCTGCTTGGTTGCCAATGTGGAGAAGAATACTGCAAATGCCGCAAAGCAGGAAAAGCATCGGTACCACAGGGGGATATTGCGTTTTCCTCGAATGCCGATGTAGCAGAACCAGCTTACCAGACAGTGGATGGAAGGAAATAGGTTATCGGCAGAATCTGCCTGATACAAAAAACGCATTAACTCATTCCAAATACCCTGCCCCTCCACTGTTGGGCGGATATTTGTGGTGGGGATAATAAGAAAACAGGCGAAACACACACATTTAGCCAAACAGTCTGCACACATAAAACGATAAGCCGCCTCTTTTTCCTGTCTTGCACAAATGACGTAGTTTGCAATCCAAAACAGGTAACACAAAAAATAGATGGATACCGTCCAAGGCAGAAAGGGCATTGCTTTGTCTATGCCAAGCTCAATATTGTAATGGTAACGGTTTGCAGTGAGAATTCTGGCACCGTAATACACAGATTGATTCCAGACGACCACGAGAAGCAGAGGAAGTCGGGAGTAGGCCGGAAGTAATTGAGAAAGTTTTTGCTTCATATATTTAATCCTCGTATATGGAAGGTGTTTTTTGATTTCCAATGCACATTCCCTGCTTTACACGAACCTCTCTGCCGTCAGCCAGCTGCCTTTCAATGTGGGGAGAAAGGCTGATTCGGCCTTTTTGAAACAGTAAAACGATGGTTGAGCCTGATAGCTCAAAATGTCCCATTTCTTCTCCCTTAAAAAAGCGGGTATTCTCCCGTTCGTTTACAATGCCGCCTACAATAAATGCACCTATCTCCGTTTGAACTACCGGACCAAAATGCTCTGTGGATAACATTGTCCATACCCGGCGGTTTAAGGTGTAAACCGGATATTTTTCACAGGCGATAGGCTGAACGCTGTGTAGCTTTCCGGGGATATAATGATTTTTTCCCTGTAAGCCATTATCAATATAGCAATAGTGGTGATAGTCCGAGGCACAGAGCCGGAAAATGAGACAGTCGCCGCCATGGAAAATCTTGCTCAGCTCAAAGTCGGGAAGCAGGTCACACAGGCGGTAATAGGAGCCTTTTATAAAAAAGCAGCCGTCCTCCTGAATTGGAAAAGCACTCAGGTAGCCATCACAGGGGCTGATTAAGTGAGAGGGGGTCAGGTCTGCTTCAATTCTGTCTTTTTTGCGGACGAAAAAGTCCCCGAAGGAGTGAAAGGTTTGCCCATTAAATTCATGCAAGGAGATATTATGACGCTTGGCATATCCGCTGATTATGAATCTGGAAAGGGGTGAACGCAGAAATTTTACAATGAGCAAATCCATTCTGCAGGTTTGTATCAGTAATAACAGAAAACGCCCTATTGTTGTTCCATACAAAAAGTGTACGGAGGATGAGTTTTCATTCATGCCGCTACCTCCACAAGAAGAATAATCAGCTCTGCCGCACCGCAAAGCAACAGACATATTTTCCCAAGCAGCTTAGGCTTTTTTAAGTGAAAAGGGGAAATTAAGGCTACTGCAATCAATAAAAGTGCTACAGGACATATGATATCCAAGGGCAGTGAGCAGAGCCTGCCTAACCCAACCAGTGCGGGGAGCGTTAAGGCGGCGGTGGTAATCGGAAGTCCCAGATAAGCTTCTCTGGGAGCCTGAGTCTGGCTTTGGCGCTCCTCCTCATCAACATTAAAGTAAGCCAGTCGAATCAGTGAGCAGAGAAGATAAAATCCGGAAAAGCAAATCCCCACAATATTTCCATTAGAAATAATATAGACGATAATAGTGGGAAGTACGCCGAAGCAAATGATATCACTTAAGGAATCAATCTGAATCCCAAAGCTTTTTTCACGAGCGGTTCTTTCCTTAGTGGAAGCAATTTTTCCATCAAACATATCACATACACCGGAAATCATCAGACAAATGAGAGCGGCAAGAGTGTTTTCGTGGAGAGCAAATGTGATTCCCGCGAAGGAAATCAACATTCCAAGATAAGTGAGAATAACTGTGTAATTGTAAAAACCAAGCATTGTAAGGTCCTCCTATGTGAAATATCCAAAAGCGATGCAGTACGCTAAAATGCACCATGGCTTTGCTACGATAATTATCCATGTAAATTTCTTCGTGGACATTCCTGTAAGTCCTGAGAAATAGCAAAGGAAATCATCAGGTGCCAAGGGCAGAAGAATTGCCAGAAACAAAACGGCGGTGTAGCTTTTCTTTTGGGTTACCCATTTCACAACGGCTTCATATTTATCGGCGGGGAACATTTGCTTGACAATTCCGCTGCCAAAACGCCTTGCCAGCAGAAAGGCTATAATCGACCCTGCACTGATTCCGATATAATTACACCAAAAGCCTCCGAAAGCGCCAAACATTCCGGCTCCTACGATACAGCCGAGAAAACCCGGTAGTACCGGAAGAATCACCTGAAGTGCCTGAATCAGAATCAAAGTAAGCGGAGCAAATATTCCAAATGTACTTATATAAGCCTGTAGAGTTTCAACAGATTCAAAATGTCCGTCGAAGTACCCTTTTATCATAAATATTCCCGAAATCAAGAGCAGAAATAATAGAACGCAGGTTAGTGCGCTTTTAATTTTTGCTTCTATTTGATTCATGTCCAGCCTCCTCAGAAGAAAAACTTCTATTTACTATTTTATCAGATATGGGTAATATAGCAACAATTTCTTAATTTTGCTCTGTATAATTTCTAAAGAAATCTAAAGTTTGTAAATATAATATAATTCCTATGGAAAAGACTGGTGTTACACATGAAAATGCATTGAAAGAAGGCAAGGAGGAGTGTTATACTTTGTATATATTATGTAACAGTTCAGCCATAAAATGATGGTCGAAATGCGTGGGTGCTTGCACACAAAGCATTTTCGGACTATCATTTTATGAGCGGAGCGCCCTCAAATGAAATAAAGGATGAGCCGCTATGCGGCATCGGATGCGAAGCAGACGCTTTTATGAATGCAGAGGGCTGAACTGTTACTATATTATAAGGTGATAGATATGAGCATGTATAAAGTGTCAGGTGTATCAAAGAATTTTAACAAAAAGAAACGGATAGGGTGAAGGGAGACGAATATGAGTGTAATGGCAAAGAACTATGAGGAACAGGTAAATGCATTGTTGGCACAGCTGACCTTGGAGGAGAAGGTTTCCATGATTCACGGCTGTGGGCTTTTTCGCACACAGGCGGTGGAGAGATTGGGGATTCCGTCACTTAAGATGTCGGACGGGCCTATGGGAGTGCGTCAGGAGTTTCCCGACGACAGCTGGATTCCCTGTGGCTATTCAGATGATTATGTAACCTATTCTCCCAGCAACAGTGCGGTTGCTGCAACATGGAATCCGGGGCGCGCCTATGAGGGTGGAAAGACCTTGGGTGAGGAGGCAAGAGGCAGGGGTAAAGACGTGATATTGGCGCCGGGCATCAATATTAAGCGTGACCCATTGTGCGGGCGCAATTTTGAGTACATGAGCGAGGACCCATATCTGATTAAAACGCTGGCAGTTCCTTTTATTAAAGGTGTTCAGGAGAGCGACGTGGCTGCCTGCGTAAAGCATTTTGCCGTCAACAATCAGGAGACTGACCGCCTTATGGTGGACACTGTAGTGGATGAGCGTACTCTGCGTGAAATCTATCTGCCGGGCTTTCAGGCGGCGGTACAGGAGGCGGGAAGCTATTCCCTGATGAATGCTTATAACAAGTTAAACGGCGCCCATTGCAGCGAAAACAAGGAGCTACTGGATTATATTTTGCGGGAGGAATGGGAATATGACGGTACTGTCATAAGTGACTGGGGCTCTGTGCATTCCACAAAGGGAGCGGCAGAAGCCTCCATGGACGTGGAGATGAGCGTTACATATGATTTTGATGATTACTATTTTGCAAAGCCCTTGCTCGAGGCTGTTAAAAAGGGTGAGGTTGCAGAGGAGGAAATAGACAAAAAGGTTAAAAATATCCTGCGCATGATGTACCGTTTGAAAATGTTGGGAGAGGAGGCGCCCCAGAGAAGGAAGGGAGCTTACAATACTCGTGAGCATCAGCAGAGTACGCTGGAAACTGCAAGGGAGGCGATTGTTCTTCTGAAAAATGAGGAGAATGTGCTGCCTGTTTCCAAGGAGCGGCTGTCCGCTGCAAAAAAAATTGCAGTCATCGGCGTAAATGCTTCCTACAATCACGCAGGAGGTGGTGGAAGCGCAGAGATTAAGGCATTATATGAAATTTCCCCGCTGCTGGGCATAAAGAAGGAGCTTGGCGGCAATGTAGACGTGCAGTATGCCCCCGGTTATTATATTCCCGGAAAGAAGGACGTGAATGAGGTAAACTGGCAGGAGGCAAGCTTAGAGCGTCGCATTATGGGAGAGGAAAACCCTGATGACGAGGAGCAAAAGGCGCTTCGCAGGGAAATAGAGGAAAACAGGGCTCGCTTAAAGGCTGAGGCGGTTGCTTTGGCAAGGGAGGCTGATGAGGTACTTTTTGTGGGCGGTCTGAATCATGATTATGATGTGGAGGGCAGAGATAGGGTAGATATGAAGCTTCCCTACGGGCAGGACGATTTGATAGAAGCTCTGCTTGATGTAAATCCCAACACTATTATTACAATAGTGGCAGGCTCTCCGGTGGAAATGCCTTGGCTGAATCGGGCAAAAGCACTGGTTTGGTGTTATTATTCGGGAATGGAGACAGGCACGGCTCTGGCAGAAATTATATTGGGAAAGGTGAACCCTTCCGCAAAGCTTCCTGAGACCTTTCCGGTGGCGTACACGGATACCGTTACCTACAAAAACGGTCAGTTTGGTCTTGAGAACAGAGTGGAATACAAGGAGGGTATTTTTGTAGGCTACAGATATTATGAAAAGGAAAACATTAAGCCCGCTTTTCCCTTTGGATATGGACTTTCCTATACCACCTTCGCAATCACTGATTTGCAGGTGGAAAAGCACGAGTATGCCGCTGAAGCAGCTTCACAGCAGTCTATTTATGCGACGGTGAAGGTAAAGGTTACCAACATTGGCAAAATGGCAGGTGCTGAGGTGGTACAATGCTATGTGTCAGACAGGGAGTGCAGTGTGGAGCGTCCTGTCAAGGAGCTTTCTGCCTACACCAAGGTATTTTTACAGCCGGGAGAGAGCAGACAGGTAGAGCTTGTGTTGTCAAAGGAAGCTTTTGCTTTCTATGATGTGACAAGGAAGAATTTTGTGGTGGAGCCCGGAGCCTTCCTGATTCAGGTGGGAAATGCCTCCGATAATTGCAAGCTGGAGGCCGAGCTGCTGATATAAATAAGCACGGTAAAATATAGGATAAAAAGCGAAGCAGACAAAAATAATTTTTGTAAAGTAAAATTTACGTTTGACAAAAATTATTTACGTCTGCTTCGTTTTATTTTACTCAAACATGATAGAACATGATTTCCCGACAGTATAAAATGCAGGTTGTAGCATAAAAGACAGAGCATAAGTGAGGAGAAGCATGGAAAAAGAGAAAATCAGAATAGCGCATATTTCGGATACGCATATTCGGAAGTCCTATTGTGGAAATGCAATGGAAAAGGTTTTTGAAGCTGGAAGCAACCCCGCCGATACCTTGCGGTATTTATTGCAGAAGGTAAGGGAAAGTCAGGTGGATTGTGTGGTTATCTCCGGCGACATTGTGCATGAAGGGGAATTGGAGGATTACATATATGTAAGGGAAATGGTTGAGAGTATCATAGGCAATCAGGCAAAGGTCATTTATGTCTGTGGCAACCATGACAGAAAGGAAGCCTTTAAGGAAGGACTACAGATTAATTGTGAAAGCGGAGATATCGACTATGTGGAATATGTAGGAAATTACAGAATAGTGGTGCTGGACTCCTCGGTGGAGGGAAAGGAGAATGGCGCAGTAAGCAGTAAGCAGGAGCTTTGGCTGCGGGAGGTTTTAAAGGAAGATTATGGTATGGGAACCATTCTTACCTTTCATCATCCGGTAGTGTGGGATATACCACAGATGAGTATGCCGGTAAGTCCTGAGTTTGAGCAGATAATTAGAAATAGCGATGTCTTTGGAATATTGTGCGGACATACCCACAGTAACAATGTACGTCCGTGGAACGGAGCCGTGCAGTATACTGCGGATTCCACAGCCTTTGGAATGGAGCTGTATCAGGAAAATATCGCATTTGTGGAAAAAGTGGGTCTTAACTATTATGAGGTCGAAAACGGATTTATCAGTGCGCATACAGAGTCGATAAACAGACAAATGAATATACTGGCGGAATTTGACCTAAAGCAAATGTTGAAATTAATGGAGGAAGCGTAAGATTATGAAAAAAATAGTGAGTATTTTATTAGTTTGTATGTTAATGATGTCCTGTCTGTCAGGCTGCGGCAACGCATCAGCTGAGGGAAATCAATCAAATAATAGTGTGAGTATACAGGACAGGGAGGATACCTCTGATTTGTTAGACCCTGAGAATCCTATACATATTACCTTTTATTCCTATAGCCTGGGTTATCCGTCCATGAAGCCGGGAATGGAGCATTTGATTCAAGCCTTTAACGATGGCATTGGCAAGGAAAAGGGTATTGTGGTAGAAGGTATTACCGATGATATGAAGAAATTTAAAACGGATATTCAGGCGGGTAATCAGGTTGATGTAGTGCAGATGACCTTCGGACAGCTGGACGCTGCAAGGAAATATCTGGGCTTTCAGGCATATGAGGATATTTTCCCTAAGGGTGAGCTGGAGGCGCATTTAGAAGGTATTTCAGAAAACGCACAGGCTTTGGCAAAAATTAATGATAAAATGTACGCACTGGCATTTACCTTTAGTACACCCATTCTTTATATCAACGGCAGTCTGTTTAAAGAGGCAGGGCTAGACCCTGAAAATCCCCCTAAGACATGGGATGAAATGTTTGATATGGCAATGACTATTAAAGAAAAGACCGGAAAGAATGGATTTGCGTTATCTCCCATCAATGGCTGGGTAACGGAGGGTATTGTATACACCGCAGGCTCTGATATGTTAAATGCTGATAAAACGGAAGCGGTATTTGCCAATGAAAATACAGCAAAGGCTTTTGAAACATGGAAGAAATTCTTTACCTCAGGCTGTGCCGTTGCCGGAACCGACAGCGAGGCTATGCAGGAGTTTATGGCAGGAAATGTGGCAATGCATATTCAGTCAACCTCCGTGTTAAGCGGAGCAATTTCAGCTGCCGATGCAGGGGGATGGGAGCTTTACGGTGCAGCTATGCCCGGCATTGGTGATAAGGAAGCAGTGCCCGTTAATTCGGGAAGCTGTCTGGCAGTACGTCCGGATTCCAAGGAAAAGACAGCTGCAGTTTGGGAGTTTATAAAGTATGTGACCGGTGATGAAGGCTACACTATTATTACCTCTGAAATTGGATATCTTCCTCTCAGAACCTATTTAGCAGACGACCCCGCATATTTGAAGGATTTTGTGGATAAGTATCCCTTGCTGCGAGTGAATTTGGAGCAGCTAGAGAGAATTCGTCCTGTAACTATCTGGCCCGCAGATTGTGCTACCGAGGCGGCGACCATTTTTATGGACGCAGTTCAAAAGGCTCTGACCACAGATGCTGATGTATTGGAAACACTGGAACAGGCTCAAAAGGACATTAATGAATTATTGAAGCAGTAAGGTATGCAGATACCAAAAAATAAGAGGAAATTCAAATTATGGATATATTGATACAGGAACAAAAAAAGAAAGCACTTCGGATTCCCATGACCCGTTCCCAGCTTGGAAAAAAGAAATGGAGGGTAAACTATAAGCCTTATTTATTTCTTTTTCCCGCAGTATTTTTATTGATATGGTGGATGTACAAGCCCTTGCTGGGAACCCTGCGCTACAGCCTTTACGAGTGGAGTATGGTTCCGGGAACGCAGGCTGGCTTTGTGGGATTTAATAACTTTGTCAAGCTGTTTCGCAATAAAGACCTTGGAATTGCATTGGTGAACACGGGTATTTACATTTTGGGTATGCTGCCCTTTTCCATTATAATACCGATTTTTTTGGCAACAGTAACGCAAAGTCTGAAGGACGGAGCAAAGAAGGTGTACAGAGCCTTCTTCTTCATTCCCATGATAATGGCTCCTGTTGCGGTGAGTACCATATTTCAATGGCTGTTTCACCCAAGCAACGGTTTGTTGAATCATGTCCTTGTGAATATGGGAGTATTTGAGAATAATGTTTCTTTCTTCACGACACAGGGGTTGGCAAGAGGAGTAATTATTCTGATATCGGGCTGGAAAATGATAGGCTTTGCAACCCTGATGTTCTCCTCGGCGCTAAGCGGTATTGATAAGCAGTACTATGAGGCGGCAGCCCTAGATGGAGCAGGCAGATTCAAGAGCTTCTTTCACATTACACTCACCATGCTTTCGCCTACCATTATGATGATGTTGATGATGAGTGTACTGTTCTCCGGTCAATGGAGCTTTGCCTATATAGATGTGTTGACGCAGGGAGGACCCTTTGGTACATCTACCAATATATACTATTTAATGTATAAATTTGCATTCGGGGATATGAATGTGGGCGTTTGCGCAGCGGCAGCAGTATTGTTTATGATAGTATTCGGCATTTTGGCATTACTTCTCCAGTCAGCTTCCAAAAGGGTTGCATTTTATGATAATTAATAGTGCAAATTTGAATGATAGCCTGTTAAGGCAATCGGCTAAGAGCCGCTGGAGCGGCAGAATGTGAGGAAGAATGAAGAAAATCGGATTGAATGCTGTTAAGCATATATTGTTATTAATTTTATCCATAATTGCTGTGTTTCCGTTGTATTGGATGATAATTTCGTCATTTAAGGACGAGGCAGAGATATTTAATTATTCTTTTTTGCCAAAAAAGCTGCAATTTACGAATTATGTGTATGCGCTGCAGCAGATGCCCATTATAAAAATGTTGTGGAATTCCTTTATTAATAGTACAATACAAATGATTCTGCAAATTGTGACGGCGGTTATGGTTGCATATGCACTGATGAGATGGGAGTTTAAGGGAAAGGCATTGATTTATGGAATTTTAACGCTGACATGGTTAATACCTTTTCAGGCAATTATGATTCCCAATTATGTACAGATAAATGAGTGGGGACTTAATGGAAGTCTGGCAGCGATTATTCTTCCCAATATGGTATCGGCGTTTGCCTGTATTTGTATGTATCAGTCCTTCCAGTCGTTTCCAAAGGCATTGATTGAGGCGGCTCTGATTGACGGAAGTGGAGAAATTACCATATTGACTAGGGTTGTGCTGCCCACCATGAAGGCATCTATTGCCTCGTTAGGTATTATGCTCTTTATTACATCATGGAACGATTATATGTGGCCCATGTTAGTAGTAAAAAATTTGGAAAGCGCACCTATACAGATTGGTTTGAAATCCTTTGTCAGCTCTGATGTAAACCTATGGGGCTCTCTGATGGCAGCCACTACTATATCCTGTATTCCTATACTGGTGATTTATCTTTTGTTGCAGAGAAATATTGTAGATTCCTTTATGAAATGGGGGATTAAATGATGACGGCAGAACCATTAAGGCTAGAAAAAGCGTACAATGTGAGAGATTTGGGATATTACACTAATCGATACGGCGAAAAACTAAATACGGGAAAATTCCTGCGTTCAGATGCGCTTCACCTTATAACAAAGGAAGATGAGCAGATATTGGTGGATTATGGTGTGAGGGTGATAGTGGATTTGCGTAGCCCTATGGAAGCGGAAAAGGCACCCTGCCTAATTCAGCAACATCAGGACATTGATTATTACTCTATTCCGCTGTTTGATGATATACAGTCTAATGATGGTAGCAGGGCATTGCCAAATAGTCTTCATGAGTTGTATATATTTCTGCTGGATAATAGTAAGGAGCAGATAAAGAGGATTTTACAGTGCTTTTTGCGTTATGAGAATGGATGCTGTCTGTTTAACTGTACTGCGGGAAAGGACAGAACGGGAATTATTGCTATGCTGTTATTGGGGCTTGCAGATGTAGAGGAGGAACGGATTGCAGCGGACTACAGCGTCAGCGCAAGATATATGGAGCCGGTGTTTGCGGCACAGCGGTTGGCTTTGCAGAAGGCAGGCTACAGTAATTATCAGCAATTCAATTTTTTGTTGGAATCACCCGCTGAGGAAATGGAGAAGACCATTCAGTACTTACAGGATAATTATGATGGAATATCGAATTATGTGAGCAGGCTTTTGTCACAGGATGAATTTGACAGATTGCGTAACAGACTTGTTAAGTAATTAAGAAAATAGCTTGACAATATGAAAAAATGTGGTATAGTTCTAAATGCGAATGAGTTGCATTTGCATTTAGAACTTTTTGCGTATAGGGAAAGAGAGACTGAGACGATGTTACACATTTTAGAGCATGCATTGGAGCATACATTTATTGATACGGTGAAGCTTATTCCGTTTTTGTTTTTAACGTATCTGGCGATGGAGTATTTGGAGCATAAGGCAGGGGATAAGGTAAATACATGGGTGAGGAGGTCGGGAAAGCTGGGTCCGGTAATCGGCAGTATTTTGGGCGTGGTTCCTCAGTGTGGATTTTCTGCGGCAGCCTCCAATTTATATGCGGGTAGAGTGATTAGCCTTGGCACTTTGTTTGCCATTTATCTTTCCACCTCAGATGAGATGCTGCCCATTCTGATTTCAGAGAAGGCACCTCTTAATTTAATAATACCTGTTTTGGCAGCAAAGGCGGCTATTGGTATTCTTGCCGGATTCTTGATTGATTTTCTTTTCCATAGGAAGCAAGAGGAGCATGTTCATATTCATGAAATCTGCGAGCATGAGCATTGTCATTGTGAACAAGGCATTTTTCGTTCAGCAGTCAGCCATACGCTTCAGATTACCTTTTTCATTTTTTTGGTAGGACTGTTATTGGAGCTTGTGCTGGGGATTGTGGGAGAAGAGACATTGGAAGCCCTGATTTTGAATCGTCCGGTTGTAGGACCTTTGCTTGCTGGAATTGTGGGGTTGATTCCTAACTGCGCGGCATCGGTAGTGATTACGCAGCTGTATCTGCAGGGTATTATCAGCATTGGCGCTATGCTGGCAGGGCTGTTAACCGGTACGGGTGTGGGTATATTGGTGCTGTTTAGGGTAAATCATAACAAGAGGGAGAATCTCAAAATTTTAGGGCTGTTATACCTGATTGGTGTTTTGGTAGGAATTGTGGTAGAATGTGTAATAGGTTAAGTATGGAGGCTGTTTCCGAAAGAAAGGTATAGTGCAGAAATGGAAAAGCAGGATAGAAAGCAATATCCACAGGGAATAAAATGGACAAAACAGAGAAAAGATGTATATGAGGTATTGGCAGGGGCGAAGGAGCCATTAAGTGCGGTACAGATTTACCATTTCCTTGAAAAGAGCGATGAGGAAAGTACTTATGCCGTATCTACCGTGTATCGCATTCTTGCAGCTTTTGAGGAGAAGGGACTGGTTAATAAAACCACATGGCTGGGTGACGGCACGGTAGTGTATGAGCTGAATAGAGGTGAGCATACACATTATGCGGTTTGTCTGGAATGTCATAAGAGAATTCCCTTAGAGCATTGTCCGTTTGCTCACATTCATCTGGAGTCAGATACCGGAGACTTTGTTGTAACAGGGCATAAGCTGGAGCTTTATGGATATTGTAAGACTTGTAAAACGGCACATAAAGAATGAATTTTGTACTTTATCAAAAAAATTTAAAAAATTTTGAAAAAAACACTTGCATTTCAACACAGCATAATATATAATAACACTTGCGTTGTGAAAAACATAGTAAATGCGCCGCTAGCTCAGTTGGTAGAGCACCTGACTCTTAATCAGGGTGTCCAGGGTTCGAGCCCCTGGCGGCGCACTCGGAAGGACTGATTTTTGGGACTTAGGAGCCCGGAGGTCGGTTCTTTTTTTGTGCTTGACAACATTCGGCTTTCGGTGTTTGATAGAATTGATATGAAATGGAGAGAGGATATGGAAAATATTTTTGATACACATGCCCATTATGATGATGAGGCCTTTGCAGAAGACAGGGGAGAACTGCTTGCTGATTTACCAAAGCAAGGAATTAAAAGGATAGTAAATGTGGGCGCAAGTCTGGCTTCCTGTAAAAAGACTATTGAATTGATGGAACAGTATGACTATATTTATGGTGCTATCGGTGTACACCCCAGCGAGACGGGGGAGCTAAATGAGGAGAGCTTTGCATGGTTAAGGCAGCAGTGTCAACATGAAAAATGCGTGGCAGTAGGTGAGATTGGCTTGGATTATTATTGGAAGGAGCCTGACCCTCAGATTCAGAAAAAGTGGTTTGTAAGACAGCTTGACCTTGCCAGAGAGTTATTCCTGCCTGTGATTATTCATTCCAGAGATGCCGCAAAGGATACTGTGGATATTCTGACGGAGCAAAGGGCCGGTGAAATCGGCGGTGTGATTCACTGCTATTCCTATACAAAGGAGATGGCTAAGACCTTTTTGAATATGGGCTTTTATTTCGGAATTGGTGGAGTAGTAACCTTTAAAAACAGTAAAAAGTTAAAGGAGGCCGTGGAGTATATCCCCATGGACTGCATTGTAATAGAAACGGATTGCCCCTATCTTGCGCCGGAGCCCAACAGAGGTAAGCGCAACAGCTCCTTAAATTTACCTTATGTGATAGAGATGCTGGCGCAGCTTAAAGGGATTCCTGAGGATGAGGTGAGAAGAATTACTTGGGAAAATGCAAATAGATTATATCGGATAAAGGATTTGTGACGCTTTGGAAGGGAGAAGATATGAGAACATATGAGACAATGCATTTAGTAAAAAATGAAGATTTGAACCATCATGGAACTCTGTTTGCAGCGAGAGCGGCGGCATGGCTGGTGGAGGCAGGCTTTGCGGCAGCAGCCTGTGAGCATGGCAGTACGGACGAAGTGGTTATGCGTAATTTGCAGAATATGTCCTTTCAAAAGCCGGTGCAGAAGGGAACGGCACTGCGCTTTTTGAGCAGGGTGGTTTATGCGGGAACTACCAGTCTCATGGTGGCGGTAACGGCAAAGGACGCTATGAGTGGAGAGCAGTTTATTGAGGGTTATATTACCTTTGTGACTATAGAGGCGTCTACAGGCAGGAAAAAGGCGCATGGACTTATACTGGATTCTTCCGCGGAGAAGGAGGAATTAAGCCAACGAAGAAGGGCAGAGGAATTGATGCAGGGTAAATAATCCTAGAATTTACATGGAATTTACGCAATGTGGTTGCAGTCAGGGGAGATATTTATTACAATTAGGCTATGCACGATTTGTAAAGGGTATCGGAGGGAGAGACTATGCCAACAACATATGCACATTATTCTTTAGGTCAGAAGGTCAGACAGGCTGTAGGAAAGCAGCAGGGCAGGATAATAGAGAGCTACCCTGAGCTGTTCAATATTGGCTTGCATGGCCCTGACCTTTTATTTTATTATAATGCTCTTACCAAGAATGCAATAAACCAATTAGGCTTCAGACTGCATGAGCTTCCGGGCAGTTTGTTCTTTCAAAATGCGGCTGCGGTAATTCGGAAACAGGAAAGGAAGGAGCCCTACTATGCCTATATTTATGGATTTATCTGCCACTTTTCCTTAGATGTGTGCTGCCATGGGTATATAGATGAGAAGATTAAAGCAAGTGGCGTGTCTCATGCGGAGATAGAGGCAGAGCTTGACAGAGAGCTGATGGTGAGAGATGGACTTGACCCGATAAGGCATAAAGTGACGGGGCATTTAGTGCCTTCTGAAGAAAATGCTGAAGTCATACAGGCATTTTTCCCCAATATTGAGGGGCGGCAGATATATAAGTGTATGAAGGATATGGTATTTTATCTGAATATGCTGACGGCGCCCTCCAAATTAAAGCGAAATGTGATTTTTGCAATGCTGCGTGCGGCAGGACATTATGAGGGTATGCATGGTCTAATTATTAATTATGAGAAGAATCCGCTGTGTGAGGATAGCACAGAAAGGTTAATTATGCTGTATCAGGACGCGGTAAGGCTGGCGTTACAGCTGATTGGGGGATTTGAAGACTGTGTAAAGGAACAGACACAGCTTGAGGATATTTATGAATATAATTTCAGTTCTATAATACCGGCAAAAGAGGAGAAGCAGGCGTGAAATTTAAATTGACAAAAAATGAAAAATACTGGATATTGTATGATGTAGGAAACTCGGCATTTACACTGTTAATTACCACAATTATGCCGATTTATTTTAATCATTTGGCGGGCAGCGCAGGGCTCTCCTCCGTAGAGTATTTAGCTTATTGGGGCTACGCAGCTTCCATAACCACACTGATAGTGGCGATGTTGGGTCCTGTTTTAGGCTCGCTGGCAGATACAAAGGGCTTTAAGAAGCCTATTTTCCTGTTGGCTCTGACCTTGGGCGCCGTAGGGTGTATCAGTCTGGGTCTGGCGAAGCAATGGCTTGCATTTTTAATCATCTTTATTATTGCTAAAATAGGCTACTCCGGAAGTCTGATTTTTTATGATTCCATGCTGTCGGACGTTACTACTGAGGAGAGAATGGACAGAGTTTCCTCTCTGGGTTTTGCGTGGGGTTATATCGGAAGCTGTATTCCCTTTATTCTTTGTCTTGCCTTGGTATTAGGAGCCGATTTTATCGGAATTTCCATGGGAACGGCAATGGGTCTTTCTTTTTTGATTACTGCGGTTTGGTGGGTGGGAATGACAATTCCGTTGTTGAGGAACTACCAACAGAAATTTTATGTGGAAAGACAAAAAAACGCTGTGAGGGAGAGCTTTAAGCGTATTGGAAGGACTCTTCTAAATGCCAAGAAGGAGAAAAAGATTTTCGTATTTTTGCTGGCGTTTTTCTTTTATATAGATGGTGTGTATACTATTATTGATATGGCCACCGCCTACGGCTCTGCGCTTGGGCTTGACAGCACAGGACTTCTTTTGGCACTTTTGGTAACACAGATTGTGGCATTTCCTTTTGCTATTTTGTTCGGAAGGCTGGCACAGAGATTTGCTGCAGAAAAGCTGATTATGGTCTGCATAGTAGCGTATACGGGAATTGCTATATTTGCCATGTTTTTGACTAATCAGACACAATTTTGGATTTTGGCAGTTTTGGTGGGAATGTTTCAGGGAGGTATTCAGGCGCTTTCCCGCTCCTATTTTACCAAGATTATTCCTCCCAGTCAGTCGGGCGAGTACTTTGGTCTGCTGGATATATGCGGAAAGGGGGCAGCCTTTGTGGGAACTGCTTTAGTCAGTGCAGTGTCTCAGGCTACCGGGAATATCAACAAGGGTGTGGGCGTGATTGCAGTATTGTTTATTATTGGAATGGTATTGTTTCGGACTGCCGTGAAGGTAGAGAAGGAATAAAAAGCGGGAGCTGACTTTAATGAATTAAAGCCCAATTATGTAATTTTCATCTGTACATTTGACCCGTTTGGAGAAGGCTTATACCAGTATACCTTTGAAAATCGATGTAGAGAAAGAGATATTCCTCTTGGTGACGGAACGATGAAGCTCTTTTTAAGTACTAAGGGCGAAAATTCTGATGAAGTTCCGGTGGAATTAGTTCATTTTTTACGGTATTTTGAAAATACCACTAGGGAATGTGTAGAGGAGCTGCAGGACGAAGTCATTGAAAGGGTGCATGACAGAGTAATCATGTTAAAGCAAAGCAGAGAATGGGAGAGTCGTTATATGAAGTTTGAAGAATTGCTTCAGGATGCTGAAAACAAAGGTCTGCAAAAAGGAATTGAGCAGGGGCAAAGCCGTTTGTTATCATTGATTAACAAGATGACTCGGGCAGGTGAAAGTGAGTGCATTTCTAAATTATCTGAGGATGAGGAATTTTTAAAGGAAATGTATGCAAAATATCATATCTAAATTCAAAATAAGTTCTATGCGTGAAAAAGCTATCTTTATGTAACCAGCAAGCTACAATAATATAATCGTATGGCATGGGATTCCACCTTATGCTTTTTGTTGTCAAATGGGTAGAAATTTGGAGAATGGGAGAGGGTTATATATGCGTCTATTAATTAAGCAGCGTGTCTTTTCATGGACTGATTCCTATGATATTTATGATGAATCCGGCAATACAAAGTATTTTGTTAAAGCGGAGTTCTTTGCTTTGGGGCATCGGCTGCATGTGTATGATGCAGGTGGAAACGAAATCGGAGTTGTAAAGCAGCGGATTATGACATTGCTTCCTGCTTTTGATATTGAAATTGGAGGAATCATTCAGGGAAGCATTCAGAAGCAATTTGCATTTTTTAAGCCAAAGTATGAGATAGATTTTAACGGGTGGCGCGTAGAAGGAGATTTCTTAGGCTGGGATTATGATGTGTACAGTGGGTGCAGCTCAATTATGCATATTTCTAAGGAACTGCTTCACTGGGGTGACACTTATGTGATTGATTTTGTAAGCCCAAGTGATGAGTTAATAGGCTTGCTGTTAGTGCTTGCTATTGATGCTGCAAATTGTTCGCAGGATTAATATGCGCAGATGGTAATCGGAAAGCAAATTAATAGCGAAATGTAAAATATAGTTGACACTATGCCATTGTAGTGTTATGCTCATATCAGAATATGTCATTAATAATGACCTTGAAGGGAGAGAAAACGATTTATGGAAACAAACACTTTGAACACTACTGTGGGTGAGATACCATCTGTGGAAGCAAAAGCGCAGTTAAAGAGGTCTGCAGCGGGGATTGGCTGGAGATATGCGGTTTTTGCCATTGTGGTTATAGCAGTGCAGCTGATAATACAGAGGGTATTGCTGGCTGTTGTGCCGGACTGGGTGGCAAATAATATGTCTTTATTTTCTTTTTTGCTTATCATTTTGTCCGTTGACCTTATTGGCTTCCCCTTGCTTTTCCTGTTATCCGGGAAAATGCCCGTGGTAAAAATTGAGAAGCATAAAATGGGATTTGGCAGGTTCCTCGTATGTGTACTGATTGGTGCAGGTATATGCCTGACAGGAGCGATAGTGGGAAACATTATACATTTTGCATTGACGCTTCCGTTTGGTATGAATATGGATTCGGTAAACGGACTGGGAATGCTGATGCTGCAATCAGACGCACCCATTCGAATTCTTACGGTAGGCATATTGGCACCTGTCTTCGAGGAGCTAATATTCAGAAAATTATTGATTGACAGGGTAGTAAAGCATGGAGAGCTTGCCGCTATCCTCATGTCAGGTATAATGTTCGGATTATTTCACGGGAATTTTGCACAGTTTTTCTTTGCAACCGGTCTTGGAATGTTTTTTGCATTTATTTACATCAGAACCGGAAGGGTGTGGTACACCATACTGTTTCACATGATTATTAATCTGTCCTCATCGGTTATAACGGTATACCTGTCACAGATGTATCTCAATGCCTTATCGGACATTAATATGCTTATGTCACAGGAGGAGATGACGAGGAAAACCATGGAGGCATTGCCTGCTATGCTCCTATATTTGGGGTGGTTAGGAATTTTGGCGGGATGCGGCATTGCGGGTATTGTAATTCTGATTGTGAAGAGAAAGAAATTCTGTCTGAATGAGCAGGGTAATACAATGAGTAAGGGCGATATGGCGAAGGCAGCCCTTTTCAATGGAGGTATGGCGCTTTATTATATTCCGTGTATCGCATTGTTTTTAATGACATATGTGCCCACGATTATCACATTTCTCATAAATAGATAAGGAGAGGTGAAAACCTTGGTCGAGCTGGTTGGAGAGGGTTAAACGGTAGATTATCTTTTGTTTGACCTTCTCCATATTTTCCGCTCTTCTGCTTCATGAATCAGGGAATCCCTGAAGCTTGGGTGGGCAATGGAAATCAAGCCTTCAGCCCGTTCCCATGTGGAACGTCCCTCCAAATTCACAATGCCATATTCGGTGGCAAGAAAATAAACCTGACTTCGGGGAGAGGTAATGATGTCACCATTAAATTGCGGGCGAACTCTGGAATGAAGTCTGCCGTCCTTGTCCTCATAGGTGGAGCTCATGCAGATAAATGCCTTGCCGCCTCTTGAGGCGGAGGCTCCAATCAGGAAATCAAGCTGACCGCCGGTGCCGCTAATCTGTCTGGCACCGGCGCTTTCTGCCGCAACCTGTCCGTAAAGGTCCACTGCCACACAGCTGTTGATAGAAACCATATTGTCAATTTGAGCAATAACGCTGGGGCGATTTACATATTCCAAAGGGTACGCTGCCACGCCGTGATTGTCCTCCAGCCATTCAAATAATTCAGCCGAGCCGATGGCACAGCCGAATACCCCTTTTCCCCGGTCTATATTTTTCTTTTTATTTGTCAGCTTTCCCGACTTATGTAAGCTTAAAAAGGCATCGGAGCAAAGCTCTGTATGCATTCCTAAATCCTTTAAATCTGATTCTGCAATCAGCTCGCCCAAAGCGTTGGGCATACTGCCGATGCCCAGCTGCAGGGTGGAGCCGTCAACCAGATAGGGAACAATTTTTTCGGAAATTTTACGGTCAATTTCGGTGGGTTTTAAAAGCTTTCCATAGGAAAATGGCTCATGTTTGCCTTCCACAATATAATCAACCTCGGAAATATGAATGCACTCATCGTAGCCCCCGTGAACCTTCGGCATATTTTCATTTACTTCAACAATCACAATGTCTGCCATTCTGGTAATTGGTGCAGCAACTCCCGTATTTACCGAAAAATTAAAGTAACCATGTCTATCCATAGGGGAAACGCTGACCATGACCACATTAACCTTTAGAAAGTATTCGTAATAAGCGGCATTATTGTGGAAAACCATGGGAATATAATAGCAAAGCCCTTTATCACAAAGCCTTCTTTCATAGGAGGAGCAGTGCCAGCTGTGATAGACAAAATGCTCTTTGCTCTCATCACATTCTGCCACGGCAATGGGACCATCTATCAGATTCCCGCGTATCTTTACATCATACAGCTCCTCTTTTCTGGCAGCTAATGCTCTGTCCAACAGCACAGGCTTGCCCAGCGAGCTTGTGTAGTCCACCCAGTCGCCGCTTCTAATGACTTGAACGGCTTCCTCCGGCGTGCGGAGCTTTTCCTTGTATTCTCGCGTAAAATCTTCTAACATAGATTTCCCTCCTGCCTTAAATTACTCTCGTAGTCCACTTGGTGCAATCCCACACCTCGGTGGCAAGCTCCTCGTAAAACTCCGGCTCATGGCATACCATCAGGATACTTCCCTTATACTCTTGCAAGGCTCTTTTTAGCTCAGTCTTGGCATCTACGTCCAAGTGATTGGTAGGCTCGTCCAAAAGGAGAAGGTTGGTGTCCCGGTTGATAAGCTTGCAGAGACGAACCTTTGCCTGCTCGCCACCGCTTAAGACCTTTACCTTGCTCTCGATGTGTTTGGTGGTCAGTCCGCATTTTGCAAGGGCGGAGCGAACCTCATACTGAGTAAAGCCGGGAAATTCCTGCCAAATTTCTTCAATACAGCTATTTTCCTTGGAGCCGC